>JADMIO011054767.1_pt1 | contig 44809 bp, 46 predicted proteins | sample 8958161 | NCBI WGS metagenome assembly JADMIO01 (sample SAMN16585339, study PRJNA669376) | soil metagenome | isolation source: Crop rotation soil | place: USA: Cullars Rotation, Alabama | collected 2011
CTTCAAGTCACGTGAATTCCAAGCTTCGGATCCCACTGTGCTGGAAAGCAACGCCTGCGCCAAGCCGTGGCCGACCTCGGCGATCAGTTCGACCTGGCGCGCACGCAGGCGCGGCAGCCCGCATGCCCGGTAGGCCCGTGCGTACAGCGCCAGCTCCAGGGTTCGCCGGCGCGGCGCGAGTCGTTGCAGGCATGCGGCCATGCGCAGGTCCAGCGCCTGGGTCAGCGCGCCGAGCTCGATCGCGTCCGCGACCGTGGCCAGCAGCGCGCCAGGCAGCAATTTCTGCATCGCCGGCAATACCCGCGCGATGTCCGCGTCACGGCGGCTGAAGTCGTGGTCGCCGTAGACGTCGGTGAGGAAGAATTCCGCCGCGGGCCGCCTCGCCGGATCGTCGAGGAATCGGGCGAATCCCTCGCGCAGGCGCTGCGCCTGCCAGCGCCGCAGTTCCGGCAACCAGCGCAGGCCATTGCGCGGTTCGCGCAGCGGATCGAACAGGGCCTGGTGGCAGGCCAGTCGCCGCGCCAGCCTGCGCGAAACGCCGTTCGTGCTCATCGCCGCATCTTCGCGGCGCCGGCGCATCCGGGCAACTCCGCTACACTCGCCCGGTCCCGTCCAGCCCCCGCCGCATGCTTTCACTCCACGCCGCGCCCCGCCCATCGAAACCCGCGCGCGGCCGCCGCGCCGCGACCGATGCCGCCGGGCACGCACCGCGCATCGGCCTCGCCATCGCCGGCGGCGGCCCGATCGGAGCCATGTACGAACTCGGCGCGCTGCGCGCGTTCGAGGACGCGATCGAGGGCCTCGACCTGACCCGCATGGATTGCTACGTCGGCGTCAGCAGCGGCGCCTTCCTCGCCGCTGGCCTCGCCAACCGCATGAGCGCCGGCGAGATGTGCCGGATCTTCATCACCGGCGACAGCGACGACGTGCGCTTCCGCCCCGACACCTTCCTGCGCCCGGCGCTGTTCGAATACCTGCGCCGCGCGGCGAGCCTGCCGCGGCTCACCCTCGAATGGTGGGGCGGCCTGCTCAACGGCCCGCGCGACGCGCGCTGGTCCGACCTGCTGAACCGGGTCGGCGGCCTGGTCCCGACCGGGTTGTTCGACAACGCGCGGATCGAATCCTTCCTGCGCGAAATCTTCACCCGGCGCGGGCGCAGCAACGATTTCCGCGAGCTCGAGCGCCCGTTGTACGTTGTCGCCGTCGACCTCGACAGCGGCGAGGCGGCGCGTTTCGGCGACGAAGGCTGGGACCATGTGCCGATCTCGCAGGCGGTGCAGGCCAGCGCGGCGCTGCCGGGCATGTATCCGCCGGTCGAGGTCCGCGACCGCAGCGGGCGCGGCCGCCAGTTCGTCGATGGCGCGCTGCGCCGGACCATGCACGCCTCGGTGCTGCTGGAACGCGGCATCGACCTGCTGCTCGGGGTGAACCCGCTGGTGCCGTTCGACAACAGCCACGCCCGGCGCGACCACGGGCTCGCCGAAGGCGGGCTGCCGGCGGTGCTGTCGCAGACGTTCCGTGCCCTGCTGCAGTCGCGCATGCAGGTCGGCCTCGCCCGCTACGTGCAGCAGTATCCCGGCGTGGACCAGCTGGTGTTCGAACCGAACCCCACCGACGGCGACCTGTTCTTCACCAACGCCTTCAGCTTCGCCGCGCGTCGCAGGGTCTGCCAGCTCGGTTACCGCAACGTGCTCGACGACCTGCGCGCGCGGCGCGCGGAACTCGAACCGGTGCTGGCCGCGCACGGCCTGTCGCTGCGCTCCGAGGTGCTCGACGACAAGCGCCGCAGCGTGCTCGCGGGCCTGCCGCCGGCGCCGTCGCGCAGCACCGAGACCACCGCGCGCCTGCGCCGCGCGCTGGATGACGCCGAACGCCTCGTCGCGCGCCGCGGGCGCGAACGCCGCGTGGTGTGAATGCTCTACTCCGCGCGGCCAAGCTGGCCGCACACACGCGCAACGCAGGCGACCCATGGCCAAGTTCAAGAAGACCGCGAACAAGACCGCCGGCAAATCCGGCAACGCGCAGGCCCAGGCCGAGCGACTTTCGAAGACCCTGAGCGAATCCGCACAGCAGATCTGGCTCGCCGGCGTCGGGGCGTTCGGACGCGCGCAGGCCGAGGGCGCGAAGTTGTTCGAATCGCTGGTGAAGGAAGGCCTGAACCTGGAGAAGACAGCGCGCGGCTTCGCCGGCGGCCGTGCCGACTTCGCCCGCGACGCGGTCGAGAAGCACGTCGGGCAGGCGCGCGAACGCGCCACCGACACCTGGGACAAGCTCGAGAAGGTGTTCGAGGCGCGCGTGCAGAAGGCGCTGACCAGGCTCGGCGTGCCCGGCCGCGATGACCTCGCCGACCTCGCCCGCCGCGTCGATGGCCTGACCGCCGAACTGCGTCGCCAGCAGGCGCCGAAGCCCGCCGCGAAGCGCGCCCCGGCCAAGTCGACGAAGACGTCCGCGCCGCGCAAGGCCGCCAAGCGCGCCAAGCCGGCCTGAGTCGGCGCGCCGAAGCGCGCGCCAAGTTTCCAACCCGCCAGTCCCACCCATCGCTCCTTCCTCCCCTGCGATCGGGGCTGGCGGGTTTTCCTTGGTCTATCCTTGTGTCCCCTGGTATGGACACACGGGCATGGGCACGCCGATTTCGCTGTTGCTGGCACTGGTCGTCGCGGTCGCCATCGGCCTGGGCGCGACCTGGTACCTGCGACGGGTACGCCTTCCGGGCGAGGAAACCGCCGAAGGCATCGCCGCGCTGTCGGACATGCGCTGGCGCGAATTCATCCACCTCGTACTCGACGTGCTCGCCGGCCGCGGCTTCGTCCGCGTGAACGATCCGGAAGCCACCTCCGACGAAGCCGACATCCCGCTCGAGCGCGACGGCGAACTGTGGCTGCTCTCGTCCAAGCACGGCGCGAGCTACGTGCTCGGTTCCGGCGACCTCGCCGAATTCGCCAATACCATGCGCCTGCGCAGCGCCCAGGGCGGCCTGCTCGCCACGCCCGGCACCTTCGCGCCGGAAGCGCGCAGGTTCGCCGAACCGCAGCGGATCGAACTGCTCGATGGCCCGACCCTGTGGCCGGAACTGCGCGAGCGCCTGCCGGAAGCGCAACGCCGCGCGATCGGCGAGCAGGCGCGGATCCGCGCGCGCCAGCACGCGTGGTTCGGCTGGCTGCTGGGCGTGATCGCCGGCGCCGTTGTCTTCCTCCTGGTCCATGGCGGCGGCAACGAGGGCGCGAATGCGTCCTCCACGGTGCCGACCGCCGTGCCTGCGACGGCGGCTGCGCCCACTGCCCCGGCCGCAGCGAGCAGCGCGGGGAAAGCCGCGACCGACATCTGGCCGGCGCCGCGCGACGCGGCTCCGCCTTCCCTGGAACAGGATCGCAACGAAGCGGCGCGGGCGATCGGTTCGCTGCCGATGGTCGAGCGCGCCCTGTGGTCGAGCCAGTCGACCCTGCTGGTCTACCTCAACAGCGCGAACGCCGACGCGAAATCCGCGATCTGCCCGCTGCTGGAACGCTATCCGGAACTCGGCGCCTCGCGCGTGCAATTGCAACCCCCGTCGGGCAGCGGCGAGTCGGTGCGGTTCTTCCAGTGCCGGGCGTATTGAGAAGTCGTATCCGATACCTGTCCACACGCGGACTCGCGTGGATTGTCGTCGACGATTACGCTTGGGCCGGACAGAAGTGTGGCGAGATGGCTCGCAATCAATCAGCCACGCGGTACAGCGCGGTGATTCGCCTTCACCTACCTTCGTCACCTCGTCCCGCGACGGGAGAGGAAGAATCGGTCACCACGCATCCCACGCATCAGCGCAACGAACGCAGCCCTAGGGAACTACGTTGAAAAACGTCATTTCGCCTGGGACGGTTTCCAGTCGGCGCCAGGAATGGCATTGACCATCCACGGAATGCCGAACCTGTCGACCAAGCTTCCATAGCCGGGCGACCAGAACGTCTCCGCGAACTCCATCACCACCTTGCCGCCGTCCTTCAGCGCATCGAACCACTTCCGGGCCTGTACCATGTCGTCGGTATGCAGGGTCACGTCGAAGCCGTTCTTCGGCTTTTCGATGTTCGGCGCCCACTCCGTATCCATGTCCGCGCCCATCAACGACTGGTCGCCGACGTCGAGCCAGCAGTGCATCAGCCAGTCCTTGTACTTCGGGTCGACCGGCATGTCCGGCGGGCCGTCGCCGTAGGGATAGGCGGCGGTGATCTTGCCGCCGAGCACGCGGGCGTAGAACTCGAACGCTTCGTGGCACTGGCCACGGAAACTGAGGCTGGTGACGATCTTCATGCGGACTCCCCTGCATGCATCAGACGATGCCGCATCCTTGCCGCGCCGGCATTCAGCGCCCGTGACGATTCCGTGCCCGTCCCGTTCGTTCCCTACCAATGCACCCCGCGCATCAGCGCCGCGAAGGCGATCTGCTCGTTGCTCGGTTGCGCTTCCTTCAGCGCCTTTCGGTCGCCCTTGGCCGCGGCCGAATCCGGGAACAGCTCGAACGCGGTGCTCATGATCACCTCGTAGGCCTTCGGCGCCAGCGCGTTGATCAGCGCGCTGAAAATGCCGAGGCGCGTGGCGATGCGGCTGGGCCGCTCGATGATCCCCTTCACCACCAGGTCGGCGGCTTCTTCCGGGGTCAGCGTCGGCACGCTGTCGTACATCTTGGTCGGCGCGATCATCGGCGTCTTCACCAGCGGCATGTTGATCGTGGTGAAGCTGATGCCCTTGCCCGACAGTTCGCCCTGCGCGCAGCGGCTGAACGCGTCCAGCGCGGCCTTGGAGGCGACGTAGGCCGAGAAACGCGGCGAATTGGCCAGCACGCCGATCGAGCTGATGTTGATGATGTGGCCCTTGCGGCGCTGGGTCATGGTCGGCATGAAGCCCATGATCAGGCGCAGGCTGCCGAAATAGTTCAGCTGCATCGTGCGCTCGAAGTCGTGGAAGCGGTCGTAGCTGAGTTCGATCGAGCGCCGGATCGAACGCCCCGCGTTGTTGACCAGGATGTCGACGTGGCCGTGGTCCTTCAGGATTTCCTGCACCAGCGCATCGCAACCGCCCATGTCGGCGAGGTCGGCGGTGTAGGCGAAGACCTTGCCGCCCCTGGCCTTCATCTCGTCGCGGGCCTTGAACAGTTCCTCCTCGCCGCGCGCGACGATGATCGTGACCGCGCCCGCCTCGGCCACGCGCTGCGCGGTCGACAGGCCTATCCCGGACGAACCGCCGGTGATGACCACGACCTTGTTGCGCACCTTGCCCTTGAGCGTGCGGTCGACGAACAGGTCCGGGTCGAGGTGGCGTTCCCAGTAGTCCCACAGCCGCCACGCGTAACTGTCCAGCCGCGGCACCGCGATGCCGCTGCCCTTGAGCGCGCGTTCGGTCTCGCGGTTGTCGAAGCGCGTGGGATAGGTGATGAACTTCAGCACCGATTTCGGGATGCGGAAGTCGCGCAGCAGCATCGCCGTCATGCGCCGCACCGGCGGCAGGTTGGCCGCGGCCATGCGTATGCCGCTGGGCACGAAGGCGAACATGCGCGCGTCGACGCGCATGGTCATCTCCGGCGCGTGCCCGGCGCGGGCGAAGGCGTTCAGCACCTCGCCCACGCGCATCGGCTCGGGGTCGGTGAGGTGGAAGGTATGGCCGTCGAGCCTGGGCTTGTGCGCGATGTGGTCGAGCGCGTCGGCGACGAAATCCACCGGGACGATGTTGATCCGCCCGCCCTCGATCCCGACCATCGGCATCCACGGCGGCAGCGCCTCGCGCAGCTTCTTGAGCAGGGTGAAGAAGTAGTACGGCCCGTCGATCTTGTCGATTTCGCCGGTCTGGGAGTGGCCGACGACCATGCCCGGCCGGTACACGCGCCACTTGATGCGCTTTTCGGCCCGCACCAGGCCTTCGGATTCGTGCTTGGTCGCCAGGTAGGGATCGTCGAGCCCCTCGGCTTCCTCGAACATGTCCTCGCGGAACACGCCCGGGTACAGGCCGGCCGCGGCGATCGAGCTGACGTGGTGGAAGCAGCCGGCGCCAAGCACCGCGGCGAGGTCGAGCGCGTGGCGGGTGCCATCGACGTTCGCCGCCCGCTGCGATTCCGCGTCCGCATCCATGTCGTAGATCGCGGCGAGGTGGAAGAAATGCGCGACCTTGCCTTTCAGCGCGCGCGATTGCGCAGCCGACACGCCGCATTTCGGCGCGGACAGGTCGCCCGCGACCGGCACGATCCTCTGCATGTCCCAGCCCATCTTCCTGCCGATGGCCGCGAGCTTCTTCTGCGAATCCTTGCGCACCAGCACGTGGATCGTACCCTTGCGCTCGAGCAGCCGGGAGACGAGGAAGCGGCCGATGAAGCCGGTGGCACCGGTGACGAAATAGCTCATGGACGTGGATCCGGTTGGTGGTCGCCGCACCCCGCGGCGCCGCATCGCTACGGTGCCAGAGCGCGTGTCCGCCGACAATCCGGCGGCGTATTGACCACCCGCCGGGGCCGTGCTGTCATGCCGCGACCCCCGGAGGCGACATGGCCAAGACCAGCGACCTGAAGCAGCGGTTCGAACAGGCGGCGATCGACGTCAAGGACCTGTCCGAACGGCCCGACAACGAAACCCTGCTGCGCCTGTACGCGCTGTACAAGCAGGGCTCCGAGGGCGACGTCGCCGGCGAGAAACCCGGCTTCTTCGATTTCGTCGGCACCGCCAAGTACGAGGCCTGGGGCAAGCTCAAGGGCATGGCCGGCGACGAGGCGATGAAGAAGTACGTCGACCTGGTGAAGAAACTGCGCGGCTGAGGGCGCAGGCGTGGCCCGGCAAACCCGCAAGCGCATCCTCGATGCATCGCTCGCGATGTTCAACGCGCAGGGCGAGCCGAACGTCACCACCAACCACATCGCCGACGAGCTGGAGATCAGTCCAGGCAACCTGTACTACCACTTCCGCAACAAGGACGACATCATCGAGCAGCTGTTCGGCGTCTACGAACAGCGCATCGACGCCGCCCTCGCCGCGCCGCAAGGCCGCCTGCCCGGCCTCGAGGACGTGTGGCTGCAGTTGCACCTGGTGTTCGAGTGCATCTGGGACTACCGCTTCCTCTACCGCGACCTGATCGACATCCTCAGCCGCAACCGCCGGTTGCGGATCCGCTTCGCGCGCATCCTCAAGCGCGCCGACGACCGCGCGCACCTGGTGATGCGCGGGCTGTCGCAGGCGGGGGTGATGCGCGCCTCGGCGGCGGAACTGGACGCGGCCGCGACCAATATCCTGGTGATCGCCACGTTCTGGCTGAACTACGCCTCGGTGCGCGGCGAGAAGGACGAGCACATCGCGATCCGAGACGGCATCGTGCAGGTGATGATGCTGCTCGCGCCGTTCCTGCGCGACGCGGAGCGCGTCCACCTCAACGGCCTGACCCGCGCGTATATCGACTAATTGCCGACTGCATGTGGGAGGGGCTTCAGCCCCCGACTTACATCGCCGCAGAATTCGTCGCGGCTTCGCTTTTAACAGCCGCATGGCTGGTAAAGCCGCTCCCACCAGGGGAGCCGTTTCCTCAGCGCGTGCGACGCGCCACACGCTGCCGCGGCTTCTTCGCCAGCTTTTCCTGCGCGGTCAGCAGCACGCCCCGGGCGATGGCGCGGGCATCTTCTCCGCCGCTGCGAACGAGCTTGCCGGCCTGCTGCACACGACCGCGGGCCATGCACAGGCTCGAGGCCAGGCTGCGGCGTGCAACCGCTGCGCCGCCGATCAGGGCCAGCCACAGATGGCGTGGGGTGACTTCGAGGGTGGTATGCGCGGCCATGTCCTGCTCCAACGGTTGCGACGCCTGCGTCGCGAGGGCGCCAGCCTGCCCATCTCCGGTCGAGCAATCACACTACCCCGCCCGCTTGCCAGTCGCGCGAACCCGCGGGATGCTGGGCGTCCCTTGATGGAGCCGGCCATGGCAGCGAAGAACCACTGGGCGCTCTACCCGCTCGACGCGAAACCCTACGCATACGCCGGCGATGCGCTGAAGAAGGCGTGGCCGAAACTGCATGCAGGCGACTGCGAACCGTATCCGGACGCGAAACACGCCGCGGCATTGTTGAAAGCCTCGGGCAAGGCCGCGCCCAAGCTCGATGCCGAATCGCTGGCGTCCGCGTTGCAGGAGGCGTGGCGCGCCTTCCACCACGGCGATTTCAAGGCCGCGTTCGATGCCGGCGAGAAACTCGGCCCGGTCGGCGCTTCGGTCGCGGTCAAGGCGCTGGGTATCCACGCGACGCACCTGGTCGACGACGAAGGCGAGAAGCTGAAGCGTTTCGAGCAGGCGTCGAAGCTGGCCGAGGCCGCGGTCAAGGCGCTGCCAGGCGAAGCCAACAGCCATTACCGCCACGCCTTCGCGCTGGGCCGCTACAGCCAGGGCCTGTCGATCGCGAAGGCGCTGAAGCAGGGCATCGCCGGCAAGGTGCGCAATTCGCTGGAAACCGCGCTGGAACTCGCGCCCAAGCACGCCGAGGCGCATACCGCGATGGCGCTCTACCACGGCGAGATCATCGGCAAGATCGGCGCGATGATCGGCGGCCTCACCTACGGCGCGAAGGCGGCGGATGCGGACAAGCACATCAAGGCCGCGCTCAAGCTGACCCCGGATTCCCCGATCGCGCACATCGAGCACGGCAACCTGTTGCTGCTCCTGCACGGCGACAAACAGGAAGATGCCGCGGCTGCGGCGTACGAGAAGGCGGCGAAGCTCAAGCCCGCCGATGCGATGGAAGCGCTGGATGCGGCTTACGCCAAGGCGCAGTTGGAATAGCGTTCTCGAGCGCAAACTGCGTTCGCGTCGGCATGACGTTCCGAATGGGCCGCGCGGGTTGGTCGCGCCCAAATGGGCGCTCCTGCGAAGCGAATTCGGGACGCGACCTACGGCTACAACCGCGCGTCCGCGACACCCGCCGGCAGCACGCCTTTCACGTCGAACACCACACCGGGCTTGCGGGCAAGCGCCGCGACGCCGCCGGGCAGTTCCATGAACTGCTTGTGCGCCACCGCGAGCACCACCGCGTCGTAAGCCCCCGCTTCCGGCTTCGCGACCAGATCGATTCCCAATTCGCGCTTCGCCTGGGCCGCATCCGCGTTCGGATCGTGGATGTCCACCTGCGCATTCGCCGCCTGCAGCTCGCGCACGATGTCCACCACCCGCGTGTTGCGGAGGTCGGCGCAGTCTTCCTTGAACGTCAACCCGAGCACGAGGACCCGCGAACCCACCACGTGGATGCGCTTCCGTGCCATCAGCCGCATCACCTGGTGCGCGACGTGCAGGCCCATGCGGCTGTTGATGCGGCGCGCGGCGAGGATCAGTTCCGGGTGGTAGCCCAGCACCGTCGCCTTGTGCGTGAGGTAGTACGGATCCACGCCGATGCAATGGCCGCCGACCAGGCCCGGCTTGAACGGCAGGAAATTCCACTTGGTTCCGGCAGCCGCGAGCACGTCCTGGGTATCGATCCCCATCGCGTCGAAGATCATCGCCAGCTCGTTCACCAGCGCGATGTTGACGTCGCGCTGCGTGTTCTCGATCACCTTCGCCGCCTCGGCGACCTTGATGCTCGGCGCCTTGTGCGTGCCCGCCACGACGATGCTGCGGTAGAGCGCGTCCACGAATTCGGCCGACGCCGTGTTCGATCCGGAAGTGACCTTGGGGATCGTGGTCAGACGGTGCTGGCGGTCGCCGGGGTTGATCCGCTCCGGGCTGTAGCCGCAGGAAAAATCGACGTTGAACGCGAGCCCGGATTCGCGCTCCAGCACCGGCACGCAGATTTCCTCGGTGGTGCCGGGGTACACCGTGCTTTCGTAGACCACGACGTCGCCACGCTTGAGCGCGCGGCCGATGGTCGCGCTCGCCCGTTCCAGCGGGCCGAAATCCGGGCGGTTCGCCTCGTCCACCGGCGTCGGCACGGTGACGACGAAGACGTTGCACTCCCGCAGCAGCGCCGGATCGCCGGTCATCCGCAGCCGCCCTGCCGCGGCGAGTTCCACCGCATCGGTTTCGCCGTTGTGGTCACGGCCATCGCCGAGTTCGGCGACGCGACGCGCATCGACGTCGAAACCCACCGTCTCGAAGCGCTTGCCGAATTCCAGCGCCAGCGGCAAGCCGACGTAGCCGAGGCCGATCACGGCGATGCGGGCGGAATCGAGGTCGGGCGGGATCGTGCTCATGCTTGCCTGGGGATGGCGGTGGCGTCCGGATAGTACCCGCGGTGCCACGCGGCGAAACGGGACACGCCCTCCTCGATCGACACCCGCGGCGCATAGCCGGTGGCGGCGATCAGTTCGGACGTGTCGGCTTCGGTATCGGGCACGTCGCCGGGCTGCAGCGGCAGCATTTCCATCACCGCCTCGCGTTCGAACGCATGCTCGAGCAGCTCGATGAAATGCAGCAGTTGCACCGGGCGCTTGTGGCCGATGTTGTAGATGCGATACGGCGCCTGGCTGGTCGCCGGGTCGGGATCCGCGCCGTTCCAGCCCGGGTTCGGCTGCGCGGGCCGGTCCAGCGTGCGCACCACGCCTTCGACGATGTCGTCGATGTAGGTGAAGCTGCGGCTGTGGCGGCCGTGGTTGAACACCTTGATCGTTTCGCCCAGGCGGATGGCGCGCGCGAACAGCATCGGCGCCATGTCCGGCCGGCCCCACGGTCCGTACACGGTGAAGAAGCGCAGCCCGGTCGCGGGAATGCCGTAGAGGTGCGCATAGCTGTGCGCCATCATCTCGTTGGCCTTCTTGGTCGCGGCATAGAAGGTCAGCGGATGCGCGGTGGTCGCGTGCTCTGAAAACGGCACTGCGGTGTTCGCGCCGTAGACCGAACTGGTGGACGCGAACACCAGGTGCTCGACGCCATGCTGGCGGCAGCCTTCGAGCACGTGCAGGAAGCCCACCACGTTGCTGGCGGCGTAGGCATGCGGGTTCTTCGCCGCGTAGCGCACACCGGCCTGCGCGGCCAGGTTCACCACCCTTCGCGGCTTGAACGCGGCGAAGGCGGCTTCGATCGCATCGCGGTCGGCGAGGTCGGCCTGGACGTGGGTGTATCCCTGGTGCGCGAGCAAGGGCGCCAGTCGCGCCCGCTTCAGCGAAACGTCGTAGTAATCGTTGAGGTTGTCGATGCCCAGCACGCGGTCGCCGCGTTCGAGCAGCCGCATGGCCACGGCCGAGCCGATGAAACCCGCGGTTCCGGTGACGAGGAGGTCCATGGCGGCATTGTAGGGGCCATGGCGCCGGGATTTGCCGGCCCGGGGGCTTCCGCTATACTGCGCGGCCCCGGGCGGTTAGCTCAGCGGTAGAGCATTGCCTTCACACGGCAAGGGTCGCAGGTTCGAACCCTGCACCGCCCACCAGGAAGACTCCGAAGCCGGCTTCGCGCCGGCTTCCGCGTTTCCGGACCGCGCTCAGTACGCCTTGGAATCGCGCAACGAACCCACCGCCCCGGGCGCGGCGAAACTGTCGCTGCGCGCAGCCTGCCAGTAGTCGCGGAACACGGAATGCCGCGGCACGCGATCGAGCAGTTCGCCCGGTTCCAGCGACGGATACAGCTCGTGCAGCGAACGGATCTCGGTCGGCGAGACCCGGCGCAGGATGTGTTCGGGCCCGAGCTGCTCGGGATGGGTCAGCCCGGCCGCGCACAGCAGGTCGCGCAACGCCTTCAGCGTGTTGTCGTGGAAGCCGGCCACGCGCGTCGACTTGTCCGGCACGTCGAGATGCTTCCATCGGTCGGGGTCCTGCGTCGCGATTCCGGTCGGGCAACGGTCGGTATGGCAACTCAACGACTGGATGCAGCCGAGCGCGAACATGTAGCCGCGCGCGGCGTTGCACCAGTCCGCGCCGAGCGCGAACGTGCGCGCCATGTCGAATGCGCCGACGATCTGCCCCGCCGCGCCGATGCGGATGCGATCGCGCAGGCCGAGCCCGACCAGGGTGTTGTGCACCAGCAGCAAGCCCTCGTGCATGGGCACGCCGACATGGTCGACGAACTCCGCCGGCGCCGCGCCGGTGCCGCCCTCGGCGCCGTCGACCACGATGAAATCCGGCAGCAGTCCGGTTTCGTGCATGGCCTTGGCGATGCCGAACCATTCCCAGGGATGGCCGATGGCGAGCTTGAAGCCGGCCGGTTTGCCGCCGGACATCTCGCGCATGCGCGCGATGAATTCGAGCAGCCCCACCGGCGTCGAGAACACGCCGTGGCGCGCCGGCGAAATGCAGTCGCGGCCCATCGGCACGCCGCGCGTTTCGGCGATCTCGCGGCTCACCTTCGCCGCCGGCAGCACGCCGCCATGGCCGGGCTTGGCGCCCTGCGACAGCTTCAGTTCCACCATCCTCACTTCGGGCTCGCGCGCGACCGCGGCGAACTTCTCAGGGCTGAAGCTGCCATCGTCGTTGCGGCAGCCGAAATAGCCCGAGCCGATTTCCCAGACGATGTCGCCGCCGTTCTCGCGGTGATAGGCCGAGAGCGAGCCTTCGCCGGTGTCGTGGTAGAAGTTGCCGAGCTTCGCGCCCTTGTTGAGCGCGCGGATCGCGTTCGCCGAGAGCGAGCCGAAGCTCATCGCCGAGATGTTGAACACGCTGGCCGGGTACGGCTGCGCGCAACCGGCGCCGATCACGACGCGGTAGTCGTGGTCGTGGAAGTCGGCCGGGACGACCGAGTGGTTGATCCATTCGTACTGGGTACCGTAGACGTTCAGTTCGGTGCCGAACGGCACCACGTCCATCACGCTCTTCGCGCGCTGGTAGACCAGCGAACGCTGGTCGCGCGAGAACGGCGCCTTCTCGATGTCGGACTGGATGAAGTACTGGCGGATTTCGGGGCCGATCGATTCCAGCATGTAGCGCAGGTGCGCGAGCAACGGGTAGTTGCGGCGCAGGGTGCTGCGCGGCTGCACCAGGTCCCAACTGCCGAGCGCGGCGAGCAGCACGAACACCACCGCGGCCCAGCGCCACTGCGCATGGCCGAGCGCGAGCATGGCGATCGACATCGCCGCCAGCAGCAGCGCGAGGGCATAGGCGAGGTAGCGCGACATGGCGGCTCCGGGTGCGGACACTGGTGCCTGGGGTGGGGATCGAACCCACATGGCCTCGCGGCCGAGGGATTTTAAGTCCCTTGCGTCTACCGGTTTCGCCACCCAGGCCTGCGCGCATGTTGCCACATGCGCGTGCACGGCCCGGAAATGGAAAACCCCGCGGCGTGCGCGGGGTCGGTGTTGGAGGCCGAGGTCGGAATTGAACCGGCGTACGCGGATTTGCAGTCCGCTGCATAACCACTCTGCCACCCGGCCGGATGACGATCGGATTGTTCCACATCCCGCCGGCGATGCGAAATCCGCCGCCGCACACGACAAGGCCCCGCGAGCGGGGCCTGTCCGGAACTGGAGCGGGAAACGAGACTCGAACTCGCGACCCCGACCTTGGCAAGGTCGTGCTCTACCAACTGAGCTATTCCCGCATGAGGGGCGGCATTTTACCGGGCGTGGTGGGAGTGTCAACCGCGGCGCCCTCGCCGGCGCGCAACATCGGCCACGCGGCGCGCAGGTATTCGAAGCCCGACCACAGCGTGAGCAGCGCCGCCACCGCCAGCAACCAGTCGCCGACATGGAACACGAAACCCGCCTGCCACGCGTCCGGGCTGACCTGCCGCCCGGGCGAAATGGCGTACAGCAGGCAGCAGATCGCGATCATCTGCACCGCGGTCTTGAACTTTCCCACGAGGGCGACCTTCACCTTCGAGCGCTGGCCGAGCACGGCCATCCATTCGCGCAAGGCCGAAACCGCGATCTCGCGCCCGACGATCACCGCCGCCCACAACGCCATCCACGCGGTCGGATGGCCCTGCACGATCAGGAACAGCGCGGTCGCCACCATCAACTTGTCCGCGACCGGGTCGAGGAAGGCGCCGAACGCCGAATACTGGTGCCATCGCCGCGCGATCCAGCCGTCCAGCCAGTCGGTGAGCGAGGCCAGGGCGAAGATCGCCGCCGCCGCGACGCTGGTCCAGCGCCCCGGCAGGTAGAACACCGCCGCCAGCACCGGGATCAGCAGGATCCGCAGCAGGGTGAGCCAGGTCGGGATGGTCAGCTTCATGCCTTGCCGCTCGCCTCGCCAGTCGCGTCCAGTCCATGCAGCGCGGCGTAGATGCGCGCGGCCAGCGCCGCGTTCACGCCTTCCACCCGCGCGATTTCCTCGACCCCGGCGGCCTTGAGCCCCGCCAGGCCGCCGAAATGCCGCAACAGGTTACCGCGCCGGCGCGGCCCGATGCCGGGAATATCCTCGAGCCGGCTGGTGACGCGCGCCTTCTGCCGCCGCCCGCGGTGGCCGGTGATGGCGAAACGATGGGCCTCGTCGCGCACCTGCTGCACGAGCTGCAACCCCGGCGAATCCGGCCCGGGGCGCAATTCGCGCCCGTCCGGCAGCAGCAGGGCCTCGTGCCCCGCACGGCGCGCCTCGCCCTTGGCCACGCCGACCACCGCGACCCCGGCGACGCCGAGGTCGCCGAGCACCGCGTTCGCCTGCGCCACCTGTCCCGCGCCGCCGTCGATCAGCAGCAGGTCGGGGAACACGCCGTCTTCCTCCACCGCGCGGCGGAAACGCCGTTCCAGGGCCTGGCGCATGGCCGCGAAATCGTCGCCCGGGGCGATCCCGGCGATGTTGAAGCGCCGGTACTGGCCACGGATCGCGCCTTCCGGCCCGAACACCACGCACGAGGCCACCGTCGCCTCGCCCATGGTGTGGCTGATGTCGAAGCATTCGATCCGCTGCGGCACCGCCTCGAGCCCGAGCAGTCCGCACAACGATTCCATCCGCGCGGCCTGCGTCGCCTGGCTGTCGAGCTGCGTTTCCAGCGCGATCGCGGCGTTGCGCCGGGCGAGGTCGAGGTAGCCGGCGCGCTCGCCGCGCACGTTCGGCCTGAGCTGCACCCGGCGCCCGGCGGCGTCCGACAGCGCCTGTTCGACCAGTTCGCGTTCGTCGAAATCGCGGTCGAGCACGATTTCGCGCGGCGGCGGCTGTTCGGCGTAGTACTGAGACACGAACGCGGACAGCACTTCGGCCGGGCTTTCCTCGCCGTTGGTGCGCGGGAAGAATGCACGGGTGCCGAGGTTGCGCCCGTCGCGGAACGCAAGCAGCAGCACGCAGGCCGCGCTGCCTCGCATCGCCACCGCGAGCACGTCCAGGTCGGCGGCCTTGCCGTCGACGTACTGCCGGGCCTGGATCCGGCGCAGGGTCGCGACCATGTCGCGCAACCGCGCGGCCTGTTCGAAATCGAGGCGTGCCGCCGCGGCTTCCATCTCGCGCCCGAGTTCGGCGTTGAGCTCGTCGCTGCGGCCTTCGAGGAACAGCGTCGCGCGGCGTACCGCGCCGGCGTATTCGCCTTCGTCGACCAGGCCCACGCAGGGCGCGCTGCAGCGGCCGATCTGGTACTGCAGGCACGGCCGCGAACGATTGCGGAACACGCTGTCCTCGCAGCTGCGCAGGCGGAACAGCTTGTGCATCATGCCGAGCGTCTCGCGCACCGCCCATGCGCTGGGATAGGGCCCGAACAGCCGGCCGGGCACGCCTAGCGCGCCGCGGTGGAACGCCAGCCGCGGCCATTGCTCGGCGGTGAGCAGCGCGTACGGATAGCTCTTGTCGTCGCGCAGCAACACGTTGTAGCGCGGCCGCAGCGACTTGATCAGCTGGTTCTCCAGCAGCAGGGCCTCGCCCTCGGTGCGCGTCACCGTGACTTCCATCGACGCGACCTGCGCCAGCATCGCCTGCGTGCGCGGCGATTTCGGCGCGTTGTTGAAATAGCTCGCGACGCGTTTCTTCAGCGCGCCGGCCTTGCCGACGTACAGCATGCTGCCGTCGGCGGCGAGCATGCGGTACACGCCGGGCGCGGTGCTGAGCCGGGCGACGAAGGCCTTGCCGTCGAAGGCCGGCGCGGGCGCGCGTTCAGCCATCCGCCATGCCCATGCCGCCCGCGCGGATGCGCGCGACGATCCGCTCCGCGGCTTCGTCCGCCAGCGACCATGCATGTTCGAACTCGCGCGGGCCGCCGGTGTAGGGATCGGGGATTTCCGCAGGCTCGCCACATCCGGCCCAGGCGCGCAGCAGCACCGCGCGCTCCCGGCTGGCGGAAGTCGAGCGGGCCCGCGCCTCGGCGAGGTTGTCGCGGTCGGCGCAGAGGATCCGGTCGAAACGGTTGAAATCCGCGGCCCCGAGCTTGCGCGCGCGCAGCATGCCGATCTCGACGCCATGCGCGGCGGCGGTGGCGATCGCGCGCGGATCGGGCGGATCGCCCGCATGCCAGCCACCGGTCCCGGCCGAATCGATTTCGACGCGATCGGCGAGGCCGGCCGCCTGCAGGCGCGCGCGCAACGCACCCTCGGCCATGGGCGAGCGGCAGATGTTGCCCATGCACAGCATCAGCAGGCGCAGCGGTTCAGCCATGTCCCTTCGCGAATCGAGCCTCGGCGCGCTCCAGGTCCGCGGGCGTGTCGATGCCGGGCGGGAATGCCTCCGGCGCCAGCGCGACCGCGATGCGGTGGCCATGCTCCAGTGCGCGCAACTGTTCCAGCGATTCGATCCGCTCCAGCGTCGACGGCGGCAGCGCGGCGAACGCGCGCAGGAATCCGACGCGGTAGGCGTAGATGCCGATGTGGCGCAGCCAGCCTCCGCCCGCCGGCAAGGCATCGCGGTCCGCGGCGAAGGCGTCGCGCGCCCACGGGATCGGCGCGCGGCTGAAATACAGCGCATCGCCGTCGTGCGCGCGCACCAGCTTGACCGCGTTCGGATCGAACAGCGTCGACGCATCCTCGACCGGGGTGGCCAGCGTCGCCATCGGCGCCCCGCTGGATGCGAGCGTCTCCGCCACGGTGCGGATGCCGCTCGCGGGCGCGAACGGCTCGTCGCCCTGCAGGTTGACCACGATGTCGTCGTCGCCCCAGCCGGCGATGCGCGCGCATTCGGCCAGGCGATCGCTGCCCGAGGCGTGCGCCGGGTCGGTCAGCGCCACCCGCGCGCCGCTGTTCGCGACCGCGTCAGCGATGCGTGGATCGTCGGTCGCGACCCAGACTTCGCGTGCGCCGGCGTTTTGCGCACGACGCACGACGTGCACGATCACCGGCTCGCCGCCGAGCAGCCGCAGCGGCTTGCCCGGCAGGCGCGAAGCGCCGAAGCGGGCGGGGATAGCGACGATGAATCCTTCAGCCATGGCCGGCTCCCGTGCGTGGCGGCAACTTGTCCAGCAACGCGACCCAGAACGCTTCGGGCAGGCGCGCCTGCGCCGGCACGCTCCAGCAGCGCTCGTCGGCGAAGGCCGCGCATTTCACCGCGTCCTTCTCGGTCATCAGGATCGGCAGGTCGTTGCCGAAGCGCAATTCCCCGGCGGCATAGCGATGATGGTCCGGGAACGCATGCGGTACCACCGCGATGCCGAGCGCGCGCAGCATCGCGAAGAAGCGCTCCGGGTCGCCGATCCCGGCGACCGCGTGCACGCGGCGCCCGGCGAAATCGACCAGCGCGCGCGCGCGCCCGCCGCGCATCGGCAACGCCTCGCCGGCATCGACCTGCATCGGCCATTCGCCGAAGCCGGCTTCGCCGCCGTTGACCACGCGGAAATCGCAGCGCGCGCCGCGTTCGGCCGGTTCGCGCAAGGGCCCCGCCGGCAGCAGCAGGCCGTTGCCGTAGCGACGGCGTCCGTCGATGACCTCGATCTCGACGTCGCGATGCAGGCGCCGGTGCTGCAGGCCGTCGTCGCAGACCACGATGTCGCAACCGGCATCGACCAGCGCGCGCGCCGCGGCGACGCGGTCGCGGTCGGCGCGCACTTTCGCGCCGGTGCGGCGCACGACCAGCACCGGTTCGTCGCCGCCGAGCGCGGGATCGGTCGTCGCCTCGACCCACAGCGGCCGATCCTCGTGTTCGCGGCCGTAGCCGCGCGTCGCCACGCCGGGCGTCCAGCCCTGCCGGCGCAGGCGTTCGACCAGGGCGATCGCCAGCGGGGTCTTGCCGCTGCCGCCGGCGATGAGGTTGCCCACCACGACCACCGGCTTCGACGCGCGCTGCACGCGCGGGATGCCGATGCCGGCGAGCGCTTCGCGCAGCACGAGCGCACCGGCATACAGCATCGATCCCGCGCGCGCGGTCCACGGCGGCGTCGCGGTGCCGTACCAATACGCGGGCGGACGCCGTCGGCCTGCGCTCACGCCGCGCCCGGTTCGCGGAACTGCACCCGGTGCAGGTGCGCGTACAGCCCGTCCTCCGCCATCAGTTCGGCATGCGTGCCCTGCTCCACCAGCCGGCCTTCGTCCAGCACCAGCACCTGGTCGGCGTGCTCGATGGTCGAGAGTCGGTGCGCGATCACCAGCGTGGTGCGATCCGGCATCAGGCGGTCGAGCGCGTCCTGCACCAGGCGTTCGGATTCGTTGTCGAGCGCGGCGGTGGCCTCGTCGAGCACCAGCACCGGCGCGTCCTTGAGGATCGCCCGGGCGATGGCGATGCGCTGGCGCTGGCCGCCGGACAGGCGTCCGCCGCGGTTGCCGACGGTGCTGTCCGCGCCCTCGGGCATGCGTTCGACGAATTCGGCCGCGTTCGCCGCGGAAATCGCCCGGCGCAGCGCCTCGGCGTCGGCGCCCTCGAGTTCGCCGTAGGCGACGTTCGCGGCGACGCTGCCGTCGAACAGCACTACCTGCTGCCCGACCAGGGCGATCTGCCGGCGCAGGTCGGCGAGCGGATAGTCGCGCAGCGGATGGCCGTCGAGCAGGATCTCGCCGGATTCGGGTTCGTAGAAGCGCGGCAGCAGCTTCACCAGGGTGGACTTGCCGCCGCCGGAACGGCCGACGATCGCGGTCACCGTACCCGGGCGCGCGACGAAACTGACGTGGTCCAGCGCGGCCTGCGCCTGCCCCGGATAGCGCGCGACCACGTCGCGGAATTCGACCAGGCCCCTGGCGCGTTGCAACGGCACGCGTCCTTCGTCCGGTTCGTCCGCGGCGTCGAGGATGTGGAACAGGCGATCCGAGGACGCGAGCCCGCGCTGCAGCATGTTCTGCACGTTGGTCAGCTGCTTCAGCGCGGGGATCACCGCCATCATCGAGGTCATCAGGGTGACGAACCCGCCGGCGTCGAGGCGCCCGGCCAGCGCTTCGCGCCCGGCCAGGAACAGCAACAGCGCGAGCCCGACCGCCCCCATCAGCTGGACCAGCGCGGAGGAGATCGAACGCGTCGATTCCACCTTCAGGCTGAGCTTGAGGTGGGTGTCGGCCTGCGCGGAATAGCGCGCGAATTCGCTGCGCTGCGCGCCGTAGACCTTCACTTCCTGCTGCCCGGACAAGGCCTGGTCCGCAGCCTGCATCAGCTTGCCGCTGCTTTCCTGGATGCGGTGGCTGATGCGCCGGTAGCGCTTGCCGACGCGATCCATCACGAACGCGAGCGGCGGCCCGAGCAGCAGGATCGCGAGCGTGACCTGCCAGCTGGTGTAGAGCATCGCGCCCAGCATCGCCACGACCTGCAACGACTGCTGCAGCATCACCTTGCCGGCATCGATCGCCGCCTGCGCGACCTGGTCGCTGTCGGATCCCAATCGCACCAGCATCTGCGGCACCGGTTCCGAGTCGAAGCGCAGCCCCGGCAGGCGCAGGTACTTGGCGAACGCCTGCACGCGCATGTCGCGGGCGATGCCGCGGCCGGCGCGCGCGCCGCTCATGTCGGTGACGTAGCCGGCGAGGCCGCGCACCACGAACAGGGCGACGATCGCCAGCGGCAGCAGCAGGCTGACCTGCGAATTCCGCGCGATGAAGGTCTCGTTGATGATCGGCTTCATCATCAGGGTGAAGCCGGCGCCGGCCGCGGCTTCCACCGCCATCGCCAGCAGCCCGATGGCGAGCAGCCCGCGATAGGGCTTCGCCAGGGCCATCAGCCGGCGATAGCCCTGGGGCGACGGCGTTGTCGCCTCGGCGTCCATCAATCCTTGCTGCCGGCCTGCGGCGGTTGGGGCGCGGTCGCGATCGCGATGTGGCGGAAACCGAGCTGGCCGAGCGCTTCGAGCGCGGTCACCACCGCCTGGTGCTGGGTGCGCGCATCGGCGCGCAGCAGCACGCTGCGGTCGCGGTCGGGACCTGCGACTTCGGCGATGGTGCGCTTGAGCGAATCGACGTCGCCACGCAGCGCCTCGCGGTCCTGCACGAAATAGCGCCCGTCGGCGTTCACCAGCACGCTGAGCGCATTCGCTTGCGCCTCGTTCGGCTTGCCGTCGGCGCGCGGCAATTCCAGCCGGAGCACCGAGCGCGCGTCGAAGGTAGTGGTGACCACGAAGAAAATGATCAGGCACAGCACCACGTCGATCAGCGGGATCAGGTTGATCTCCGGGTTGTCGTCGGCGCGGAAGTCGCGGATGCGCATCAGGCGGCGTCGATCGGCGGGGTGATCCCGCGCGTCCCGGGCGCGATCTGCGCCGTCGCGGCATGCGGGCCGTTGCCGCCCGACTCCAGCGTGTCGAGCAACTGGATCGCCTCGTGTTCCATGTCGACGATGTAGCCGGCGATGCGCCCGCGGAAATAGCGGTGCAGGACCAGCGCCGGGATCGCCACGATCATGCCGGCAGCGGTGCAGACCAGCGCCTTGCCGATGCCGCCGGCGAGCTGGTTCACGTCGCCGATGCCGTGGTCGAGGATGCCGAGGAACATCTGGATCATGCCGACCACGGTGCCGAACAGGCCGAGCAGCGGCCCGGCGGCGGCGATCGTGCCGAGACTGTTGAGGAAACGCTCCATGCGGTGCACGAGGTGGCGGCCAACGTCCTCGATCCGCTCGCGCACCTGGTCGCCAGGGCGATGGCGCACGTCCAGCGCCGCGGCGAGCAACGCGCCCAGTGGCGACGTGCGGCGCAGCGATTCGATGTGCGCGGGATCCAGCGCACCGCCGCGCCCGGCCCAGGCCCGCACCTCGTCGCCGAGGCCGGGCGGCAGCACGGCATCGCGGCGCAGGCTCCAGAAGCGTTCGACGATGATCGCCAGGCTCGCCACCGCGACCAGCAGCAGCGGGATCATCGGCCATCCGCCGGCCCGGACCATTTCCAGCACGCGCGCCTCCGTGGGCGTTCAATCGGGCCGATAGGATAGCCCAGCGGCCCGCGACCGCCTGCGCGCGGCGTCCCACGGCCGCGGATGGCGCAACCGCTCGCCCGCGAGCCACGGCCCGCCCTCGCCGAGGCGCACGCGCAACGCACCGAGGCCCTGGGTGTCGGCGACCGCGGCGCCGGCCGCGCCCCAGCGCTCGACCACCTCCGCCTGCGGGTGGTGGAATCGATTGCCGAAGCCGGACGAGACCAGGGCGAGTTTCGCCCCGGTGGCGGCGACGAAATCCGGGTCCGAGGAACCGCCGCTGCCGTGGTGCGCGACCAGGACCACGTCGGCCCGCAGCATTGATGGCTGTTCGCGCAACAGTTTGCGTTCGATCACCTCGCCGATGTCCCCGGTCAGCAACGCAGCGCCGTGAACGCCGGACACGCGCAGCACGCAACTCGATTCGTTGTCGAGGTAGGGAAAGCCCTCCCCCGGATGCAGCACGCGGAAGTCCACGCCATCCCAGCGCCAGTGCGCGCCTGCGAGGCAGGGTTTCGTCTCCGGCACCGGGCCGCCGGCGGGACTGAGCGACAAGCCGGGAGGGAACGCGCGTCGCACCGCCGCGAAACCGCCGGCGTGGTCGCTGTCGCCATGGCTGACCATCGCCACGTCGATCGCATGCACGCCGAGCGCATGCAGGGTCGGCACCACCACGCGTTCCCCGGCATCGAACCCGTCGGGCACCGCCGGGCCCATGTCGTAGAGCAATGCGTGATCGTGCGTGCGCACCAGCACCGACAGCCCCTGCCCCACGTCGATCACGGTCAACTCGGCGTCGCCGGGGGCGGGCGCATCCAGCGCCGGCAGCAGCAAGGGCAGCCACAACAGCAACGCCAGCGGCTTGCCCGGCACGCCGCGCGGCAGCAGCAGCCAGAACGCCGAGGCGAGCGCGAGCGGCAGCGCATACCACGGCGCTTCCGGCAGGCACCACAGGGCGAGCGGCGACGAAGCCATCCACGCGAACAACCGCCACGACCATTCGAACGCGTGCCCGGCAAGCCACCAGGCCCATGCGCCTGCGCCGGGGTGGATCGCTTCGAGCCCCGCGCCGAACAGGGTCAGCGGGACCACGACCAGGCTCCACCACGGCACCGCGAGCAGGTTGGCGAACGGTCCCGCGAGCGAAGCCTGGCCGAAGAACAACGCGGTCAGCGGCAACAGTCCGATGGTGGCCACGCACTGCGCGGCGAGGAAGCCGCGGATCGGCTGCGTTTCCGCAGCCGGCAGGCACCACAGCAGCCAGGCGACGCCGACGAAGCTGAGCCAGAAGCCCGGCGACAGCGGCGACAGCGCATCCGCGAGCAGCATCGCGATCGCGGCCAGCGCCAGCGCATCGCCGGCGCGCGTGGCCCGGCGCAGGACGCGCGCGAGCACCACGACCGCGATCATCAGCAACGTGCGCAGGGTCGGCAGCGACGATCCGGCGACCATGCCGTACCCCGCGGCGAACGCGAGCGCGGCGACGCCGCACGCCACCTGGCGCGGACAGCGCCGCCCGAGCAGGGGCAACAGCCACCACAAGCCGCGCGCGAGCAGCGCGCCGAACCCGGCGACGAGCCCGACGTGGAAGCCGGAAATCGCGATCAGGTGGGTCAGGCCGCCGGCGCGCAAGGTTTCCCAGTCCGCGTCGACGAGGCCGCCGGCATCGCCGAGCGCGAACGCGCGCAGGAACCGCGCCGAATCCGCGGGCGCCGCACGGCCGATCCGGGCGGACATGGTTTCGCGCCATGCATCGAGGCCGCGGGCGTCGCCGAGCCGCTTCGCGGTCTCCGCATCGGCGACATAGCCGGTCGCGGCGATGCCCTGCGCGAGCGCGTTGCGTTCGGCGTCGAACCCGCCCGGATTGCGCAGCCCGCGTGGCGCGCGCAGCTTGGCCTCGAGCATCCAGCGTTCGCCGGCATGCACGGGCATCGGCAGGACGATTCCTTGCCGCAACTGTCTGCGATCGTCGTACCACGCGAGCTGCAGGGTCTTGCCGTGCAAGGCGCTGGGCGATTCGCCATCGACGACGAAACGGAAGCGCGTGCGCTTCGGTTGGCGGACGGGAAGTTCGACCACGCGGCCGGTGATGCCGACGACCTGCCCTTCCATCGCCGGCGGCAGTTGCGCGTCCAGCGCGCGATCCGCCTGCAGCGTGCACAACCCGAATCCGAGCAACAGTGTTCCTGCGATTCGTGAGATTCCGCCCGCGTACCAGCCGCCGAATCCGGCGATGATGGCGAGGGTGGCAAACCAGATCGGCGCGAACGCAGGCAGCAGCAGGCTCGCGACGCAGCCGGCGAGCAATGCCAGCGCGGTCCCCGGGCCCAACGACAGCGGTTGCCAGCGCGCGTTCGCGGCGCGCACCGACGACAGCAGGAGTTGCGGATTGGAAATCGCGATCGCCATGCCGGTAGCGTGCCGGCTGGCATCGGTGGAATGGATCAGCGGGCGGTGCGACGTCGGGTCGGAGTTCTCCGACATCTCGTCGCATCGACGTCGCGCGGTGAAAGCGTTGCTAGCGCGGGATCACGTTGATGGCTTCGATGCGCGACTTGTGTCGTGCCATCAGGTAGTCGACGAAGTCGCCGATGATCAGGTTGGGCTTGTTGCCGCTGCGCGTCACGATGCGGGCCAACAGGATGTTCGTGTCGGCCAGCCATTGCACGTTGATCGCGCCGCGTCGATCGGGTTCGGTGCTGTGGATCTTGGCCCAGCCACGCGGCCGGTCGGACCGGCGCTCTTCCGTCACCTTGAGCGAATGTCTGGAAAGCCGCGCGTCCTTGACGATCTTCTCGCGAAGGCTCGGCCCCTTCCTGCAGATCACCTGGATGAGGATTTGCATGATGCCCTTCCCCGCGGCCCGACCCCGCGGGCAGGTTACACCTGCCCCGCTCCCAACTCCCGCAACTTCCCCTCGTGCAGTTCCGTCACCCGGTCCAGCCGCCGGGCGAGGCTGCGGTCGTGGGTGACGAGCACCAGGCTGGTCTTCTGCGCGCGGTTCAACTCCAGCATCAGCGCGAACACACCCGCCGCGGTCTTCTCGTCGAGGTTGCCGGTGGGTTCGTCGCCGAGCACGCAGGCCGGCTTGTTGACCAGCGCGCGCGCCACCGCGGCGCGCTGGCGTTCGCCGCCGGAGAGTTCGCCCGGCTTGTGCCCGAGCCGGTGGCCGAGGCCGACGGATTCGAGCAGGTCCTTCGCGCGCTTCCCCGCCTCTTCGACGCCTGAGCCCCCGAGCAGCACCGGCAGCATCACGTTTTCCAGCGCGGTGAATTCCGGCAGCAGATGGTGGAACTGGTAGACGAAGCCCAGCGCCGTGTTGCGCAACTGGCCGCGTGCCGCGTTCGACAGCGCGCTCATCTTCTGCCCGCCGACGTAGACCTCGCCCGAAGTCGGCGTGTCGAGGCCGCCGAGCAGGTGCAGCAGCGTGCTCTTGCCGGCGCCGGACACGCCGAGGATCGCCACGGTTTCGCCGGGCGCGACCGCGAAATCAAGGTCGTCGAACACTGGCGTGCGCAGGTCGCCCTCGGCATAGGTCTTGCCCAGCTTCTCGGCGCGGATGACGTGCTGCATGGGGTCACTCATAGCGCAGCGCCTCCGCCGGTGCCGTGCGCGAGGCGCGCCAGGCCGGGTACAGGGTGGCGAGGAAGGCCATGGCCAGCGCCACGCAGGCGATGATGGTCACGTCGCTGGCTTCCAGTTGCGTCGGCAACCCGGTGATGTAGTACACGTCCTCCGGCATCAGCTGCACGCGGAGCACGTGCTCGATCAGGCGCAGGATGCGTTCGAGGTTGAGCGTGAGCACGATCCCGCCGACCACGCCGAGCACGGTGCCGATCACCCCGATCAGGGTGCCCTGCACCATGAACACCTTCATCACCCCGCCAGGTGTGAGCCCGAGCGTGCGCAGGATCGCGATGTCCGCCTGCTTGTCGGTGACCAGCATCACCTGCGAGGACACGAGGTTGAACGCCCCCATCGCGATGATCAGCGAGAGCAGGATCGCCATCATCGTCTTCTCCAGCTTCAGCGCGCGGAACATGTTGGCGTTGTCCTGCTGCCAGTCGGTGACGCGGTACGGACCGCGCAGGCGCAGCGCGAGGTCGCGCGCCACCGCGAAGGACTGGTCCATGTCGTGCAGGCGCAGGCGCACGCCGGTGGCGGCGTCGCCCATCCGCAGCACGCGCTGCAGGTCCTGGAAGTTCGCCACGGCCAGGCCCTTGTCGTATTCCTGGTAACCGGCCTCGAAGATGCCGCTGACCGTGAAGCGTTTCATCTGCGGGATCGCGCCCACCGGCGATGCCTGGAAATCGGTGGTGACGATCACTTTGTCGCCGATGCCGACGCCGAGCCACAGCGCGAGTTCGCTGCCGAGCACGATGTTGAAGCTGCCGGGGGTGAGCTGGTCGAGCCGGCCGCGTACCATCTTCTGCGCCAGCACCGAGACCTTGCCCTCCTCGGCCGGGACCACCCCGCGCACGATCGCCGGCTGGCGCTGCGGGCCGGAGATCAGCGCTTCGGCCTCGATGTAGGGCGCGGCGCCCGCCACGCGCTCGTCGCGATAGGCCTCGGCCACCGCCTGCCGCCAGTTCTGCATCGCCGCGCCGTCGGCGCTGATGGTCGCGTGCGCGGCCATCTGCAGCATGCGGTCGCGGATCTCGCGCTGGAAGCCGCTCATCACCGCCAGCGTGGTGATGAGCGCGGCGACGCCGAGCGCGATGCCCAGGATCGAGGCGAGCGAAATGAAGGAGATGAAACCGTTACGGCGCTTGGCGCGCAGGTAGCGCAGGCCGATGGCCACGGGAATGGGTTTGAACATGCGCTGGCCCGGCCGAAGCAGCCGCTATGGTGCCATCCGCGCGCGGGGATGCGCAGCCTCGGCGGCGGCCGCGGCCAGCCGCAGTTCACGCCGGCGCGCGGCGGGCAGCGTGTCGGGCCACAGGGCGAGGCGCCGGCGGCGGCCATCGGCCGCGTCCCAGGCGAGGAAAGCGATCGGCCCGCGCCATTGCAGGCCGGCGCGTTGCGCGCGTTCGCCCGCGGCGAACAGCACGCCATCCGCGCGCCAGTGCAGCGGCAGCGCCGGGCGGCGCCATTCCCGACGCGCGAGCAGCATGCCCCAGGCCGGCGCGAGCAAGGCGCCAAACCAGGCGCAGGCGCGCGGCAGGTCCGAGGCCAGGATCGACAGACCGGCGAGCAGCCCGAGCGCGATCAACGCGCCGCAGGCGATGGCGGAAGGCTTCCAGCCAAACCGGCAGCCCGCTGCTTCAAAGCAGGCGGATGCGCTGGACGAGTGCGGTGAGTTCGGCATCGGGCGGGACCTCGTAACCCATGAACCATCGCCACAGCCTGTCGTCTTCGCTGTCGAGCAGCGCTAGGAAAACCCCGCGCTCGCGCTCGGAAGCCGACGCGTGTTCGCGATCGAGCCAGCGTTGCAGCAACTGGTCGAGTTCCTTCATGCCACGCCGGCAACGCCAGCGCAGCTTCTTCAGTTCCGCGTCGCCGCTCACGCCGCCAGCAGCCGCCAGCCCAGCCACGCCCACAGCGCGAACAGCGCCATGCCGCCGGCGACGTAGGCGTAGAAGCGGTGCATGACCTTGTTGTAACTGCAATGGATCGCGCTGTGGACGATGCGCAGGGCGACAAAGATCCATGCCAGCGCCAGCGTAATCGGCGTGACCTGCCCGGCCAGCGCGGCGACGAACAGCGCCGCGTAGAACAGCACCGGCAGTTCGAACAGGTTGCGGAAGTTGTCGGCGGCGCGGCTGTCGGTAAGCCTGGCGGTGGCCTGCGCGGAGGTCGCTACCGCCTGCGGGTGGATGCGCTCGCGTTTCATCTGCCCGACGCGAGAGAAGAACATCCGCCACCAGACCACGAAGGTCAGCGCGACCATCGCGAACGCCGGCGCGAAGATCCGGGCGTTGACCATGCTCAGGTGCGCCGCGCCAGCATCAACTTCTTGATTTCGGCGATCGCCTTGGCCGGGTTCAGCCCCTTCGGGCAGGTCCGCGCGCAATTCATGATCGTGTGGCAGCGATACAGCTTGAACGGATCCTCGAGGTCGTCCAGGCGCGCGCCGGTGTCCTCGTCGCGGCTGTCGACGATCCATCGGTAGGCCTGCAGCAGCACCGCCGGCCCGAGGTAGCGTTCGCCGTTCCACCAGTAGCTCGGGCAACTGGTCGAACAACACGCGCACAGGATGCATTCGTACAGGCCGTCGAGCTTTTCGCGGTCCTGCTTCGACTGCAGCCGCTCACGGTCCGGCGGTGGCGCGCTCTGGGTCCGGATCCAGGGCTTGATCGAAGCGTACTGCGCGTAGAAATGGGTCAGGTCGGGGACCAGGTCCTTGACCACCGGCATGTGCGGCAGCGGGTAGATCGGCACGTCGCCCTTGCCGCAGTCGTCGATGGCCTTGGTGCAGGCCAGCGTGTTGGTGCCGTCGATGTTCATCGCGCAGGAACCGCAGATGCCCTCGCGGCAGGAACGGCGGAACGTAAGCGTCGGGTCGATCTCGTTCTTGATCTTGATCAGCGCGTCCAGGACCATCGGCCCGCACTTGTCGAGGTCGACCTCGTAGATGTCGGTGGTCGGGTTGCGGCCGTCGTCGGGGTTCCAGCGGTAGATCTTGAACGTGCGCACGCGCTTGGCGCCCTCGGCGCGGAAACGCCGGCCGGGCTGGATCCGCGAGTTCTTCGGCAGGGTGAATTCGGCCATCTCAGTAGACCCTCGCCTTCGGCGGGACGACTTCGACCTCGTCGTCGAGCGTGTACAGGTGCACCGGCCGGTAGTCGATCCCGGTGCTGCCGTCGTCGCCCACCCAGCACAGGCTGTGCTTCATCCACTCGCCGTCGTCGCGGTCCGGGAAATCCTCGCGCGCATGCGCGCCGCGCGATTCGGTGCGGTTTTCCGCCGACACGATCGTCGCCAGCGCCTGGCCCAGCAGGTTTTCCAGTTCGAAGGTCTCGACCAGGTCCGAGTTCCACGTCAGCGAGCGGTCACTGACGCGCACGTCGGCGAAGGACGCGTGGATTTCGCGGATCTTCGCCACGCCCTCGGCCAAGGTCTCGCCGGTGCGGAACACCGCAGCGTCGGCCTGCATCGTGCGCTGCATCCTGTCGCGGATCGCCGCGGTGGGCGTGCCGCCGTTGGCGTTGCGCACGCGGTCGAGCCGCGCCAGCGCCCGGTCGCACGCGTCGCCGGCGAGGCGGCCGTGCGCCTGCTCGGGCCTGATCGTTTCCGCGGCGCGATTCGCCACGGCGCGACCGAACACCACCAGGTCGAGCAGGGAGTTGGAGCCGAGGCGGTTGGCGCCGTGCACCGAAACGCACGCGGCTTCGCCGATGGCGTACAGGCCGGGCACGACCGCGTCCGGGTCGCCCTGGCGCAGTTGCACGACCTCGCCGTGGTAGTTGGTCGGGATGCCGCCCATGTTGTAGTGCACGGTCGGGATCACCGGGATCGGCTGCTTGGTCACGTCGACGCCGGCGAAGATCCGCGCGCTCTCGGCGATGCCCGGCAGCTTCTCGTGGATGTCCGCCGGATTGAGGTGGGTCAGGTCGAGGTTGATGTGGTCCTGGTGTTCGCCGACGCCACGGCCTTCGCGGATTTCCAGGGTCATCGCCCGGCTGACCACGTCGCGCGAGGCAAGGTCCTTCGCGTTCGGCGCGTAGCGTTCCATGAAGCGCTCGCCGCTGGCGTTGCGCAGGATCCCGCCTTCGCCGCGCACGCCTTCGGTGATCAGGCAGCCGGCGCCATAGATGCCGGTCGGGTGGAACTGCACGAATTCCATGTCCTGCAGGCCGAGGCCCGCGCGCAGCGCCATGCCGCCGCCGTCGCCGGTGCAGGTGTGGGCTGAGGTACAGCTGAAGTAGGCGCGGCCGTAGCCGCCGGTCGCCAGCACCGTGCCATGGCCGCGGAACAGGTGCAGCGTGCCTTCGCTCATGTCCATCGCGAGCACGCCCTTGCAGGCGCCGTGCTGGTCCATGATCAGGTCGAGGGCGAAGTATTCGATGAAGAACTCGGCCTCATGCTTCAGCGACTGCTGGTACAGGGTGTGCAGGATCGCGTGGCCGGTGCGGTCGGCGGCGGCGCAGGTGCGCTGCGCGGTGCCCTTGCCGTAATCGGTGGTCATGCCGCCGAACGGGCGCTGGTAGATCTTGCCCTCCTCGGTGCGCGAGAACGGCACGCCCTGGTGTTCGAGCTCGACGATCGCCGGGATCGCCTCGCGGCACATGTATTCGATCGCGTCCTGGTCGCCGAGCCAGTCCGAACCCTTGATCGTGTCGTAGAAATGGAAGCGCCAGTCGTCCGGCCCCATGTTGCCGAGCGCGGCGGAGATGCCGCCCTGCGCGGCGACGGTATGCGAACGGGTCGGGAACACCTTGGTGATGCAGGCGGTCTTCAACCCCTTCTGGGCGAGGCCGAAGGTCGCGCGCAGGCCGGCGCCGCCGGCGCCGACCACGACCATGTCGTACTTGTGCTCGATGATCTGGTACGCGGTCATGTTCGGGTCAGGCTCCCAGCGCGATGCGGACGACGGCGAGGATCGCGGCGATCGCCGCCAGCGCGCAGGCGAAGATGTTGGCGAGATGGGCGATGCCGGCGAGCATCGGCGTGTGCACGTAGTCCTCGATCACCACCTGCAGCCCGAGCTTGGCGTGCCAGAACGCAGCGGCGAGGAAGGCGACCAGCACCGCGGCGTTGAGCGGATCGGCGACCATCATCCGCGCATGCGCGTAATCGGCGCTGGCCAGCGAGAACAGCAGGCCGAGCAGCCACGCCCCGGCCAGGACGACGGCGATCGCGGTGACGCGCTGCCACAGGAAATGGCCGGTGCCGTCCTTCGCCGAGCCCAGCCCGCGGGCGCGCTTGAGGGGGGTGCGGAATTCGTCGCGCTGGATGCTCATGCGTGGCCCCAGTGCGCGAGCACCACGCCCCAGGCCAGCGCCACCAGCACGAAGCTGCCGATCACCGACAGCCAGCTGCTGCGCACGAATTCGGGAATCGCGTATCCGTAGCCGCCGTCCTGCACGAGGTGGCGGATGCCGTTGATCAGGTGGAACGCGAGCGCCCAGCTGAAACCGAGCAGCACGAGCTTGCCGAACGGCGATCCGGCACAGGCGGCGAAGGTCTCCCAGGATTGCGGCCCGGCGGCCAGCGCCAGCAGGGCCCAGACCAGGCCGAGCATGCCGAGCGAAAGCACGATGCCGGTGGCGCGATGCAGGATCGAGGTGACCATCTGCACCTGCCAGCGGTAGACCTGCAGGTGCGGCGACAGGGGGCGCTCGCGGGTTGCCATCGGCGGCTCGTCCTTCAGGGGCGTGGCGTCGGAATCAGAAATCGATGCATCGGCCGTTCTTCTCCCAATCGCCGTAGCGCACGGGATCGAGCCCGCCGCGCCCGCCGATTTCCGCGGGCTGCGGTGCTTGCGGCGCGGGATCGCGCGGTTCCGCGGGCGTGGCCGGCGTCGGGTCTTGGCCTATCATCGGGGTCTTCACAGCCATTCAAGTTTACGTCCAGCCGCCAATGCCGGACAACCCGCACTCCCCCGCAGCGCCGTTCCGCCTGCCCGGACACCGGATCCTCGCCATCGCCGGGCGCGATGCGGTGAAGTTCGCGCATGCGCAGTTCATGAGCGACGCGGCCGCGCTCGCGCCGGGCCGATGGCAATGGAGCGGCTGGCTGACGCCGAAAGGCCGCGTGATCGCGCTGTTCGCGCTGCTCAGGGTCGACGACCAGACTCTGTGGCTGCTGCTCCCGGACTTCGATGCCCGCGAACTCGCCGCGCAGCTGCAGCGTTACGTGTTCCGCAGCAAACTCAAGCTGGAAGTCCGCGACGACCTGCATGCGAACGGCGCGTTCGCCGCACCGACGCAAGCCGCGGGCGCGGTCTTCGCGCGGAGCGGCGATGGCATCGAACTCGACCTCGGCGCCGATGGCGGCCCGCGCACGCTGCGCATCGATACCGCCGTGGCCGCGGAAAATCCGCGCGCGCAGGCGGAATGGTTCGCCCACGACCTCGCCCACGGCCTGCCGCGCCTGCCCGGATCGCAGCGCGAACACTGGACGCCGCAGCAGTTGTCGCTGGAACGCCTGCGCGCCTTCAGCGTGAAGAAGGGCTGCTATCCCGGCCAGGAAATCGTCGCGCGCACGCATTTCCTCGGCCAGGCCAAGCGCGGGCTGGCCTTGTTCGAAAGCCGGGCGCCGCTGTCCGCGGGCGATGAAGTGCTCGATGGCGACCGCGCCATCGGCAGCATCGTGTCCGCGGCGGAGTCGCTGGCGCTGGCGGTGTTGCCGCTTGAACGGGGCGATTCCGCGTCGACGAGGGACGGCGCGATCCTGCGCGAAACACCGCTGCGCGACGGCCTGGCGCGATGAAGCCGGCGACGCCGGGTGCGGTCGAACGCGCGGTGCATCGGCGTTCGCCGCAGGGGTCATCCGAACGCCGCGACCTGGTCGCCGACGAAGTGCCGGTCGCCCTGCACTACAACGACGCGCCGTTCGCGGTGCTGATGGCCACGCCCTGCGAGCTCGCCGACCTCGCCCTCGGCTTCTCGCTGAGCGAGGCCATCGTCGGCTCGCCCGGCGAATTGCGCATCGACGGCATCGACGAATCGGTCGACGGCATCGCGATCCGGATGGCGATCCCCGTTGCGCGCGCGGCCGCGCTGGAGGATCGGCGGCGCAACCTGCCCGGTTACGGCGGCTGCGGCGCATGCGGCAGCGCGTCGATCGAAGCGGTGCTGCGGACGCCGCCGCCCATCGCCGGCAATGCGCGTTTCGAAGAGGCCGCGCTGCATCGTGCGCTCGCCCGATTGCACGAACACCAGCCCCTGAATGCGGCGACCGGCGCGACCCATGCCGCGGGTTTCGCCGCCGCGGACGGGCAACTCCTGCTGGTACGCGAGGATGTGGGCCGGCACAACGCGCTGGACAAGCTGATCGGGGCGATGATCGCTGCCGGCATCGACGCCGGCGACGGTTTCGCCGTGGTCACCAGCCGCGCCAGCCACGAACTCGCGATGAAGGCTGCGCAAGCCGGGATTCCGCTGCTCGCGGCGATTTCCGCGCCGACTTCGCTGGCGATCGCGCTGGCGGAATCGGCGAACCTGTGCCTGGTCGGTTTCGCCCGCGACGGCCATTGCGGCGTGTACGCCCACGCCGGGCGATTGGTCCGCGACTAGCCGGCCAGTTCGTCGGCCGCGGCGACGATGTCCTCTTCCTTCGGGATCACCAGGAACGCGGCGCCGGCCAGCGGGGTGTAGGTGTCGGCGCCGACCACCCGCCGGAACGGACGCGATCCGTAGCCCCCTTCCGCGATCGCGGTGATCACGCCTTCGCCCACGCCGGCGCTGTGCCGGCCTTCGTCCACGATCAGGATGCGCTTCGCCGATTTCGCCTGTTCGACGATGTAGGGTTCGTTGAGCGGCACCAGCCAGCGCAGGTCGACCACGCGCACCTTCCAGCCGTGCCGCTTTTCGATCTCGCGCGCGGCGCGCAGGCTCATCGGCATGCCGTTGCCGTAGCTGAAGACGACCAGGTCGTCGTGGCCCTCGCCGTAGACGCGGCCCTCGCCCAGCGGCATCGCCTCGTCGGGCGGCGGATACGCGGTGAGCCATTGGCCATCGCCTGCTTCATGCAGGTCCTTGGTCATGTACAGCGCGATCGGTTCGAGCAGCACGCTGACGCGGCCATCGACCCTGGCCAGCGCCGCGAGCGTGCGCAGCATGGTCGCCGCGTCGTCGCCGCGCGAGGGACAACCGACCACGAGGCCGGGGATGTCGCGCAGCGCGGTGATCGAGTTGTCGTTGTGGAAATGCCCGCCGAAACCGCGCTGGTAGCCGAGCCCGGCGATGCGCACCACCATCGGGTTGGCGTACTGGTTGTTGCTGAAGAACTGCAGGCTCGCCGCTTCGCCGCGGATCTGGTCGCAGGCGTTGTGGAAATACGCGAGGTACTGGATCTCCGGGATCGGCAGCATGCCCATGTTGGCGAAACCCTGGGCCATGCCGAGGATCGTGGTTTCGTCGAGCAGCGTGTTGAACACGCGGCGCGCGCCGAAGGCCTTCTGTAGGCCCTTGGTCACGGTGTAGACGCCGCCCTTCTGCGCCACGTCCTCGCCGAACAGCAGGGTTTCCGGGTACTTGGCGAACAGGTCGTGCAGCGCATTGTTGATCTGGATCGCCATGTGCCGCGGCGCCTGCTTCTCCGGCAGTTTTTCCTCGCCGCCGAAGGCCTTGACGCGCGCGTCGTGGGCCGGCGCGCGCGCGGCCTCGCGGGCGACCTTGTCCGGCGTGTACGGCGCCAGCGGCGCCATCACGTGTTCCAGGGTCTCGATGCGCGGGCGGCGATCGGCGTCTTCGGCCGCGGCGAAGCATTTCTTCCTCGTTTCCTCGTACAGGGCGAGGATTCCGTCCTTCGACATCAGCCCCGATTCCAGCGCGATCTGCGCCGAACGCAGCAACGGATCGCCGGACTCGACCCGCACGAGTTCCTCGATCGAACGCCATTCGATTTCGAAATCGGTGCCGGCGTGGCCCATGATCCGGGTGGTGCGAAGGTGCAGGAAGGTCGGCCGGCGGGTGCGCCGGCAATGCTCGACCGCGCGCAGCACGTCGCCGTAGCCGGCGGCGAGGTCGAGGCCGTCGGCGAAGAAGTAATCGAGGTCCGGGCGGTTGCGGAACGATTCGCCGATCCAGCCGCCGGGAGTCTTCACCGAAATGCCGATGCCGTTGTCCTCGCACACGTACAGCACCGGCGCCGGCAGCTTCTGGTAGGCGGTCCAGGACGCGGCGTTGAAGGCGGTCTGCGCGGTGGCGTGGTTCGCCGAGGCGTCGCCGAACGAACAGATCGCGATGCTGTCGTCGGGAACCGGCAGCTGGTGGCCGATGCGCTTCGCCGCCTCGATCGCGACCGCGGTTCCCAGCGCCTTCGGCAGGTGCGACGCGATCGTCGAGGTCTGCGGCAGCACCCACAAGGGCTTGCTGCCCCAGACCTTGTGCCGCCCGCCGGACGCGGGATCTTCCGCGCTCGCGGCGAACGACAGCGCCGAATCCATGATCGGATCCATGCCCGGGATCTTGCGGAAGCGCTCGGCCATGAAGCCGCCGCTGCGGTAATGCAGGAAGGCCGGGTCGGTGTGGCGCGTGGCGCGCGCGACCATCGCGTTGCCTTCGTGGCCGGACGAACCGATCGTGTAGAAGACCTTGTTCTGCACGCGCAGCACGCGCGCCATCAGGTCGAGGTGCCGCGAGACCAACTGCGATTCGAACAGTTCGCGGAAGCCCTGCGCATCGAGCGCGCTGCCGTCGAGGATCGCCTCGCCCGCCGCGGGCCTGGCGTCCGGGGTGCCGTTCCAGGCCTTGACCAGTTCGACGAAATTGACGTCGCAGATCTCGGCGCGGTTCAGGCCCTTCATGCGGGCGGGAATGGGATTGGGGATGGTGGCGAACATGGTGGTGTCTCGCAGGGCGGGCTTGGCCCGCCTTTGTCATTCGAAGGATGGTGGGCTTGGGCCCACCCTAGGTGGATCGGTCGATCAACGCCTGCGCCGCGGCATCCGGCGCGGGCATGGGCACGAAGCCCGGGGTCGCCTCTACCCGCGCCAGCCACGCGCGCAACGCCGGATAGGCGTCCAGCGCGATGCCGCCGTGCGGGGCGACGCAGGTGTAGGCATGGAGCGCGATGTCGGCGATGCCGTAATCGCTGCCGGTGAACCACGGATTTGCGGCGAGATGCCGCTCCATCACCGCCAGCGCGGCATGCCCGCGTTCGCGCAGCTTCGGCAGGTCCGCGCGGCGCGGCGAATCGATCGGCGTCCAGCCGCAGATGAAGCGGGCCACCGCGACATGGGGCTCGTGGCTGTACTGTTCGAAGAACATCCAGCTCAGTGCCTGCGCCTTCCGCCACGGATCGGACGGGAGGAATTTCGTGCCGTCCGCGAGCCAGCACAGGATCGCGTTCGATTCGACGAGGACGCGGCCATCGTCGAGTTCGAGCATCGGAACCTTGCCGTTCGGGTTCTTCGCGAGGTATTCCGGCGTGCGCGTCGCCCCATGCGCGCTGTCGGTCTCGATCCAGCGATAGTCCCGGCCGAGTTGCTGCAGCAACAGTTTCACCTTGTGGCAATTGCCCGAAAGCGAGAAGCCATGCACGGCGATCATGCGAAGCGCTTCCGGTTGTGGGCCCATTCCTCGCGGGTCTGGCCCCAGACGTCGATCGCGTGCATGTCCAGCGGCGGCGGCAGCTTGCCGGGGCCGCGGTTGCGCGAGCCCAGGCGCTGCGCGACCGCCTGCGAAGCGGTGTTTTCCGGGCTGATCGAGTGGATGACCTCGTCCCAGCCCAGGGTGTCGAAGGCATGGTCCATCGCAGCGGCACAGGCTTCGGTGGCATAGCCCTTGCCGCGCGCGTCCATGTGGAAGGAATAACCGACCTCGGTGCCGATCCAGCCGTCCGGGAACCACGGTCCGGCCTGCCCCATCCAGCGACCGCTCGCCTTCTCGACCACCGAGAACATCGCGAAACCCTGCAGCATCCACGCGCCGGGCATCTGCAGGAAGCGCCGCCAGGCGTCGTGGCGCAGCAACGGCCCGCCGATGTGGCGGGAACTGTCGTCGGCCAGCATTTCGGCGTAGCGCTCGAAGTCGCCGATTTCCGGCAGGCGCAGGATCAGGCGTCGGGTTTCGATCTGGATTGCGGGGAGCGCCATGGAAATCTCCGGGTCGTCATCCCGGCGCAAGCCGGGATCCAGCGTCCGCGATCCTCGTTCGAAGCAAGACAGGGCCAGGACGCTGGATTGGACAGCCATCCGGCTGTCAAAAGCGGCGGGGCGCCGCCATGCGGCCTCCCCAATGACGGATTGGTCAGAACGCGTTGATCCCGGTCAGCTCTCGGCCGATCACCAGCTGGTGCACGGTTTCGGTGCCTTCGTAGGTGATGACCGACTCGAGGTTGAGCGCGTGGCGGATCGCGGCGTGCTCGGTGGTGATGCCCGCGCCGCCGAGCAGGTCGCGGCATTCGCGCGCGATGTCGATGGCCATGCGGCAATTGTTCCACTTCGCCAGCGACACCTGCTGCGGCGCCATCGTGCCGGCATCCTTGAGGCGGCCGAGCTGCAGCACCAGCAGCTGCGCGAGGGTGATGCGGCGGGCCATGTCGGCCATCTTCAGCTGCGCGCTCTGCGTCGCCGCCAGCGGACGGTCGAACAGGATGCGTTCCTTGGTGTAGCCCAGCACCTCGTGCAGGCAGGCGATCGCCGCGCCGATCGGGCCCCAGGTGATGCCGTAGCGCGCCTGGGTGAGGCAGCCGAGCGGGCCCTTCAGGCCCTTCACGTCGGGCAGGCGGTTGGCGTCGGGAACGCGCACGTTGTCGAAGAACAGCGCGCTGGTCACCGACGCGCGCAGCGACATCTTGTGCTTGATCTCCTGGGCGCTGAAGCCGGGCATGCCCTTTTCCAGCACGAATCCCTGGATGCCGTCGTCGGTCTGGGCCCAGACGATGGCGATGTCGGCGAGGTTGCCGTTGGTGATCCACATCTTGGAGCCGTTGACCACCCAGTCGTCGCCGTCGCGCCGGGCATGGGTCTTCATGTTGCCCGGGTCGGAACCGCCGTGCGGTTCGGTCAGGCCGAAGCAGCCAATCACCTTGCCCGCGGCCATGTCCGGCAGCCAGCGCTGGCGCTGTTCCTCGGAACCGTAGGCGTAGATCGGGTACATGCACAGCGAGCTCTGCACGCTGACGAAGCTGCGGATGCCGCTGTCGCCGCGCTCGAGTTCCTGGCAGATCAGGCCGTAGCTCACGCCGTTGAGGCCGGCGCAACCATATTTCTCGGGCAGCGAGGAGCCGAGCAGGCCGAGTTCGGCGATTTCCGGCACCAGTTCCTTCGGGAACCGGCCCTGGTCGAAGGCGTCGCCGATGATCGGGATCACGCGCTCGTCGCTGAAGCGGGCCACGGTGTCCTGCACAGCGCGCTCCTCTTCGCTGAGCAGGGAGCGGACGTCGAACAGGTCGTAGGGGTTGAGGGCCATGGCAGCGGTCCGGCGCGGGAAACCGCCATTGTATCGGCCCATGCTGCGCTGCGGCAGCCGATTCCGGGCGGAAACGCCGCGGGGCCGGATCGCTCCGGCCCCGCGGGGGCATGCCTGGGTCGACCCTATCAGCCGTGGGTGCTGCCGTCGGCCGCCGCGACCTGGGTCACGACTTGGCCGTCGACCACCGGCAGGCGGTCGCCCGCCGGGCGATCGTCCATGCGCACGGTGTGTTCGGCGCCGTCGTAGCGGTAGGTCACGTCGTAGCCCACCACTTCGTCCCGCGAGCCCAGCGAGATGCGGCTGCCGGGCTTGCTGCCCACCCGCATCGTGCCGGTGGTGCCGTCCGGATTGCGGTAGGTCACGTTCCAGGCCACGGTCTTGGACGAGGTCGAGGTCGAGGTCTCGGTGTGGCACTGGCGCTCGGTCCGGTTCACCACCTGTCCGCCGACGTGCTTGCGGTCGACGCGGTTGCCGATGAACCCGCCGGCCACGGCGCCGGCCGCGGTCGCGGCCTTGCGCCCGTTGCCCTTGCCGACCTGGTTGCCGACCAGCCCGCCGATGACCGCGCCCGCCACGGTACCGCCGACATTGCCGTCGCGCTCGGGCAGGCGTTCCTGCACGACCACGTCGTTGCAGACTTCGTGCGGGGTCGAGGTGGTATTGGATTCGCTCACCGGATCGGTGCCGATGACCTGGGCGTATTGCGCCTGCTTCTCGGTAATCGGCTTGACCCCGACCACGTCGGCGTACTCGACCTTGCCGCCGGCGGGGATGCTGCTGTCGCTGGCGGGGACGTCGCCGGCGAGCTCGGCGCCGGTGGCGTTCATCGCCGCGGGCGTGGCCATGGCATCGGGTTGGCGCGCGTGCTGGTACGCGGCCACGGCGACGCCGCCGACCAGCAGTGCGGCGAGGGCGATGGCGAGTGTGCTCTTGTTCATGGGTCGACTCCGGCGGCACCGCGGCCGCATCTAGGACGCGGCGATTGCAGCACCGCGGGCCTGACCGCAAGCCGAACGGCCGGCGTGCGCGCGGCGTGGGCGCAGCCGCCGTGGCGCGTGCTAGCGTCTGCGCACCTGCCGCGTTCGCCGGAGCCGCCATGCCCAATCCCCTGCTCGGCCCGATCCTGCGCTGGTTCGGCAGGCTCAGCTATCCGCGGTTGTTCCTGCTCGCCGCGGCGCTGTTCGTGGCCGATACCGTGATCCCGGATTTCATTCCCTTCGCCGACGAACTGCTGCTCGGCCTGGGCACGTTGCTGCTGGCGAACTGGAAGAAGCGCAAGGAACCGGGCAGCGAGCCGAGCCCGCCCATCGACGGCGATTCGCAGCGCCACTGACGCGCCGCCGTGCGCCTGGTCGACAGCCACAGTCATTTCGACGCCGCGGAATTCGACGCCGACCGCGCTGTCGCGCATCGGCGCGCGATCGCCGCCGGCGTCACCCGCCAGGTCGTGCCCGCGGTCGATGCCGCCGGCTGGCCGAAGCTGCAGTCGGTCTGCGCGGAACTGCCCGGGCTGTTCCCCGCCTACGGCCTGCACCCGATGTACCTCGAATCGCACCGTCCGGAACACCTGCTCGAGTTGCGCGGCTGGATCGAACGCGAACGTCCGGTGGCGGTCGGCGAATGCGGGCTGGATTTCTTCGTCGACGGGCTCGATGCCCGCGCACAGCAGGAGTATTTCGAAGCGCAATTGCAGCTCGCGCGTGAATTCGACCTGCCGGCGATCGTGCACGCGCGTCGCGCGGTGGATGCGGTGCTCGCGGCGATCCGCAAGGTCGGTGCGCTGCGCGGCGTGGTCCACAGCTTCTCCGGCAGCGCCGAACAGGCGGCGCAACTGCACAAGCACGGTTTCCTGCTCGGCCTCGGCGGGCCGGTCACCCACGAACGTGCGAACCGGTTGCGCAAGCTCGCGGCGACGATGCCGCTGGAACAATTGCTGCTGGAAACCGATTCGCCGGACCAGCCCGGCTCGATGCATCGCGGCGGGCGCAACGAACCGGCGTACCTGCCCGATGTGCTCGACGTGGTCGCGGGTTTGCGCGGGATGGACGGCGAAGAACTCGCCGCGGCGACCACCGCGAACGCGGAACGGCTGTTCCGTCTGTAGGAGCGCGCGTCCGGGCGCGACCCGCAAGCCCCGATTGTCCGATCGTCGCCCCGATCGCCTTGCGCGCAAGGCGACTTTTTTCCGGCGTCGGCGCGAAATGCCTCGCACGCCGGGCATCTCGCCTCGCGGTCCCGGCTTTCCGGCTTGCGCGCAAGGCAAAAAGGCTTGCGGTTCGGGCGCGTCGGCTTGCAAGCCGAGCCGACGGAACCGGCTATGGGGCGTGGGGCGGCGCTGTCGGCCTGAGCAGCACCTCGATGCCCTTCCCCACCGCCGCGAACGCGAACGCGCCGGTGACGTGGGTGGCCGCGCCGAGCCCGGCGCCGCAGTCGAGCTTCAGCGCCTCGTCCTTGCCCAGTGGCGGGCGCAGGCCGCAGACGCTGCCGTCGGCCTGCGGATAGCGCACGTTCTCCAGCGAATAGACCGCAGGCACGCCGAAATAGCGATCGCGGTTCTTCGGGAAGCCGAATTCCCCGCGCAGCTTCTTGCGGATCAGCGACAGCATCGCGTCGTGCTCGGTGCGCGAGAGGTCGCGGACGCGGACCTGGGTCACGTCGCTGCGGCCGCCGGCGGAACCGACGGTGACGATCGGCTGCTTGCGCCGGCGGCAGTACGCGATCGTTTCGACCTTGGTGCGGAAACTGTCGCAGGCATCGAGCACGAGGTCGTAGCCGCCGCCGAGCAGTTCCTCGAGGTTCGACGCGGTGAGGAAACGCGGTTCGACCTGCAGTTGAACCGAAGGATTGATCGCGCGGCAGCGCTCGGCCATGGCCTCGACCTTGGGCCGGCCGTACTGGCCCTCGAGCGCGGGCAACTGGCGATTGGTGTTCGACACGCACAGGTCGTCGGCGTCGATCAGGGCGAGCATGCCGACGCCGCTGCGCGCCAGCGCTTCCACCGCCCACGAACCCACCCCGCCGATCCCGACCACGGCGACGCGGCAGGCGGCGAGGCGTTCGAGCGCGCCGCGCCCGTACAGGCGGTCGATGCCGCCGAAGCGTTCCCGCAAGGCTTTTTCCATGCGCGCAGTCTAGCCAGCGCGGGGCTGGTACCCCACCACGCGGGGCGATGCTAAGGTCGCGCCACGCCAACACGGAGCCCGCCATGTCCGCACAGCCAGACGCCAGGCCGAAATCGTCCGCCGCCGGCCGCTACCTGTTCCTGTTCCTGCTCGGCCTGGTGATCGGCATCATCGGCACGGTCATGGCGATGCGCGCCTGGAACGAGCGCCGCGACCATTTCCCGGAAAGCGTGATGCAGGTGCAGGCCTGGCACGTGGGCCAGCTCAAGGCGGACCTCGAACAGAACCGCTGCGGCGCCACCGACACCCTGCCGCACCTGCAGGCGCTGCGCACGACCGGCAACGACCTCGAGGCCGCCTTCCCCGACCTCGCCGACGACCAGCGCTTCAAGGACCACGCCGCCAAGTACCGCGGCACGCTCGACGCCGCGCTCGCCAGTCCGCCGCTGGATTGCCGCGGCGTCGACGCGACGCTCAAGCAGGTGGGCGAAGCCTGCAAGGCCTGCCACCAGGATTTCCGCGGTTGAAACCGCGTGGCGTGTCTTTTCACGCCCGCGTCACCCCGATGAATCCCGCGCTTCCGGCGGCGAGTGCGTTGCCGGGCGGTTCACGCCCGGCCGCACAGGATGCATGCGTCCGCGACATACGCGCGACCTTTCCTTCCCACGGAGACGAGCCCATGACCATCCAAATGCGCACCCTTGCCGCCACCGCCCTGCTCGCCTCGCTGGCGCTCGCCGGCTGCGCGACCACCTCGCCTGGCAGCTATGCCGGCAGTTCGCCCAGCTACGGTTCCGCCACCTGTTACGACTGCGGCACGGTGCAAAGCATCGAAAACGTGGGACGCACACCCAATGCCACCGGCGCCGTGCTCGGCGGACTGGTCGGCGCGGCCGCCGCGCGGGAAGTCGCCAAGGACCGCACCGACAGCAAGGGCAAGCAGAACACCGCCACCGTCGCTGGCGCGGTCGCCGGCGCGGCGATCGGCAACGCGATCCAGAACCACGCCGGGACGGGTTACAACATCGTGGTACGCACCAACGACGGCCGCATCCTGACCGCCTCGCAGGACGACATCGGCGCGATCCGGGTCGGTTCGTACGTCGAAGTCCGCAACGGCCACGCCTACCTGCGTTGATCCATCTTCCCCGCAATACCCGCGGCCCGCTTCGGCGGGCCGCTTTCGTTGCGGCCCGTGCCGGTTAGGATTGGCGTCGCCCCCGCACCCGGCCCGCGCATGGACCACGCCACCATCTTCTACCTGCTTGCCGCCCTGCTGGTGATCGTCGGCCTGGTCGGCACCGTGCTGCCGGCCCTGCCCGGCGTGCCGCTGGTTTACGCCGGCATGCTGCTGGCGGCGTGGGCCGACGGCTTTCGCCACATTGGCGCGCCGATGCTGATCGTGCTCGGGCTGCTGACCCTGTTCTCGTTCGGGGTCGATCTCTGGGCCACCGCGCACGGCGCGAAACGCGTCGGCGCGAGCCGCCTCGCCGTGGTCGGTGCGGTCGTCGGCACCCTGGCCGGTCTGTTGTTCGGGCCGGTCGGGCTGATCGTCGGTCCGTTCGCCGGCGCGCTGCTGGGCGAACTGCTGCATCGGCGCAGCCTCGGCCGCGAACACCTCGGCCACGCGGCGAAGGTCGGTTTCGGCACCTGGTTCGGCATCGTCCTCGGGATCGCGTTGAAGCTGGCGCTGGCGTTCGCCATGCTCGGCCTGTTCGCGCTGGCGTGGTTCCTGTGATGGCGATCGACGCGACCGCCGCCGCGCAGGCCGTGCAGCACTCGGTGCTGTACACGCGCTTCGCCACCGCGCTGGACCTGGTCGCGGCCCGGCTGGTGAAGCTCGTCGCCGGCGCTCCGTTGCTGCTGGTCGCGATCCTGCTGGTGCTGTTCGCGGCGTGGCTGGGACGCTTCCTGTCGCGGCGCATGCGCGTGCTCACCCGCCTCGGCGGCAACAACCCGTACATGGACGGCCTGCTGCGCGGCATCGTGCGCGGGCTGGTCACCCTCGCCGGCGTCTTGGTCGCGCTGAACCTGCTCAACGCCACCGCACTGGTCAGCGCGGTGCTGGGCTCGGCCGGCGTGGTCGGGCTGGTGCTCGGCTTCGCGTTCAAGGACATCGCCGAGAACTACGTCGCCGGCGTGCTGCTGAGCCTGCGCCGGCCGTTCTCGCCCGGGGATTCGGTGCGCATCGACGCCTACGAGGGCAAGGTGGTCGCGCTGACCTCGCGAGTCACGGTGCTGATGACCGCCGAGGGCAACCACCTGCAGTTGCCGAACGGCCTGGTGTTCAAGTCGGTGCTGCTGAACTACACCCGCAACCCCAAGCGTCGCTTCGACTTCGAAACCAACGTGGGATCGCGCGCGTCCTGGCACGACGCGATGGAAACCGGCATCGCCGCGCTGGCCGGGCTCGACGGCGTGTTGCGGGAACCCGCGCCGAACGCGCTGATCCGCACCATTTCCAACGATGGCGCCACCCTGCAATTCCAGGCCTGGATCGACCAGACCCGCAACGACCTCGGCAAGACCCGCAGCGAGGGCATGCGCCGCGTGCGCAAGGCGCTGCGCGAGGCCGGGATCGCGCCGCCCGATCCGGTGCAGAAGGTGCAGTTGCAGCGCGAGGCCGGCGACGAGGCGGCCGCGCCGGAAAGCGCCTCGAGCCGCGACACCTCGGTCGACCACGCGCTCGATGCGCAGGTCGGGCACGCGCGCGCGGTCGAGGAAGGCGCCGACCTGCTCGACGCGCCGGCGGCGGCGGATCGCAAGCCATGAACCCGCGATCGCGCATCGCGATCCTGCTCGCCGGCATCGCCGCGCTGCCATCGCCATCGTTCGCGCAACAGGCGGCCATCACCGCGTGCATCTCGGTCGAAAACGACAAGGACCGCCTCGCCTGCTACGACGACGCCGCGCACCGCGAGGCGCCGACGCCCGCCGCGGCGGATGCGGCCGCTTCGCAGGCCAGGCAGCAGCTCAAGGCGCTGGACGAAAGCCATCCGCGCGGCTCGCGCAGCGACCTGTACGCCTCGGAGCCGGACGCGATCGCCAACGCCGGCCGCGGTTCGCTGCTCGACAGCCGCTGGGAACTGGCCAAGGGTTCGAAGCTGGGCACGTGGAATTTCCGCGCCTACAAGCCGGTGTACCTGCTGCCGGCGTTCTGGAGCAGCAGCCCGAACACGTTGCCGCATTCGCCCAACCCCGACAACACGGTGGCGACGCCGCAGCAACTGGGCGACATCGAGGCCAAGTTCCAGCTCAGCTTCAAGACCAAGGCGTTCGAAAACGTGTTCGGCGACAACGGCGACATCTGGATGGCCTACACCCAGAGCTCGCGCTGGCAGGTCTACAACGCCGCGGATTCGCGCCCGTTCCGCGAGACCAACTACGAACCCGAAGTGCTGCTGGTGTTCCGCAACAATTACAGCGTGCTCGGCTGGAAGGGGCGCATGGCCGCGGTCGGCCTGAACCACCAGTCCAACGGCCGCGCCGATCCGCTGTCGCGCAGCTGGAACCGGGTGGTGTTCGACGTCGGCCTGGACCGCGACGACTGGTCGGTCATGCTGCGTCCGTGGTACCGCATCCCCGAAGGCGACAACGACGACAACCCGGACATCGCGGATTACATGGGCCGCGGCGACGTCACCCTGGTGCATGTGGCCGGCGACAACGAGTTCTCGCTGATGGCGCGACATTCGCTGCGCGGCGGCGACCGCGCGCACGGTGCGCTGCAGTTCGACTGGGGCTTCCCGATCACCCGCCAGTTGCGCGGGCATTTGCAGTTGTTCGACGGCTACGGCGAAAGCCTGATCGACTACAACCACAAGGCGACGTACGTCGGCTTCGGCGTGTCGTTGCTGGAGTGGTATTAGCCCCCATACCGCTAGCGAGTAGGCTGGGATGAAACGAAGTGGAATCCCAGCAATCGTAGCGTCGAGACAAGGCCGGGTCGGGATTGCGCTTCATTCCGGCCTAGGCGGCTTTCACGCCGCATTGGCGAGCCGCTGGCCAGAGTGCCGCGATGCCCTGGACCCGAAAGCGCATGCTCTGGACGATCGCGATCACCGCCCTGGCGACCCTGCTGCTGGTCGTCCTCTCGTTCAACTTCATGGCGCCCGAGAAGAAGCTCGAGCGCAAGATCGAACACCGCTACGCGGTGTCCGACCCGCAATTCCGCCGGGAAATGGGCGTGCTGCTCGGCCCGGCCATCCTGTCCGGCAACCGCGTCGTGGACCTCGAGAACGGCGACCAGATCTTCCCGGCGATGCTGGAGGCGATCCGCGGCGCGCGCAAGACGATCACCTTCGAGACCTACATCTACTGGGAAGGCAATGTCGGCCAGCAATTCGCCGACGCGCTGGCCGAACGCGCGCGCGCCGGGGTCGCGGTGAACGTCACCATCGACTGGGTCGGCAGCATCACCATGGACGAGAAGCAGCTCAAGGAAATGCAGGACGCCGGCGTGCACGTCGAACGCTACCGCCCGCTGCACTGGTACAACCTCGGCCGGCTCAACAACCGCACCCACCGCAAGCTGCTGGTCGTGGACGGCCGCGTCGGCTTCACCGGCGGTGTCGGCATCGGCGACCCGTGGC
>JADMIO012757411.1_pt1 | contig 44807 bp, 20 predicted proteins | sample 8958161 | NCBI WGS metagenome assembly JADMIO01 (sample SAMN16585339, study PRJNA669376) | soil metagenome | isolation source: Crop rotation soil | place: USA: Cullars Rotation, Alabama | collected 2011
GGCCGCGACTTCAAGTCACGTGAATTCCAAGCTTCGGATCCCACTGTGCTGGAAAGGGTGGGCGGCTCGGCCAAAGTGGGCGAACCCATGCTCAGCCTTTGGATTGGCAAACCCTGGGTCGAGGCCTGGGTGGATGAACGGGATTTGCGCAAATTCGCCGTCGGCACGGCTGTCGACGTTTCGCTTGACGCCGCTCCGGATGAAAAACTGCCGGGCAAGGTCATTGCAGTGGGTCTGGAGAGCGACAAGCAATTTCAACCTACTCCAGTGCCTGCGACTCTCCATTCCTTTCTTCGTCAGAACGCCATGATCCCTGTGCGCATTGCCTTGGACGACAGTCGCGGCGGGGTTCAACTCGGCCTCTCGGCCGTGGTCGGAATCCGAAAGATCTCCGACAAACCGGATACTGCCGTGGCGAAGGATGAACCAAACGACCCTGGCCAGGATGCTCAGAGACTCACCAAGGTCACCAATAAACCTTAATTGAATGTGCGCGTATGACTGCTAAACGTTTCCCCGATTTGGGCAACAGTGTCAGCGACGGAAAAATTAAGGTCCTCCTGGTGGATGATCACATGTTCGTGCGGGAAGGGGTTCGCTCCTGCCTCCAACGTTACGGTCAGTTTGAAGTCGTTGCGGAGGCATCCAGCGGCCATGAGGCAATCGACCGGGCCAAGGAATTCTCGCCTGACATTATTATCATGGATATCAGCATGCCTGGAATGGATGGATTGGAAGCCACCAAGTGCCTGCGCGCCATCTGCCCGGGTTCCAAGGTCCTGATCCTGACTGTCCACGAAAAAAAGGAGTTCGTCCGGGAAATGATTCAGTCCGGCGCGCGTGGTTACGTGCGCAAGAACACTTCGCCCGTTGAACTGGTTTCCGCGATCGAAAGAATCCATCGTGGGGAAACCTTTTTTATGCCCGATGTGGCCCAGGCCTTTTTCGAGGAATACGTTCTCAGTGGCGGTAAAATGGAGGAGAGCTATCCGAAGCGCCTTTCAGAAAGGGAACGGGAAGTTCTCAGCCTGGTCGTCTCAGGCCTGGCCAACAAAGAGATCGCCGACCGCTTGGCCCTCAGCGTGCGAACGGTTGAAAAGCATCGGCAGAAAATCATGCACAAGCTCGGTATTCATAAGGCGACGGAGCTGGTCAAGTACGCCATCACTCAGGGAATCGTTAATCTAACTACCGCAATTTGATGGATGCTTTGTTTCACGGTTGGTTTTTCCGCTACGTTTTTGATCAGGCTCGCTGGATTTTGGGAGTGCGTAAAAGTGCGTAGAGATGGAATGCGTAGTTCGGCGATGATCGATGGTGCGCACTTTACCCGGATTGAGAACTGTTTTGTTCCTTTGCTAACCTTCGCCATCGGTTGTCAGTGAGAATGGGTCGTTCCGCATGTCTCTTTTTCCATTCCCAGGGTGGCTTGTCCATATCTGACTTGCAGTGAAGGGCTTGTTTCTGGGTACGGCAATGGCGCATAGGGGTTTTTACAGGCCATTCAAATCGTGAAAACCGGGATCGGATACCGCTTGGATTTTAAGTGTGTTTGATTGAAAGTATGGACCAGCCGGCCCGGGAAGTTCCCGGTCGCTGGAAAACTAAGTGGCCAGATGGCCATAGGATCAAATTGCCAGGGAGGCGCATCACAATCATTGAAATGCTTGAATTATTGAACATGAAGCCCGACACCACCGAAGTTTTTGGCCAGGGGGTAAATATTATTTTGGAATTGCAACAACTCAGCTTGGGGGCTGGTTCGTCCGCGCGCTCATAATTTTTCAATAAACAATCATTCAAATAAAGAAAGTATATCAAATGAAAGTTAGTATCTTCGGCTTAGGATATGTCGGCTGCGTAACAGCGGCTTGTCTCACCAAGGATGGTCATGAAGTTATTGGTGTTGATGTCATGACCTCCAAGGTGGAGAAACTCGCCGCGGGCAAGCCCACGGTTGTTGAGACCGGCCTGGAGGATATGCTCGCTGAAGCTCATAAGCTCGGCCGCATCTCTGCCACCACTAACGGCCGCGAGGCTGTGCTGGCAACCGACGCCTCCATCATCTGCGTGGGCACTCCCACCGGACCCGATGGTAACATGGACCTGACTGCTTTGCGTCTGACGGCCGAATTGATCGGGCGCGCCATGAAGGAAAAAATGGAGCGGCACGTGGTTATCATGCGCAGCACTGTTCCTGCCGGCACCGCTGAATCGTTTGTTTTCCCTCTCCTCCACCCCGAAGCGCCTGGCTCTAGTTTGTATCAGAACAGCGACCTGGTCGTTGTGCCTGAGTTTCTCCGCGAAGGCACCGCCATCGCGGATTATTATGACCCGCCGTTCACTGTCGTCGGCAGCGCCACTGGCCAGCCGGACGACAACAAAGAGGCCGTGGAAGATTTGTTCGGCGGCGTCACGGGTCATATTCAATGGTTGCCGTTCCGCGAGGCAGAGATGCTGAAAGCTGTTTGCAACGCTTTCCATGCCCTGAAGGTGGCTTTCGCCAACGAAGTGGGCGCCCTGTGCTCCTCCATGTCTATCGACGGCCATTCGTTGATGTCGCAGTTCGTCAAAGATCAGAAGCTGAACGTTTCGCCTGCCTATCTCCGTCCCGGCCTCCCGTTTGGCGGTTCCTGCTTGCCCAAGGATTTGCGCATGCTCCTCCAGGTAGCCAGCCGCTCCGGGGTGGAATTGCCGCTCCTGCGTGGCACTCTGTCCAGCAATGAAGCGCACCTCAAACGCGCCATTGACATGATTCCTAAGAACGGAAAGAACCGCATCGGCCTGAATGGCCTGGCGTTCAAATCCGGCACCGACGATCTGCGCGAAAGCCCGATTGTCTTGATTGCCGAACATCTGATCGGCAAGGGCTTCGACGTCAAAATCTATGATCCGGCGATTGAAACCTCCATGCTCACGGGCACGAACAAGGAGTATATGGAAAAGCATATCCCCCACCTTTCCAGCCGCATTGTGCCCACGCTTGATAACCTCGTGGATCATGCCGATATCCTCTTGATTACTCGGGACGCCGAACAGCTCCTGGATCGCGTGGTCGCGCTCGGAAAGCGCCCGGCCATCGTGGATCTGCGCGGCCAGAACAGCAACGTGAAGAAAATGTTGGAATCCAAAAAGCGCGCGAAGCCTGTCGTTCGTGAAGAATTGAAGGAAACGAACGGGCTGGGCCATCGCATTCTGATGCCCCTCAAGGAGCAGTCAGGCAATGGCAAGCACAAGCAAATATGCAAGGGCTGACCGCTGAGCAATACCATCAAAATTCCGTTTCCCTGCCGCAAAAACAGTCGGTGGTGATAACCGGGTTAGTGATTCTGCTGGCTCTGCTGGCATGGCCGCTGACCAGCGAAGGCGTAGGCTTTCGCTGGTCAGAGTCGTCTTGGCGTATTTACGTCGAAGACCCGGGCACCGCGACATTAAGTGATATCAAGACCGCCCTGCCCAAGGCGCCACTCACCCAGGTTTCACCCGGGGTTTGGTACCTTGCGGCCGATCTCCAGGTCTCTGACGGCGCTCGGTTGGAAATTCATGGCACCAAGATCGGTGGCGACTGCAACGAGTTAAGGATGAAAAGCAATAACGAGTTCCAGTTTTATACCAATGTCTATTCAGAGGTGTCTGACATCAATATTTCCTTCATTAGTGTGGATTGGGGATTCCTGGATATTCGGAACACAAAAATTACCTCTTGGGATGCTGCTGTAAATGGTCCCGATCTGGAGCATACCAAATATCATCGTGCCTATATCCGCTGCCGTTCCAGCATGGATCCGGATGGCATTACTGCTCACGAATCACGGATGGACATTGTGGACAGCGATATTGGCTATCTTGGATCGCATGATGCCGAGGCCTACGGTTTGGTCTGGAAGGTTGCCACCCCCAAGATTAATCCAACCTACGGCACGCTCACCAATCTCTACAACATGCTGAATGTTTACGGAGACATCATCCGCACCAGGATTCATCACAATTTCTTCGGGATGTATTCATTCGGCTCTTACGGCCAAATCATGGTGGATAACGAGCTCGACCACAATGTGGGCTATGGCTTTGACCCGCATGATGACTCGGACTTCCTCGTTATCGCTCGCAACAACGTTCATCACAACGGTTGGCACGGGATTATCGCCTCGCAGCGCTGTAACAATCTAATCATCCGCGACAACACCTCATGGGAAAACGGCCGGAACGGAATCATGTTGCACCGCTATTGCGATGATTCCCTGGTGGAGAATAACAAGTGCCTGAACAATGGTGACAGCGGCGTGGCGCTGTTTGATACCCAGCGCGCCACCGTCATTAACAATAAATGCTTTGGAAATTATAACGCCGGAATCCGGCTGAGCGTGGGCGCCTCCTACAACCTAATTGTTAGCAACGAATTTGCGAATGGAGCCAGCTTCGGTCTCTACCTCTACAAAGGCATTGACGCTCCGAAACCTGGAGATGACGGACATCCCCGCGGAAACCGGTTTTTTAACAACGTGGTCCATGACAACGGTGGCAACGGGATTTTTGTGACCACCGGGGACCAAAATGTTTTCTCTGGCAATTTGTTCTACAACAACAATCCGGTTTTCTGGTTTGTGAACGGGCAGGGGAACCGGATGGACAGTAACTCCATCCCACGAGACGCCATCGTACGCTCGCAAGGAGCGCCGAGCGTTCCGACCACGACCTACATCCGCAACCAGCCCTATGCTCCTGTTCAAGTGGATGCCTACAGCACCACTACTTTTGAGGATAGTACCGGGAAGATCTACGACCCGGATGATGCAGGGCTTTTCACCACCGTTACCCCGAGCGGCACCAGCCTCACTCTCACTTCGGCGGACATTCAAAAGGATTCGCATGTTTACACGCGAAATCTGCAGGCCACCCCGGACGCCGGTTTCGCGCTTATCAACATCCTCATTTGGAACACCAGCGGCGACCTGAGTAAACGCTGGAAAGTGCAGGCGGGGTCATCCACCCACGCAATTACTTTCAGGATCGGCGATCTTGATCCGAATAAGACATATGTGGTGAGCAAAAACGGCTCGAGTACGCAGTTCACTGCCAGCGAGCTCGGCTTTATCACATATCAGGACAAGTCTGTGACCACGGGCTTGACTGAATACATTTTAACACCGCTTTGACCCGGTGATAGTTGTTTGAGCTAAAACGGACTGAAGCTGACAGCGGAGCCAGGAAGCACCTCCGCTGAGGATTATTTATATCATGACGAATGCGTTAACGCGCCCATTGGCGAAGATGAACCGCCTAGCCTCGTGGCTTACGGTTCTGCCGCTGCTTTTATGCTTTGCCCAGATAGGCAACGCAGCTCAATACGTTGTTGCTAACGTTTCGGATATTTCCACGCGCATGACAGCTGCTCTCCCGGGAGATACGCTGGTAATGGCCGATGGCGTCTGGCTGGATGCGGATATCCTCATGCGTGGAAATGGTGCTCCGGGCCTCCCCATCACACTGAGAGCTCAAACCCCTGGAAATGTTTTTCTAACCGGCAACTCGCGCTTGCGGATAGCCGGCAATTACCTGGTAGTGGACGGGCTCACATTTACCAATGGTTACCGTTCGTCCGGGGATGTCATAGCTTTTCGCTACTCAACCTCACTGCTCACAGAGCCGGCCAACAATTCCGTTCTTACCAACTGCGCGGTCATTGATTACAACACCCCATCCACGACGAACGATACCAAGTGGGTTTCGCTTTATGGCCTTAGCAACCGGGTGGTGAACTGCTATTTCAAAGGCAAAAGCAATCTGGGCAGCACCATCGTGGTCTGGGTGGAAGATCAGCCGAACTACCATCGCATCGAGCGCAACTTTTTCGGCTTTCGCCCGCTGCTGGGTGTCAACGGGGGCGAAACAATCCGTGTCGGCAGCTCTGAAGTTTCCACGAATAGTTCCCACACCCTGGTGGCTTTAAACTATTTTGACCGCTGCAACGGTGACGTTGAGGTGGTTTCGAATAAGTCCGGTGACAATGAGTATCGCCACAATACCTTCGTGGATTGTGAGGGCGCCCTCAGCCTCCGCCATGGAAACGGCTGCACCGTGGAAGGGAATTTCTTCTTTGGGCACAACAAACCGCGCACCGGCGGTGTCCGCATCATCGCCGAGGATCACAAGGTTTATAATAACTATTTCTCCGATCTGGCAGGCTCAGCGTCCTACGCCCCTCTCAGTATTATGCAGGGCTTGGTGGATAGCCCCCTAAATGGCTATTTCCAGGTCAAGCGCGCTCAGGTCCTCTTCAACACTTTCGTGCGCTGTTCCAACAGCATCGTGCTTGGGCTCACCGGCACGCTCAGCGGAAGCGCGGAAGTCACGACTCTCCCGCCGGTTGATTGTGTCATCGCGAATAACATCATTCTGTCCGAGGGCAGCAAAATTATTGATAAGCGCATCGACCCGGTGAACATGCTCTGGCAGTCGAATATCCTTTTCGGTGGTTCGCTTGCCGGGTTTACCAATGGCAACTTTCAGGTCGACCCTCAGTTGGCTCTTGGCTCCGATGGATTGTGGCGCCCGGATGGGACAAGTCCCGCCCGCGGCACCGCCGGTGGAACCTACAGTTTTGTTACCGCCGATTTTGAAGGACAACCTCGCACCGGAGCGAAGGATGTCGGAGCCGACCAGGCTTCCAGCGCCACTGCCTTATACGCTCCGCTTTCCTCGGTGGACGTCGGACCGACCTGGCTGCCCAGCCATCAGACTTTGCTTGCCTGGAGTACGCCTGCTGACATCGGCTACGGCACCCCTCTTGGCTCAGCCCAGCTGAATGCTACGGCGAATATTCCGGGCACTTTTAGCTATAACCCTCCAGCCGGGACGATTTTGCCTTTAGGGCCAAGCCAAATTCTCAGCGTCACCTTTACCCCTCTGGACTCGGTAAACTATTCTTCAGCGACGCAGGCAGTTGTCATTCGTGTTGTTCAAGGGGTTCCTTCCATCACCTGGACAAACCCGGCTGACATCACTTTTGGCCAGGCGCTTGGATCGACACAGTTGAACGCCTCCGCGAACGTGTTGGGTAATTTGAGTTATCTGCCCCCAACCGGCACCGTTTTGGAGCCTGGGAACGCCCAGACACTTTCAGTAACTTTCACCCCCTCTGACACGGTCCACTACTTGGCGACGACTCAGTCAGTGAGCATCAATGTTCGCAAAGTGCTTCCCGTCGTCACATGGCCCACGCCCGCCCAAATCTCTGCCGGTGTTCCCCTGGGCACGAACCAGCTCAACGCCGCGGCCAATAAACCCGGAACACTGGTATACGTTCCGCCGTCGGGGACCATTCTTGACCCCGGTTTTGGCCAGGTTCTAGCCGTCATTTTCACGCCCGCCGACTCGGCTCACTATTCAACCGTCACTCAAAAGACTACCATCAATGTCCTAAGCCCTTTCAAATTGGATCCTGTTCTGACCTGGGGAAATCCCGCGGACATTACTTACGGCACGCCCTTGGGAGCCGCTAAACTGAATGCCAGTGCGAGTGTCCCCGGAACGTTTACTTATAGTCCGCCGGCCGGCTCGGTCCTCAATGCAGGCACTGGCCAGGTTCTGACCGCCATTTTTACCCCCTCGGAAACCTTCAATTACAACACGGCCGTAAAAACGGTGACTCTGAATGTTCGGAAAGCCAATCCAACAGTTACCTGGCCTCAGCCCGCCGCCATGGTCAGTGGGGTCCCGCTTGGACCGCTTCAGTTAAATGCTACTGCAAACGTGGCGGGAACGTTCACTTATACCCCGCCAGCGGGAGCCATTTTGAGCCCCGGAAATAGTCAGGCTCTGTCCGTTGTATTCAAACCAGCAGCATTTACCAATTTCAACTCCGTCACCCAGGCTCTCACCATCGACGTCGGGACACGCTCGAACATCGGGATAGTCCGGGTGGCCTACCTGATTCCTACAAATCGCGTTGCCCAAAGTAACAGTGTGGCAAATCTCAGGAGTGCCCTGCTGCTCTACCGGGAATGGTTTCGCGATCAAATGCAACGGAACGGTTTTGGCTCGAAGACCTTTGCCTTGGAGATGGAATCGGACGGCATCACGCCGAAAATCAATGTGGTGCGCCTGCCTCAAACTGACACAGAGTTATTGACCGATGTGGATGGGGCAAAAATCATCCAATCCGCTACTAATGCGGGAGTCACCATCGGAGCCCGAGGCCAGGTTTGGTGGCTCATTCCTGAAACGCATTATGAGATTTCGGATGGAACCATTCTCGGCAGTGTCGAAAATTCGTTCAGCTTTGGTGGCTCAAGTGAGGATCCAGGCTGGGGGATGCAGGGCAGTGATACACTCCCATTCCTTCGCACTGACTGGTTGACTGGCAACTGGATGACAAACAACCCGGCGTATGATGGTCTTATCATCCCGGAACTAGGCCCGTTTCCTCTTGAGCTGGGTGTTTCATTCCCCTGGTTTCAAGGCACGACTCTGAGCAGCGTCAGCTCGTACGCCCACGGCATGGGGCTTTGCTCTGTTTTAGAAGCTTTGGACCTGGGACGTGATTTTCGAAACGACCAGAATTTTAACGGCAGCGTCATGGGGTTTGGCTTCAGTGGGTTTCGGGGTGCCATGTTCCCCAAACTTTTTCCGTACAATGCCGCTCGCTTGCCCTTCGGAATGGCCCTCGCCTTGAGCGTCAGTCCTTACTTCAACCCGGGCCGGGCCGTAACGGATGAGGTAAAGCCTGCTGTTACGATTACTACCTCCGGACCTCGCACCCCACAAAGCGGATTGATTCGCATTGCCTTCAACGCCTCGGACGCTGGTGGGTTGCAGTCTGCTTTGCTCTATTGGAAACAGGGTAAAGAATGGAACCTGGTGGACGAATTGGTTCTGTCGGGCTCCAGTGGCAGCTTCACTTTTGCCACTCCTTACTATGATGCGGGCGTGACCAACCAATTCCAAATTCGGGTGTATGACCGCCAGGGCAACCGGGGAACCGCTTCGACAATCATTCTGCCGGCCTCCGGGTTTAATAACGCACCTCTGCCGTCCATCACTGTCACCCCCATCAACGCAGGCATGGGCGAGGACGTGGTCCTGGATGCCTCTGGAACCTTCGACGCCGAACACAGCACCTCCCTTTTGGAAGTGGAATGGGACCTCGACGGAGATGGGAACTTCGACACCGCCCCTTCCAGTTCGTTGGTCTATACCAATCGCTACTTTGCAATCGGAGCAAGCATGGTCCGCGCTCGGCTGAGTGACCCCGCTGGTGCCAGCGCGATTTCAGCGCCCATCGCCGTCAATATCAGCACTTGCGCGGCAACTCTGTCGCCATTAGCCAAGACCAATGGCTTCGGGTTCAGCACCGGCACCGTCACGGTTGGCGCCAGCCCAAAATGCATTTGGAACGTCGTTAAAACAAACGACTGGATTACGATTCTCGGCGGTCCCAATTTTACTGGGACAAATAAAATTCAATACGTGGTGGAACCGAACCCGAGCTTTGAGCCTCGCTATACCACACTCTTCATCGCTGATCAGTTGTTCAGCGTTCGCCAGGATGGAATTATCTGCAGCTACAAGCTCAGCCCAACCAACCGATTTCACGGCTTCGGTGCCGCGACCAGCACTGTCAAGGTTTCGACTGGTGACTCATGCCCTTGGGTCATCGTGAATACCAATTCATGGATTTCCCTGGTGTCTCCCGCAAACGGCGCTGGAACCGGCAGCGTTACCATCACCTACGGCATAGGCACGAATAAAGTGCGCGACAGCCGCTCCGGCAACCTGGTCATTGGCGGCCAGGTTTACACCGTCACACAATGGGGAACTAACTGCGAATTCGTTCTATCCGCCAACAGCGCTGCTCACAGCGGAAACGCGGAAACTGGCGCAGTGACCATTTCAACCAGCGGTAATTGTTTCTGGAATACCATCAATACAAATGGTTGGATTCACATAGTCTCTGGGGATAATGGCTTTGGTTCCTCCAACCTTACTTACACTGTTGATGCGAACTCGGGAGGGTTGCGGAGCGGAACAGTCCTGCTGGGTGGAGAACCTTTCACCGTTTTACAAGCCGCTTGCTCGTATGCGATTCAACCCACAACTCGTTCCCATGGCAACCTTGCCGAGTCCGGTAGTATCGCTGTGACGGCCGACGGCGCCTGCCCCTGGATTCCTTCCACCTCAAGTCCGTGGATTACCTTCCTCTCGAACACCACGAACGTGGGAAATGGCACAATCAATTACTTGGTTTCTGCAAACCCCAGCAACGCGGACCGGTCGGGAGTGATTTCGGTCGGCGGAAAAGTTTTCGCTGTGTTGCAGGCAGGCATTCCCTGCACCTACAGTAATTACCCGAGTGTTGTTCGCCATTCTGAGGGACTGGAAATCGGAGAGATCGACGTTTTCGCCGGACCTCAGTGCCCATGGACAGTTTCCAATACGAATGATTGGATCGAGATCCTCTTTAGAACAAACGGTGTGGGAAATGGCAGCGCCACCTATTCCGTCGAGGCGAACACGGGCTTGTCGAGGACTGGTTTCGTCAGGGTGGCTGGGTTGCTCTGCCGAATCGAGCAGGACAGGGGACTGCGCGTGTTCCGCGCCAAGGACATGACCGTGGCGGGTTCGCAAACCAATTGGGTCAAGCTCGTCTACGAAGCTCAGGGAACCGGTAATTCCATGGCCTCGAGCCTTTGTTATGATCCCGCTCTGCTGAGCTACGCAGGGGTGCGGCTCGCTTCCAACTTGCTCGGCAGCACGCTCACGGTCAATGCCTCCCAAACGTCTCAAGGACAGGTAGGCTTCAACCTGAACTTACCCCCGGGCTGGGCGTTTACCGAAAGCACGCAGGCTCTGGTCGAGGTCGGCTTCCGCGCCGCCCTGATTAATGGCATGGCGACTACCACCGTGGCTTTTTGTGACTCCCCTGTGCCTCGAAGTATTTTGAACGTCGTGGGTCAGCCCGTCCCGGTAAACTATTCGAATTCCATGGTTACAATCGTCGGTGATTGCACCCTTGCCGAATCCCTGGATGCTCCGCAGTTCATTTGGACAACCAACGGAACTTGGTTCTGCCAGACGAATGTCTCCCACGATGGCCGGGAGTCCGCCCAGAGCGCGCAGATTGGCGATGGCCTTACGACCTCTTTCCAAACCATTATTGGGGGCCCTGGAACCCTGTCGTTCTGGTGGAAAGTGTCCTCGGAAACGAACAATGATACTTTGCGGCTTTATGTCGCGGGCACCGAACAAATCAGGGTTTCTGGTGAGGTGGATTGGCAGAGGGTAACCTTGTCCTTGCCTGCCGGGAGCAACACCGTTCAGTGGCGCTACACCAAAAACGGTAGCGTTTCCGCCGGTCAGGATCGCGCCTGGGTGGACGAGGTGCAGTTTACCCCCGCCTCCGTCAGTATCACCTCTCAGCCAGTCGGAACAACCCTCGATCAGGGGAATACTGTCCTGCTGAGTGTTGCTGCCACGGGAACTGCCCCGCTCTCCTATCAATGGCTCCTGAATGGGAACCTCATCTCGGACGGTGGAAATGTGAGTGGAACCGCAACGGCCTCCCTCAAAATTACGAACGCTCAGCCCAGCCAGTCCGGCACCTACTCCGTTTTGGTCGGGAATCCTATCGGCATTGTGGCCAGTTCGAACGCCGTTGTGACGGTCGGCTCAATTGTGCCGTTGCCCGAGGCTCTGGACAAACCGGATTGGGTTTGGACCACCGGCGGCTCACCCCCTTGGGTTGGGCAGTCCGCCTTGAGTCACGATGGACAAAGCTCTGCCCGAAGCGGCGCGATTGCGGATAGCGGCACAACCTCCATCTTCGTAGATAAGGCCGTTGGTCCTGGCACGCTCACTTTCTGGTGGAAAGTCTCCAGTGAAACCAATAGCGATCGTTTGCGCCTGTATGTGAACGGCTCCGAAATTTTCCGCATCTCGGGCGAGACCGATTGGCAGTTCCAGACCTACGCCTTGCCATCAGGGACTAACTCCCTGGAGTGGCGCTACACCAAAAACAGCAGTGTCAGCGCTGGGCAAGACCGCGGTTGGGTGGATCAGGTCCAATTTCTGCCCATCGCTCCGGCCATCACCACGCATCCGATCAGCCAGGCAGTGGATCAGGGAGGCGATGTCACCCTTACCGTTGGCGCCTCCGGCTCACCTCCGCTCAGTTATCGTTGGCAATTCAATGGCCTAAATTTGAGCGATGATGCTTTTGTGACTGGCTCCGGAACCGCAACGCTTAGGATCACAAACATTCAGCCTGCCCACGTCGGTAATTACTCTGTGCTGGTCTGGAACGCCTCGGGAACAGCGTCCAGTTCCAACGCCCTGATCACGGTCGCCCCAGTGGTGCCATTGGCCGAAGCTCTCGACGCCACCAACCTGAAATGGACCGTCAGCGGAACTCCTCCATTCGTTGGACAAACGAGTGTGACCCACGATGGCGTGGATGCTGCCCGGAGCGGCGCCATCCCCGATAGCGGCACAGCAACGTTTGAAACGTCTGTCTTCGGCCCGGGCGTATTGAGCTTCTGGTGGAAGGTTTCGTCCGAGCCAAGCAACGATAAACTCAGATTTTATATCAACGGTTCTCAGCAGGAAAATATCACCGGCGAGGTGGATTGGACCTGGAAGACTTATTCCTTAAGCAGTGGCAGCAATTTCATTCAATGGAAGTACACTAAGAACAGCAGTATCTCAGGCGGTCAGGACCGCGGATGGGTGGATCAGGTTATCTACATTTCAAATAACGTTCCAACTGCCCCTATCATCGCCCTTCAGCCCGTCAGCCAATCGGTCGTTTCCCCTGGCACGGTTACCTTCCGAGTCGGTGCAGTCGGCAGCACTCCGCTCGGTTATCAATGGTTGTTTAACGGAACGAATCTCGTCAATGGCGGGGGTGTCAGCGGGGCGACCACAACCAACCTGACCCTGACCAGTATTCAAGCGGCCCAAGCTGGGGCGTATTCCGTCCTCATAACCAACGCCGCGGGCAGTAACTTCAGCGCGAACGCAATTCTCACGGTCATTACCTCCCCGGTCATCACCAATCAGCCTGCGAGCCAGAACGTGCTCTCGGGCACCACGGTTACTTTCAAAGTCGGCGCCATCGGCACCGGCACGCTGGCTTACCAATGGCTCATGAACGGCACCAACCTGGTGAATGGAGGCAAGATTAGCGGCGCTACCACTGCCACGTTGAGCATTTCAAGCGTTCAGGCTGCTCAGTCTGGCGTTTATTCCGTTCTCGTTACAAATGCCGCTGGCCAGGTTTTCAGTTCGGACGCCTCGCTGTTTGTCAGTACCGCCCCATCCATCACTGCGCAGCCGATTACCCAGACAGTTGTCGCTGGAACCAACGTCAATTTCGCCGTGGCTGCTGCCGGTTCAGCTCCGCTTGTTTACCAATGGCGCTTGAATGGCACCAATCTCCCCGATGCCTCCGCCACAACATCTCTCCTGACCATCTCGAATGTTCAATCAGGTCAGGCAGGTGTCTACTCGGTGTTGGTCAGTAATTTGGTTGGCAACATTACCAGCTCAAATGCCTTCCTCACGGTAATCACTCCTCCGGTCATTACGACGCAGCCGCTCGCCCAAACGGTGCAGGAAACAGCCACCGCTTCCTTCAATGTATCGGTCACCGGCTCGTCCCCGCTGTCTTATCAGTGGCGTCGCAACGGCACAAACGTGGTGGATGCGGGTGGTGTCAGTGGTTCCAGTTCCGCGGCGTTAACTATCGTCGGTGCGATTCCAGCGCAGAGCGGCTCCTATTCTGTCCTGGTTAGTAATCTGGCGGGGGTTGTTGTCAGCTCCAATGTTGTGCTCAAAGTCATCCCGGCCTTGACGCTCCTTGATGTTCTGGATGGCCCCGGCCTCACTTGGACCACCTCGGCTGCTGCTCCCTGGACACCGCAGACGAACGTCACTCACGATAGCTTCGATGCTGCCCGAAGCGGTAATATTTCCGGGAATCAAAGCACATGGACGGAGACCACCGTCAACGGCCCAGGCATACTGAGATTCTGGTGGAAAGTTTCATCCGAGACCAATCACGATTTCCTGACTTTTACGCAGGACGGCCAGCAAGTCGCCAGCCTCTCCGGCGAAGTGAACTGGCGCTTGCAGGTTTATGAAATTCAATCTGGACCGCATGTCCTTCGCTGGACTTATTCCAAGGACGCTGCTGGCACCAACGGCCAGGATCGTGCCTGGCTGGATGATGTGGAATTCATTCCGACATCCGGTCCTTCCCAGCCGTCATTCACCGTGCAGCCCCTGAGCCAGCAGGTGGACCTTGGGTCCACGGTTACTTTTGCCGCTGCCGTCTCGGGTGCCGGTCCCATGAGTTATCAATGGCACTACAACGGCGCTATTCTTAACGATAGCGACACTGTCAGCGGTTCCAAAGACCCCGTGCTTACCGTGTTGAATGCCAATTCGGCCCGCCAGGGTTTCTATGCCTTGGTCGTCAAAAATGATTATGGCTGGGCTTTCAGTTCAAACGTCACTTTGACTCTTACACCTAGGTTTCCCCTGCCGGAGGCGCTGGATACGCCTGGTCGTGTTTGGATCGCGGGTGGTGCTTCCGCTTGGTTCGGCCAGAGCACGGTCACTTACGATTGGCTCGACGCTGCCCAAACCGGTCCGCTCTTGAACAATCAGACCAATTACATTGAGACGACCGTACTCGGGCCCGCCTCTGTCACCTTCTGGTGGAAGGTCTCCTCGGAAACAAATCATGACCGGGTCAGGTTCCTGATTGATGGCCTTGAGCAGGCTAACATTTCGGGTGAGGTTGATTGGCGCTGGCGCAGTTTTGACCTGACTAATTTTACTCAGGTGCTTCGCTGGGCTTATACGAAAGACGCCAGCGGCTCCGCAGGCAATGATAGCGGTTGGGTCGACCAGGTAATTATCGGTCCTGCTTCGCCTGTCATCACTCGGCAGCCGGTCAACACCACGGCTGATTTAGGTGCCTTGGCCTACCTTAGTGTGGGTAATACAGGCTCCAAGCCGATTAATTCCCAATGGTATTATAATTCCAGGATACTCCCTGAAAGCACTACTTACGGCGGGACGACTCTCGGAACATTGTATATCACCAATGCCGATCCATCTCAGGCCGGGCCATATTCTGTCATGGTTATGAACTCCGGTGGACGCGTGCTCAGCACCAATGCTTTTCTCGGTGTTTATCCTAATGCTCCCATGGCCGCCGCTCTGGATACTGAATCCAATAATTGGAATTCAGGTTGGATTACCGCCGGCGAAGGCGCTTGGGTTCCTACCACCTCTGTTACACACGACGGCATCGACGCGATGCAAAGCGCCCCTATGCTGGATGGTCAGCGAGATTGGATTGAGACCACGGTGATCGGTCCCGGCAAGATCAGCTTCTGGTGGAAGGTGTCTTCTCAGACAAATGCTCCAGGACCTACTGCGTCCGGCGATAAATACCGTTTCTTCATTGGGAACGTTGAGCAGGCCAGCATCTCCGGTGAGGTCAATTGGCAATTCAAGACCTTTGACGTCTCCAATGGCGTCCAAAAGTTGGAATGGCGCTACCAGAAGGACGGTTCCCTGGCTGGAGGAGCTGACCGCGCCTGGTTGGATCAGGTGCTGTTCGATCCCATTCTGCCCCCCGTCATTACGAACCAGCCGGTCAATGTGAACGTTGACCCCGGAGCTTCGGTCAGCTTCACGGTCGCCAACGGCGGCTCTGCGCCTTTCGGCTACCAGTGGCGGCGCAATGGCACTAATCTGATCAACGGTGGAAATGTCAGCGGTGCCAACACTACCACCCTGAAGTTGTCCAGCGTTCAGAGTGATCAGGCAGGCCTTTACTCCGTGGTTGTCAGCAACGCCGCCAGCTCTGTCGTCAGCTCGAACGCGGTGCTCGCAGTCACTCCTACGATTCCTTTGCGCGACGTTTTGGATAGTCCTGACCTGACCTGGGCTACAAGCGGTTCTCCGTTCTGGTTGGGGCAAGCCTTGGTCTCTCATGACGGCTTCAGCGCCGCGCGTAGTGGTGCCATTGCCGACGGCACATCCACTGCAATCCAAACCACCGTCAATGGACCCGGCACCGTTACTTTCTGGTGGAAGGTCTCCTCGGAAACGAACAAAGACGTGTTGGTCTTCTACATTGGCAGCACGGAGAAAGCTCGTATCTCGGGCGAGGTGGATTGGCAGCAATTATCTTTCCCTGTTCCTGCCGGCAGCCAGGCGCTTCAATGGAAATATACCAAGAACGGCAGTCTGATCGCCGGCCAGGATCGCGGCTGGGTCGATCAGGTGCAATTCCTCCCCTCAGCTCCCGTATTTACTGCCCAGCCTGCCGACAAGGCTGTCGACGCCGGTACCACCGTTACGCTCAGTGCAACTGTCGTCGGCACACCTCCATTGACTTATCAGTGGTTCTACAACGGAGCTCCCCTGGCCAATGCAGGGAACATCAGCGGCGCTAACACCACCGCCCTGACCATCTCTTCCGCGCAAACAAACCAATCGGGCAATTACAGCCTCCAGGTTGGCAATTCAGTGGGCACCGCCACTACGTCCAATTCGTTCCTCAATATCATGCCCTTCTTCTCTCTGGCTGAATCCTTGGATACTACCGGCCTTATTTGGACGACTGTTGGCACACCGGCATGGGTCGGCCAGCCAACCGTCACCCACGATGGGGAGGACGCCGCGCGCAGCGGCGCCATTGCTGATAGCGGCACCTGTACCTTGCAAACCACGGTCGTTGGCCCTGGAACAATTACCTTCTGGTGGAAGGTTTCTTCCGAGACCAACAATGACACCTTGCGCTTTTTGGTGGGCGGCACCGAATTGGCCCGCATCTCCGGTGAAGTGGATTGGAACCAGCGCACCTTCGCCATCTCAGCCAGCGGTTCCAACACTCTCGCCTGGACCTACAAAAAGAACGGCAGCCTATCAGTCGGTCAGGATAAGGCCTGGGTCGACCAGGTTCAGTTTCTGCCCACGGCTCCCACAATTAGCTCCCAACCCACCGATAAGAGCGTCGAAGCCGGGGCGAATGTTGTGCTGAGTGCTGTTGTCAGCGGCACACCACCTTTGAACTACCGCTGGTTTTATAACGGCTCTCCACTCTCGGATGGAGGTAACATCAGTGGCGCAGGAACGACCGCTTTGACCATTTCCTCGGCGCAAACAAATCAATCCGGCAATTACACTCTCCAGGTTTCCAACTCGGTGGACAGTATCACCAGCTCGAACGCCTTACTGACAGTCTCGCCGATCGTCCCGTTGGCCGATGCCCTCGACACCACAAACCTGATCTGGACAGTCACCGGAACGCCACCCTTTGTCGGCCAAACCTCCGTCAGCCACGATGGTGTGGATGCCGCCAGGAGCGGCGCTATTCCAGACAGCGGCACCACCACCTTCCAAACCAGTATGCCCGGTCCGGGCGTCCTGAGCTTCTGGTGGAAGGTGTCCTCGGAATCGGGCAGCGACAGGCTCAGATTTTATATCAATGGCACTCAGCAGGAATTTATCTCCGGCGAAGTCGATTGGACGAACCGAGTTTACAACCTTGCCAGCGGCAGCAATTTTGTGCAGTGGCAATACACCAAGAATAGCAGCGTGAGCGCTGGCCAGGACCGTGGTTGGGTGGACCAGGTTCAATACACCCAAACCCCGGCTACTTTCAGTTCCCAGCCCACCAACCGGCTTGTGGATGCCGGCACCACCCTCACCATCAGCGCGACTGCCGTTGGTCCTGCTCCTTTAAATTATCGTTGGTTTTACAATGGCGACCCTCTGACCGATGGAGGCAATATCACGGGTGCTGCCACCACATCGTTGACCATCACCTCCGCGCAAACGAACCAATCCGGCAATTACAGCCTCCAGGTGTCGAACTCCGTAGGCACCATTATGAGTTCGAATGCCTTCCTAAGCGTTTCCGCCATTGTCCCGCTGGCCGATGCGCTCGACGCCACCAATCTCACCTGGACGGTTACCGGAACTCCTCCGTTTGTCGGCCAGACTGCCGTGAGCCACGACGGCGTGGATGCCGCCAGGAGCGGCGCTATCCCGGATAGCGGTACCACCACCTTCCAAACCAGCATCAAGGGCCCTGGCGTGTTGACTTTCTGGTGGAAAGTTTCATCGGAATCCGGCAGCGACAAACTGCGGTTCTATATCAACGGCTCTCAGCAGGAAAATATCTCCGGCGAAGTGGGCTGGACGAACCGGACTTACAACATCGCGAGCGGCAGCAATTTTGTGCAATGGCAATACACCAAGAATAGCAGTGTGTCTGCTGGCCAGGATCGTGGCTGGGTCGACCAGGTGCAGTTCACTCCCACTGCCGCCTTGCCGATCGGCGACAACCCCGACGGCACCTTGCCTCCTGGTAATGCCCCCATCGCTGCGAACATTACTTATACCGGCAACCTGGTTTCGATTTCCTGGGATGCCAACCCCCAAAAGGTTTATCAAGTGTATTATAAGGACAACATTGCCGACCCCGAATGGCAGCTCGTGGATGGCGAAGTGCGCATTCGATGGAAGCTCCTGGATGAGGAGAACATCGATCCAAACTCCGTAATTGCGTCCATGGATGATGTCTTGGGCAGCCAGTCACGCTATTACCGGATCGTTGAGCGTTAAGTGCTGCATCTGAGGCTGTTAAGAGCTTAAGCTTGGAAAAAAGGGTATTTACTACACAATTAATTTACCTCGGCAAAATCTCGAAAACGTGGGCATGGGGAATGTGTTTTGCTTGGCAGTCAACAGGATATGCAGGAATTTATTAGCAAAAGAGCATCAAAACCTTCTCTCAGGGCAGGGAATTTCACATTTACCGGATTCATCAGGACCGGGCTGGCGTTTTTGGCACTGACTACCTCTGGCAACTCGCCGTTGTTTGCAGCCGAAGCTGTTTCTCGAACCAATGGCCCCGCCGCTCCTCCGTCCTGGCTCACTCAACCGTTGTCCCTTCCCGATGCTCTGACGCTCGCCCTGCAAAGGAACAGCGCCATCCTCAAGGGACAAAGCGATTTGAAGGTCGCCCATGGTATCGCGATTCAAAACCGCGCCATCGCTCTCCCCAAGGTTCGTGCTCTCGGTAGTTATGATCATAACGAGGCTGTCGAGGTCTCCCCGTTCTCGATCATTAATCCCCCGAGAGATGAATGGTCCGGCAACGTGCGCATCGAGCAAAGCGTTTACGAAGGCGGTAGGATTACTTCCGGGATCCGCACAGCCCGCCTTGTCCGCGAGCAGGCGTTGCTCCGCTATCAAACGACCCTGGCTGATACCCTCTACGACGTTCGTACCGCCTATTATAATGTTCTGCAAACCGAGCAGGAGATCGCTGTCCGTGAAGCCTCCGTCAAGTTGCTCAACCAGGAACTGACCAACACCATCCAGCGGTTCACCGCCGGCGCGGTCCCTCGCTTTGACGTGCTGCGGGGCGAGGTTGAAGTCGCCAACGCCCGGCCTCGTCTCATCCGCGCCAGGAACAATTATCGTATCGCCAAAACTAGCTTGGCTAACATCCTCGGTTATAATGTGCCTGTCGGGGTAGGGGAGGATATTCCCCTAACGCTCACCGACAAATTGGAATCGATTCCTTACGATGTGAACCTCACCGCTGCCATAAACCAGGCGATGCAGCGCAGACCCGAGCTCGGGGCTCTGAAGCTCGAGGAAAGCCTTCGCCGGGAATCGGTAGTAGTGGCCCGATCGGGTTATAAGCCCTCCTTTTTGGTCTTCGCTGGTTATGGTGGCCGCAACACCGCTTTTCAGGACGACTTTTTCAGGGATGTTTCCGGCGCCATGGCTGGCGTCGAGATGCGTTGGAACATTTTCGATGGCTTTGCTACGCGCGGCAGGGTCATCGAAGCAGAAGCCAATCGTGAGAAGGCCCGCTACGATTTGGAAGATGTCGGTCGCCGCATCGAGCAGCAGGTTCGTACCTCCTACTCCGCCTTTGTCGAAGCACGAGAAGTTCTCGAATCTCAGAAGAAAGTTCAGGAACAGGCCGAGGAAGCTTTGCGTCTGGCTGTCGCCCGCTACGATGCAGGCACAGGCACCCAGCTCGATGTTTTAAACGCTCAAACTGCCCTTACCGAAGCTCGCACCACCCAGATCGAGGCGCTCCGAAATTACCAGGTCTCGCTCGCTGAACTCGGTCGCGCTATCGGCTCCGACGCTCCCCAAAACAGTTCACCCCCGGCAGGCAAGTAACCATGTTCACTCGAACCCCCATCATCAGCCGTCTCGCCGCGCTCCTGCTCGCGGGTTTCTGCTTTTTGGGGTTCACCGCGTCTCGGGCGGATGAGTTTGACGTGCTGCGTCTCAAGCGCCGCGACATGCTGAACTTTGGCACGAATGCTTCCTCAATCGATCCCAATTATACCAATTGGATTTCCTCAACTGCCGTTACCGCTCAGCGTCATTTGAGTTCCCTGAATACTTCGCCCACCCGCACCTATCTCTGGAGCGACCGCAATCATCTCGCCACCGATTCGAGCGACATTTCCGCCAGCTATGGACGCTTGCAAATTATGGCCTTGGCCTGGTCCACTCGGTCCTCTTCGTTGGAGACTAACGCCGCTCTGCTCACCGCCATTACCAATGGTCTCGATTGGCTTTACACCAATTACTACAACGAAACCAAAGTCGAGTACGACAACTTCTTTGATTGGGAAATCGCCGCGCCTCTTGCTTTAAACGATATCACTGTGCTGCTCTACAGCAGGCTTTCCGCAGCCCAGATCACGAAGTACATGAACGCGGTCGATCATTTTTCGCCCACTCCCAATCTCACGGCCGCCAACAAGGTCTGGAAAGCTTCCGTCGTCGCTCTCCGCGGAGCCATTGTAAAAGATCCGGCGAAAATTGCTCTGGCCAGCCAGGCTCTCAGTGATGTCTTCTTGTATTCCAGTGTCGGTGACGGGTTTTATCCCGATGGTTCCTTTATTTTCCACAACGAATTCGCTTACAACGGCGGTTACGGTTCACAGCTCCTTGAGACGATCGCTCCTCTCATGCAATGGCTCAAAGGCTCGACCTGGGAGGTGACCGACCCGAACCAGTCAAATCTTTACCGCTGGGTTTACGACAGTTTCCAACCCTTCATTTACCAGGGTGAATTGATGCAAATGGTTTCGGGCCGCTACTACACCCGCAACGGAGACGATCATATCGACGGCCATGACTTGATTGCCGCTATCCTGCAAGTGGCCCAGTTTGCCCCCACCAATGATGCTCGTGCGTTCAAAGCCCTGGCCAAAGCCTGGATTCAGTCGGACACCTATCGCAATTTCGTCTCCACGCAATTTCCCCCTTTCAACATCTGGGCTCAAACCGTTTTGAATGATCCCTCCATCATTCCCGCGCCGAGCTTGGTGCGCCACTATCAGTTCCCTGGAATGGATCGGGTTTTGCACTTTCGGCCAGGTTGGGCTTTCGGCGTTTCCATGACTTCCAGCCGGGTTGCGAATTACGAATCCATCCGCGGCGAAAACCTTCATGGTTGGTACACTGGCGATGGCATGACTTGGTTATACACTCCGGAACAAAATTATTACGCTGATGGCTTCTGGCCCACCGTCAATCCCTATCGCCTCCCGGGCACCACCATCGATACCCAGGCCAGGACCAATGCTTCCGGTCAGAGCTACACCGGCCCCAACAACTGGACGGGTGGCGCATCTCTGCAAAACCTGTACGGGCTTTGCGGTATGCAACTCAATGCCTGGGGAAGCTCCCTCTCCGCTCGCAAATCCTGGTTCATGTTCGACAATGAAATCGTCTGCCTGGGCGCTGGTATTAGCACTGTCGCGGCCGATAATCTTTCCGTGGAGACAGTGATTGAAAACCGCCGCCTTCTTGCCAATGGTAATAATCCTTTCACGGTGAACGGAGTGCTGCAGTCCCCCGCGTTTCCCTGGTCCCAAACTCTCACCAACACCCAATGGGCTCACTTGGCGGGGAATGTTCCTGGTTCGGACATTGGCTTTTTCTTTCCGCAACCCGTCACCATTAACGGCCTGCGCGAGGCACGTTCTGGAGCCATGGCGGACCTGAACACGACCTACGGCAGCACCAATCGCATCAACCGCAATTACCTGACGCTCTGGTACGACCATGGCCTGAATCCATCCAATTCAAGCTATTCGTATGTTCTCCTGCCGAACACTTCTGCTTCGCAGGTTTCCAGCTATGCCGCTAATCCTGATATCCAGGTCTTGGGCAACACCACTACCGCTCAAGGCGTGAAGGAAAACGCTTTGGGCATCACGGCTGTGAATTTTTGGAAAGATGGCACCAACCGTCTTGGTGGTATCACGGTAGACAAAAAGGCCTCCGTGATCATTCGCAATGACGGTCTCTTCCTCGATATCGGCATATCCGACCCCACCCAAACGAACACGGATGTTGTTAATCTGGAGATCAGTTCCTCCGCCACGGCGCTCCTTTCTGCGGACGCCGGGTTTTCAGTCCAGCAGCTGGCTCCGACCATCAAAGTGGCCGTAAACATGAACGGCTCGGCGGGGAAAACGCTCCATGCCCGTTTCGATATCACGGCTTTGCAAACTGTCACCCTCGTCCCGGTGGCGGATGCCTACGTGCAAAACGGCGACCAGACCAATGTCAACTTTGGCAGCTCGAGCTCCCTCGCTGCCAAGGCCGCGACGAATTCCCTGGGCCGGGAATCTTTCCTACGGTTCGATCTCTCCTCCGCCCCCGGGCAAATCCTTTCTGCGAGCCTCCGGCTTTATCCGTTCACCGTGCAGGATCCGATCAACCACGGTTTGGCCCCTGTGGCCGACAACTCGTGGACGGAGAGTGGCCTCACCTGGAACAACAAGCCGGCCTCGGGCCCCGAATTTACTCAGTGGCTGGTTGCGGCTTCGAACACCCCTGTCCTCATTCCCATTACCTCATTGGCGCAGCAGGCTGCTTCGTCGGACGGATTGCTCTCCCTCCGCATCTACAGCACTGGCTTGCCAACTCCGACGAACGGCGGCTACACCGCGTATACTTCAAAGGAAGGCTCGGCGGCTAATCGTCCACAATTGATCCTCACCATGCCCCGCATTCCTCCCAGCGTCTCCTTGAATAATCTTACTGGCCTCTCCTTGCTCGACGCCCCGGCTTCGCTCGCCTTGGGCGCGGAGGCCCAGGACTCGGACGGCACCGTCACCAACATTTCCATCTATAAAGGGGGCATGCGCATTGCCCAATCGAGTTCTGCTCCGTTGTCCTTCACGGTTACCAACCTTTCCGCTGGGCAGTATTCATTCACCGCCGTGGCCGTCGATAATTCCGGTCTCGCCTCCACCAGCGCTCCCGTTGCCATTTCGGTTTACAATTCCGAGCCCAACGGCCGCGGCACTGGCCTCATGGGAGAGTATTTCACCAAGACCAACCTAATCGGGCTTGCTGTCACGCGAACCGATGCTAACGTCAATTTTTCCTGGGGTGCCGGCAGTCCTGATGGTGCAATCCCCGTCGATAATTTCTCCGTTCGGTGGAGTGGTAAGCTCCAGGTCCGCCACGCTGGGGTCCACAAGTTTCACGTGGTTTCGGATGATGGCGCCCGGCTCTGGGTTGGCGGCCAGCTGCTGATCGATAGCTGGACTTCCCACGTTTTGTCGGAGGACACTCAGTCCATCTCCCTGCTTCCCGGCCAATATTACGACATCGTGCTTGAGTACTACGAAGGCACCGGTTCCGCGACCGCTCAACTGCTTTGGACGGAACCCGGCGGCGCGAAGCAGGCTATTCCCCAGTCTCAGCTTTACCCGGCCGTCAGCGGGTTGCGCGGATTCTACTACGCTAGCACTAACTTCCAGAACTCGGCCTTTTCTCGGGTAGACGACACAGTCAACTTTTTCTGGGGCAGTTCCTCCCCCAATCCCGGGTTGCTCCAGGGCCCTTTCTCGGTGAAGTGGGATGGCAAAGTTCGCGCCAACCAGACCGGCTCTTACACCTTCTATACCCTCAGTGATGACGCGGTGAAGCTCACCGTTAATAACCAGATGATTATCAGCAATTGGGTGCCGCACACGGTTACTGAGAATAGCGGCACCATTTCCCTGAATGCTGGCCAATTCTATAAGATCACCATGGAATTCTTTGATGCGAATGCAAGCGCGACTGCCGTCCTGATGTGGCAGCCTCCCGGTGAGTCAAAGCAGGTCATTCCAAATTCCAACCTCACTCCAGTCCAAAATAATCGCCCGCCGGCCTTATCCGCGATTCCAAACGTCGCATTGAATCCAGGGCAAACTTTTGCGTTTGCGAATACCGCCGCGGATGCTGATCTCCCATATCAGGTTTTGACTTATTCCCTGGACCCCGGTGCCCCGGCTGGGCTCACGCTTAATTCGGCCACTGGCGTTTTGAGTTGGTCAGTCCCATCGAATCAGCCACTGGGGGATTATCCGATTACCGTGAGGGTGACGGATAATGGAAATCCAGTCATGACCGACGCTCAAACTTTCCTCATCAGCGTCAGTTCAAATTTGGCCACGGCCTACTTCTCCCTGGTCCCGACCGGTTCCGTTTGGAAGTATTTGGACACTGGCGTGGAGCCTTCCTCGTCCTGGCGCAATAATAATTTCAACGATAACTCGTGGAAAACGGGTTCTGGCATTCTCGGCTATGGCACTGGCGGGGAAACAACTACCGTGAGCTTCGGGCCAAACGCTGCTGCCAAATACACCACCACCTATTTCCGTAAACTTCTGTTCGTGCCGGATTCTTCCATGGTTTTCAGCCTCGACGCGCGGCTCCTGCGCAACGACGGTGCGGTTGTTTACCTGAATGGCGTCGAAATCTGGCGCGACAACTTGCCCTCGGGAACCGTCAGTAATCAGACCCTTTCCACCGTTCCTATCACTGGCATTGACGCGTCGACCTACATTACTAAATCTTTCAGTCCCTCGCTTCTCCTCGATGGGACCAATTACCTGGCTGTTGAACTTCATCAGTCGGCTCCGAATGGGCCCGATGTGGCTTTCGATTTCGAACTCAAGGGCTTCGCCACGATTCCTACTCGGGTGCCGCTGAGTATCGGGCGCTCCAACAACGCCGTAGCGCTCACCTGGCCGAGCGACGGTTCATGGTATCAGCTTTTCACCACGACCAACCTTGCGCCGCCCTCCTTTTGGTCTCGGGCTACGAATGCTCCTGCTTTATCCAATGGCCAGTGGTCAATCCAGGTCCCAACCGGAACCAATCGCGCCCAGTTCTTCCGCCTCCAATTACCCTAATCGTCAGTCCCTTCCTGATCGCACGCTTTCAGTCTTGTCCCATTTGTGACTTAAATCCGCAACCCCCGATCAGCGATCCGCAATCACTCCCACCTCTTTCTCTCCCACAAACTGAAATCGCACATTGTTCAAAGCCGCGAGTGATTCCAGCGCAAAGATGCAATCCGGCTGTGCCATAGGCTTCCTTCCCTGAAAAGATATCCGCATCTGCGGTATCTCTGCCGGGATCGGCAATGCTTGACGACCAATCATTTCCGCATAAAAGCCCAGCAAGTCTTTCAGGGACGCGTTAACAAATCTCAGCTGCGACAAGCCAACCTTGGCAGCCGCCTTGGCTGTGAGCGTCTTTTCGTCATATGTCGGCAAAGTTTTGACCCGCTCTGGGGGCACCACGAACATAAAATCTTTTCCAGCGGGCACGGTTGCTATTTCTCCGAGTCTTAGGGCCGCGGTCATCATCCAGACTGCCTGCAGGCGGTTCATGGCTGTTTGGCTTCGGATGGTTACCCTTCCTGGCGGCAAGGCACGAGTGCTCAGCAGATTTTTGTCACTGAGCTCAGCGAGAAAATCCAACACCTGAATCAAATCCGTTTCCTGGAACTTGATCAATCCTGGTGGAAAAACCTCAAGGGCAGGGGACTTCTGCGCATATGTCGTTGCTTCCGGCGGATTCGGAACACTGAGCAACGAATTGATTTTTTCGCTCGGCACCACAAAGACGAAATTGCCCCGGTGCTCCACAATCAGCCCGTTGTCACTGAAGACCTGCTCCAACCTTTGCGCAGCCTGCGCCGAGGAAAGACCAGCCTCACTTTGCAGATCAATTCGAAAGAGAGTCAGTTGCGGAGGACGGATCACGGTCTGGTTCGCTAACATTTGGTATAAATCCAACACCTGATCCAATCTCGCTTGGTGCAAATTGATCGTTCGATCAGCCGGAGGTTGATTAGTGTAAACCTGGAGCAACTCCTTCCCCGTTGGGCTATGCAGTACGGCGCTGCCATTTGTCCGGTTTACCTCAATCAACTCGAAGGCTCCCGCTCTCTCTCCCACCCGTAGTGCAGGAGTCAAGACCACGCCGCGAGTCGGTTCCGTCAGCTCGAACAACGCTAAAGTGCCCGCCTCCGCCTGGACAATGCCAGTCAGCTTCGGAGGCGCGGCCGCACCCTCCGGCATGGGAAGAGCAGTCGCACCCGGCACTGCGGGAAGTGGGGGCACTACAAACTTGGGAGGAGCAGGCGCACCTTGCAACCAACTCGCACCCGCCACGATAAACCCAAGCGCTAAACACACGATCGAAGGACGAGGCAAGCCCCGGAACCACGCTACCCCTCCTTGCCCAGTTGTGTGCTTCACACCCCGTATCCCTTTCGATATTTCTTCGTCAGCAATCGGTTCGCATCCTTGTCGTTCGTCACCTTCATCTTCTTCGCGTTCCACTCGATCTTCTTTCCCGACCTCATCGCCACATTTCCCAGCAGGATCATTTCGGTCAGTGGCCCCGCGTAATCAAAGTTGGAATAAGCCTTCGGCCCTCCCTTGCACGCGGCAATCCATTCTTCGTAATGACATCTGTCAAAATTGGATGCTTTGGGCAGCGTTTCGGCGACCGACTTGAAATCGTCGTAGGTCGCGCCGGACAGAAACTCTCCTCGTCCCCAATAGCTCGGCACGAACAGGGTGTCCTTGTCTCCGACCAGGATGACGCCATTGGTTCCCAGCTTCTTGCCTTTCACCAGATCCGCGCTCGGTTTCCTGCCTCCGTCGTACCAGACGAACCGTGTGGCCGCTAAACCTTCCCTGGCGGCAAATTCATAAGTAATGGTCGAGGCTTTCGGAGGGGAATCCGATGTCATGCCCTCCTGCTCAGCCATCACACTGGTGGGGGCGCCCAACTTTAAAGCCCAGTATGGCATGTCATAAACATGGCACCCCATGTCACCCAGCGCGCCTGTCCCGAAGTCCCAGTAACCCCGCCACTTGAAAGGCACATAGGCCGGCGAATAAGGCCGCTGGGGAGCCACCCCCAGCCACAAATCCCAATCCAGCGTCGAAGGCACCGGAGTCGAATCAGTCGGTCGGTTCACTCCTTGGGGCCAGATCGGACGGTCCGTCCAGCAGTGCGCTTCTCGAACCTTTCCCAGCACTCCTGACTGAACCAGTTCAACGTTCCGCCGCAGCCACTTATCTGAATGGCCCTGGTTGCCCATTTGGGTGGCGACCTTGTATTTCCGGGCCGCTTCCGTCATTTTGCGCGCCTCTTCTATCGTGTGGGTGAGCGGTTTCTGGCAGTAGACGTGTTTTCCCATCTTCATGGCCATCATGGCCGCTGGGAAATGCATATGGTCCGGCGTGGAAATGGTTACGGCATCAATGCCTTTCTCCTGTTCCAGCATCTTGCGGAAATCCTTGAAAAGCTTCGCCTTTGGAAACTTCTGAAACGTCCCTCCGGCATTTTTTTCGTCCACGTCGCAAAGGGCGTAAATATTTTCGGAACTGCAGCCATCCACATCCACCGCTCCTTTGCCGCCCGCGCCAATTGCCGCGATGTTCAGGCGCTCATTGGCCCCCAAAACATTCCGGGCCGAAACAAAGGGAAAACTCAGCGCGGCCGTGGCCAGCGCGGTCCGTTGCAAAAAGGAACGACGATGCATTTGGTTCTTGTTCATAGCTTCTTGTCTCATTGGATTGCGCTTCAGCCTCTCACATTCAATCCAAAGCGCAAGGTCAAGTCCTGCCTCGGATTCGGTCACTCTCCGAAATCATCCTCGTCTCCTCACCTCGTCTATCACTTTGTCTCCCTGTTTCCCTTCGTCCCACCACCTTGTCCCTGCACTTTGTCTTTCGGTTTCCCATCCCAAATTCAAAATCTTAATCCTACTCGTAATCGTAATCATAATCGTAATCATAATCGTAATCATAATCATAATCCGCCCCCTTCTTATCATTTACCGAGGATCCATTCCCAATGCCACTGCCCCCCATGCCGCTGCCTTTTCTCCTCCTTCCTTCGCCCCGCGCGAATGGCTCCTTGCCCAAATCCCCCTTTGCCTTTAAATCATTCCCGAGATGAAACGATTTGTCCTTTGCCTGGCCCTGACATTGGCCATTGCGGGCTACCGCTCCGCTTTCGCCCAAAACGATTCCAACAACGAAGCCCTTCCGGCTCTTGTCCAGGTCCTTGCGCAAGCGGACGATCCGCAGTTTCAGCTCGATATTCTAAAAGGCATGAGCGATGGCCTCAAAGGTCGCCGCGGGGTTAAAATGCCCGCTGGATGGGAAGAAGTCGCTGCCAAGCTCGCAAAAAGTTCAAATCCGCAAATTCGTGAGCTGACCCAATCGCTTTCCCTCACATTCGGCAGCGCTTCAGCACTGGCCTCTCTGCGCCAAACTTTGGTGGACGCCAAAGCCCCGCTCCAGGCCCGCACGAATGCCCTCGATGCTCTCCTCCAATCGCGGGATCCCGCCCTGGCCCCGGCTTTGCGCGAACTCCTTGGCGACGCCAAACTCCGCGGGCCTGCTCTCCGTGGCCTCGCAGCCTATGATGACCCCAAAACTCCGGAAGCGATCCTCGCGGTGTATCCTGCACTGACGCCTGCCGAGAAAAAAGACGCCCTCACCACGCTCGTCTCCCGCCAGGTCTTCGCGAGAAATCTCCTGGCCGCCATTGGGGAAAAGAAAATCCCCGCGAAAGACCTCAGCGCGGATCTCGTCCGGCAATTGCGCAATCTCAAGGATAACGACATCAATCAGCAGGTCGGAAAGCTCTGGGGCCTCTCCCGCGATACCGAAGCCGACAAGCTCAAGGAAATTGCGGCGTTTAAAAACCTGGTTCAAACCAAAGGTTACGGAGACCCCCGTCGTGGTCGTGGAGTGTTTAGCCGCACCTGCCAGCAATGCCACACCCTCTTCGACACCGGCGGCAAAGTCGGCCCCGACATCACCGGCTCCAACCGCGCGGACCTCGACTACATTCTCCAGAACGTCATCGATCCAAACGCCATTATTCCCAACGACTACCGCACCTCCACTCTTGAAACAAAGGACGACCGAGTGATCACCGGCATCGTCACCCGCCAGGACGACAATGCAGTCACCATCGTCATCCCCAACGACACCCTCGTGATTTCGCGCACGGACATTAAATCCCTCACTCAGGGCGAAATCTCCATGATGCCCGAAGGCCTCCTCCAGGCGCTCAATCCAAACGAAGTCCGCGATCTCCTCGCCTACCTCAAGAGCCCACAGCAAGTCCCCATGCCTCCGGAAGCCGCGAAATAAACGTCAAAGCCTGAAGCAAGGCACATCAGACAGCAACGATGGTGGATAGATCACCCGTCCGGGCACTGCCAGTAAGTTAGGGAAAACCAAAGCTTCGCATATCAAATGGGGTGTCATTACTGTCCGAGTGATTCGAAAGTCACTGGTATGCGCAGCTAAGCACCTCCTCTCCCCGGCCCTCATCCTCCATTTTATCAAATGGAAGGAGAGGGAGAGCAGCCGCTACGGACGCGACTCGGCTTAACTTAATGGCAGTGCCCGCCCGAACCGTCCACCCGTCCAGTGCCGCGTAAACATTGGCGATTCTGCAGTGACACCCGTCCAGTAAGCCGTCCGGAGCCGTCCGGATTGGACGGGTTAGACTGCTTTTGAGCCATGATGGCGCTGCGGCCATCCGGGGTAGGTACTGCCCGCTGGACGCGGGCAGAGCGCTCGCAGCGCGAGCGCTTCCACCACGCAGGGTGCCGTTCTCGGGAGTGGCATGGCCGGGCAAAATTGAATAATCCTGCATAGAAAAATTTTAGCCTACAGGAACGAAGGATTTTTTTTAGCCTACATGAACCTACATTCGCCTTCCGAAGGCTACATTTGGCTAAATTCGAGCTGCCAAAGGTGATCAGAAACTCGTGACCTTGTTTCCAACCTTCGTGAGTGGACATTTCCTGATAATTCCCGACGGCGGAGCGGTTGTGATTAATTACCTGATATTTCCTGACAAAGCCTGACATTTCCTGATTGGGTTGGCGTTTAAGGTGGGAGGTTTCCTGATAATTCCTGACATTACCGGACTGGAGTTTCACCACAAAAGCCGACGGGGAGGAAAAGGGGCTTAGCCGCAGGGCTCGGGCAATGGCATGGGGCGGCGTGATGAGTGAAGCGTAAAGCGTGACCAGAGCCGTCTGCCTCGTCACTTCGGCAGCTACATGGGAATAGTCCAACGACCAAGGTCTGATGTCCAAAGGGGCTGGCCTTCTCACGTTGTCAGCTACGTCACGCAGGGGGGCGGGGGAATTGATCAGAGTCTCGTGACCTCGGTTCCTACTTTTCCCATAGCCTGTATTAGGCTGGAAAAAATTTAAAACAGCCCGTTGACCCGTATTAGCCTGTAATAGGCTGGATTGACCCGGAATTTTGGAGGGGCTCTCCGGGCTAATGTAGGTTAAGCCCTGGTTAAGATACGGGTTAAGCTCAGGATGAAGCGTGAAGCGAAAAGCGTGATGGAGAGGTTGGGCAATGGCCTGGCGCTCCTGAGTAATCAGAGCGCGCTGGGAGAGCTCAAAGGGGAATGGGACGTGATTTAACCACATAGACCTCAAAGAGCTCACGCGGGGAAGGCTTGTTAACAAGGCTTGTTTGCGCATTTTTTTGGAGGCTTGTTTAGCCTTGTCTGGCCTTGTGGAGGCTTTGATTACCTTGTTGGCTCCCCAAGGCTCCCCGGAAGGCTCTCCTGGAGCCTTCCCGCGGACTTTTTGTTTTTGCCTCTCGAAGGCTCCCCAAGGCTCTTCTTGGTTCCCCAAGGTTCCTCGGGGAATTTCAGATCTCAGGATCTCAAATTTCAAATGGGCAACCAGAGCGATGGCTGGATTGTCGGTTTCATGGATGGGTGGTTGGGTGGATATGGGAATCAAGTCCAAGGACCAAGGTCCAAAGTCCAAAGTGATCTGCCTCGTCACCTCGGCGGATACGCCGCGCAGCAGGGCGGGGGAATTGATCAGAGTCTCGTGACCTCGTCTTCTACGATTAATAATAGATGTGATGTGGACGCGGGGGAGCGGAGGACAGGCTTTCCCCGATCCGGTGGCGCGCTTCTTTTCTTCCGTGCTTCTTTGCATAATACTTACCTTTCGCGGGATAGTTTTAGCACGTGGTTTTCGAATTTCATAACGCGTGGGGCGCGTGGGGCGTCTGAGGCGCGTGGGGCGCAGGAGACGCGTGAGACGCAGGAGGAGGATAAATCCAAGGAAGAAGGCTGGGGGAGAAAATGACGAAGCCAGAACGAGCGAATGACGATCCAGATTGTTCGCCGCGAAAAGGCGCACGGGCCGATGGCATCTCAGATCTTAGATCTCAGACGGGAGGTGCAAAAATCGCAAAAAGGGACCCATGATGAACGGAGATTGTTAACCACAGAGAGCTCAGAGAACTCATAGGGGAATTGCCTTACAGAAGATCGCGAAGGACGCAAAGATGGCGCAGAAGGGTAGCGGACATAATGGGCAGAAAGATGATTGGCAGAAAGATAGTGTTAGAACTCCAGGAACAGTTATAATGAATACGAGAGTCCGGCCTGGTCATGACCCATCTTGATCGTCGAGAACAATCTTGTGTTCTGGACCATTTTTAGGGAAATTCCAGAGGTTAGTGGCTGGACAAGGTAAATGGTGAAGCGTGTCAGCTTATGGCCAATCGAGTGAGGGCAAGAAGTGAGAAATGCATTGTGCGGGGCTGGCCCCTTAAGGCCCCTTAAGGCCCCTTAATGGGGCGTTAGGCCGCCCAGCTTCATGAAATACTGCACGTATTGCGGAAAGGAAAACGAAGATGCGGCCGCACGCTGTGGCGAATGCGGTACGGAGGAGTTTACATCTACCGCGCGAGTCGCACCCGTCTCCTCATTCGGAACCATGAGGAGGGGACATCGCCGTGGTGGCATCGCTTGCATCGTGGGCATCGCTGACGGGTCGGTGGCTTTGGGACTGCGTACCTACGATCTCATCTTCGTGAAATTCTCGGCGATAGAAACAGTGCATGCCGTTCTGTTGCTTGTGGTTGTTTGTTCTCTGTTCCTGAGGCTGCGAAGAGACAAGTCACGGAACAACATCCACGGCAACGATGACAACGCGGCCTAATCCTTCGCCGCAGCGAACCCGGCCATCGCGTCACTGTTGCAATCGTTGCGTCCCGTTTGCACACAGAACAACAAATCAACTGCACCGCTCAGGAGATGCCAGGTCGCTGAGCTTGGGTCGCTAATTACAAACATAATGAATACCAAAGGCTCGACCCCTAAATTAACCACGGATCGGCACGGATCAACACGGATGGATTAGCCGCAGAGAGGTGCACGGGCTGATGGCATTTCAGATTTCGGATGGGAGGGAGTTTAACCGCGAATGGATGCGAATCAACGCGAATGTTTGGGCAAGGGAATGGTGGGGCATGGGAATGCGAATCTCAAATCTCACATTTTCAAAGATGCCACAAAAGATCACCCAGAACTCAAAGCATGGGGACCAGATTTTCGCACAGAAGAACGCAAAGGTAACGAAGAGGAAACTTTAGCAGGTGGCCACTGAGAGCGCGGAGACTTTAACCATGGATAAGACTTACGCACTCGAGACACTGACGACCTCCATACCGATCTCGGCCTCAACTTCGCCAAGTAAGCAGCGGCTGACATCTTGCGAGCCGGGGGAGCTAAACTGTTACTTCTTTACTGAACGGTTTTCAGGGCCGGAACTGGATCCTCAAAAGCGGATTTTCACCCGACGAGCATCACAAGGAGCGGAAAGGTTTTCAAAGGTTTAATCTTCATTGCCCTTGGTCATGATTTCCACTCGTGTGAAGTTTTCCACCTGCGCCTTGACCTGTTGTTGCAATGACAAAATTGCTTGGTGGTTCGGTTCTTTAGAGGCGAGCTGATTGATCAAGGTTTCCGCAATAAAATATTCTCCGACACCACATAAGACCTCGACCAATGTTTTCTTTATTTTGATGCTTGGATTTAAGCAGGACGCAGCTGCCAAAAAAACGATAGCCTTTTGCATTTGTTTAATCTCAACGCAACAATACCCCATTAACTCAAGCGTTTTGTAATGGACCGCCTCATCGAGGCTTCCTTCAAAAAACTTAAGGGCCTCAGAATAACGCTGTTCCTGATAGGCCGTTTTGCCTTTCTCAAACAACAGCTTTGACTTCTCATATCGTTCACCAATCATGATTCAATTGCCTCCATACCTGTATAGCGGCCAAATCCTTTTCGAACAAGTCACTATTTGTTGCGCTATACTGGTCCATAATCGATTGATCACCTTCCTGTGAAGCATTCATAAGCCCGTTAAGGTCATGGTTAAGTTGGTCAATTTGTGCCTGGTTCTTCCCAGTCAATTTCGGGGGGGAGCTACTGTCTGACCTCGCCGCCACGGATCAATACCGACTGAAGGTAATTACCACTCGCAAGTTGCCGCCCGTAGAGGTAACGGGCTGATAAGCCACGGTGCAGTTGGTTGAATAATGATCTAGACCATAATTGGTACGAACATTTCCCGATAAAAGATTAGTACGGCCGTTTGGTAGAACCAAGTGGCCAACACCGTCAACCCTTCCTTCCACGTTGATCTTCAAAGTATTAACTTCTGGTGAATCACAGTTTACAACTGCATTGGTTGGTGCCTTAAGGTTCTCCCATATTACGACTCTTTTTGTTCCGCATCCGAGAGTAAAACAGCCAAGTACACAGACGGCTATAAAAGGTGGCACCCAATAGATTGGGCAGTTTCGGTCCGTATATGTATTTGGGTTCGAGACGGTTTGGCCGGCGCCGTTGTTGCCATCCATCGATGTAAAGTTCATTCGCCGTCTTGGGCCTGCCGGATGAAATCCTGGCGTTGGCCATCATTCAGGGAAATGTCCTCACGCTCGTCTCCCCGGCACAACACGTGGTAGATGGCTCCTGGATATTGAATCCTTGGCTTCCGTGGAATGACACGTGACTCATTTCTTCTCGTCTTCCAGGCAGTGCCATTTACCATCAGCGTGTTTTGTGAAAACGAAGCCGTGGCCCTTACTATGAGTCAGCAGACCGCCGCCACCATCATCAGGGTGAGCGGCGCGGATAACGCCATTCTTGAGTTTGGCATCTTCAACCTCCATTCTGAGTGCGTCCCAAATCCAATCCACTTCCTTTCGCAGGGCTGCCATGTTCTCAATTGGGATGCTTGTCTGATATTCCATCACGAAAGCGGAATCGCCATTCGGAAAGTCCATCTTGCCGGTTTTGGCCGTCCGGATGAACTTTTCCACTACGGCCTTCTTTACCCGTGCTTCGCAATACTCCGCCACCGCCTTGGCTTCTGGAAGCGAACCACTGAAACGGATCCCGGTCAGGAAAAACACACTTTGTTTGCCTTGAAGATTGCCGATGTTCCACGTCAGGTATAATCCGTGCAAATGCTGCTGGCTGAGATTGGGGAAGCGCTTCTGAACGTCAGCGCCAAAGCCACTGCCGATTAGCGCCTTACCTATCCGCGCTGCTGTGTCCATGGTGGAATTGGTGTTGCCGGCAGGCAACTCAACGACGCGTTGCTCAACGCTGGAATGCTGAATGCATCCAGACAAACAAATAATAGCCCACCAAGGACCCCAAAGGCGAAAGAGTTTCATTTCACGGTTCGTTCGTATATTCAGCCCCAGTTTGCGTGGCATGCAGGTTGAGTAGTTCAGTTACGCTGTTCGGTCAATGGAGAAAGGGTCGTTTGGTCGTGAGTGCGATGGAATTAAATGCGCCTATGAGGGAAGGGTTTCGGATTGGTTGGGGAGACTCGGAAGCAGAGGGCTCCGGATGAGGAGGGAGGGTGTGGAATGGGGCTCTGCAGCGTGATGCTCGCGGCCTCGCCTCGCTGCCGCTCGAAAATGAGGCTGAGAACTTCGGCTCGTTTTCCCAGGGTAGCGCGCCAGGAAAAGGCTCGGCGCACAACCCTGGGCTTCGGGATGGAACCCGCATTGGGGTTCGGGGGCGGTGCACGTCCTTGGGGTCAAACTCTATTTTGTCCACTTGGCGCATTGGGATTTTGCGGGAATCCGGCCGGTCCAGCTACTGGACGAAAATGTCACTAGTCAGGGACAAGTTCATACTTGTTTCCCCGAGCCCATAGTCGGTTTAAGGGCGCATAAAGACGAAAAAGCCATTCGCCGCCAGTATAATCCTGAGCCCATAAGAACCCGGTGCCTCGAGGTGCGCAAATGACTTTCGTCCAAGATCGAGGCTGTGGACCTAATACGGGCCGTCTACCATTGGCCGTAAATTCAACGTTCCTACTTGGACTTAGAGCATTAAGTTTCCAGACAAACGGGTAGCAGGCCAAATATGTCGCAGGAATTAAAATTAAGAGTATGAAACTCCAACGCAACCTGTAGCCAGCAACTTTCATTTATTCTGCTCTGCTTTTGGGCCTCTTCGAGAATGCTGTGGGGTTTTTCATTGGCCCGGATAAAGGTCCAGCCCACCCAGATGGAAAACGATGCGGTCCTCCGGGGTTCCTCACCTATCTCCTCAAGCGAAAGAATCCCGCTGAATTGGTTAGCGCAAGCGTAAATGGACTGCTCGCGCCGGTTACGTCTTGCCACACGGTATTTGTTCCATTCAAGCCGGAAGCCCTTTGCAAAATGTAACCTGTTCCCGGCCAGCTCAGGCGCAGCGGACTCTTGCTTAGTGTCATGGGAACTTTCGGGAATGTGACCACTGGAATAATCACTGATGGAGCCTTCAAACTAAACTCTGCTCCGAAACACATGTCCGAATTATTGGCCCCGGTTTCGTGGACCTCGGCCGCAAAAATGTTTTCCCCACTCACAATATTGCTCAGGGTTTGAAGGAAGGGACCCATGTATGCTGCGTCCGCGAGCCCTGCGCTCGCAACAGTGGTCCAGGTCACGTTGCCCGCTTGCATGTTAAATCGATGAAACTCAATGCCATTCGCATAAATTATTGCGCCGTCGTCAATCACGTGCCGAAGTTCGATCGTGGTATTGGTCGAACCGGTTGGCAGCACGAGGTGCTGCCGGAAATAATATGTGACGATGGGTGACCCGGGTGAAGTGCCAACCAAAGGCAGCTCCGTGCTTTTAGCAGCCGGCAGCGCCGCATCCTCATGATACAGCAACCCGGCTCCGGCATTCCAACTCCCGTCATCGTACGCCACAGCTTTCCAGGCTGTTCCTAAATCAGTCCCGGAAACGTTGTATTTCCAGATGGACTCGATCGGAATGGCGATATTTAGCCCTACTGTTACCGCGCTGCCTGGTTGGATTATATTCTCCTGGGGTGTTGTATCCTTCACGTTATTCACAACCAGCACATATGGCTTTGTTCCAGAGCCGGATGTCACCACCAGGATAACATTCGTCTCGTTAGTCAACGTGGCTCCCTGCACCACAAGGCTCGGACCAATCCCGTTGGTCAGAACATAGTTTCCGGTATTCGTTGCTGAGACCGGGTCGACCGTTTTGGAGAAGCTTACCAGTATTTGGTTGCTGCTGACTCCAAATGCACTCTGCAACAATGGCGGGTTAAAGTCCTTCAACACCGTCAGCACGGCGTTGCTGCTCATGACGCTGCTCGTATTATTCCAGGCCATCACCGAAAATTCGGTTCCGGTCATGCCCACTGGAACCGCGGGAAGGGAGTATGTCGGATTGGTCGCGCCCGAAATTGGACTCCCGTTTAGGTACCATTGAAACCATTGTGGACCGCCTGCCATAAAGGAAAAGGTCACGGGCGTGCCCTCCGGGATCGTTTGACTGGCAGGCTGGCTGGTGATCACCACAGGGCCACTGGCAAGTGATGTCACTCGGGCCCACAAGCGCAAAGCGAAAGCCATATTCGTCTGTGGAACGCTCAGGCTGTGCAACTCGGCACAGATGGTATTCCACCCTGGTTCAAGTTGGACGCGATCCGACGCCAGCTTCCACTCCGGGGCTGCCCCTGTGGTTGCCCTTGTATTCCAGGCTGGGGTTCCGGTTGGCATGTTGATTCGGAAAATTTCTTCGCCATTTCGATAAAGCAAGCCGCCATCCTCCATCAGGTGTTCCAAAGTGAAATTCGCTCCCAGGGGGCTGCCGGAAAAATTCACCATTGTCCGGAAATAGACGATTGGAGCTCGGCTCGAACTCAGTTCGACGCCGGTTGTGCTGGGGATTAGACCAGGGCCCATGAAAAAGGCGCCCCTTTCAAACTCATTGTCCCCCCAAAAATCGTTCGTAGCTTGATTCACGACATAGCTCGGGTAACGCCAGGCGGTCCCCAGATCGGGATTATCATCTGAGGGACCCGGTGGATCGCTCGTTACGAAAGGATTGTAGAAGTAATAGAAGCTAAATTCATCCAGTAGCGATATGCTGGTCGCGATGGGGCAAGCCGAATTTCCTGCAATAATATTTGTCCGCGGGGAGGAATCTCGTACGTCGTTTACGACCAAAAGGTAGTTATTGTTTTCAATTTTGCCTTGCGTCAGGAGGGTCACGTTCGAACCATTTCCAGAAAGAATGGCTTGCATTGGAATCAAGCTCGCGCCGGAGGCAATATTTGTCATCCAATAATGGTTTAGATTGGTTGCTGTCTCAGCCAGCACTGCTTCGTTGAACGTCACGAGCACATGGCTTGAATCAATCCAGTCGGCTGCTAGAAGTACCGGGGCGTTCGTGTCGGCCAAAACAGTTAGAGAGGCTGGAGCGCTCACGGCCGATCCAGCGGAATTCGAAACGGCCAGAGTGTAGATGCCACCGTCTTCCAATTTCACGCTCTGAATGGTATAGGACAATCGGTTTGCACCCGGAATGGCGGTCCCATTGAAAAACCATTGGACATAGGAGAGTGGAAACCCGCTCACACCCGCGCTCAGCGTCACCCCGGCTCCCTCGGATACGACGATATCATGGGGCTGGTTGGTGAAGGTCAAGGTGCTGGACGCTGCCGGGGTCACTACCGAGGCTGCGAGCCCAAATACGATGTCTGCACTTGTGGGGCTTACGTCGTGTAATTCCGCAGCGATCAGGTTGTCTCCTTGCTTCAGCACCGAGGAGGGGATGGTCAGTGTAACATAATTGGCATCACCTACCGTCACGGCAGCTAAAGTGTTATAGGTAATGACGGCAGGAGCGGGAGCCATTCCCTGCCGGGCGATCTCGACGCCGTTCAAATAGAAAATGGCCCCGTCATCAATGAGGTTGGTAATGATAACGTTGACCGTGTACGGGTCGTTTGTCAGCGTGAAATGGGTTCGAAAATAAAATGTAATCACGCGGTCACCCGAGGCACTCGTAAAACTGAGGGGGGTTCTGATTTGGGGCGCGGCAGGAGGGGTTACTTCAACACCGAATACTCCATACCCGGTTTGCCACCCTGCCACCGTGTCATCGTAATCGATCGCACGCCATGCTGTTCCCAAGTTTGCCCCTGACTGGTTGTATTGCCACAAGGAGTTGGTCATCGTTAGGGCCGTGTAACGCTGTCCATAGGCTACTCCCGTTAAAACCAGGCAAATACTGAACAGGAAGAATTTCAAAAGGCTCACCCGCATACAATGATTCACTTTAACAAGTCGCAATGGCCGTCCATCGACACATGGATTATTGGATATCCTATGGCGTGTCTCCACAAGAATTCCATAGTTCAGCTAAGAAAAGCAAGCTTGCTTTGATTCCTCTCCCATGCCAACATCCAAGCCATTAGCTGGACATCTTCACGGATTTATGTGCTCTCGGACATTCATTACTGAACTCGCTCTGCCACCGAGCGCACCACAAATTCCAGTCTACAAGAAGCCAAGTTGTCCCGGCGTGCGCGCGAAGCGTTTTGGAGTGCGCGCGCGGAGCGCCGCTTTTGTCCCTCGCTCTAATCCTGCCACCTGCCAATGAAACTCCACCTCGCTTTGGCTCTATCACTCGTCCTCACCGTGGTTTTCGGCGGCCAAGCTCGCTCTGCCCAGGCTCCTCAGCCCGCCTCTGCCTTGACTAAGCCCTCCGTTTCGGGTGCCGGTGGCTCCTACTCCCCTCAGTTCAGCGCCGACGGACGCTTCCTCATTTTTGCCAGTCACGCTCCGAACCTTACGACGAATGAAAATTACCAGGGGTTCTTAAATATCTATTCCCGGGAGACGTCCTCCGGACAAATCACCCTTCTTAGCGTGCGCGGTGCAGGGGACCGTCCCGGCAACAACAGCTCAGCTTCTCCTTCGGTTTCAAGCAATGGCCAGTTCGTCGCCTTCGAGAGTGACGCCAGTGACCTCGTTCCCGGAGACACCAACGGTTTCAAGGATGTTTTCCTGCGCGACACTTTATCTGGCACCACGACGTTGGTCAGCGTCGATGCCTCAGGACTCGGGGGTGGAAACGGAGTTTCCTCCAATCCTACGATTTCCCCGGACGGCCGCTATATCCTCTTCGAAAGCAGCGCCGAAAACCTGGTCCCGGATGATACGAACCGGATCGCCGATCTTTTTCTGCGAGACCGACTCATGGGAACCACTACTCTCATCAGCGTTGGAGCTCAGGGCCCTCCCGGGTCTCCTTTTGGTTCATTCATCCACTCCGGATCTGCCAGTATGAGCGCCGATGGAACGCGCGTTGTCTTTGTCAGCACGGCCACGAATCTCGTGCTCGGCGTGGGGAGTTCTCTAGGGGAAGTCTACGTCCGTGACCTAACCACCGGGCGGACTTCCTGGGCGAGTTCCAATTCTGTGGCCATCGCCTCTGGTCCATGGCGGTCGTTCAATCCTGTCATAACCCCCGATGGTCATTATATCGCTTTTAAAACCCTCATTTCAAAACAGCCGGTTAACGTTTACCTCACGCTGCAGGACTTGCAAACCGGCAAACTGACCTTGGTCGGTAATCAGGCAGACATTCTAGGCTGGCCGAGCATTTCCGGGGATGGCAGCAAAATCGCATCCGAGTCCAATCCTCAATCCATCGCTATCTGGAACACTGCGGATGTTACCAATAGTCCAATTCTCATTCCCATTACGAACGCTGGATTCGGTCCCGTCCTCTCCCCGGATGGCCGCCGAATGGCCATTCTCAGCGCTGCTAGTTCGGGTGTTACGAACACATTGTTTGGGACGGTCCAGCTTTTCATCGTCGACCTCCCCTCCGGAGAAATTCGCCTGGCCAGCATCAACCTTAACCGTACCGGCTCCGCGGATCTTTCCGGCACTCATCCTTCCTTTGACAACACAGGTAACTTGCTCGCTTTTGAGAGTCCAGATGATGCGTTGGTTGACGGCGACCGGAACAAAGCCTCTGACATCTTCGTTTACAATTGGCAGTCCAATTCTGTGAAATTGCTGTCGAGTGCTTTAAATCTCAGGCCGAATGTCACCGCCCTTGGGTTTAGTGTGGCAGGGCCAGCCGGACTAAGCGCAAATGGACGTTTTGTTGCTTTGGCAACTACTGATGCTAATGCAATCCCGCTTTCCAGCTCTAATTTGGTCGACTTTACGGTGTGGGATACCTGGCTTCACACCAATGTCTTGTTGGGTATTCTCACCAACCCTCCGCCCGCTAACATTGCGATCGCTTATCGTACAAATCTCGGAACGGTTCGGTCGGTCCTAGCCGGCCCCGTGCTCAGCCTGGACGGTAAGCTTCTCGTTCACGCTATATCAAGACCAGAGGATCCGAACCCGAATAACCTGGGCCATATTTTCACCTTGAATTTAGAGACTGGTAATGTGAACTGGTTGACTCCTGGCCCGGAAGCGCATGATACCCAGTTGGCGAGTGCTGTTACCTCTCTCAGCTCTCAGAAGGACTTAATCGTTTATCAGAGCTTACTTAATTATATTCCTACTGAAGTGCCCGACAGCAACTCCAGCCTGAGCGACATCTTTCTCTACAACTCCATTTTGCGGACCAATTCCCTTATAAGCGTGAATACGAATCGAACCGGCAGCGGAAACGCGGCCTCCTTCAATCCTCTCATAAGCTCGGACGGGCGCTGGATTGTTTTTCAAGGAGCCTCCTCGAATCTCGTCCCGGGAACCAATGCCTATGCGGGAGGCAGTGTCCACGAATTCGCCCGGGACCTGGCCTCGAGCAATACAATTTTGCTCAGTTCATCCGCAACTGGGATACCATTCTCAGGTGTTTCAACCTCGCATGTTTTCAGCTTGAATAGCCGGTTCGTTGCCTTTGGAGGTCGTTATGCCTTGGATACCAGTAATGGCCTGACTCCCGCAATTTTCCTGCGAGAACTCTCCAGTCAAACCAATCTTCTGGTGTGTACGAATTGCCAGAATCCTTCATTGGACGCTTCTGGGAATTGGATCGCTTATGAAAAGGTCCCTGGTGGTCCGAGTGCGGGAGACGTTTTTGCTCAAGACCTCCGGACGGGACAGGAAACACTCATCAGTTCAGCAGTTGGGGGAAACGTTGGCGCCACCGGCATTTCCATTAACCCCGTCATTTCCTCCGATGCTCGTTATGTGGTTTTCGCGAGCAAAGCCGGCAATCTGGTCAGCAACGATTTCAACAAGACCTTCGATGTGTTCGTCCGCGATCGCATTCTAGGCAAATCCACCCTGTTGAGTTTGAATAGCCTCGGGACAGCCTCTGGAAATGCGGCATCTGCCCGGCCTGCCCTTAGTGCCGACGGCCGAACAGTCATCTTTCAAAGTCTTGCAACAGATTTGACTTCAGGGGATTTCAACCGGAAGCGGGACGTATTCTTCGTACGGTTGGGCAGCGGAGATTCAGATGGGGACGGAATGGACGATGATTGGGAGCTTGCTTACTTTAGTACTTTGGCTCGCGATGGGCAGGGAGATTTCGACGGGGACGGAAAAACGGACCTGGAGGAATTCCGTGCTGGAACCGATCCCACGAACAGCGGTTCAATCCTGCGAGTTCTGAACCTCTCTAAAATCGGATCGGGCAATGCAACTGTCTTTTGGAATTCCGTTCCAGGAAAGACCTATCGTCTTCAATCCAAGGACACTCTGGATGCCACCCCTTGGCAGAATCTTCCCGCGTCCTTCACAGCCACCTCCGAAACGACGTCGGCCCTGGACTTGTCTTCTCCTTCAAACCGTTTCTACCGAGTCATCATTGTTGAGTAACAAACCGAGATCATGAAACAGCAGAATACTCCGCAGGGCGCATTTACCAGGACCGAGGTGTTGGCCATGGCCGGCTTGATCATGCTTCTCTCCGCTCTGGCCGTCACGAGTCTTGCCGATAACAGAGGCCGTTCTCAAAAGTTGATATGCATCGACAACCTCCGGCAAATCGGCGAAGGATTCGAGAAATGGCGGTTTGAACACGGAGACTCTGCGCCCTGGCTTGTGGAGTCGACCAACGGCGGTTTCAGAGGCATCTCCGTCGGGCTGCCGTGGATTGATTTTACTTGCCTCTCAAACTTTGTCGAATCTCCTCGAATCTTCGCTTGTCCGAGTGACTCAAGGGCCGTTCCTAAAACAGCTTCAAATTGGGGTTCCGGGCCCAATGGCTTCCAAAATTCCGGCTTTCGCAACAACTCCGTCAGCTATACAGTGGGTCTTCATTCATATTTTAACTCTCCACGGGAGTTCCTTTCATCCGACCGGAATCTGAAGCCAAACTCCGTCAATTCCTCCTGCGGACCAGCAGGCCTGAGTTCTGGTGTTACCGTGATCAACTGGATATTTCCTTCCACTATTGTGTGGTCCAACGATGTTCATGGCTTGCTAGGTAACGTCTTGGTAACCGACGGCAGCGTCAACGAAGTGTCATCGCCGGAACTGCAGAATTTGCTCCGAACTGGACAGGACGACGGTGGAAACCTCCACCTTTTAGTACCATGAGCGGTGGATTAAATGTTGAACCATATGAAACTTTTCCAAGGCTCCGGAAGAGCTTCCACTCGAACAGAGGTTTTGGTGATCCTGACCCTTGTCTCGTTGGTGTTTGCCATTGCCGCCACCAGCCTGGCCGATAACAGAGGCCGGTCTCAGAAGATTGTCTGCATGGATAACCTTCGCCAAATAGGCGAAGGCTTCGATGCGTGGCGTTTTGAACATCAGGATTCCCACCCTTGGCACACATTTACCAACGATGGAGGAGCAAGAGGTCTAAACATTGGCGCTGCCTGGATTGAATTTACCTTCCTATCCAACACCATCGCCTCCCCGCGTATTTTTGTCTGCCCGAGCGATCTGAAAACATTGCCCAAAACCGCCGAACGTTGGGGCAGCAGCACAGGCGGCTTCCAAAATTCTGGATATCGTAACAACTCCGTCAGCTATGCCATCGGTCTCCATTCCTACCCTTATTCTCCGCAGGATCCCCTCTGCTTGGATCGCAACCTAAAGGTGGACGTTTTTAACACTGGTTGTGGACCAGCCAGCCTCCTCTCTGGAGTAGCAGGAATGCTTTACAGTCCAATCACGAGCGCAGGTTGGACCAACGACGTTCACGGCCTGCTGGGCAATATCCTGCTGAATGATGGAAGCGTGACGGAACAAACCACTTCAAATCTAAGAGCTTTCCTGCAGAACGTTAAAATTGATAACGGAAGCTTGCATTTGCTAATCCCCTGATTCAGGGCCACGACCCGTCACGTTTCACTCGTTCCAAAATTGGTGTTGGTCAAAGAGCCATCCCTCGCACGTTTCCCGCGCGTTAAGCGTTTTAAAAACTGATCGGCAGACTCAGCCACGGACTCACTGAGGAATCCGTGTCGGCAAGGCCTTATCCCCACGTGCATTACTTTAGTCTTCAGCCCTGTCGAACCTGCCACTGCCTTCTTTAGGCCACCTGCGCTTTCAGATATTTGCCGGTGTCCCAAGGGAAATCCTTCCGAGTTAAACTACGGTGAAGTGCACTATCGGTCCAACAATCGCGCAACCCTCCATGCCACCTATCTTATCGCTCGGTCCCGTGCGGAGCTACGCACAGGAGCGCTGACAGTTGGGTGTCGCGCGCGCGCTTTGCATTCCTCGGGGCCGGCAATTCTGCCGGCTCTGTGCCGCCCAACTTTTATAAAGTGACCTTTCAAATCCTTAGGAAAACGCCTTGTTTTACAAACGATACATCACTTTTAACCAATGAGAACAATGATCTGCCGCCTCTGACATCAATCAAACCCCTGTCTTTATTGCTCGCTGCCGGGTTGCCGGCCTGGGGACCATACACACCTGTTACTAGGGACCGGATAAAACCGGGCGTTTTCGGACGCTCCCTTTTCATGGTGACCCTATCAACTCCAATTTACTAACGACCATCATCGGACCCGTCCTAACAGTACGGCTCCCTTACGGCTTATTTTATAAAGTTGCCTCTCAAATCCTTAGGAAAATGGCATATCTTGCAAGTCGGACACCGCTTTCGCTCAATAAAGACAATGGGTTTACGGGTCCAACATGAAAAATCTCCAATGTTTTCCGTGGTGCTTACGGGTTTACGGGTCCAGGGGGGGTAGAGAGGGCACTGCCATTAAGTTAAGCCAAAACGGGGGCGACCTTTCCAGCACATTGGGATCCTAAGCTTAGAATTCCACGTGGACAAGTT
>JADMIO011014734.1_pt1 | contig 44793 bp, 33 predicted proteins | sample 8958161 | NCBI WGS metagenome assembly JADMIO01 (sample SAMN16585339, study PRJNA669376) | soil metagenome | isolation source: Crop rotation soil | place: USA: Cullars Rotation, Alabama | collected 2011
CGACAACTTGTCCACGTGGAATTCTAAGCTTAGGATCCCAATGTGCTGGAAAGACGCGGGTCGGGTGGTGGTCGCGTGCATTGGGTTCGTGTTGCTCGCGGGCTTCGGGGGCGGCACGCCGCCGGCAGACGGCACGAGCGGCGAGTACAAGCTCAAGGCCGCCTTCGTCTACAACTTCACCAAGTACGTGAAGTGGCCAGATCGTGCGTTCGCGCACGAGAACGATCCGATGGTCGTCGCCGTGCTCGGGCAGGATCCGTTCAAGGGCGAGCTCGAAGACGCGCTGCGCGACAAGTCGATCGGCACGCACAAACTGGTCGTGCAGCGCTTCAAGACGCTCGACGATCTCGGGCCGTGCCACCTGCTGTTCGTTCCGGCGGCGGAGGCCTCGAAGCTGTCGAAGATCCGCGAGCACTACGAGAACTCGACCACGCTGCTGGTCGGCGAGAGCGATCGCTTCGCGGCGCGCGGAGGAGCGATCGGCTTCTACATCCAGGACAAGAAAGTTCGCTTCGAGATCAATCCGACGGCGACTGCGCGGGCCGGAGTCGAGGTGAGTTCGCAGCTCCTCAAGCTCGCGCGCGTCGTCAAGGAAGAGGGCGGAGGGCACTGATGTCGACTCTCGCTCCGCAGACCTCGATCCGCGGCAAGCTGACGCGCATCCTGATGCTCGTCTCGAGCGTCGGCCTCGTGCTCGCCGGCGTCTTGCTCGGACTCTACGACTGGTCGCAGTCGCGCGAGCAGCAGGTCAAGGACCTCGAGGTGCTCGCGGACTTCATCGGCGTCAACACGCGCTCGGCGCTCGAGTTCAAGGACCCCGAGTTCGCGACCAAGGCGCTCGCGATGCTCGAGTCCAAGCAGCACATCCTCGCCGCGCGCATCTACACGCCCGACGGCGAGCCGTTCGCGACGTTCAAGCGCCCGACTTCGGAGTCGCCGCCCGATGTCGCCAAGACCGACGGCTTCAGCTTCGAGCACGGCGGCATCCGCCTGTGGCGGCGCATCCAGGTCGACGAGCAGACGATCGGCATCGTCTACATCGAGTCGGACCTGAGCTTCGTCGTCCAGCGCCTGTGGCGGTTCGCGCTGATCGAGGTGTTCGTGTTGCTCGGGTGCCTGACGGTCACCTTCGTGCTCGCGTCCAAGCTGCAGCGGATCATCTCGCGCCCGATCGAAGGCCTGACGCAGACCGCGCACTCGGTGACGTTCGGCGGCGACTACTCCGTGCGCGTCGAGGCCCGTTCCGACGACGAGATCGGCGTCCTGATCGCGTCGTTCAACCAGATGCTCGATCAGATCCAGGAGCGCGACGCGGCGCTCGAGCGGCACCGCGACACGCTCGAAGTGCAGGTCAGCGAGCGCACGCACCAGCTGACCTCGATCAACAACGCGCTCAAGGACCAGTCCGAGAAGGCGATGGCGGCGACGATCGCCAAGTCGCAGTTCCTCGCCAACATGAGCCACGAGATCCGCACGCCGATGAACGGCGTGATCGGGATGACCGGGCTGTTGCTCGAGACTCCGCTCGACAACGAGCAGCGCGAGCTCGCCCAGACCGTGATGCACTCGGCCGAGAGCTTGCTCGTGATCATCAACGACATCCTCGACTTCTCGAAGATCGAGGCGGGCCGGCTCGAGCTCGAGATCCTCGACTTCGACGTGCGCGTGGTGGTCGAGGAAACGCTCGACATGCTGGCGCACAAGGCCGACAGCAAGGGGCTCGAGCTCGCGTGCCTGGTGCACTCGAACGTGCCGCAGCTCGTCCGCGGCGACCCGGGCCGCCTGCGCCAGGTGCTGCTCAATCTCCTGTCGAACGCGGTCAAGTTCACCGAGCGCGGCGAGGTCGTGCTGTCGGTGACCCTGGTCGACGAGACGCCCGAGCGCGCGAACCTGCGCTTCGCGGTCAGCGACACCGGGATCGGCATCCCTCCCGACCGCATGGACCGCCTGTTCCAGTCCTTCAGCCAGGTCGATTCGTCGACCACGCGCAAGTTCGGCGGCACGGGACTCGGCCTCGCGATCTCGCGGCAGCTGGTCGAGATCATGGGCGGCAAGGTCGAGGTCGAGAGCGAGATCGGCAAGGGCTCGACCTTCGCCTTCAACGTCGTGCTCGACCTGCAGGAGGCGCAGCCGTCGCAGAACCTCCCGATCCCCGAGAGCTTCCATCAGTTCAAGGTGCTCGTCGTCGACGACAACGCGACCAACCGCAAGCTCCTGCGGTACCAACTCCGATCGTGGGGTTGCCGCTACGAAGAGGCGGCCGACGGCGAGAGCGCGCTCGAGCGCCTGCGCCACGCAGTCCAGCTCGGCCGGCGTTTCTCGTGCGCGCTGCTCGACTACCAGATGCCCGGGATGGACGGCGAGGAGCTCGCGCGGCGCATCAAGGCCGATCCCGATCTCGCCGGCGTGCCGCTCGTGCTCTTGACGTCGGTCAGCGGGCTCAGCGACACGGCGCGCATGCACGAAGCCGGCTTCGCCGCGTACCTCTCGAAGCCGATCAAGCAGTCACAGCTCTTCGACTGCATCGCTTCGGTGATCAGCATGCCGGCGGCCGACGCGCAGTTGTGCAAGACCAAGATCGTCACGCGCCACTCGCTCGAGCAGACGCGCGAGCGTGCGCGCGTGCGCATCCTGGTCGCCGAGGACAACGTCGTGAACCAGAAGGTAGCGACGCGCACGCTCGACAAGCTCGGCTTCCGTTCGGAGGTCGCGGCCAACGGCGTGGAAGCGATCGCGGCTCTCGAGCGCACGCGCTTCGACCTCGTGCTGATGGACTGCCAGATGCCGGAGATGGACGGCTTCGAGGCGACGCGGCGCGTGCGCGAGAAGGAGCAGGGAAGCCAGACGCACCTGCCGATCGTCGCGATGACCGCCAACGCGATGGCCGGCGACCGCGAGCAGTGCCTCGCGGCCGGCATGGACGACTACATCGCGAAGCCGTTCAATCCGAGCGAGCTCGTCGGCGTGATCGAGAAGTGGACCGTGCGGCCCGAACAGGCTGCACCGGCGGCGAGCGCGATCGCGCCGACTTCCGAACAGAGCACCACCGCCGACGCGAGCCAGCCTTCGCCGCCCGCCGCGTTGCCCGTGGGTTCGCCGCCGCCGCTCGACCCGACCGCGTTCGCCGCGATCGAGCAGATGTTCGCGAGCCAGGGACGTCCCGCGCTGATCGCGTGCGTCCAGCAGTTCCTCGACGAGACGCCGGCGATGCTCGCCAGGCTCGAACGCGCCTTGCGCGAAGGCGACTCGCGCGCGCTCGAGAGCTCGGCCAACGCGCTGAAGGTGCGGTGCGAGAGCCTCGGCGCGCTCGACCTCGCGGCCCTGGTCGAGGACGTCGAGCAGATGGCGAACGACGGCGGGGCTTCGCAGCCCGAGCACCTGCTCGGCCGGTTGTCCGGCGAGTATGCGCGCGTGCGCGACGCACTCGAGCGCGGCTTCTCTTGATCGGCTACGAACTGCTGATCGCCGCCGCGAGCAAACGCACCAGCGTGTCGGGCCGGAACGGCTTCGCGACGTACTGCTGGTAGCCGGCGACCAGCGCGCGGTCGCGGTCCTCGTGGCGCGCGAACGCCGTCAGCGCGACCGCCGGCGTCAGCACGAGGTCGCGCAAATGCTCGATCTCGCGCACTCGGCGGATGAAGTCGTAGCCGTCCGATCCCGGCATGCCGATGTCGCTGATGATCCCGTCCGGTCGCTGCTCTTCGTAACGCGAGAGGCCTTCGATCGCCGAGCTCGCCATCGCCGGTTCGGCGCCGTACGACCGCATCACGCGCTCGAGCAAGTCGCGCGCGTCGGGGTCGTCGTCGACGATCAAGATGCGCTTGCCCCGCAGCGCCTCGCGGTCGGACGTCTCCGTCGCCGTGTCCGACGTCGCCGAGATCACGGGCTGCCGCGTCGATCCCGTTCGCTGGACGCTCCAGTGCGGCAGTCGCAGCCGCAGCGTCGCGCCCTCGCCCAGGCCCGCGCTGTACGCCTCGACGGAACCGCCGTGGAGCTCGATCAGGTGCTTGACGATCGCCAGGCCCAGGCCGAGACCGCTGTGGTTGCGCGAGCTCGACGCGTCGGCTTGCCGGAAGCGCTCGAACACGTGCGGCAAGAACTCGGGCGCGATGCCGGTGCCGTGGTCGCGCACTTCGCACTCGACGAAGCCGTCGCGGCGGCTCACCGCGATCTCGATCGTGCCGCCGGCGGCGCTGAATTTGACCGCGTTGGTCAGCAGATTGCCGACGACCTGTTGCAGGCGTCCGGGATCGCCCGCGACGTGCTTGTCGCCGGTGTCGGAGTCGATCCGGATCATGACCTCGGCGAACTTCGCGGCGGGAGTGATGCCCTCGACGGCGGCACTGACCACCTTGTCCATGTCGACCTTCTCGATCGCGAGCAGGATCTTGCCCGAGATGATGCGGCTCATGTCGAGCAGGTCTTCGATGATCCGCGCCTGGGTCTGCGCGTTGCGCTCGATGCGCTCGACGGCGTCGCGTACCTGCGCGTTGTCGATCCCGCAGGTCCGCAGCACGTGCGTCCAGCCGATGATCGCGCTCAGCGGCGTGCGCAGTTCGTGGCTCAGCGTCGCGAGGAACTCGTCCTTGATGCGGTGGGCCCGATCGCTCTCGGCGCGCGCCGCGCGTTCGCGCCGCAGCAGCGCCGCGCGTTCGTCCTCGGTCGTCTTGCGATCGGTGATGTCGACCGAGCTGCCGATGAATCCGTTGAACTGCTTGTCCTGGTACAGCGGAACCCCGTGGTCGAGCAACCAGCGGTACTCGCCGGTGTGCTGGCGCAAGCGGAACTCGACGCGGTACTCGACGCGCTGCTCGTAGGCGGCGGAGCGCACGCCCAAGACGTGCTCGCGATCCTCGGGGTGGACGCTCTCCTCCCAGCCCGAACCGCACTGGTCCTCTTCGGTGCCGCCGGTGAACTCGTACCAGCGGCTGTTGAACCACACGCACGCTCCGGTCGCGTCGGCGAGCCAGATCATCACCGGCGATGCGTCGGCCATCATCTGGAAGCGCTGTTCGCTCTGGCGCAGCGCGGACTCGGCCCTGCGCATGCGCAGCATCGCGCCGACGGTCGCGAGCAGCACGCGCGGCTCCATCGGCTCCGTCAGGTACGTGTCGGCGCCGCCTTCGAGGGCGCGCACGCGGTCGCTCTCCTTGACGAAGGATGCCGACACCTGGACCACCGGGATCCCGGCCGTGTTCGGAGCGCTCTTGAGTCGCCGGCACACCTCGATGCCGTCGATGCCGGGCAATCCGACATCGAGCACGATCACGTCGGGGCGGTGCTTCGCAGCCATCTCGAGCGCGTCGGGCCCGTTGGCAGCGTCGAGCACGGCGTACCCGCCCTCGGTCAGCACGCGGGTCTTCGCGTACCGCGCGGGTTCGTTGTCGTCGACGTTCAGCACGGTCTGTTTCGACCCGGGTCGAGTGCTGGTGTTCATGTCAGGGTTCATCCCGCGGAAGGGGCGCGCTCGACGGCGCCGGTCAAACGGTCGAGCTCGCGAACGAGCAGCGTTGGATCGAGTGGCTTCGAGAAGTAGGCGTCGGCGCCGAGGCTGCGCGCCTTCGGCTCGTCGTCGGTTTGAGTGACGAGGACCACCGGGCGGCGCAACGTCGCGGGGTTGCTCTTGAGCTCTGCGAGCAAGCCCCACGTGTCCTCGCCACGCAGCGCGACGTCGAGCACGTAGGCCTGGGGCTCCGCGCGCTCCAACCACTGCCGCGCCTCGCGCAGACTCGAGGCCGACATCATCTGGTAGCGGCTGTTGCGCAGGTGTTTCTCGACCAGGAAGCGGTCGACCGGGTCGTCGTCGATGACGAGCACCGGCACCATGCCGGGCTGCGGGGACCACGGATCGTCCGCGGCGATGCCCGACGGCATCGCGAAATGAGCGGGGATCGTCAGCGTGAACGTCGAACCGACGCCGAGGGTGCTCTCGACCTCGAGACTTCCTCCGAGCAGCCGCGCGAGTTGGCGCGACAGCGGCAGGCCGAGACCGGTGCCCTTGACGCGGTGCTGCACTGGACTGTCGAGCTGTCCGAACTCTTCGAAGATCCTGGGTAGATCGCCGGTCGCGATGCCGATGCCCGTGTCGGTGACGCAGAACACGGCGCGCGGAGTCTCGCGCGGGGTCTCGACGACGGTGCACGACACGCGCACTTCGCCGGAGTCTGTGAACTTGAGCGCGTTCGAGATCAGGTTGCGCAGGATCTGCGAGAGCTTGCCCTCGTCGGTGTAGAGCACCGGCGCATCGGCGGGGTCTTCGAACACGAGACGCAGGCGTTCGTTGTTCAACAGCGGACGCAGCATGCCGCGCAGCGCGCTGAACGTGTCGACCACGGCGAACTCCGTCGGCCGCACATCGGTCCGTCCGGCTTCGACCTTGGCGAGATCGAGCAGGTCGTTGACCAGATCGAGCAGTCCGCGCGCCGCTTGATCGATGTAGCCGACCTGCTTCTCCTGCTCGCTCGTCAGCGGGCCGTCGACGTGGTCGCTGAGGAGCCGCGCGAGTGCGATCACCGAGTGCAGCGGAGTGCGGAACTCGTGGCTCATGTTCGAGAGGAAACGGCGCTTGAGTTCGTCGGCGCGCTGCAGGTGCAAGGCTCGGTCGTCGAGCTCGGCGTACAGCGCGACCACACCGCGGTTGGTGTCCTCGAGCTCGCGGTTGAGCTCGAGCAACTCGGTCTGCCGCCGCCGCAACTCCTCGAGCGCGCCGAGCAACTCCTGGTTCTGACGCTGCAGTTCCTCCCACGGATCGGTGCTGCGCTCGCGCGCGAGCTGCTCGGTGAGATTCGCGATCTCGCGCGGCCCGAGCAGCGGCGAACGCGCCGGCAAGAACTTCTTGAGCACGACCGTCGTGCCGGTCGGACCGCTCGCGATGTCGAAGCCGTCCATCAAGCGCCGCGCTCCGACGAGTCCCAGGCCCATGCCCGTCGGCGATCGGTAGCTGCCGGCGAGAACTTCGTCGAGGTGCGCGATGCCCGGGCCCGAGTCGGACACGGTGATCATGAAAACTTGCGGCGCAGTCTTGCCCGACAGCGCGGTGTCGATCTTGCCGCCGTTGGCGTAGCCGAACGCATTCCGCGCGACTTCGGACACGGCGGTCGCGATGCGGACGCAGTCCTGGCGATCGAATCCGAGCAGTTGCGCGATCGAGCGCACGCGCTGGCGCGCGACGACGATGTCGCGCTCGGCGGCGATCCGCATCGACAGGATCGGGACGTTCACGACGACACCACCTTGACCGCCACGACGGTGACGTCGTCGTTGCCGCGCGCGAAGTCGCGGTAGAGCACTCCCGCGAGCAACCCGGGATGTCGCGCGGCGAGGCCGGGGTAGCCCTCGAGGTTCCAGCGCGTCTGCAGGCCGTCGCTGTGGACGACGAGCAACCCGTCCTCGGGCCACGGGCTCTGGAATTCCTGCAACTTCACCGCTCCGTGCCCGAGCGTGCCGTTGTGCGAGACGAGGTGGCGCGCCGACAGGTTCGAGAGCACGGTCGAACTGACGTTGCCGACTCCGCACGAGCGCACGAGCTTGCGGTCGAGATCGAGCTCGACCAACGTCGCCGCGGCTCCGCGCGTCGGCCGCAGCGCGCCGTGGATTCGATCGATCGCCGTCGTGGTCGCGAGATCGCGCGTGGTGCCGAAGGCCTCGAGAGCAGCGGCGGAAGCCTTGGCCGCGTCGCGTCCGTGGCCGAGGCCGTCGACGACGAACACACGCAGCTTCGGTCCGCTGCGCTGGCAAGCCCAGCCGTCGCCGCAGATCGTTTCGGCCGGATGGCAGACGCTCAATCCGCCGACCTGGAACTCGAGCGCGCGCCGCGCGGTGTCCTCGCGCTTGGTGACGCGCAGTTGCGCGAGCAGGGCGAGTCCGCCGCCGTGGGAATAGAACTCGCTGAGAGCCGAGAGCCGCGCGATCGTTCCGAGACCGAGACCGAGCGAACCCGTGCTCGACCATCCGTCGCGCCCGGCGATCGCGAAGTCGGCGATGCCGGGACCGCGGTCGAGCGCCAGCAGCTCGAGCCCGCTGTCCGCGCTCTCGAGATCCGGACCCTCGCGCAGTGCGCGCAGCAAGATCTCGCCGCGGCCCGCGTGCTTGATCAAGTTCGACGCGGCCTCGGTGACGACGATGCCGACTTCTCCGACCTCGACGTCGTCGAATCCGAGCTCAGCAGCCAACGTCCGAGCGACACGGCGCGCCTCGCCGACACCGCTCGAATCGTCGACTTTCACTCGGATGTGCGAGTCCACGGCGGGTCAAGCCCACTTGACGATGGTCACTCGCGTGCCTTCGCCGACTTTGGACTCGATCGAGAACTCGTTCATCAGCCGCTTCGATCCGCTGAGCCCCAGCCCCATGCCTCCGTTGGTCGTGTAACCGTCCTTCATCGCGAGCTCGAGGTCCGCGATTCCGGGGCCGCGGTCGGAGAACGTCAGCTGCAGGCCGCGGCGCGAGTTGCGCTCGAGCACTTCGATGCGCATCTCTCCGCCGCCGCCGTGGACGACGGCATTGCGCGCGAGTTCGCTGGTCGCCGTCACGATCTTGGTCTGGTCGACCAGCGAATAGCCGCTGCGGATCGTCCAGCTCCGGACGAGTTGCCGCGCGAGCACGATGTCCTCTGGGCTGCGCAGCGGCAGGATCTCACCGGCGGTGACTTGGCTGGCCATGCTTGCCCCGCTTGGCGTCCGCGATCGCTTCCAGCCCCGCCTCGACGTTCAAGGCGGTCCGCACGCCCGGCAGCGAGAGCCCGAGCTCGACCAGCGTGATCGCGACTGCCGGCCGCATCCCGACGACGACGGTCTCGGCGTCGAGCACGCGCGCCATCGCCGCGATGTTGCTGAGCATCCGTCCGATGAACGAGTCGACGACCTCGAGCGACGAGATGTCGATCATCACGCCGCGCGCGTGGGTCTCGGCGATCCGCGCCGTCACATCGTCCTGGAGCGCCAGCGCCAGGCGGTCGTGCATGTCGACTTGGACCGAGATGAGCAGCACATCGCCCATCTTCAGGATCGGGATGCGCTCCATCATGGGCGCCCGCCGTGGGCCCGATCCGCGCTCGCGCGGCCGTTGGAAGGCGGCGACTCGTCCTCGACTTCGACGATCCGCTGGTTCGTGCGCTCGAGCGCGACGGCGAACGCTTCGCGCAGGCTGGCCTTGGTGGTCACGTGACCGAGCTCGACGCCCAGGTGCACGATCGTCTGCGCGATCTGCGGCCGGATGCCGCTGATCAAGCAGTCGGCTCCCATCAGACGCGCGGCCGCGACGGTCTTGAGCAAGTGCTGTGCGACCAGCGTGTCGACCGTCGGCACGCCGGTGATGTCGAGGATCGCTATGCGCGAGCCGGTCTCGACGATGCGATGAAGCAGCGACTCCATGACGATCTGCGTGCGCGCGCTGTCGAGCGTGCCGATCAGCGGCAACGCCAGGATGTCGTGCCACAAGGTCACCACCGGCGTCGACAGTTCGAGCAGTTCGCTCTGCTGGCGCGCGATGACTTCCTCGCGCGTGCGCACGAACACTTCGATCGTGAACAAGCCGAGCCGGTCGAGCACCGCGGTCGCGGTCCAGGCTTCGCGCTCGAAGCTCGCGAAGTCGCCGTCGAGCTCGCGGCCGAGATAGGCGAACAGCGGCTCCTTGAGCGAGAACACGAACATCGCCGTGTCGCTCGGCGCGAAACCCTGTCGGGCGCGGGCGGAACTCAGCGCGGCGATCTGCTCGCGGACCGGTGCCCACGCGGGCGATTCGGTGTCCGTGCCCTCGCCCGCCTGCAGCGCCACGGTCAGCACCCGCAGGAACGACTGGGACTGTTGGCGCAGGTCGGTGTCGCGAATCAGGTCGGCTCGGCGCGTACTCGCGGCGAGCTGACGCCGGACCCAGTCCTCGAGGATCGCCGACTCGTGCTTGGTCAGGACGTCGGCGAGTCGGCTTCCACGTTGGACTTCGATCGTGGACTTGCTCATGAGGGGGCTCCTGGAAGAAGGCTCCAAAGCGCGGTGACTCCGATGGAGCAGCGCAGAGCGGAAAGGGGGCGGGAATCGGGCGGTGCGTGCCATGGCGACCGCCGGACTGCTGCGCAGGTGCGAAGCACCCAGTCCCTTGGCAATTCGAATGCCACGCGGCCGCGCGGCTTGGTTCGAAGGCTAGCGTCCGCGGCCGGTCCCGAATTCGACGCGCTGGGTCGGCATCGAACGCAGCGGAGGGGGCGTATCGAAGGTGACCGCGGCGGACTCGACGCGCGCACTCGCTGGCCCGCGGCGCAGCCACTCGACGAATTCGTCGACCGCCGTCGCCTCGCCCTGTGCGCTGACTTCGACGCCGCCGTCTTCGAGGTTGGCGACCCAGCCGCCGAGTCCGAGCTCGCGCGCGCGTTCGCGCGTCGACCAGCGGAACCCGACGCCCTGGACGCGACCGCGGACGATCACGTGCGCACTCGCCACCGGCTCACCCGCGGTTCTCGCCCGGCTTCCACAGCACGTCGAGCGCGCCCTTGTCGTTGACGGCGCGCGCGAACACGAACAGCAGGTCCGAGAGGCGGTTCAAGTACTTCACGACCTCCGGGTTGGTCCGCTCGCGCTCGCCCGGAAGCGTCGCGAGCTCCGTGACGTGCCGCTCGGCTCGACGGCACACGGTGCGCGCAAGGTGCAGCCAAGCCGCCGCCGGTTTTCCACCCGGCAGGATGAACGACGCGAGCGCCGGGATGTCGGCGTTGACCGAGTCGAGCGTGCGCTCGAGGCGCTGCGTGTACTTCTCGGTGATCCGCAGCCGATCACCGGCGGCGCCGGGCACGCTCAGGTCGGCGCCGACGTCGAACAGATCGTTCTGGATCTCGAGCAGCCACGCGTGGAACGGCTCGCCGATGCCGTGCGACGTGATCAAGCCGATCACGGACGAGAGCTCGTCGACCGTGCCGTAGGCCGCGATGCGCGCGTGGTGCTTCGGCAGTCGCGTCCCGTCGCCGAGCCCCGTCGTGCCGTCGTCGCCGGTCTTGGTGTAGATGCGGTTGAGGCGGACCATGGTCGGCCCATCTTGGAGGCCCGAGCGCGCCTTTGCCACGCATGAGCTGCGTGAGATCCGCCCGCCCCCGCGGAGCCAGGTTTGGACCCTCGCGACGATCCGCTACCGTCTGCGCCGCGCGGCGCTGCTCCGAACGAACCGCGGGAGATCCAAATGACTCGTACTGATCCGCACACCGCGCGCCGGTTCGCGCTCTCGATCTTGCTCGCGTGCTCGGCGGCGAGCGTTTCCCCCGCCGCGGTGCAGCAACCCTCGACGGTCGGCTCGGAAGGTTTGGGCGACGAGCTCTTCCCGAAGCTCGGCAACGGCGGCTACGACGCGCTCGATTACGAGGTGACGCTCACGGTCGACATGACGACCGGCTCGATCGACGCGTCGTCGGTGATGAAGGCCAAGGCGACGCAGGATCTGTCGCGCTTCAACTTCGACTTCACCGGGCTCGACGTGAAGTCGGTGCAGGTCGACGGCGCCGACGCGAAGTACGCGCGCGAAGGCAGCGAGCTCGAGGTCACGCCGGCCGCGCAACTCGCGAAAGGCAAGGAGTTCCAGGCGCGCGTCGCGTACAGCGGCGTGCCGACGCCGCTGCCCGATCCGACGCTGCCGATCAAACTCGGCTGGCAGTTCCAGAACGGCGAGGTCTACATCGTCAACGAGCCGTACGGCGCCTCTTCGTACATGCCGGTCAACGACCATCCGCGCGACAAGGCGACCTACACCTTCCGCGTGACCGTGCCCAAGCCGTTCGTCGTCGCGGGCAACGGCAGTTTGGTCGAGAAGAAGGAGAAGGGCGACCAGATCACGTACGTCTGGCGCTCGCGCGATCCGGTGGCGAGCTATGTCGTCACGCTCGCGATCGCGAAGTTCGACGTCGAGACCGGCAAGGGTCCCAACGATCTGCCGATCCTCAACTACTTCGCTCCGACGACGACTCCCAAGCAGCGCGAGGGCTTCGCCAAGACGGCCGACATCTTGAGCTTCCTGTCCGACAAGTTCGGGCCGTACCCGTTCGAGTCCGCGGGCGGGATCCTCGCGAGCATCCCGATCCCGGGCGCGCTCGAGACGCAGACGCGGCCGACCTACGGCGCGCGCGAAGGCTACGAGATCGTGCTCGCGCACGAGCTCGCGCACCAGTGGTACGGCAACTCGGTCAGCTTCGAGACGTGGCGCGACATCTGGCTCGCCGAAGGTTTCGCCGAGTACGCGTCGTGGCTGTGGGTCGAGCACTCCAAGGGCGCCGAGGCGTTCCAAGCGCAGGTTCTGCGCGCCTACGGCGGCGTCGCGGGCTCGAGCATCGAAGCGCCGGGCAAGGTGAACGCCGACCAGCTCTTCGGCGGCGGCGTCTACGTCCGCGGGCCGCTCGCGTTGCACGCGCTGCGGCTCGAAGTCGGCGACGAGACGTTCTTCAAGACCCTGAAGACGTGGCACGACAAGCACAAGAACGGCGTCGCGACCGACGATCAGTTCGTCGCGCACGCGAGCGAAGTCGCCAAGCGCGATCTGAAGCCGCTGCTCGACGCGTGGCTCTACGACGCGACCGCGCCGAAGATCGCGAGCCTCGAGGAAGCGCTCGCCGCCAAGAAGGCCGAGCGAGAGAAGCGCAAGAAGAAGGACTAGGCGCGCGCGCCGATCACGCGTCGTCGAGCTTGCGCGAACGGTCGAGCGCTTCGTTGCGTCGCTCGTCGCGCGGCGGGCCGCCGATGCCGAAGTCGCGCGGCTCCATCTCGCTGCCGAGCGCGCGCAGCATCATGTGCCACGCGCGCGCGTCGCGGCTCTCGACCGGCGCGCGCGTGAACACGCGGTCGATCGATTCCTCGATGTCCTTGCGAGCCGCGGCGCTGCGCGCGACCTTGCCGACGAAGACTTCCTTCAGGTGCGCGCGCAGGAACTCGAGCGCCCGCTCGCTGACGTAGCGCGGCCCGCGCTCGCGTTGGTGCAGACCTTCGGCGCTGTACAGGGTGTAGAGCACGATCCCGACGGCGAGCGCGAGGTTGAGCGACGTGTGCTCCTCCGACGTCGGCAGACGCGCGACCTCGCGGCACTGGTCGGTTTCCTCGGCCGTCAAACCGGTCTCCTCGTTGCCGAAGACGAGCGCGACGAGCTGATCCGGGTCGTCGCACATCGCGCGCACCTCGCCGGCCGCTTCGCGCCAGTCGCGCCGCTTGCGAGCGCCGCGCGCGCGCGCCGTGAACCCGATCGAGTGCGTGCAGTCCGCGAGCGCTTCCTCGAGCGTCGCGGCGACGTGGATCCGCTCACGGATGTTCTCGACCCCGTGCGCCATCGCGCCGAAGTCCGGATGGATCAAGAGCGACGCGCGCTGCGGCGCGACGACCCACAGCTCCGCCGGCCCGAAGTTGGCGACCGCGCGCATCACCGAGCCCGCATTGCGCGGCCCGACCGTGCGGACGAGGACGACGCGCTTCAATGACCCGAATCCTGTCCCCAGCCGTAGACCCAGACGAAGAATCCAACCACCGCGAGGGCCGCGATGAGACCGACGATCTTCAACAGCACGACTCGACGCTCGCGCGACCAGCTGGACGCATCGGCGCGCGGGGGATTGGGATTCATCGAGCTCGCTGCGCGCGCAGCTCTGCGATCTGCGCCGGGTCCGGGTTGCCGCCGGAGATCACGGCGGCGACGCGCAGCTTGTTCGAGCTCGAGCGGCCGGCGTACAGGTCCGCGGGCAGCTTGCGCGAGAGCACCAGCGCCGCGCCGGCCGAACCTGCGGGCTCGACGGTCCATCCGCCGCGCACGACGAGCTCCTTCTGCGCCGCGAAGATCTCTTCGTCGGACAAGGTCAGCACGTGGTCGACGGTCTGCGAGCACACCGCGATGTTGAACGCGCCCGAGTTCGGCGGGCACAGGCCCTGGACCCTGGTCGTGATGCGCTCGAGCGTCACCGGCTCGCCGTGCGCGAGGCCGAGCGTCATCGACGGCGCGCCCTCGGGCTCGACACCGATCACGGTCACGCGATTCTCCACGGTCTGGCGGATCGCGAGCGAGACGCCGGTGAGAAGTCCCCCGCCACCGCACGGCACGACGACGACCTCGACTTGCGGCCACTGCTCGAGCAGCTCGAGCGCGAGCGTGCCCGCGCCCTGCGCCGTGCGCTCGGCGTCGTAGGGATGGACCAGCGTCGCTCCGGCGGCGACGCGCTCGGCGACGAGCTCGTCACAGCCGTTGCGCGTCGGCGACAGCACGACCTCGGCGCCGAAGTCGCGGCACGCCTGGATCTTGTTCGGGTACGCGTCGGCCGGCATCACGATCGTCGCGCGCACGCCGGCGCGCTGCGCGGCCCACGCGAGCGCCTTGCCGTGGTTCCCGGAGCTCATCGCGACGACGCCGGCGGCGCGCTGAGCCGGTGTGAGCTGCGCGATCTGGTTCCACGCGCCGCGCGCCTTGAAAGCGCCGGTTTCCTGCGTGTTTTCGAGCTTGAGCCGCAGCTCCACGCGCTCGTCGCCGCACTCGAACGGCGCGAGCTCCGTGCGCTTCACGACGCCGGCGAGCCGCGGCAGAGCGTCGGCGATGCGCGGGTGATCGAGGTTCGTCGTCTTGGTCATGAGCGCGCGATTCTAGCCAGGGGAGGCGCCGGGTGATTTCGGTGCACCTCCCGCACGCAAATTGATCGGCACTCGTCCTGCTGCCAGGGACGAGCGCTTCTATAATCCCGCCCCTCCCGAGGAGACCTCAAGGCATGGCAGCGTGGACCCACGTCGACGGCGAGAGCCTCTACAACGTTCAGAATTGGGGCCGCGGATACTTCCGCATCAATCCCGCCGGCAACGTCGAAGTCACCCCCGAAGGTCCGGACCGTCCCGACCGCCCCGCGATCGATCTCTACGAGTTGATCGGGCAGATCAAACGCCGCGGCATCGCGACTCCGGTGCTGCTGCGCTTCGACGGGATCCTGCGCAGCCGCGTGCGCGAGCTCAACAGCGCGTTCAACGCAGCGCGCGCCGAGTTCAATTACCAGGGCGCGTACCGCGGCGTGTTCCCGATCAAGGTCAACCAGCAACGCCACGTCGTCGAAGCGCTGCTCGAGGAGGGTCAGAAGCACGGCACGGGCCTCGAGGTCGGCAGCAAGCCCGAGCTGCTCGCCGCGATCGCGATGCAGGCCGATAGCGGCGACCTCGTGATCTGCAACGGCTACAAGGACGAGGACTACATCGAGACCGCGCTGCTCTCGTCGAAGCTCGGCATCCAGCCGATCATCGTGATCGAGAAGTTCTCGGAGCTCGCAACGATCCTGCGCGCGAGTTCGAAGCTCGACATCCAACCGACGATCGGCGTGCGCTCGAAGCTCGGCGGCAAGGGCTCGGGCCGGTGGAGCGAATCGGGCGGCGACCGATCGAAGTTCGGCCTGACGACGCGCCAGATCGTCGAAGTGGTCGAGACGCTCGACGCGTGCGGCAAGCTCGATTGTCTGCAGCTCCTGCACTTCCACATCGGCAGCCAGGTGACCGATATCCGCGCGATCAAGACCGCGCTGCGCGAGGCGACGCGCACGCTGGCCGAGCTGTGGGAGATGGGCGCGCGCATCCGCTACCTCGACGTCGGCGGCGGCCTGGGCGTCGACTACGACGGCTCGAGCACGAACTTCGAGTCGTCGATGAACTACTCGCTCGCCGAGTACGCGCGCGACGTCGTCTACCACCTCTCGGTCGCGTGCGAGGAGGCCGCGATCCCGCAGCCGGCGATCGTCACCGAATCGGGTCGCGCGTTGACGGCGCACCACGCGGTGCTGGTCGCCGAAGTGCTCGGCGTCACCGACTACGCGTCGGTCGGAGTCCCGGCGCCGATCGGCGAGGACGAGCACGAGTTGATCCAGAACGCGTTCAGCGTGTCCGAGACGGTGACCGTCAAGAACTTCCAGGAGGCGTACCACGACGCCGTGCAGCTGCGCGACGAGGCGATGGTGCTGTTCAACGTCGGCCAACTGACGTTGCGCGAGCGCGCGCGCGTCGAGGAGTTCTTCTGGCGCGCGTGCCAGCGCATCGTGCGCTTGATCCGCACGCTGCCGTACGTGCCCGACGACCTCGCCAACCTCGAGCGCGACCTCGCCGACACGTACTTCATCAACTTCTCGGTGTTCCAGTCGCTGCCCGACTCGTGGGCGATCAACCAGCTCTTCCCGGTGCTGCCGCTGCACCGCCACAACGAGCAACCGACGCGCCGCGGCATCCTCGCCGACATCACGTGCGACTCCGACGGCAAGATCGACCGCTTCATCGATCTCAAGGACGTCAAGCGCACGCTCGAGCTGCACCCGCTGCGTCCGAACGAGCCGTACTACCTCTCGTTCTTCCTGGTCGGCGCCTACCAGGAGATCCTCGGCGACATGCACAACCTGTTCGGCGATCCGAACATCGTCCACGTCGACCTCGACGAGGCCGGCCGTCCGCGGATCAGCCACGTCGTCCGCGGCGATCGCACGCAAGAAGTCTTGTCGTACGTCGAGTACTTCGAGCCCGACTTGATCGCGCGCATGCGCCGCCACATCGAGCGCGCCCTTCAAGAAGGCCGCATGTCGCTCGAAGAGTCCGCGCTCCTCCAGCGCCGCTACGAAGCCGGCCTCGCGAGCTACACGTACCTCGCGCGGGAGCAGGACGCGGTCGACACCTCGCTACCGTCAACAACACTGACGCCGCAGCCCGCTCCATCGGAGCCGCAGCCACTGACACAGCCGATCGCTCCGTGAGCCGCGCGCGCTAGCCTGGCGCGCGATGGTCAAGCTCACGCACCTGTCGATCGCGGCTGGTTTCGCAACGCTCGTCGCCGCCTGCGCGGCGCGAGAGTCCTCGGTCCCGGCCACGCTGGAGCCGCAAGCAGCGGAGGCGAAGCCGACGCCCGTCGTTCACGAGGCGCCGAGCATCGAGCGGGTCGGCGACGTCGACGAGCCGCTCGCGGTCTTCGAGAGCTTCTTGGCGTCGGTGGCTGCGCACACGCTCGACACCGAAGCGGGCCGCGCGCTCGTAGGCGGTGAGTTCGCGAAGGAGTCCGACGTCAGCGGCGACGAACCGCTCGGCGACTGCGACGCGATCGTCCGGATCGATGCGGAACACGCCGTCGCACGCGTGACCGTCCATGATCCCGGCGGCGAGATGTTCAAGTTCGACAAGGACCTCGAGCTGCCGATGCCGGCAGTCGACACCAACCTCTACTTCTATCTCGACAAGACCGACGTCTGGCGTGTGACGGCGGTGCGCGCACTGGCGCAGACTTGGTTCCAAGCCTCGATGGTGGCTCTCGACGATGCTTACCCGCAGAAGGATCCGAAGCTGCGCGAGCTCGCCGAGAACGCGCGCATGACGCTCATGTCGGATCAGCAGGTCGTGACGTGGTTCGGAGTGCACCGAACGGAGTTGGAGGCGCTCGCGATCCGAACGAGCGGATTGGCGCCGGGCAAGTTCGTCTTGTCCACCGATGAGAGCGAGCTATCGGCCGACCTGCGGGCGCTCCATGTCAGCAATGCCGAATTGCGGGACGATCGCACGGTCGCCATCGTGATCGGAGGCATCACGGACAACTCGGTCGGTCTGATGCACGTCGTGGACCCCGCGATGCCGCCGCACATTTCGCCCAACGACGTGATCTGGGCTCAGGCGTTGGGCGGCGGCTGGTTCCTGTTCCGGACCACGTGACTCGTTGTAGTCGCGCGCGGCGCTCGGGATAGCACGCGGTGCGGCCGGGTCGAGTTGGCAGCGGAGGCAGGAGCGATGAACTTGGTCAGCGCGCTCGTCGCGTCGATGGCGCTCGCGGTGTTCGCGATTCAAGACGCCGGCGGCGCGAAGCAAGAGTCGAAGCCGGCGCCGCCGACGTTCGTCGCACCGTGCGCGAAGTACGCGAGCGGATTGCGCCAGGGAGGCAACTTCGGCGCGTACATCGACTCGAAGGGCTCGCCGTTCGCGGGGTCGTGGCACTTGGCGGAGGACGTTTGGCTGCCGGCGGGCACCGAGGTGAAGGCGATCGGCGACGGCGTCGTGCGCTACTCGGACTTCTCGCCGACGTGGACCGACGCGAAGGGCGGCGTCCACTGGAACTTCGGCAACGTGATCGTGATCGAGCACGCGCTCGCGCCCCCGATCGACGGGCTCGACACCGTGTGCTCGCTCTACGTGCACCTCGCAGCCGACCGGCGCGTGAAGGTCGGCGATCGCGTGACGCGCGGGCAAACGATCGGCCGGATCGGAGCGGACCGCAGCGAGGAGAACGGCCGCTATCCAGCCCACCTGCACTTCGGGATCCACCGCGGACCGTACGTCCAGATCCCGCCCGCGTTCGAGCGCGAGCTGCGGCGCGCCGCGGCGAGCGAACAGGGTTTGGGCGCGGGCGGCGTCGTCTTGCGCGGGGAAATCGCGATCCAGCTCAACAGCGAGACCAGCGTGCTCGTCACGACCGAGGGATCGCACGCGAGCATCCTGCTCTCGCTGCTCGTCGGCAGCACCGCACCGCGCGATCCGCCGCCGGACATCATGTGTTGGTGCGAGGGCTACGGCGCGAAGGAGACGCTCGACGAGTGGCTCAAACCCTCGGCGTTCCTCGCGGCCCACGCCGCTCGCTGAACGGCACGGCTCAGTCGAACCAGACGACGAACCCGACGCCCGCGGCGACGAGAACGAGGTGCAGGAACGCGCGCTCGCGGCGGTGGAACGTGTCGGGCAGGAGCTCGCACAACCCGATGAACAGGAACGTGCCGCACGTGACCGCGGCGAGCACGCCCTTGCCGGAATCGCCGAGCGAATCGGACAGCGCGCCGCCGAGCAGCATGCCGAGCGGAGTCACCAGCGCGAACAGGACTTGGAGCGCGAAGATGCGCCGTCGCGGGAAGTGCGCGAGGGCGAAGATCGTCGACAGCGAGAACGATTCGGCCGCCTTGTGCGCGACGATCGAAGAGTAGACGGAGCCCGCGAGCGACGGGTTGTGCGCGCTCGCGGCGAGTCCGATGCCTTCGGACAGCGAGTGGATCGAGAGCCCGACCAGCGCCGCGACGCTCGCGGTGACGTGGTGGTGCGCGTGCTCGGCTTCGTCGCCGTGCGGATCGCCTTCGCGGCGGCAGAGGATCGCATCGGCGAGCCCGAGGCCGACGACGACCGCGATCACGCACATCCACAGCGAAGGGCTCGCGTTCGACGTGATCTGCTGGTGCGCGAGCTCCGGCAGCAAGTGAAGGAACAGCGCTCCGAGCAACACTCCGGTCGCCGCGGCGAGCAACATGCGCCGCAGGTGATCGCGCACGCCGAAGACGAGCGGCACGCAACCACCCGCGAGGGAGACGGCGAAGATCGCGAGCGTCTGGGGCAACATCGCAGCGTGTCGCGCGAGCCCGTGCTCCGCGCGAGGGGCGCGAATCCTAAGGAGCGGCTCGGTCGCAGGCCACGGTCGTCGCGCCGCGCGTGCTCGGCGGCGCAGCCTCGCTACACTCTGCGGCCCCATTTGCCGCGGAAGACCCCATGCAAGTCATCGAGCAGCTCAAGGCGCTGAACGACGCCCATTTCCTCGCGATCTACGAGTCCCTGGCCGAGCAGGGTTTCGGTCCGCTCGATCTCGAAGTCGCGAAGTCGCTCAACTTCCGCCCCCAGGCGATCAAGAAGCTGCCGTTCGCCCAGCGCGCGAAGAAGGCGCGTCAGATCGTGATCGCGAAGAGCAACTCGGACATCTGCTACGAGATCTTCGGCGCGTACCTGATCAAGACCAAGCGCGAGCTCGTGACCAAGTTCCTCGACGCGACCGGCGTCAAGCACGAGGACGGCATGGTCGAGGACCTCGAACGCAACGTTCCGCAGGCCGCCAAGGTCGCCGCGGCGGTCGCCGAGCTCGACCGGCAATTCCCCGCCGAGGACGTGACGATCTACCTGTCGATGTGCGCGCAGCAGTGGCCGCAGCAGGCCGAGCTCGTCCAACTCTGGCGCGCGCGACTGGCGGCGCCGGCCAACGCCTAGACGGGCCGTTTCGCGGTAGTCGGTCGGAGCCGGGCGGCTAGAGATCGAGCCCGAATCGCGCCCCGCGCGCGGTTCTCCGCCTCCCCATGAGCCAGCGCCGCCTCGTGCTGCAGTCCGCCGTGTTCACGACGCTGTGCGTCGCCGCGCTCGCCGCTTGGCTCTGGATGCACCGGTGAGCGGCGCGCGCTGGCAGCTCTTGCAGAAGTGCGTGCCGCGCTGGCCGACGACGATCTTCGAGATCGGCCGCTCGCACACGACGCACGGTTCGCCGGTGCGGTCGTAGACGGCGAACTCGTCCTGGTAGCCGCCGGGCCGGCCTTCGGGCGTGCGGTAGAACGCGTCGAAGCTCGAACCGTCGCGCTCGATCGCGCGCGTGAGCACGGAGCGGATCGCGTCGTGAAGTCGAGTCGCTTCGGGCGCGTTCACGCTGTCGGACCGCCGCAGCGGGTGGAGCTTGGCGCGGTGCAGCGACTCGTCCGCGTAGATGTTGCCGAGACCAGCGAGGAAGGTCTGGTCGAGCAGGAGCGGCTTGAGCAAGCGCCTGCGCGAGCGCAGCTCGCCCGCGAGCCACTGCGGCGTGAAATCGCTGCCGAGCGGTTCGGGACCGAGCTCGCCGAGCAAACGCTCGGAGTCGCGGGTGAACCAGATGCGCCCGAACTTGCGGACGTCGTCGAAGCGAAGCTCGCGGCCATTGTCGAGCGCGAGCGCGACGCGCTCGTAGTCGTCGCGCACCGCGTCCGCGTGCTCGACGTGGAAGCGCCCGGTCATCCGCAGGTGGCCGACGAGCCAACCGGCAGGTTTCGAATCGCGCTCGAGGTCCATCACGACGAACTTCGCGCGCCGCCACACGCGCGCGAACTTCGCACCGGCGACGGAGCGCTCGAACTCTTTGGGTGCGAGACCGCCGAGCGTGCGTTTCCAGCTCACGCGCGCGGCGACGACGCGCCGTCCGACGAGGTGCGGACGGATCAGCCTCGCGACGGTGTCGACTTCCGGCAGCTCGGGCATCGTCGGGAGGATCGCTAGACGCGCGGGCGCGCCCACCACTCGCGGTTGGCGACGTCGGTCACGTACTCGACGGCGGTCCACAGCGCCATCGACAGCGGCAGGAAGCCGTAGCAGAACGCGACCACGACCGGCACGGAGATGCTCAGCGCGACGCTGCCGGTCCAGTCGGTCGCGAGGAAGATGCCGGTGAACAGGAAGGCGGCGAAGAGCTGCGAGACCGTAGCCGACAGGTACATCGAGCCGAGCTCCGCGCCGTCCTCGCGCCGGAAGATCAGTCCGCAGACCTCGCAGCGCTCCGATAGCCGCGCCCAGCGCGCGAACAGTCGCCCGCGGCCGCACTGCGGGCAGTGATGGTGCAGGACGCGTGCGAAGCACACGCGACGGACGACGCGCAGATCGGGTGCGCTCCAACGCAATCGTTGGCGGAGCATCGGGCTCGTTTCTAGCACACGATTCGCGAGTCGGATACCGGAGTCAGACCGCGTGGCGGACGCCGAGCAACTCGTACAGGCGGTTCTTGATCCGACCGTACTCGGGGCTGCCGAGGTCGCGCGGATGCGGGATGCGGATGTCGACGACTTCGGCGATCCGCGCCGGCCGAGGAGTCGTGACCACGATGCGGTCGGCGAGCTGGATCGACTCGTCGACGTCGTGCGTCACGAACAGCACGGTCATGTGCTCCTGGCTCCAGATGCGCAAGAGCTCGGCGCGCATCGAGAGCCGCGTCAGCGAGTCGAGCGCGCCGAACGGCTCGTCCATGAAGAGCACGTCGGGCTTGACCGCGAGCGCGCGTGCGACGGCGACGCGCTGGCGCATGCCGCCCGAGAGCTGCTGCGGGAACATGCGCTCGAACCCTTCGAGGCCGATCAGGTGGATGTAGCGCTCGGCGATCTCGTGTTTCTGCGCGTCGCTCGCGCCGACCAGGCCGAAGACGACGTTGTCCCACACCGACATCCACGGGAAGACGCCGTACTCCTGGAACACGAACACGCGGCGCTTGTCGGGGCCGGTGACGCGCTCGCCGTCGATCTCGATCGAGCCGGAGTCCCACGGCTCGAAGCCGGCGCACATGTTGAGCAGCGTCGACTTGCCGCAGCCCGAAGGTCCGAGCAGGCACACGAACTCGCCCGCGGCGATGTCGAGGTCGAGCCCGGCGATCACTTCGACCGGCGCGTGACCGGGATCGGCGAAGGTCTTGCGCAGCTCGCGCACGCTCAGCTTCGGCGTCGTGCGGAGGGACTCAGCCACGCTTCGAGATACCCCACTTGACCTGGTCGAGCGTCTCGAGGCGCCGCAGCAATAGGTCGAGCCCGATGCCGATGCAACCGATCAGGATCATCGCGCCGAACACGAGGTCCGCGCGCGCGCCCTGGTAACGCGCGTCGATGATCAGCCAACCGAGCCCCTCCTGCACCGCGACCATCTCGGCCGCGACGACGACGATCCACGAGACCCCCATCGCGACGCGCAAGCCGGTGACGATCTGCGGCAGCGCTGCGGGCAGGACGACTTTCTTGAAGAGCTGCCACCGCGAGAGCTGGAAGTTCTCCGCGGCGCGGATGTAGACCTGCGGGATCGAGTGCACGGCGGCGGTCGTCGCGACGATCACGGGAAAGAGACCCGCCTGGAAGATCAGGAAGATCGAGCGCATGTTGTCGCCGCGGAACAACATGATCGAGACCAGGATCCATGCGATCGCCGAGATGCAGCGCAGGAACTGGACCAGCGGGTTGAGCGCGTAGAACAAGCGCGCGTACCAGCCCATCGCGAGGCCGACCGGCACGCCGATCAGCACCGCGAGCGAGAACGCGAACGTCACGCGGAACAAGCTCGACACGACGTGGCGCACGATGATCGGCGCGTGCTCGCCCGGCTTGGTCTTGAACTGGTCGGCGAATCCCTGCACGACCTCGAGCGGCGTCGGCACATCGGTCGCGTTGCCCGCGCCGCCGCTCGCCGACACGCTCCAGATCGCGAGCAGCACCGCGATCAGCCCGAGCGGCAGCAGGATCTTCTGCGCGCGCAGACTCACTTGGTCGCAGCGCCCGCCGGCGCTGGCTGCGCAGCCTTCGGCGCCACCGCTTCGATCGGCGGGATGCCCTTGCCGTCGTCGGGCGGCATCGCGATCGCGACCTTGGGCGCGTGGTCGGAGTAGCTCGGGTCGACGTACTTCTCGAACGGCATCGGCTCCTTGAACATGCCGACCTCGACGCCGAGCGCCATGATCTCCTCGAAGTCCTTCTTCAGCGGAGTCAGCTGGTCGTAGCGCACGCGGTCGACCGGCTTCGACAGCACGAACTTCAGGAGCTCCGGCTTCTGGTTGTAGTAGTACTTGCCGACGACCTCGGCCGCCGCGAAGCGATTGTCGACGCCCTGTTCGAGCCACAGGCCGGAACCGTGGATGCCGTCGACGAGCTCCTGGATCAGTTCGTGTTGGTCCGCGAGCACGTCGTCGCGCACGACCAGACCGCACGAGATGAAGTTGGGCCAACTGTCCTTGACCTGCATCAACACGCGTCCCGTGCCCGCCATCTCCGCGCGCGCGCAGTGGGGCTCGCCGACGACATAGGCGTCGCACTGGCCGGTCTCGAGCAGTGCGGGCATGTCGGGCGGCGGCGCGGTGACGAGGTTCATGCTCGCGAGGTCCATGCCATTGTCCTTGCAGAGCCGCGCCAGCCAGAGCTGCTGGTTCGAGAAGCGCGACGGGATCAGGACCTTCTTGCCGGCGAGCTGTTTGAACTCGTGGATGTCGGACTTCGCCGAGACCATGATCGCCGACCCGTCGCGGTGCCCGAGCGACACGATCTTGATGCCGACGTTCTTCTGCACCAGCGAGATCGCCAGCGGCATGTTGAGGAACGCGGCGCCGAGCGTGCCCTGCGTCAGGTCCTCGCACATCGTCGGGAACTCGGAGTAGCGCTTGCTCGTGTAGATCGAGCCGCTGTCGGAGTGGCGAGTAGTCCAGTCGACGACCGGGCACGTCAGGTGACACGTCACCGGCAAGAATCCGACTGTCAGTTGTTTGCGCTCCGCGCGGCCGAACATCTGCGCGATGTCCCGCGTGAAGTTTTCCCAACCGACATTGATGAAAACGTGCGCTGCTCCCAGCGCGATCAATCCGGCGGCGACACCGAGGAGGAGTTTCAGCTTCATTGGGGTGGTGAAGCGGCGCGGATTTCCACCGGCGCGCGCGGGCCCAGAATAGTGACCGAACGTGGCGAGCGTCGCGCGTCAGCGAGTTCCGGGCCAACGCGGGCGACCCTCGCGGACGGCGGAGGTGCGCAATTCCTACGCGCTGCCGCATGGATCCGGCGCGCCGGCGCCTTGCCGCGGTCCGGCGTGCGGGTGTAGGCTCTCGCCCGAGTTTCGGCCTCCAGTCCGACCACGGAGCGCCCGAAAGGAACCTGCGATGAAACGAATCCTGCTGCTGTCGTGCGCGAGCCTGCTCTCGATCGCCGCCGTCGCGCCGAGCACGAGCTCGGACGCGCGCGCGTGGAGCGCCCACTGGAACGGCGCGACCGTCTCGACCGACGATCCGGCGCCGATCGAGTGCCCGATGTGCGGCGGCAACGCCGAGCTGCACAAGAAGCGTCTCAAGGCGCTCGCCGGGTTCCAGGCGACGCTGATGCTCGAGATCTTGGTCGCGCGCTGAGCACACACCGAACGACGCGCGCGCCGACTCCGAGTCGTCTCGGAGCCGGCGCGCGGTGTTTTCGGCGAGCGCGATCGTCGCCGTCGAGCTCGAACGTCGCCTACTGACCGACGGCGAATAGCTTGGCGTCGTTGATCGCGTAGACCTTGCCGTCGGCGCCGATCATCGTCGGCGTGTAGGCCTCGCCGATTCCGGCCGTGAGCACGACGGTCTCGCTCAAGGTGTTGGTCGCGAAGTCCCAGCGGTAGAGCTTGCCGTCCTCGCAGTTGACCAACCCGCACTTGGTGATCGGGTCGACCGCGGCGGCGTTGATGCACCACTCGCGCACCGCGAACGGACCGTTGCCCGGATCGGGCGTCGGGCCCGGCTGCGTGAGGATCTCCTTCATCACGGTCGCTCCGGTCACCGGATCGATCTGCGTGTCGCGCGGATCGAGCACCGCGACTCGGTTGACGCCTTGCCCGCCGCCCTGCGCGTAGTCGTTGTACTTGGTCATCAACAGGTACGGCGAGTTGCCGGTGTACTGCGGCACAGCCGAAGCCGGCACGATCGAAGGTGTGTGATCCCAACCGAACGCGCCCGCGGTCTTGTACTGGGTCAGCGTCGCGTTGAAGTGCGACATCCAGCCGCGCAGATGGTTGGTGAAGAACGGGTTCTCGAGCGCGCCGTAGTACACGTCGCCATCCGGACCGACGCACGGCGAAGAGGTGCCGTCGTCATAGATGTTCGAGAAGTTGCCCGTGTTCGGATCGAGCATGCGGATCTTGTAGAGCGGCGCGAGCGTGGTGCTGTTCAAGCCGAGCAGGTAGCCCGCGCTCCATCCGTCGCGGACTCCCACGTACAGCACCGAACCGTCGAACGAGAGCGCCGGAGCGCAGTTGTGCGGCACCTGCGCGATGCCCGGATCCTGCGCCGCGTTCGCGGCCGAGATCCACGTGCCGACGCCCGCGTAGCTGATGCGCGCGATGCCGCTGACCAAGTTGGTCGACGTCGCGCCGGAGACGACGAATCCGAAGTACGCGTTGCCGTAGTAGTCCGACACGATCGGCGTGTTGATGCGCACGTTCGCGTCGTACGTCGCGGGGTCGGCGTTGTAGTTGGCGAGGCCGTAGAACGCGAGCCGCGTCGTCGTCCCGCTCGCGAGGTCGGCGTTCGTGCGGCGGAGCACCGTGCCGCCGGCAGCGGGCATCATCACTTGGTTGGCGGGCAGGAGCGTCGGCTGGAAGACCGGGACCCAGTTGTGCGAGGGCAAGCTGTAGTCGGAGTTCTGCGTCCACAGGAGCAACCCGTCGCTGCCGCGCCGCCCCTCGACCTTGAACGTGTCGAACGCGCCGACTTTGACCGGCACGACGATCGTGTTGCGCGCGGTCGACATCGGGCTGCCGTAGTGCGCGAACAAGAGCGAGCCCGAGTACTGCGGCTGCAGGTCGATCGGCGTCTGCCAGACGATCTGCACGAGATTCTGCGCCGCGTTGGTCGAGATCCCGTCGTGCTGAGGTCCGTGCCCGAACGTCGGCCAGCCGCGCACCGGGAGCAGCGGGAGGATGTTCGCGATCGCGAGCGGGAGCGCGACCAGTAGGGCTGCGGTGACGGCGATCGGACGCGAGAGACGCGGGGCGTTCATGGGGCGATCCTCAGGGTGGCGAGATGCAAGGGTGCGCGACTTGGAGGGATCGAAGGCCGCGCGTGTTCCGTGGTTCTACGAACGCGCCGAGCGCGGGTCGGACCACGCGCTCGGCGCTGGAGTCGATCGATCGACCGCTACTGCCCGCAGGCGAACAGCGTCGCGTTGTTGATCGCGTACACCTTGCCGTCCGCGCCGACGATCGTCGGCGTGTAGGCCTCGCCGAGGCCCGGTGTGAGCACGACGCTCTCGGTGAACGTGTCGGTGGTGAAGTCCCAGCGGTAGAGCTTGCCGTCCTCGCAGTTGACCAAGCCGCACTTGGTGAACGGGTCGACCGCTGCGGCGTTGATGCACCACTCGCGCACGGCCTGCGGACCGTTGGGCGGGTCGGGCGTCGGGCCGAGCTTGACCATGATCTCCTTCATGACCGTCGCGCCGGTGACGTAGTCGCTCTGCGTGTCGCGCGGATCGATGATCGCGACCTTGTTGAGACCGATGCCGCCGCCGCTGGCGTAGTCGTTGTACTTGGTCATCAACAGGTACGGCGAGTTGCCGGTGTACGACGCGACCAACTTCGAGTCGACGATCGACGGCGTGTGGTCCCAACCGAACGCTCCGGGCGTCTTGGTCTGCGTCAACGTCGCGTTGTAGTGCAGCATCCAACCGCGGTAGTGGTTCGAGCCCGACGGGCTCTCGAGCACGCCGTAGTAGACGTCGCCGTCCGGCCCGACACAGGGTGTCTCGGTGCCGTCATCGGGGACGCGCGCGTCGTTGTTGTTGTGCGGGTCCTTCAAGCGGACTCGATACAGCGGCGCGAGCGTCGTGCTGTTCAAGCCGAGGAGATAACCGTGGCTGTTCGAGTCGCGCACGGCGATGTAGAGCACCGACTGATCGAACGACAGGGCCGGCGTGCAGTTGATCGGCACCTTGCTGATCGAGGAATCGCCCTGGGCGGCGCTGACCGCCGAGGTCCAGGTGCCGACTCCCGACTTGCTGATGCGCGCGATGCCGCTGACCAGACCGGCCGGGTTGGTGCCCGACACCTGGAAGCCGAAATACACGTTGCCGAAGTAGTCCGACGTGATGCCGGTGTTGATCTTGACGCGCGAGTTGAACGTCGACTGCGACGCGTTGTAGGTGGCGATCCCGTAGAACGCGAGCCGGGTCGTCGTGCCGGCCGCGACGTCGGCGTTCGTGCGCTTGTAGACCGTTCCGCCGGCCGCGGGCATCATCACCTCGTTGCCCGGGAGCAGCGTCGGCTGGTACGACGGCACCCAGTTGTGCGACGGCAGGCTGTAGTCGGAGTTCTGCGTCCATTGGAGGGCGCCATCGCTTCCGCGCCGGCCCTCGACCTTGAACGTGTCGCTCGCTCCCACCTTGACCGGCAACACGATCGTGTTGCGCGCGGTGCACAGCGGCGCGCCGTAGTGCGCGAGCAACAGATTGCCCGAGTACTGCGGATTGAGGTCGACCGGTGTCTGCCACTTGATCTGCGCGATGCTCTGCGCAGGGTTGGTCGAGACGCCGTCGTGGAGCGGGCCGTGCCCGAAGGTGGCCCAACCCAGTACGGGCAGCAGCGGCAAGATGCTGGCGACGGCGACCGGGACGGCCACACCGACCAGCAGCGCGACCCTGACTGGCCGCGTGAATTTCAAGAGCTTCATGCCTTGGGGATCCTGAAGTTGGTTCGTGAACTCTTCTGTTTGGGGGAGGCTCGCCTGGGGTGGGCGTGTGGCAAGCGGAGTGTAACCAGGATTCAGAAGTTGTAATGGCTCCGAAAGAGGAAGTGACCCCGCTGTTAGAGTGCGCCGATGCAGTACGGGTTCCTGATGGACCACCGGCGATGCATCGGTTGCCACGCCTGCACCGTCGCCTGCAAGGCCGAGAACGATGTTCCGGTCGGCAGCTTCCGCACCTGGGTCAAGTACACGGAAAAGGGACTTTTCCCCGAGGTTCGGCGCCATTTCACGGTGCTGAGGTGCAACCACTGCACCAAGGCTCCGTGCGTCACGATCTGCCCGGTCAACGCGCTCGAGAAGCGAACCGACGGCATCGTCGACATCGACCGCGACGCGTGCATCGGATGCCGTGCGTGCATGCAGGCCTGCCCTTATGACGCGATCTTCCTCAACGAGGACTCGGGCGCTGTCGAGAAGTGTCACTTCTGCGCGCACCGGATCGAACAGAAGCTCGCGCCCGCGTGCGTGATCGTGTGTCCGGAGGAAGCGATCGTCTTCGGCGACCTGCACGACCCCAAGTCGCGGATCTCGCAGATGGTCGCCGAGCACGACACGCTCTTGCGCCGCGAGGAGCAGCGCACCGGACCGAACGTCCACTACCTCGACACGCTGCCCGAGTCGCTCGAACCGGGCGTTCCGGAGCGGCCGGAGACGTACATCTGGAGCGAGCGACCGGCGACGAAACCCGAGGTGTGGCCGGCGAGCATCGCGACCGCGCCGAACGTGCGCACCGTGCTCGACGCGGGGCACAAGGTGCAGTGGGGCTGGCCCGTCGCCGCCTACCTCGTCACCAAGGGCGTCGCCGCCGGCGTCGCGATGCTCTCGCCCTTCGCCGAACTGCTCGGGCTCCGCGGCTGGCCGCTGAAGTACGGGGTCGAGATCGTCGCGCTGCTGTTCACCATCCTCACGACGTTCCTCTTGGTCGAGGACCTGCACCGGCCGCTCAAGTTCCTCACGCTGCTGACGCGCCCGAACAAGAAGAGCTGGCTGGTCAAGGGCGCGTGGATCCTGATGGCGTTCAGCGCGACGGTGAGCGCGACGCTCGCGTGCAGTTGGCTGAGTTCGCAGACGGGGTTGCCCTCGGGCCTCGACCGCGTTCCGTGGCAGGACCTCGTGACTCCGCTGCGCTGGATCAATGCGCTGCTCGGCCTGGGCGTCGCGGGCTACACGGCGTTCCTGTTCGCGCAGTGCGAGGGCCGCGATCTCTGGCAATCGAAGCTCTTGCTCCCCCACTTGCTCGTGCAAGCTCTCGCGTGCGGAGCCGTGGTCTTGCTGTTCTTCTCGGGCCGGAACTCGGATCCGTTGCGCGTGGTCACGATGGTCGCGTTGCTCGGACACGCGATCCTCGCCGGACTCGAACGCAAGATGCCGCACTCGACCGCCAACGTTCGCCAGGCCGCCGCGTTCCTCGGCGTCGTGCGCTGGGGCCGGGTCAAGGCGTGGATCTTCGCGCTGTTCGTGGGAGTCATCGGCGCGATGCCGCTGATCAATTCCCAAATGTCGTTCGTCGCCTTCGTGCCCGTGCTGCTCGGCCTGTTCGTCTACGAGTACGCGTTCGTCCGCGCCGCGCAGTTGCCGCCGTTGTCCTGAGATTCGCGGTTGCGCTCTCGCCGCGATCCAAGAGAATCGAGGCCGGCAGTCGGCACGGGCTCGCTCGGATTCTTCGCGGGGATCGCAACATGAAGTGGCTTCGTCGCACGTCGAGCGTTGCGCGCACTCTTTTCTGCGTCACGGCCGCTGCGGCGAGCGCCGTCGCGCAGACACCGTTCGGGCCGGCGCTCTTGATGACGGGTCCAGGACCGGCGTGGGTCGCAGCCGGCGATCTCGACGGCGATTCGCGCACCGATCTCGCGTGCACGAACTCGGGCGACGGGACGATCTCCGTCTTCCTGACCAGTCCGACGGGCGTGCTGCACCTCGGGGCGGCGCTGCCGGCGATCCAGTCCAGTCCAGCCTTCGTCGACATCGAGCTCGCCGATCTCGACCGCGACGGCCGGCTCGACGTACTTGCCGCGAGCAAGTTGGCGACGACGTCCGCGGTCGCCGTGTACCACAACCTCGGCGGCGGAACCTTCGCGTCGCCGGTCACCTACCAGGTTGGCGTGAGCTGCTCCGCGCTCGCCGTCGGCGATCTCGACGGCGACCTATGGCCCGATGTCGCGATCAGCAATGCAGGCAACCCGAGCACCCTCAAGGTGCTGCTCAACAACGCTGCGGGAGTCCTGCTCGCTCCGAGCGTCATCCCGCTGGCGAACGGTGCGTTGCCGGCCGACGTCGAGCTCGCCGACCTCGATGGAGACGGTGACCGCGATCTCGTGACGACCAGCGGCACCAACCTCGCCGTGCTGCTCAACAACGGCAGCGCGACGTTCGCGGGCCCGCAGCTGTATCCAGCGCAGTCCAACCTGCTCGTCGTGCGCCTGGGAGATTGGAACAACGACAACCGACCCGACGCCGCGGTCGTCAAGACGGCCGGCGCGGTGGCGGTGATGCTGAACAACGGCTCCGGAGCCTTCGGAGCGCCGAACAACGTGCTCGGGAACACGTCGACGGTCAGCGACCTCGTCGTCGGCGACCTGAACGGCGACAGTCGGCCCGACCTGGCTTCGGACAACCACTCGGGAGACGTGCGCGTGTGCCTGGGCCTCGGCGGCGGCGCGTTCGGGCCGCAGACGACGTTCATCTCCGGCGGATGGAGCGGCTTGGCGATCGCCGACGTCGATGGCGACGGGCGCGCGGACGTCGTCGCGGCGCGCGACCAACCGAACCAGCTCGCGGTCCTGCTCGGCGACGGCCACGGCAATCTCGGCAACGGCATCCCCGAGTCGCTCGCCGCGAGCGAATTCGTGTGGGGCGACTTCAACGGCGACGGACGCGTGGACGTCGCAGGCCCGCGGCCCACTTCGAGCCAGATCGCCGTCCGACTCGCTCTCCCGACCGGCGGCTTCGGTCCCGAGACACTCTTCGCGGACGGTTCCCCGAACTCGCTCGCCGCGGCGGGCTACGTCGACGCGGATGCGAACCTCGACTTGCTGACGCGGGGCGGAGACAAAATCGTGCGCGTGCTCTTCGGCGATGGCGCGGGAGGATTCGCGGCGCCGGTGTCCGCTGGTCTGTTCACCTTGACCAACCAGAACGTGCTCGGAGACGTGACCGGCGACGGGCTCGCGGACTACGTCTACGCGTACGCCTACCTCGACAGCTCGGGCGTTCTGCAATACGGCACCACCGTGACTTTCGGCGACGGAGCCGGCGGGTTCGCCTACCTGACGTCGGAGGGTTTCGCGGCGTCGAGCATCGTGATCGCCGACTTCAACGAAGATGGCGCGAGCGATGTCGCCCTCAGCGACACCGGCTACGTGGCGTTGCGCCCGTCCTATGGCGGCGGCCTCGCTTCGCCGTTGTACTCGACGGCATCGCAGATGACCGCGATGGTCGCCGGCGACATCGATGGCGACGGGCACCTCGATCTCATCGGCGCGACGGGCTACTCCGGCGTCGGCGTGCAGCTGGGCGATGGCCAAGCCAACTTGAGCACGCAGGTGACGTACGCCGGCCCCGCGTACACGACGGAGATCGCGGCAGCCGACTTCGACGGCGACGGCGATCTCGATGTCGTCGCCGGCTACGACGACTACCTCGGCTTCTTCGAAGGAGACGGAACGGGAGCGCTGAACTACCGCGGCGCCGTTTTGTTCGGCGGCGGATTCCTGGACTCGCTCGCGGTCGGCGACGGCAACTCCGACGGGCGCGTCGATGTGATCGCGGGGAACCTCGCCAGCGTCAGCCTGGGCACCGTGCACGTCGTGTACAACCGCGGCTCTTCGGGAGCGCCGTCGATCTACTGCACGGCGAAGACCACTTCCAACGGCTGCGTTCCGTCGATCTCATCGAGCGGCACGCCGAGCGCGACGGCGACGAGCGGCTTCACGATCGCGTGTTCGAACGTGATCAACGGCAAGAGCGGCCTGCTCTTCTATTCGCTGACCGGCCGGGCGCAGATTCCCTTCCAGAGCGGCACGATGTGCGTGCGAGCTCCGCGACAACGAACTCCCCTGCTCAACTCCGGCGGCAATCCGCCTCCCGACGACTGCTCCGGCCTCTTCGCGCTCGATCTCAACGCCTTCGCGCACGGCCTCGCCGGCGGCTCACCCGCGAGCGCGCTGACCATCCCCGGCAGCGCCGTCACCGCCCAATGGTGGGGACGCGATCCGCTGTCGATCCCCAACCAGACGATGCTGTCGAACGCGATCGATTTCATCGTGCATCCCTGAGGCTCGATGTCGAACGGCGCGCGCCGGCGACCCTGCGATCCCGTGCAGTGCGGGCAGCAGTAGCATGGTCCGCCATGTCGACCAGCCGAACGCTTCGGGCGGGAGTCGCAGGCGTCGCAATCGCATCCGGCTGGTGCGCGTCGCTCCGAGCGCAAACGACGTTCGATCCGCGGATGCTCCCGGCGACGAACGCCTTCCTGGACATCGCCGTCGCCGACTTCAACGGTGACGGAAGGACGGACATCGCGTGCACCACGGCCGATGAGTTGTCGATCCACCTCTCGAACGGACAGGGCCGCTTCGCTCCACCGATCGTCCGCGCATTGACGACCGCCCTTCACGGAGCGGTTCCGACGCTCGTCGCGGGTGATCTCGACAACGACGGCGACGAGGACCTGATCCTGGGCAACCTCAGCAGCTTCCCGACCAACGGTGAGTTGGTGGTCCTGATCAACAACGGGCTCGGCGTCTTCGGCCAGGGGACTTCGGTCGCAGTGCCGCAGGGAGTGAAGTTGGTGATCGCCGCGGACTTCGACTCGAACGGAACGCTCGACGTCTTCGCGACCAAGGCGATCGTGAGCCAAGCGATCGTGTTCAGCGGCAACGGCGCCGGCGGATGGGTTGGCTCGAGCGTTCAGGCACTCGGCGACATAGCGATCTCCGCGCGCGCCGCGGACTTCGACGGGGACGGAGACCTCGACATCGCCATCGCGCGGCAGTCGGGTGGCTTCGAGATCTGGATCAACGACGGTGGCTTGGCATTCCACGGGTCGGCGTTCTACAGCGACCCTCCGTATTCCTGGGACCTGGCGGTCGAAGACTTCGACGGTGACGGCGACGTCGACGTCGTGCACACCGGCACGGGCCACCTCGCACTGAGACGCAATGACGGCGCGGGCAACTTCGGACCACTGACATCGTTCCCGCTGCCCGCGAACATCCAGAACGTCTACGAGCTCGCCACCGTGGACATCGATCACGACGGCCACGCGGATCTGCTCGCGCGCGGTGGACTCGGGAACTACGCCGGCGCGATCAGCGTGGCGCGCGGATTGGGCGGCGGTGCCTTCGCGCCGTTCGTCGAAAACGGCCTCCATGATGCCGGCTCGTTCGCGATCGGCGATCTCGACGGCGACGGCGAGCTCGATGTCGTGTCTTCCAATCGCGTCGCGAGTGGACTGGACCTGATGTGGGGCGATGGATCGGGGCGGCTCGGGCCGGCGCGGGTCGATCTCACGCTCCCCGCGGAACGCATCGTGCGCGCCGACTTCGACGGCGATGGCCGCGACGACTTCGCGACCGCCCCGATGTCGACACCGCCGGCGTCGACCGTGACGGTCGCGCTGCAATCGACGCCCGGCGTGTACGCGATCTCGACATTGGCACTGCCCGGCAGCGTGAGCTCGATCGCGGCCGGGGACTTCGACGGCGACTCCGACGTGGACCTGGCCGCGGATCTTGCGGACGACACTCTCTGGGCATGCCTCAACGACGGCACCGGACACTTCGGTGCACCGATCGGTTCGGCCGTCACCGTGAAAGTGCGGTCGAGCGCCGCGGCCGATCTCAACGGCGACGGACTCGATGATCTCGTAGTCGGCCACAACTGGTACCTGGATCAGTTCAACAGCCCCGTTGCCGCCTGGTACGGCTGCGTGATGTCGAACGGCAACGGGACCTTCAGTTCGGGACCGGCGCTGCCGGGTGCGAGCACGCTGGCCTTCAACGACGTCTTCGAGTTCGCGGTCGGCCGCTTCAACGCCGACGCTCGCGACGACGTCGCCGTGACGACCTTCCTCGGTTGCCACACGATCGTGAGCTCGGGCGCAACGGGCTTCACGGTGACGACGATCGCGTCGGGCAACTACTACGTGGCTGCGGTCGCCTCGTGCGATCTCGATGGCGACGGCAACCTCGACCTCGTCTTCGGTGGCGGAGCGCCTCACGGAGGGATCACCGCGCTCGGCGACGGCCAGGGCGCCTTCACCACGTCGCCTGCCTTCCCGCTCCCGGGCCAATTCGGGCCGAAGCAGATGCGCGCCGGCGATTTCGACGGCGACGGCGATCCGGACGTCGCGTACATCGACGACGCATCGACGGTCTACCTGCTCGTGAACAACTGGCCGATGTTCGGAGTCGGACCGGAGCGGTTCTCGACCGCGACCGCGGGCCCTGCAGGAGGACAAGGCTTCTTTGCTGGAGGAGGAGTCGTTGCGCTCGACGCCAACTCCGACGGTCGAACCGACTTGGCGTTGACGGACCCCTTGCTTCCGCGCGTGCGCCTCTTGTTGCAGACCAAGGTGTGGGAGCATCCCGACACGTACTGTTCCGCGAAGACGACGTCGAACGGCTGCGTGCCCGCCATCGGTTCGCTCGGCAGCCCGAGCGCGACGGCGACGAGCGGTTTCACGATCTCGTGCTCCAACGCGATCAACAACAAGACGGGCATGCTCTTCTATTCGCTGTCCGGTCGCGCGGCACTGCCGTTCCACGGCGGAACCATGTGCGTGCTGACTCCGCGCTACCGCACGCCGCTGCGCTTCTCGAACGGCAACCCGCCGCCCGACGATTGCTCGGGCGTCTTCGCGCTCGACTTCAACGCGTTCGCACACGGACTCGCCGGCGGATCTCCGTCGAGCGCGCTCACGATTTCCGGCACGGCCGTCACCGCCCAATGGTGGGGCCGCGACCCAGCCTTCGCCCGCCCGGCTCGAGCATGCTCTCGAATGCGCTCGAGTTCGTCGTGGGTCCTTGACCACTGATCGCGTGAACGCCATGCACTTCGATCCCTGCTACAGAGCTCTCGCCTGCGCGTTGAGTCTCGCATCCCCCGCTCTCGCTCAGCTGCCGTTCGGCCCGGACCTCGTGTTCGCCGGAGGCGAAGCGTGGTGTCTCGCGGTCGGAGACGTCGACGGAGACGGACGAAACGACGTCGTAACCGGCAACTTGGATGGACGGCTCGCGTGCATGCTCGCGACTGGCCTCGGCAGATTCGAGCCCGCGGTGTTTCTGCCGCCCTCGACGACCCTGCCCCAGTCGTTCAAGGATGTTCACCTCGCCGACATCGACGGCGATCACGACCTCGACGTACTCGGGTTGACCGGTCCGAACTCCGACATCCTCGTCTACCGCAACGATGGCGCCGGGGTGTTCACGTTCGACGCCTTCCACCCGGTCGGTCCGTACTGCAACGCGTTCGAGACCGGGGATCTCGATGGCGACAACAGGCCCGACGTCGTCGTCTCCAAGGCGGCCGCGTCGACTTCGATCAGGGTGCTGATGAACGACGGAACGGGTGCGCTAGCGAGCTACGTCAGCTATCAAGTTCCGCCGAGCGGCACGCTGGGTGAACTCGCACTCGTGGACGTAGACGGTGATCTCGATCTCGACGTCATCGCCGCTTCCTACTTCGAACTGCTCGTGCTCCCGGGCACCGGAACGGGCGCGTTCGGCACGGCGCTCTCGTACCCAGTGACGAAACAGAGCGACAGGCTCGCTGTCGGCGATTGGAACGGTGACCAACTCGTCGACGCGGCGCTCGGCACGGGCTCGGGGCAGATCGAGATCGTGTTGCAGCAACCGGGCGGTGCTTTCGCGAGTTCCACCATCCTCGGCGTGCTCGAGACCAGCGTGGTCGCGATCGCCCAGGCGGATCTCGACGGCGACGCCATCGCCGATCTCGCAACCTCGAACTACCAGGGCCTCGTCCGCACCTGGCGTGGTCTCGGCAACGGTTCGTTCGCCGCGCTCGAGGCGATTCAAGCCGGTCCCCGCGATCTCGCGTTCGCCGAAGCCAACGGAGATCAGGACATCGATCTGATCGCCGTGCGTACCGCTGTACAACTGCTCCCCGGGGACGGATCGGGATCGCTCGGCGGCGCGCCGCGCATCGCCCTGTCCGCGCCGTGCTCGGACTCCGCGATCGCCGACCTCGACCAGGACGGCGACGACGACTTGCTGTCGCTCAGCTCGAATTCGGCGAGCCTCGACGTCCGCCTCGCCATCGGCGGCGGAGCGTTCGCGCCGGTGCAAACGTTCCCGCTCGGCGCCGTAGGCAAGCGCATCTTCACCGGCCGTCTCAACAACGACTCCCTGCCCGACGTGATCGTGCTCGGGGCCGACGACAGCCTCGGAGTGTTGCTCGGCGCTGCCGGCGGCAACTTGGGAAGCTGGAGCAACTGGGGTTTCGCGAGCAGCGTTCTCGCCGCCGGCGATGTCACCGGCGACGGCTACACGGACGTCGTCCATTTGGTGAGCGTCAATTCCGCCGGATACCTCTACTACTGGGTCCAAGTCCATTCCGGCAACGGAACGGGCGGGCTGGCGGCGACGTTCACGCTGCAGCTCAACACGGACTTGACCAGCATCACGATCGGCGACTGGAACGAGGACGGCGTCGACGATGCCCTGCTCGCGGGCTACCAGAGCGCCGAGTTGCTCTCCAACGGCGCGGGCGGACTCGTGTACGTCTCGAACCCCTCCGTCGGCCCGCTGCTCGCCGGTGCCGTCGCCGATCTGGATGGCGACGGGCATCTCGACGTGCTCGGCACTCCGACGAATCCAGGTTTCCAGTTCTTCCGCGGCGACGGGCTCGGCAGCCACAGTTTTGCCGGTTCGATTCCGCTCGGCGGGGGCGAAGCGGTGATGCTCGATCTCGACGGCGACGGCGACCTCGACGTGTTGAGCCACAACGGCGGGAGCGTGACGCGACTCGTCAACGACGGCAACGCCGGCTTCACCGACGCGGGCTCGTTCGCGACGCTGACGGCAGGCCGACGGATCCACGTCACGGACCTCGACGCGGATGGACGGAGCGATCTGTTGATCTCGAGCGCGTGGCTGCCCGAATGCGTGCTGCACCTGGACCGCGGAGTGGTCCCCGGACCGGCCGTCTACTGCACGGCGAAGACGACTTCGAACGGCTGCGGCCCGGCGATCGCCTGGAGCGGAACTCCGAGCGCGACGGCGACGAGCGGTTTCACGATCTCGTGCGCCAATGCGATCAACAACAAGAGCGGCATGCTCTTCTACTCGCTGTCCGGCCGCGCAGCATCGCCGTTCCATGGCGGAACGATGTGCGTGTTGAGTCCGCGCAACCGTACGCCGCTGCGCAACTCGGGAGGCAACCCGCCGCCCGATGATTGCTCCGGCGTCTTCGCGCTCGACTTCAACGCATTCGCACACGGACTGGCGGGAGGAACTCCGTCGAGCTCGCTCACGAATCCCGGCACCGCCGTCACCGTTCAATGGTGGGGCCGCGACCCAGCCTTCGCCCCGCCCGGCTCGAGCATGCTCTCGAATGCGCTCGAGTTCGTGATCGGGCCCTGATCCGCGCTGGACCCGCGCGGCGCTTCACGTAACCTGCGCGGCCCCCGCGAGGCCCGCATGAGCCCCCACGATCCGAGCACGCTGAGCGTCACACCGATCGAGAACTTCCCGCCGCGGGAGAAGTGGGACGACTGGACGGAGCTCGATCCGAAGGCGTGGCCCAAGCGCGTCGAGAAGCACTACATGCTCGTGCCGACGACGTGCTTCAACTGTGAAGCGGCGTGCGGGTTGGTCGCGTACGTCGACAAGGAGGACCTCTCGATCAAGAAGCTCGAGGGCAATCCGTTCCATCCGGGGTCGCGCGGGAAGAATTGCGCGAAAGGGCCGGCGACGCTCAACCAGGTCAACGATCCGGGGCGCATCCTCTATCCGCTCAAGCGCGTCGGGCCGCGCGGGTCGGGCAAGTTCGAGCGGACGACGTGGGACGAGGTGCTCGACACGTTCGCGGCCAAGATCCGCGCGGCGATCGTCGACGGGCGCAAGACCGAGGTCATGTACCACGTCGGTCGGCCGGGTCACGACGGTTACATGGATCGCGTGCTTCAGAGCTGGGGCGTCGACGGCCACAACTCGCACACCAACGTGTGCAGCGCGGCGGCGCGACTCGGCTACGCGCTGTGGACCGGATCCGATCGCCCGTCGCCGGATCACGCGAACAGCAAGTTCATGCTGCTCTTGTCGTCGCACCTCGAGACCGGCCACTACTTCAACCCGCACGCGCAGCGGATCATCGACGCGAAGATGGCGGGCGCGAAGCTCGCGGTGATCGACGTGCGGCTCTCGAACACCGCTTCGATGGCCGACTATTGGCTCGCGCCGTGGCCGGGCACCGAGGCGATGCTCCTGCTCTCGATGGCGCACGTGATCCTGAGCGAAAAGCTCTACGACCGCGAGTTCCTCGACACCTGGGTCAACTGGCGCGATTACCTCGCCTTCGCTCACCCGGGCGAGCCGGCGACGTTCGAGCGCTTCATCGAATCGCTGAAGGACCACTACGCGTTCGCCGCGCCCGACAAAGCCGCCGAGGAGTGCGGCGTCGCCGCCGCGACGATCGTCGAGATCGCGCGCGAGATCGGCAAGGCGGGCGGCGCGTTCGCGTCACACGTGTGGCGCAACGCCGCGTCCGGCAACCGCGGCGGCTGGCAGGTCGCGCGATGCCTGCAGTTCCTGTGCGCGTTGGTCGGCTCGATCGGCGCCAAGGGCGGCACGAACCTCAACACGAGCGACAAGTTCGTCCCGCCGCCGTTCCTCAAGCCGCCGCCGCAGGACGTCTGGAACGAGCTGCTCTATCCGCGCGAGTGGCCGCTGTCGCACCACGAACTCAGCTACCTGCTCCCCCACTTCCTGATGGAAGGTCGCGGCAAGCTCGCGGCGTACTTCACGCGCGTCTACAACCCGGTCTGGACCAATCCCGACGGAATGGTCTGGGAGCAGGTGTTGCGCGACGAGAAGAAGGTCGAGCTGCACGCCGCGCTGACCCCGACGTGGAGCGAGACCGCGCAGTACGCGGACTACGTGTTGCCGATGGGCGTCGGCGCCGAGCGCCACGACTTGATGAGTCAGGAGACGCACGCGGCGCAATGGATCAGCTTCCGGCAACCGGTCGTGCGCACCGCGCTCGAGCGCATGGGCAAGCCGGTCGAGTTCACGCACCAAGCCAACCCCGGCGAGGTGTGGGAAGAGGACGAGTTCTGGATCGCGCTCTCGTGGCGCATCGATCCCGACGGAACGCTCGGCGTCCGCAAGTACTACGAATCGCCGTACCGTCGCGGCGAACGGATCACCGTCGACGAGTACTACCGCTGGATCTTCGAGAACTCGGTGCCCGGCCTGCCCGCGGAAGCCGCGAAGCTCGGGCTCACGCCGCTCGAGTACATGCGCAAGCACGGCGCGTTCCTGGTCAAGAACGAGACGTGGGAAGCGCACCTCAAGAAGCTCGATGCGCAACAACTCGCGAACTCCGAGCAGCGCGACGACGGAACCGTGGTCGAGAACGGCAAGCCGATCGGCGTCGTCGATCGAGGTTCGGCGCGCGTCGGCTTCAGCACGCCGTCGCGCAAGTGCGAGATCGTTTCGAAGACGATGGTCGACTGGGGTTGGCGCGAGTACGCGCTGCCGGAGTACATCGAGAGCCACGTGCACCGCCGCAACTTCGATCGCTCGAAGGGCCAGTACGCGCTCGTGCCGACGTTCCGGCTGCCGACCCTGATCCACACGCGCTCGGGCAATTCGAAGTGGCTCTACGAGCTCTCGAACACCAACCCGGTGTGGATCCATCCCGAGGACGCCAAGTTGATCGGCGTCGACACGCTCGACCTCGTGCGCGTGTCGACGCGCATCGGGCACTTCGTCAACAAGGTCTGGGTCACCGAAGGCATGCGTCCGGGGATCGTCGCGTGCTCGCACCACCTCGGACGCTGGCGCTTGTTCGATGACATCAACGAGAAGACGTGGGCGAACTCCAAGGTCGCGCGCGAGCAGATCGCTCCCGGGCAGTTCCGCTTCCGCCGTCTCGAGGGCATCCGGCCGTTCGAATCGAGCGACCCCGACTCCAAACGCATCTGGTGGACTGACGGCGGCGTGCACCAGAACCTGACGTTCCCCGTCCAGCCCGATCCGATCAGCGGCATGCACTGCTGGCATCAAGCGGTCACGGTCGAGCGCGCGCGCAGCGAGGACCAGTACGCCGACGTGTTCGTCGACACGTCGAAGTCGATGGCCGTCTACCGCGAGTGGGTCGCGCTCGCGCGGCCGGCCAAGGGCGAGCTGCGCCGGCCGCTGCACTTCGCGCGCGCCGTCAAGCCGTCGGCCAAGGCCTACTCGATGCCGAAATAGCGCGAGCGGCGCCGACCCGAGGATCGACGCCGCCCGTTGGATGGCTCGCGCGAGCGCGAACCGAATCGACTTGGCGCCCTAGATCACGGGCACAGCGTGAAGCCGATGCCGTTGCTCAAGTTGGTGGCGCCGACGGCGGGCGGGTCGCGGAACCAGCACTGCGCGTAGTAGCGTTGGCCCGCGTTGAACGGCGAGCCGAGCGCGGTCGGGTTCGCGGCCGCCCACGCGAGCCAGTCGACCGTGAACGTTCCGGTGCACGAGTTGGCAGTTCCGCCGCTGGTGATCGGAGGCAGGCGCTGCGTCGGCGAAGTGACGCACTTGTAGCTCAGGCTGCCGACCGCCCACGGCTGCGCGGTCGCGCCCAGTCCGTAGAAGAAGATCCCGTTGCGCTGACCTTCGGCGTTGTTGACCGTCAGGTTGAAGCCCGACGTCGCCGCAGCGCTCGGCACGCCGCTGTAGCTGATCAGCGAAGTGCAGCCGTGCGTCGTGATCGACGGCGTGCAGTAGGTCGACACGGAGCAATTGAGCCCCGGCACTTCCGCGGCGATCTGGATCGTCGTCGGCGTGCCAGCCTTGAACAGCGTCAACGTGACCAGACCCGGCGTCGGCGCGCCGCTGCTGTCGAAGCGGAAGTTGTAGGTCGTGCTCCAACGCAGCGCGTTGGCGTTTGCGTTCTGCGCCTGCGTCTGGCCTTCCCACTTCACGCTCGTGCCGAGCGTCGTCGTCGCGTTCCAGTCGGTGTTCGAGTACGGCTCGCCGCTGTGGTAGTCGACGTCGTGGAAGCCGACGTTCGCGACCGTGTTCATCGCCTGCAGCGGGACCTCGAACGCCTGACCGCAGCGGTCGGAATTCATGTTGAACAGCGCGTACTCGTAGTGGAACTGTCCGCCGCCGACGTCGGTGACGTGGTAGCCGAGGATGAAACGGCCGTCGTTCGGCACGTCGACGTTGACCAGCGTCGTGCCGGCTTCTTCGTTGGCCCACTCCTGGATCGCCGGCACCTGCGCGGCCGTGCTGCCGGCGAACACGAGGTTCGAACCCGGCGGCGTGTTGCTCGGGGCTCCGAGGTTGACCGGACGGTGCGAGTAGTTGTTGTGGCGGACGGAGTTGAGCGCTTCGTCCGACGTGATGTAGACGACCTCGCCCCAGTACTTCGCGCCCGTGTTCTGCGCGGGATCGATGTCGGCGTTCTGGATCTGGCAGCGCTTGTAGATCGCGTTGCCCGAAGCGCCGGCGCCGAGGATGAACGGGTACGGGTACACGCCGGTCCACGGTTGGATCTCCGAGCGCGCGCCGAGGTTCGTCTGCTGTCCGTTGAGGAACGTGTCGTAGGTGTCGGTCGCGAAGCGGCCGAGCCACGCGCAACTTCCGTTGGGCGTGTACGGGTTGCCGCAACTCGGCGCGTCCGCGGCGCAGAAGCCGTGCTTGAGCCAGCTCATGCCGATCTGCTCGAACCGCTTCGAGCCGTTGACCGTCTTCAAGCGGTACATCTGCGTCCCGATCACCGGGTGCTGGTTCGTGTTCGAGATCCAGATCGCGTCCGAGTCGCCGATGTTGCACGACACGGTGGTCACCGAGTACGCGGTGATCGAGCCGACCGTTCCGTCCTTCGAGAGCCCGGGGCCGACCGTGCTGACGATGACGTCGGGGCCGGTCATCGGAGCCGGCGCGGGCGCGTTCGCGACCACGGGCTCCGGTAGCGTGGCGTACGGCGACGCGAGCACGGTGATCGCTCCGAGGACGGGTAGCTCGTCTCCCGCGAGCGCGAGCCCCATCTCGTCGGCGACGCATCGCGCCAGGCGCAGCTCGCCGCTGATCGCGAACTGACCTTCGCTCAGCCAGTTGACCGACTGCCCACCGGACACGATGTCGAGCACCGGCCGGCCGTTCCACTGCGCCGAGCGCGAGACGAGCGTCCACGAATCGGCTGTGCACTGCAGCGCGAGGTCGCCCAGCCCGAGCGTCGCGCCTTCGCCGCGAGCGAGGACCATTTGAGCTTGGCCCGTCGGCATCGCCGCGCTCTGGATGGAGGCGACGTCGCGGCCCTGCGCGACGACTTCCGCCTGGCCGCGCAGGTCGAGCGTGGTCGCGCCGCGGGCCAGCGAGCCCTCGGGCGCGAGCGACCAACCCGCGGGGAGCTGCTGCTCGGCGGCCGGGAACAGGACGATCTCGCCGGCGAGCGTGAAGCCGCGGACGAGCGTTTCCGGCGCGCGATCTCCGGCTCCGGAAGTGCCGGCGGCGAACACCGCCGGCGCGAACGCGCTGGCGCACAGCACGGACGAAACGAGGGCTCGATTCAGTGAACTCATGGATGCTCGACTTGGCTGGCGGCCCGATTCGTTGGGGCCGAGGTTTGTTGGTTCGGGGACGAACTCGTGGGCTCTGGGTGGGCGCTGGCCGCGCGGATCACCGGAGCTCGGCCGCGTTCTGGCTCCTGCGATCGAACGCAAAACTCTACTCGATGACGATTGCGATCCGCGCTGGCCGAGCGATCGCCCCTAGTGGAGCAGAGGAGCTCCGTCGCCGATCTGCGGCTGAAAAACTCGTCGGCAGTCTCGGCTTCGGCCTCGGCGCGCATTCGATTCAGGGATGCACGGACGATTCAGTGCTGCACAGGCTCGGTCGACTGATGTTCAGGCGAAGGATGTTCAGGGCTGCGCTCGGCAGCCTCGACGTGGCGTTGTGCCCCGGCCTCGTCGCCACGTTGCGAGAGGACGTACGCGAGCCCGAGGTGCGCCGCCCGGTGATCCGATTGGAGACGGAGCGCCGCCTCGAATTGTTCCTCGGCGCGCGCCGAATCCTCGAGCCCGAGGTACGCCTGCCCGAGCAAAGCATGCGTATCGGCGTCGTTCGGATTGGATCGCAGCGCGATGAGGTAGTGCTCGATGCCTTCGGCGAAGCGGCCGGCTTGGCAGAGCATGCCCGCCAAGTTCTCGCGCGCTTCGACGAAGTCGGGGGCGAGCTCGACGGCCTTCGAGAAACGCGCGATCGCCGCGGCGGTGTCGCCGCTCGCAGCGCGTTCGACGCCGCGCTGGTACTCGTCGAGCGCCTGCGAGTTCTGCGCGGCGGCCGTCGCGCGCTGCTCGCGCCGCTCGAACTGCCACGTCGCGCCGTAGGCGACGAACGAGAGCATCGCGACCAGCGCGATCGCGGCGACGTACCCCGCGCGCGTCATCCGGCCCTCGACGCGCAACGCGAGCTTCTGAAGGGCCGTGCTCGATCGGTACGTCGTGCGCGCGACGGCGAGGAACAGGTACGCGACGATCGCGCAGGCGCCGAGCGAACACAAGAGCGGCAAGCCGTCGTCGAGCCCGAACGGCGCGAAGTTGCGCAGCGCGAACAACGTCGCGAGGAACACGCCTGCGAGCACGGTCTCTTCCGCGATCGTGGAATCGACCGCGCGGCGCGCCTTGCCGCGGAAGGCGACCGCGACGGCGAACGAGACGGCGCTCAGGATCAGCGCGAGCGGCCAGTCGAAGTCGTCGTTGTGCAGCAGCAGCACGGCCGTGGTCGCGAAGACGAAGCCCGCGAGCAGCACGAGCCGCGCGAGCCGCTCTCCGCTCGCCGCCGTCACGGCCGGCAGAGCTCTGCGCGCCTTGGCGAACATCGCGGGCACGCCGACGCCCACGTACAGCGCGTCCTTCGGGCACACGCTGACGCAGTCGAGGCACTTCATGCAGCCCGCGTCGACGACCATGCCGAAGTCGCGCACCTCCTGGTGCACGCGCACGTTCGACGTGCAGACCGCCGTGCAGTGGCCGCACTGCTCGCACGCATCGGTGACGCGGATGCGCACGGGCGCGAGCTGGTCGACCACGCCGAAGATCGCGCCGTACGGACAACCGTACGTGCAGAAACCCTTCGCTCCGAGGAACGCGACGATCACGAATCCGCAGATCGCGAAGGTCGCGATGCTCATCAACCATCCCGGGAACGTCGCCCAGAACGCGTCCGTCGTCACCTGCATCGACGAGCGCAGCAGGTCGTCGCCGTGGAGCGCGCGCTGCGCGAACGGCGCGAGGAACATGTACGTGAACACGAGCCACGGCACGACGCCGAGCACGCCGAGTTGGATCGCGCGCGGCCGGAAGTGCAGCTTGCCGAGCATCCAGCGACACAAATCCTGCAGCGCGACGATGTGGCACGCCCATCCGCAGAACCATCGCCCGAAGAGCAGCGTCGAGAAGATCGTCAACGCGAAGAAGATCGCTCCGGCGTTGACCACGCCGCGCTTGGCGAGCTGGATCGACTCCGACGGCTCGACCGGCGAGAGCGTCGAGCCCGTGGCGCGCCAGTGGACCACGTGGACTGCGACCGCGACGTAAACAGCTTTCCAGCACAGTGGGATCCGAAGCTTGGAATTCACGTGACTTGAAGTCGCGGC
>JADMIO010833489.1_pt1 | contig 44789 bp, 38 predicted proteins | sample 8958161 | NCBI WGS metagenome assembly JADMIO01 (sample SAMN16585339, study PRJNA669376) | soil metagenome | isolation source: Crop rotation soil | place: USA: Cullars Rotation, Alabama | collected 2011
GCCGCGACTTCAAGTCACGTGAATTCCAAGCTTCGGATCCCACTGTGCTGGAAAGTTGTTTTGTTTCATACGAAGATAAGGTAGAGGGATTTGGAATTGGGAATTTGGAGATAATACCTAGGTGTAATCGTAATAGCCCTTCTTGCTCTTTCTTCCTAATTCTCCCCTGTCTACTTTCTCCTTTTGTATTGTTGAAGGTTTTAACCTGGATGGTTTGTCCATTGCCTCGTATACAGAACAGCTTACGGCATAATTAATATCGTTGCCAATGAGGTCCATCAACCTGAAAGGTCCCATCTTGAAACCTGATGCTTCCATTAATTCATCAATCGTTGGAATATCAGCAATTTTACTTTCAAGGAGATTTAGAGCTTCAATATAATATGGGCGCGCAACGTGATTGACAATGAAGCCAGGGGCATCCTTACAAAGAACTGCTATCTTGCCTATTTTGTTGGAAAAGGTAAAGGCTGAGTCAATAATCTCAGTGGTGTTGAATTTAGTCTTGACTATTTCCAACAATTTCATAAGTGGGGCAGGATTAAAGAAATGAAGTCCAATCAGCATTTCTTTTCTTTTCATTCCAGCGGCAAGGCTGGTTACAGATAGAGATGAAGTATTGGTTGCAAAAATGCAGTTGTCGGCATTTATCTTTTCCAGTTGATGGAAGAGGGAAAGCTTGATCGATTCTTTTTCTACGATTGCTTCAATAATGAGATCGGCAACACAATCGGAAATCCTGGTGGTAAACCTTAGAAGGGATATAGCATGATCTTTTGCTTCGCGAAGCAATTTTCCTTTTTCTACTAAAGAATGCAAATTTTTATCAATCGCAGTTTTTGATTTCTCCAGCATGGAATCTTCCACATCATAAACTGTGGTCTTGAATCCTGATTGCGCACACAGCTGCGCGATCCCACTACCCATGGTTCCCGCACCGCACACGACAACAGATTGAATTGATTGCATGATGCAAAATACGCAATAAGGATCCGACCTTTTAGAAAAACAATCTTCAATTTTTGTTCTCTAAAAGGTCGGACACTTATACCACAACGGTCTCTTACATCACAGGCGTATGCACACCTTCTGCAATTTCTTCAATCATCTTCTTATTAAATGCGTCGAGATCTTTCGGACTTCTACTAGTTACCAGGCCATGATCTACGATTACTTCTTTGTCTTCCCATATAACACCCGCGTTTACCAGGTCTGTTTTGATAGCCGGGTATGAGGTCATGTTGCGACCCTGCAATAAACCTGTTTCAATTAAGAGTTGTGGTCCGTGACAAATTGCTGCCAGGGGCTTTCCGGATTTCAAAAACTCTTTCGCAAACGACACGCAATCTTTATTGACGCGCATCTGATCCGGATTGAGGACTCCACCGGGTATTACCAATGCATCATAATCCTCCGGATTTGCATCAGAGATGTTTACATCAACAGGTAGTTCAATACTCCAATGATCATGATTCCAGGCCTTCACTTTGCTTTTCTGGGGGGAAACTATGTGCACGGTTGCGCCTGCAGCTTCCAACGCTTTCTTTGGGCTGGTGAGTTCTACTTCTTCAAAACCATTTTCTGTTATGATTGCTACTTTTTTACCATCGAGGTTTTTCATAATTCAAAAACTTTATAGGTGAATAATGGAAAATGGATTTCAAAAATCAAACCGAATGCAGTTGAGGGTTTTCAGTTTTCGGTTTTCGGTTTACAGTTTTTGGTTTACAGTTTACAGTTGATTCAAGGCGGCTATTCATCAATTTTTCTTAACCGTCCTCCGTCATCTGTCCATTGTCAACTTCCTGGAGCAGACAGAGCATTCAATCTGGGTCATTTCAACCACAGTGGGATGTTGATAAGTGTCTGATCAGGCTGCTGCTTCTATTCATTTGCCATCATTTTTTATCAAGGAATTTTTCTTTTCTATCTACTGGCATGCTTTTAGGTCTTATAGGGCAGATCGTTATCTATTTAAAAACAATACGAACGTATCTATTCATCAAAAACAATATAATTATGAAAAAAATGTCATGGGGGCTATATGGAATTGGTATGGCTTTGTTGCTTTCCTCTTGCGTCGCTAAAAAGAAATATGTAGAAGCGCAAAACAGAATCAGTCAGCTTGAACAAACAAATGCTGATTGTGTAGCAAAGACCGAAAGCCTCAACACTAATATCGCTACCCTCCAACAAACAAACACTGAGCTTCAAGGTCGTTACGACAGCTCAATGAGAATGTACACGAATCAGCAAACCAAATGGAGCGGTTATACTGGTTATTACGAGAAACAAAAAAGCTCAGCAGATCAGATGCATCAAACACTTCATCAGCAACTTGATGATAAGATAGGTGCGTCTAATATTGTTTTAAATAGTAATAAGGTGTACATCACACTGCCGGAGGCAACGCTGTTCAATTCGGGTAGTACCACTTTAAGTACTAAAGGCACAGACATTATTAATACCCTGGCTGCCACCATTTCACAAAATCCAGACGTAGAAGTATATGTTGCTACACTAGCAATGGATCCTGCTACAGGTACTGCATGGACTGAAACCAATGGAACAGACATGGATAACACAAACGTAAATGCTACTGCAACAACCAGTAATTACAATTCTGGTGTGAACAACAAAAGTGCAGTAAACAATCATCCTGCTGCAAAGAGCACATATAAAAAACCTGCTGCAAAGAAATCATACGCGAGTACTACAAGCTCAACTAAATACAAGTCTGAGGCTAGTAAGAAAACAATGAAGTCAAATTATGCGAAGACACGCAAGCCTTCAACAAGCAGTAACAGTATGGCAGTTGCAAGAGCTTCAACCATTGTTAGCACTTTAAGACAACAAGGTGTACAAAAAGCAGGTATCCAGGTAACTGATCCTGTAAACCGTACTACCACTACTTCACGTAAATACCAGGTTATTGTTTCTCCATCTATGGAAGGTTATTACCAAATGATGGGCAAGAATGATCTTGGAACAGGAATGAAATAAGAGACAATAGACAGTAGACAGTAGACAATAGACAATAGACAATAGACAAGAGGAAGGAACAAGGAAGAAACAAGAAGAAACAAGAAGAAATAAGAAAGACCGCAACTTGCGGTCTTTTATTTTTTACCTAAGGAGGAGATAAACCATATGCAGTAAACGGAAAACTGTAAACTGTGAACCGTCAACGGACTAACTCATTTCACAATCTTCAACTCCTTGATGATATTGGAAGCACCGCCAAGTTTGTCGATGCACCATAGCACATACCGGATATCTACACAGATAGTTCGATTTAAATCTTTGTCGAACGCTATCTTGTGACTCAATGCTTCATAATTTCCATCGAAAGCGAGACCTATCAATTCGCCGGTACCGTTTATGACCGGTGAACCAGAATTTCCGCCCGTGATGTCGTTGTTCGTGATAAATCCTACTACCAGGTCGTTCTTCTGTTTATCGATATACTGGCCGAAATCTTTCTTCTTGGCCAATTCAATCTCCTTTTCCGGCAAGTCGAATTCATAATCGCCCGGTTTGTATTTAGCGAGCACTCCTTTCATAGTAGTCACATTCTCGTACATCACGGCATCGCGGGGTTTGTAAGCTTTTACTTGTCCATAACTCACGCGCATGGTAAACGTAGCATCAGGATACATCATCTTCGCCTTGGCAGGGTCCTTCTGCATAATTCCTTTGAGGTATAGTCGACCCAGTTCATTGTTCTTGGTAGTGAATTGCTGGAAGAACTGAAGATATTTGCTTTGCCAGTTCTTTAGAAAAGCTGATGCTGTTGCATAAGCCGGATCGCCCTGCAATTTAGCAGCATCTGGATTTGATGTAAAGGCTTTCCATTTTGCATCGTCTAATATGAAAGTGCTTGAAAAAACTTCCGCCGCATATTTTTTGAAAGTTGCAGGATCTTTCAAGTCGCCATAATTGTTTCGTATTGCTTCAAAAAAACCGATCGGATGCTGTGATTTATCCACGGCATTGTAATACATCTGCAGAACGGTAGCAACAATGTTTTGGTCGGAAGGTTTATTTTCTCCTTTCAAAAATTCATTCCTGGAGTTATCGGCTGATTCAACGGCCTTTTTAATGTCGGCAGATGAAAGCCCTTGTCGCACCAGCGCATTCTCCACCTGTTGTAGTGACGCTGCAAAGGCCAGGAGTGGTGAACCAAAAATTCCTTCATTAATATATACGCGATGCTTGCTATAAGGCTTCCAGGCATCATATGCTTTTGCCCATTCGGAAAATAAATTTTCATATTCAGGCTTGCCTTTGGCCCAATTCATAAAATCGTTCTCAAATTTTTGCTTCTGTCCAAACACATCGTACTGTAATAACTGCTTGGTTTCGCCATCATAAAATTTCCAGTAATTGGCGATGTTGGCATATTCGGGCGCAAGTTGGAGTTTGATCGCAGGATCTTTTTTCATTTCTTCAAACATATACTTCAACCTCATATCGCGCAGGGAAACCAATGTGGGATTATCAATATCGATTTTTTGTTTTACGCCATAGGAAGTTTCATATCTATTGGTGCTTCCGGGATAACCCCAGATCATGGCGAAGTCGCCTTCCTTGATTCCCTTGATGGAAACTGGCAAAAAATATTTGGGTTTCAAGGGAACATTTTCGGGAGAGTAATCTGCTGGTTTACCGTCTTTGCTCATGTATGCGCGAAAGATGGAAAAATCGCCAGTATGCCTTGGCCACTCCCAATTGTCGGTATCACCACCAAATTTGCCAATGCTTTCAGATGGCACACCCACTAATCGCACGTCATTGTATCGCTCATAAACAAATACCATGAATTGATTTCCCTTGAACAAGGAACTAACTCTTCCATAAATATTTGCCTCGGGCTTACTGAATCGTTTGTTTAAAGATTGAACTACTGATTGAAGTTTTGATTGCCGCGCCGCACCACTCAAATCTTTCAAAGAATCTTCAACTTCCTTTGTAACATCTTCAATCTTCAAAAGAAATTCAGCATAAATGCCTGGGGCAGGAATTTCTTCTTGTTTGGTTTTTGCCCAGAATCCATCGCGGAGATAGTTATGTTCTACTGAACTTGCGGAAGCAACCGCGTCATAACCGCAATGGTGATTGGTGAAGATCATGCCTTCATTGCTCACTATCTCGCCTGTGCAAAATCCGCCAAAGATGATGATGGCGTCTTTCATGGAGGCCTTATTGATATTGTACAATTGATCTTTCGTTAGCTTCAATCCCTTCTTCATCATGTCGTTGTACACCTGCTCGCCCAATAGTAAAGGAAGCCACATTCCCTCGTCGGCCATACTTCGAAAGGCGGCCACGGAGAAGAATAAAATCAACAGAAGTTTTCGCATAGAGAAAAATTTTTAAGATGACAAACGTACTGTAAAATATTAAAGGTAAATGGTATTGCGAATTTGCGTGCCCATAGCTATCGGGAAGATAGCAGGGTATTAAATTATTTCTTTTAAGAACGTGAGGATATTGAATGGGTTGCACGGAAATTGATATAGGATTGCAAAACTTTTTATCTTACAATTTCAATAGCATACAAATGATAATCACGACCACACCCAATATCGAAGGGCAAAGAATCACGGAATATCTTGGCGTAGTGACTTCTCAAACAATTATTGGTGCGAATTTCTTTAAGGATATCCTTGCAGGACTGCGTGATTTCTTTGGCGGCAGAAGTGGTGCCTATGAGAGAATATTGGATGAGGCCAAGCAATATGCCATGGGCGAGTTGGTGCAACGTGCCAAATCGATTGGTGCAGACGCTATTGTTGGTATTGACATCGATTATGAAACTGTAGGAAGTAAGGGAAGTATGTTGATGGTTAGCGTCAGCGGCACAGCTGTAAAACTTCAATGATCAGACCTGTTCAGATGTTTCCATAACAGATCCTTCAACTCCGAAAGCCCCTGCTGTGCTACGGCCGAAATAAAAATGTGTGGAACGTTTTGCGGCAATTCTTTAGTAATTGCCTTCCTCAACTCATCGTCTAGCATATCACTCTTACTGATAGCAACAATGAATTGTTTGTGTAGCAATTCAGGATTGTATTCTTCCAGCTCTTTAACGAGTATATCAAATTCTTTTTTATGATCGTTACTGTCTGCCGGAATTAAGAACAGTAACACAGGATTTCTTTCTATATGCCTAAGAAATCTATGCCCCAACCCTTTTCCCTCTGCAGCACCTTCAATGATACCGGGAAGGTCTGCCATACAAAATGATCTTCCGTCTCTATACTCCACCATTCCTAATTGAGGGGTGAGCGTAGTGAACGCATAGTCTGCAATTTTTGGCCTGGCAGCGGTAACCACCGATAACAAAGTGGATTTACCGGCGTTCGGAAATCCAACAAGTCCAACATCGGCCAACACCTTGAGTTCAAGAATTCTCCACCCTTCCTCGCCGGGTTCGCCGGGTTGTGAATGTTCAGGCGCCTGGTTAGTGGCAGTTGCAAAGGCGGCATTGCCTAATCCGCCTCGCCCTCCTTTCATCCAAATTACTTCTTGTCCATCTTCTAAAATTTCTACTTCTTTCAAACCGGTTTCTTCATTTTTTGCAATTGTTCCTAATGGAACGTCAATGATCACATCCTTCCCGCTTCTGCCCGTACAGTTATTGCCACTACCTGATTCCCCGTTTTCAGCAAGAACATTCTTGTAATAGCGAAGATGTAACAAGGTCCACAGGTTCTTGTTGCCTTTCAGGATGATATGGCCACCCCGGCCGCCGTCACCCCCGTCGGGACCTGCAGTGGGGTTGAACTTTGTGCGCATAAAATGTCTGCTTCCGGCGCCACCATGACCGCTTCGGCAGAAAATTCGGATGTAGTCTATGAAGTTTGTCTTTTCCATTGCAACGATCGGCAAAGATAGTTTGTCAAGCCTCAAACCGCAGTGATGAAGTCAATTGTAATTTTTGGGTTGATTTTAGCGATCGGATCCTGCTGCAAAGAGAATAAATCTGACATACCTACCTGTATTCAAAACCGGATTGAGCAAATAAAGAAGGAACCCAAATGGAATCCCCCGGCCGAAGTAAATGAGTATCTATATAATGACAGGAAAGTCTACTTGTTTACAGCGGATTGTTGTGATCAGTTCATCAGCCTGGTAGATGGTTCATGCAATACCCTTTGCGCTCCTTCTGGAGGAATCGCCGGCACCGGTGATGGCAAATGCCCCGATTTTTATGAGAAGGCAACACATCTTAGATTGATCTGGAAAGATCCGCGCTAGTCCTTTTGAATTTCTTTCCAGGTCTTATACAGCGTTTCCTGCGAAGGTCTGTTTTGATCTATTTCTCTCAGGGGTTCGCACAGTTTCCAGTGATTAAACATTTCTTTTGGCAGAGATTGATACAATTGAGTGCCTTGCGTTTTCCAATTGATCATTTCATCACTTACTTTCTTGATGATAGATGCAGGATTTCCTGCAACCACTGATCTGCCAGGAATTTTTTCTCCCGCTTTTATAAAACTCAAAGCACCAACAATACATTCATCACCTAATTCTACATCATCCATAATGACCGCATTCATTCCAACCAGGCAATTCTTTCCAATGGTTGCGCCATGTATAATAGCACCGTGACCAATATGCGCACTTTCTTTCAATAGCACAGTAATTCCGGGGAACATATGAATGGTACAGTTCTCCTGTATATTGCAACCATCCTCAACAATGATTCCTCCCCAATCTCCTCTCAGTGCCGCGCCCGGACCAACATAAACATTCTTACCAATGATCACGTTACCTGTTATGGCCGCTTGCGGGTGAATAAACGATGATTCGTGGATCACTGGTTTAAAGGATTTGAATTCGTAAATCATCTAAAGATTTGAGATTTGTCTCCCGATAGCTATCGGGATGAGATTCGAGGTTGTTCAATGTGGAAGATTAAATCGACGCCGATCCTTTTAAGAGCGCCTTACCTGTTCGGAAACACGTTCCCTTGAAGAAGGCAATCTGCTCTTCTCTTTGATTACTCACTGTTATCAGGTAAACTCCGGTACTTCGTCCATTGTGAAATTCTTTTGCTTCGGCTGTCAATACATCTCCAACATTCACTGCTTTGGTGAAGACGATATTAACGTCGAGCGCTACGGACAAATTATTCCTGTTGTTGCACGCGAAAGCAAAGGCACTATCGGCCAGTGAAAATGGAATTCCACCATGAACGATTCCAAAGCCGTTCACCATTTCCTTGCGGATACTCATTCGTATTTTGCTGTAACCTTCGCGTACTTCCAACACCTGTACTCCCATCCATTGACTGAAGAAATCATTTTCCATCATATGGTCAACAACAGATTGGGCTAATTGATCTTTATGGCTCGACATATAAAGTCTAGTTTTTTTGAAGTTAGGTTATTCGCCTTTAAACGCCGGTTGCCTCTTATTGATAAAAGCACTTACACCTTCCCGGTAATCGGCGGTTTGCGAAGCTTTTTTTTGCAAGATGTCCTCATCTCTCAATTGATTTTCGAAGGAGTTGGACATTGAAATAAATAGCGCTTCCTTGGTGAGCGCGAGCCCGCGAGTTGGCATTTTGGAAAGCGTTGCAGCAATGATCAATGATTGCTCAATAAATTGATCGTCCGGGAAAACTTTATAGATCATGCCTATTCTTTCCGCTTCCATGGCTGGAATTTTTTCGCCTAACATCATTAGCGCGGAAGCTTTTTGCCATCCAATCAGCCTGGGTAAAGTATGCGTCCCTCCACTGTCGGGTATCAATCCGATTTTTGAAAAGGCCTGTAGAAAAGAAGCTGACTCCGCAGCGATTACAACATCACAGCACAATGCAATGTTAGCTCCGGCCCCGGCTGCAACACCATTAACGGCCGCTACCACGGGTTTTTGCAAAGCGCGAATGCGACTTACAATTGGATTATAGTGTTCCGACAGTATCACATCAAACCCGGGACCGTGCGGGTCAGTTACTTCAGCAAGGTCTTGTCCGGCACTAAAAGCCTTTCCAGCTCCGGTAAGATAAACACATCTGACTTCTTTGTCAATGCAGTCATCCAACCTGCTTTGAAGTTGAAGCGCCATTTCACGATTGAAAGAATTTAATTTTTCGGGTCGATTAAGGGTAATATGCGCTACTGCATCCTTGACCTGGAAAAGGATTGAACTCATACAGAAAGCAGATTTGAGTACAAACATACAGAGAATCAACTCTAGAGTTCAACGAATCTCTGAGTGAAATGCACAATTGAGCGTGCGCATTTCCCGTTAATTGTCTTTGAATTCTTTGCATACTGGTTTAGTAATTTTGAATGCGGAAACTTTTCTTTGAATCCAATCACAAAAATGCGGATGTTGAATTCAAGTTTGAGGCGGATCATATTAATGTTCATCCTGGTGGCAGGCGTAATGGAGGTACAGGCCCAGAAGAAAGAAGACAGTTCTTCATGGCATGTCAACAAGAGTTTGCCGGACTCTGCATATATAAGGAAATATGATACTCTGCTTCATCTTCAATCGTGGATCAGCGTGAACCAAATGGAGTACCGTTTTAATTATTCAGAAAAATTGAAATTGGTTCTTGCTCCAAACGAAATTAATAACTACTCTGTTGGCTTCAGTTACCGTTTCCTGGAACTTGGTCTTAGCTTCAGTCCGAAATTTCTAAACTCGGAGGATGATGTCTGGAAGAAAGGAAAGTCTGAAAAATTCACTCTTGGCTTTGGATTTAGCATGCATCGATTTCATTTGTCGTTTGACCTCACTTCGGTCAAGGGTTTTTATTTGAAGAATAGCGCGGATTATGGCCGAACTATCCCCGACTCACCCAATTTTCTTTTCCCCGACTTACGCGTGGGTTACTTCAGCACTTTGCTGCGGTATAATGTCAATCCCAAATATTCTACTGCAGCATTGACGAGTGGTTCACAGGTGCAGTTGCGTTCGGCGTGGACGGTTCTCCCAACTTTTCAATTTGCCACTTTTAACTTTCACAATGAGATTGATAGTTCTGGTGTGCAAAGCGAAACCACCTACAGCACCGATTTAAATTTGTTGGTGCCTGTAATGGGCACAGTGGTGATCTCTCCCAAATTCTCTTTTTCGATGGGGGCCGGGCCCAGCATTGGTGTAGATTTTTTTAAATCAGTGGCAATTGATGAAGACAACAAGCCTGTGTCATCGAAAGGAACCGGCTTTACTACCGGCTACACTTTTCAATCAGCATTGAGCTATTACAAACGAAATTTTTTTGCGGGATTTGAGTATCGATACAGAAGCTACGGGCACAAGATCGAGGATTTACAACGGCTCATTAAGCAATACTCCTACTTTCAAATATATTTTGGCTGGCGATTTCGCGCTCCCGGCTTCGCTAAGAAAACTCTTGATTGGGCTAACAGGGTTTCGCCGATAAAGTTCGAGTAGTGAGGGGTGAGTGGTGAGTAGTGAGTAGTGAGTGGACAGTTGACAACGTATTAAAGGGTGCTTGGACTTCAAGTCAGCACTCCACATTTCATCAAGCCATCAACCTAATGACACTTAAAGTAATCGAATGGTTCCCTGCAATCGTTGCACTGATATAGCGCTTTGCATGCAGTAGATCCAAATTGACTGATCATCCTGGTGTTGTAAGAATTGCAATGGGGACACTGAATACTTTCCTCCTGCTGAAAAAGATCTGGTGTGCAAACCATTTGCTTTGGATTGGGTGGGGCAATGCCATAAGCCTTTAGTTTCTCTTTTCCTTTTTCAGTCATCCAATCGGTTGTCCATGCCGGTGATAACACCGTCCTTATTTCAACATTCTTATGTCCGTGTTCAATTAATTTGAATCGGATGTTCATGCTAATGACGTCCATTGCCGGGCAACCGGAATAAGTGGGAGTGATGGTAATGATGGGGCTTCCGCTGGGAGTGAGTTTAATTTCTCTAATAATTCCAAGATCAACTACCGATAATACAGGGACTTCAGGATCATGAACATCCTCCATTAGTTTCCAAAGCTCTCTTATATCATGCCCATTTGTTGTCACTGAATTTTTTTTTGCTTACAGATCCGGCCTTTTGGAAGTTTAATCCAATGGAAGGCTTTTTCAAAAGGTCGGATCTGGGATCCTAATTATCACCACTCACTTCCCGGATAAGCTCTCTGCAGAAACTGCATTTCTGCTAATATATAACCAAGGTGTTCAGTGTGAGCACCTGTCTTTCCGCCGGTTTGCATCCACACTGGTTCACCTTTTTCAGTTTTTTCCAGGGGAACCAGAAGGGTCGCTTCTTCAAAAACATCTTTTATTTTTTGCTCCCAGGAGGGTTTGATTTGGCTGAGGTCAACTGAAATTTTTTCTCTCAACAATTCGATTTCATATTCAGATGGCGTCAATAACTCGCCTGTGAATTTCCAAAGCGCAGTTATTGACTGCTTCACTCTGCGACTACTTTCTTCAGTTCCATCACCCAACCTGATCACCCACTCAGCGCTCCATTTCAAATGATAGGTTGCTTCTTTTAATGATTTTTCTGCAATCGCCGAGAGTTGCGTGTCACTGGATAGCTGCAGTTGCTGATAAAAGTAGAATTGATGACTGCTGAATAAGAATTGCCTTAAGATGGTTTGTGCCCAGTCTCCATTAGGTTGTTCCACTAACAAACAGTTTTTGTAATCCCATCCATCCCGCAGATACGCGAACGTGTCTTCAGTTACTTCTTTTTTGCCAGTGAGTTGTGCGGCGTATTGGTAAAAATTTCTTGCTTGTCCAATGAGATCCAGCGCAATATTAGAGATTGCAATGTCTTGTTCAAGTATTGGACCATGTCCTGTCCATTCACTGTTTCTATGTCCTAGAATTAATGCATTGTCTGCTAAGTGCAGGGTATAATCAATCAGAGCTTTATTCATCCTACATGTGTTTCAATTCGTCAGGTAAGTCGTAAAACGTTGGATGCCTATATACTTTATCATTCATTGGATCATAAAATGAAGGAGCTTCGTCGGGGTTGGAGGCGTGCATATGCTTACTTTCAACAACCCATATGCTAACGCCTTCCTGTCTTCTTGTATATACGTCGCGGGCATTCTCAATCGCCATCTGCGCATCCGCTGCATGAAGGCTTCCCACATGCTTGTGATCAAGTCCTTGCTTACTTCTGATGAATACTTCCCATAAAGGCCAATCCTTGTTCATTGCATTTATTTTTGTTTCGACCTTCGTTGCAACCAGCAACGATAGATCACGCAGCTTTGTTAGTTCTCGCCTTCCGTTTTTCCGCATGTGCCATTGCGGCTTCGCGAACCCAGGCACCTTTCTCATGCGCATTCACACGGGCTTCCAGTCTTTCTTTGTTACATGGACCATTTCCGTTCACCACGTTCCAGAATTCATTCCAATCAATTTCTCCAAAATCATAGTGTCCTTTTTGCTCATTCCATTTTAACCTGGAATCGGGCAAGGTCATTCCTAAAATCTTTACCTGCTCTGCACATACATCAATGAATTTCTGCCGAAGTTCATCATTGCTCAATCGCTTGATCTTCCATTTCATGCTTTGAGCGGTGTGAGGTGATGCTTCATCATTGGGACCAAACATCATCACACTGGGCCACCACCAGCGATTGATAGCGTCCTGGCACATGCGACGCTGCGCTTCTGTGCCCTTACTCAATACTAACAGTATTTCGAACCCTTGTCGCTGATGAAAACTTTCCTCCTTGCAAATTCTCACCATCGCCCTTGCATAAGGTCCGTATGAAGCCCGGCATAGTGGAACCTGGTTCATGATAGCGGCTCCATCCACTAACCAACCAATCGCGCCTATGTCTGCCCAGGTCAATGTGGGATAATTAAATATGGAGGAGTATTTCGCTTTTCCGGAATGAAGTTGATTCAGCATTTCATTCCGATCGATGCCCAAAGTTTCGGCGGCAGAATATAAGTAAAGTCCGTGACCGGCTTCATCCTGCACCTTTGCTAAAAGAATCGCTTTTCTTTTTAGCGAGGGAGCCCGGGTAATCCAATTTCCCTCCGGCAGCATCCCAACGATCTCGCTATGCGCATGCTGACTAATTTGCCTGATTAGGGTCTGCCGGTATTTATCGGGCATCCAGTCCTTCGGTTCAATCCTGATTTCTTCATCTATCTTATCCTGGAATACCTTTTCAAACTCTACTTCCATTAATAAAAAGTTTGGGTAAAGATATAAAAATATACTAACGATTGTTAGTTTAAATTTTGAATACAGAGAGCCTGAACCGCGTTGATTCAAATTAACTAAACTGATCAATGGGTCTAAGCACCTTTTTCGTTTAGAGATTATTGTATTTTTGGGTTTAATTCTGCCTACATGAAAGCAAGTTTCGCTGGCTTATTAATTTTCATATCCACTACATGTTTCTCCCAAATCAAAGCCAGGGGCTTTTATGTTTCGATGGACAATGACAGTGTATGGGTTACTTTCAAAATCCCGAAAAAGCCAATTAATGAGACGTCGGATTTCTTTGGCAACAAAATCGACTTCTCAGCTATGAGGGAAGGCGTGGAAATCATTGATAGTTCAGGCAATGTAAAACAATTGATGCCTTCAGATAGTAAGGGTTTTGTGTTTACCAATAATTCCACGGTTTATAAGCTTTTTGCAAAGCCAGTGAATGAGGATCACTGGTGTTTTCTGCGTCCTGAAGTGATGGGTAAAAAGATGAGGTTGTTGTATTTTATGATTGAACATCCGCGTGGTAAAGTAACCACGGGTGCTTTTGGTACCACCAATTATAGTACTTTGGAAGAATACTATTGGACCTTTGAAAAGCATGACCGAACCTATCTTTTTCTGCGTAGCACTATGAAGGAAAAGGAAATTGCTCGGCTGATGAAAGAATATTTCAATGACAACCCAGAAATCCAGGAGTTGATCGATAAGAAATTTCAGCCATTTGCTTTCGGAGATCTATCTAAAAGAATTAAATCAATTGTTGAGGCCTATAACGCCAATTGAGATCTTTTTAAATAACCGTTAAGTAAGTTATTTTTTTATACTAACAATCGTTAGTATACTTTTGCTTTGCTTTTTCAAGGATTCGTTTTTCAGAATAAGGCACACAACGAATGCATTTGCACGGCGTTTATCATTAGAAGTATATAGTCATATGAAATTGATCCTGCCAATTTTTCTCATCATATTTTCCACCTTAGAACTCTCTGGTCAAAAACTGGCGAGAGGTTATTACGTTGATTTAAATAACGACAGTATTCCGGCAATGTTTAAGATTCCGAAGCGTATGCCCGATTACCTGACTGATATTTTCGGGAAGCAGATCGACTTTCCTAATCTGAAGGAAGAGATTGAGATAGTTGATCATAGGGGAGAGTTGCAGCGACTAACGCCTCGGGATATTAGAAGTTTCGCGTTCACTTATGGTGCCACGGAATACAAGCGCCATGCAAAGCCGGTCACCGATTACAATAAAAAGTTTTTGTTGCCCGAGATCATGGGCAAGAAATTGAGGTTGTATCATTACGCGATTGTCCATCCGGGAACCGCGCACCATTGGAATGGATCAACCGCAAAGGGTGGAAGTTCACCATATAAAGAATACTTCTGGACCTTCGAAAAGTATGATCGATCATACTTGTTCCTGAATAGTAAAATGAAAAAGAAGGAATTTGTGAGAAAACTAAAGGAGTTCTTTCATGATAGTCCCCGGATCCAGGAATTAGTAGATCAGAAATTCAGGGGCTTCACATTCACCAGTCGCCCCGATCTCATTCGATCAATCGCAGAATCGTACAACGAATGAAAACGTGCTGATTGGTTATCCGCAGCGTTTTACTTGCATCACTTGTCGATTATCTATATTTTGATAGTCAATTAAGCCTTTCCAATGAAACGGTTCGTGTTCTCCGGGTTTCTTGTCATCTTAATAAATTTTTTATTCGGTCAGTCGTCGGATAAGGGTTATTATATAACGTGGAACAATGATACTATTCCGGCGAAGTTTTTTATAGAAGGTCGCGCCTCCATCAATTTTTGCCTGACCTCCGACGGAATCCAAATCATCGATAGCAACAAGAATAAATCGTGGTTGTTGCCTACAGAGGCAAAAGAATGCAGGTTTGTATTCAAGGGAAAGGAATACAGGATCTTCTCCAAACCGGATAATCAATACGGCAGGAAAGCATTTTTTCATGCGAATATTGTAGGCAAGAGGGTGAGTATGTTCCAATGCTCTTCCATGCCGAGTATGTCCATAGGACGCTGGACTGTCACCTATTTTGCACTTGAAAAAGCAGACGGTACATTATTTAACACCACCACGCAGGAAACAGAAACCATCGTAAAGGAAAAACTTCGTCGGTTCTTCAATAGCGAGCCCTCAATGATGAAGTTGTTGGAAGAGAAATACAACCAAAATGAATCCCTGGAAAAAATCCTGAAATCACTCGTGATGGCATATAACGGAGAAGAAGCCAAATAACTATCAAGCGCTTCCCGATTTCCGGGATACCAGTACCACACCTGCTATCAGACAAATTGCTGCACCGCCCAGGAAAGCATATCCTTTGGTCTTTGTATCACTTTCTTTAGCTGTTATTTTTACATCACCGATTTTGACTTCGGCTTTCTTCTCATTTACATTCTTGAAACCGAAATATCCAAGGGCAGCTGCTACAATAATTAAAATAAGGCCAATTGATTTTTGCATGATTATTTAAGATTTGAAATTCAATATTCGATATCGATATTTCATTCGAGTTACAAGCATGTGCTTGCTCTAAGAGAACATCAGGTACGCTAAAAAGATCCACGTTGCACAAAAAATTAAGATCACCACTACGTCGTATTGCAGCTCATTCCATTTCTTCCTCTTATATATACCTTGATATAATAACCACGCCACCATCGCAGCCGGAATAGCAAAGAATCGGATTATGAAGTAGATCATTAGGGTTTTTCGGGTCTAAGAAGCGGGGTATCAAATTTGGTTTGCCATTTGCCAATCGCGCATTGCCTATTGGAATTTGCAGTGTGAATTTTTTTCAAGGATAAGAGCCAATATAATAATACGGTATCGAAGAAATGGGTTGCCAGTTGCCAATTGCCTGTTGCCCATTGCATATAGGATCTATCGCTCATCAAAATCTACGAAAACCTCTGGTGTAGTAGGGTGCGATTGGCAGGTCAGTATAAATCCCGCTTCAATTTCTTCATCTTCAAGTCCGTAGTTAACTTCCATTTGCACATCTCCACTCACCAATTTTGCCCTGCAGGTGCAACAAACTCCACCCTTGCAAGCAAAGGGCAGATCAGCGCCCTGTTTCAACGCCGCATCGAGAATGGTTTCGCCCTTTTGGGATAGATCGAATTCGAAGAGTATGCCGTCCAGTTTTATTTTGATCTTACTGGTTGGTCCTGTATCGGAACTTTTTTCCTGTTGTTTACTGCCTTCGTATGTTTTCTGGCCCGGAGTGGTGAACAATTCGAAATGAATGTGTTTCTTGTCCACCCCCTTTGCCTCAAGAAACTTTTTCACGCTAAAGATCATTTCTTCCGGCCCGCAGATAAATGATTCGTCAATTGTTTCAAGATCAACCAGCTTATTGAAGAGAGCCTCGCATTTGTCTGCGTTTATACGACCATGATAGATCGGTGCATCAGTGACTTCCCTGCTAAGGATGTGGTGGATAGTAAGACGGTCGATGAATTTATTTTTTAATGCCTCTAATTCTTCCTTAAAAATAATGGATGCCCTGCTTCTGTTTCCATATATCAGTGTGAAGCTGCTATTTGGTTCAGTGAGCAAGGTTGTTTTTATAATTGAAAGAACTGGCGTAATGCCACTGCCCGCCGCGAAGGCGAGGTAATTCTTTTTGGTAAAAGGGTGCAGGTCGGTGTAGAATTTTCCAACAGGAGGCATTACCTCCAATACATCCCCTTTTCTAAGTTGATCATTTGCGTGAGAAGAGAATATACCACCTTCAACTTTCTTAACTGCCACTCGCCACTCATTGTCTAGCGGACTGCTGCAAATAGAATATGTTCTTCTGATTTCTTCACCATTCAAATTGGTACGCATGGTGAGGCTCTGCCCCTGCCTGAATGCGAATTTTTCCTTGAATTCATCAGGTACCTCGAACAGCAACGAAACGCAATCATCGGTTTCTCTACGGACTTCTTTTATTTTCAGTGGATGAAAATGAATCATGACTTTACTTTAATCCTTCAACCAGGAATTTGACCATATTCTCTTCCAGCACATCTTCAGTGATGGTTTTGCGGGAGCGATGCCAGGATTCGATGCCGCTAATGGCAGATAAGATGGTAAGCACAGCCACATAAGGTTCTATCTGTTTCATTTGGCCGGTTTGCGTGCCTTGTTCTATTATAGAGGCGAGTCGCTTACGATAATGTCTTCTCTGGTTAAGAAAATTAGACAGATACGGTTCAGGAAGGTGCCGCCATTCATGATCTGATATGTAAATGCTCTCATACTGCTGAAGCATCATCCTTATATGGAAACGAATGAGCGTTTCCATTTTCTCCAGCGCAGAAGTAGAGCTTGCTTCCACCTGCTCCAGGTTCTGAATAAATTGATTCGCTACCTTAAAACATATGTCCTGGAGAATTTCCGACTTGGATTGGATATGGTTGTAGAGACTCGCCGCCTCAACCCCTACATGTTCTGCTATGTCGCGCATAGAAGCGGAACCAAAGCCTTTCTCCATAAAAAGTCGCGTGGCCTTGTCGATGATAACCTCTTTCTTGGTACCGTTCTTACCGCTCTTGATCTTTGCCATTGCGACAAATTTAGCTAACAGATGTTAGTTTCAAAATTATTTCTTCGGACCTATAGCTAACTAACGGATTTGCACTTTGCTGGAGGGTTTGGCACTCTTGACCACCAAGAAAACCTTACCCCTTCTACGATAGGAGGTGTCTTAAATCTTTTACCTTTTGGCTTTCTTGTGCCTTTCTTGTCCCTTGTACCTTGTGCCTTGTGCCTTCTTGCAGTCTTTTCCTTAGGTTTGCACCCGTTTAAACAAAAGATACCTGCATATGTCATTAATTGTTGTTGGTTCCATGGCCTTTGATGCTATTGAAACTCCGTTTGGGAAGAGTGATAAAATAGTAGGGGGCGCCGCCACCTATATAGCATGGAGTGCATCAAATTTTTATCGGCCCATCAAACAGATTTCTGTAGTGGGTGGAGATTTTCCGCAGGAAGAACTCAACCAGCTTCATGAAAGAGGAGTAGAATTGGAGGGAGTGCAGATAAAGAAAGATGAAAAAAGTTTTTTTTGGTCGGGCAAGTATCATCTTGATATGAATACCCGCGATACGCTGGAGACTCAATTGAATGTGCTCGCGAATTTTGATCCGGTTGTGCCGGAAAGCTACCAGGATTGCGAGTTTTTAATGTTGGGAAACCTTGTGCCGGCGGTGCAAATGGGTGTTATCAATCAATTGAAGCGGAAACCTAAATTGATTGTTTTAGACACGATGAATTTCTGGATGGAAGTAGCGATGCCTGATCTGGAACAAGTATTGAAGAAAGTGGATGTACTGCTGGTGAATGATAGCGAAGCAAGACAATTAAGTGGACAGTTTTCACTGGTGAAGGCGGCGAAGGAAATTATGAAGATGGGCCCCCGATACCTTATTATAAAGAAAGGCGAGCATGGCGCTCTATTGTTCCATGAAGACAATGTATTTTTTGCTCCAGCACTTCCTTTAGAGGAAGTATTTGACCCAACTGGTGCCGGTGACACATTTGCCGGGGGATTTATTGGTCACATTGCCAGAACCAAAGACATTTCGTTCGACAATATGAAATCGGCCATTATCGTTGGCTCGGCCATGGCATCTTTTTGTGTTGAAAAATTTGGGACTACCAGGTTGAGAGAAATCGGCAGGCAGGAGATTGAGAGTAGAATACAACAGTTCAAAGACCTCGTGAGTTTTGAAATTGAAGTGGCAGAAGAGAAAATCTGAGAATGAATTTCAAATCTCAAATTCTCCTGGCAAGAGTAACTGCATTCTTGAATTTCTTCCTCTTGCCCTGAAGGTTAAAAATTTCCGTATAGATGATATAGATTCCTATTGGAAGAGGCTTGTAATTTTCGCCTAGTCCATCCCATCTCAATGTCCCCCTTTGTGATAAAGTAGCATTGTTATATAGTCTTCTGACTTCTCTTCCGTTTGCATCAAATATCAAAATATTAGTAACGAAATTAGGTTCAGTCATTTCATAGTGAATGAAACAAATGTCATCCACTCCATCATTGTCGGGAGAAAATATTGAGGGATCAATATTGATTGACTCAACGTGACCTGCCGCATTTTTATATTGAGAATTTTGTAAGGCCGGCGTACCAAATCCAACAGTTGACGCCGCCGAAGCCCAGTTGTCCCTTGATTGCGTACTTGCACCTGGATCAATTCTTTCAAGGCTCACTCCCTCTTTATCCTGAAGCAAGGCGAAATGCCAATCCTGATCGTACTTCAATTCATCTATTATTTTTCCCTGCTCATTTAATATCAACACCACTCCACGATCATCCGGGAAAGACGGTAGTGACGAAACGTCCAGCAACCAGTCTACATTTCTGCTGAAAAAATGTTGCCTGGTGTTCATACTGCTTTCTGAAATGGCAAGGTAATCTCCTGGAAAGAAAAACAAAGGAACCTCACTCATTCGTTTGGGGACATTAATTGCACCATTTGTATTTCTATTCGAAATATAAAGCCGGGATACATCAATAATTTTCTGGCTCTTGTTAAGGAGCTCAACAAAGTCTACGCCGTCGCTCACAGGATTGAACAATATCTCATTTATCACCAGGTCAAGTGAATCAGCCATTGCGGATAAGCCTACGGGCCTTTTATTAAGAATGGAAATGAAATTGTTGCTGCAGTCCTTTATTCCCGTTATTGATAGTTGATACAGATTTCCTACTTGGAGAGGGCGACTAATTTTTAATTCAACTTCTTTGAATAATGGTGGCTTAGCAGTTGATTTCAATACGATCATAGACGGATCATCGAACAGGTAGTGTTGTGTATTTGCTGCTTCATTACTGTCGAGAGGTTCATCAAACAAGGTCATTATTGTTATACTATCCAACGCATATGCCCTGGTGAACGTGGGTGTTTGCACATCACGATTGCTCCTATCCAAAGAATTTTTTCTTCCAGGTGTTCCTCCTCTGGCATCAGCACTGGCCTTCCAATTGTTTTCGCCTTCACAAGGGTTGCCGGTATCTAACATTTCCAATGTCCATCCTCCTTCACTTTTGACTGCGTTGTTAAACCAATTTAATTGATAAGCTACAGCGTGAATACAAGAGCCGTCGCCAGAATAGACTGAAATAACGTCTGCATCATTATTCAGGGAGGGGAAATTATTGACGCCAATAGCAGAACCGAAGGATACAAAAAGGGCAGCCGCCGACGCGGAACATACAATCACAAAGCTGTCGGGCTGCAGGTAATAATCAATATTAACGGTTGCTGTACTGCTTCCATCAGACAGTTTCCATTGTTTTAAGTTGATTGGAACGCCTGATACATTTTTCAATTCAATGAATTCAGCATTGGGTAAACCTACTGCCGGTGCCGGATCAGGCAAGATTTCATCAATCACAATGGAATAGCGAATGGCTGTTTGTCCGTCCAAATCCCCTGATAAGAGGTTGAGCGAAAGCAATAATGCCAGTAATCTCAGCTTCCATCCACACATATAACAAACTTTTTTTGGCAATGAGCATTTGTACAATTATTTTTGAAGCGATGATGACGAAGAAGCATACAAAGATTTACAAACGTTCCAGTATGGAAGGTTGAAATCGTTTTGTATGACTCAAAATAATTGAAAGCCTTCCCAAAGTGGAAGGCTTTTTTCTTATTCATCAGGTTATTTTTCGGAATTCGCGGGAGGTTTTCCCTTTGCCAATTGATGGATTCCGGACATTAAAGGATGAAAAACTTTTATCAATAAATAAACAACAATGAAAGTAGCTGTAGTTGGAGCCACTGGGCTGGTAGGTTCAAAAATGTTACAAGTACTGGAAGAGAGAAATTTCCCTGTCAGTGAATTAATACCGGTTGCATCCGAGAAATCGGTAGGCAAAGAGATTTCCTTCAAGGGGAAAAAATATAAAGTAGTGAGCATGACAGATGCCATTGCAGCAAAGCCGCAGGTAGCCTTGTTTTCAGCAGGTGGCAGCACTTCATTGGAATGGGCACCGCGATTTGCTGAAGCAGGAATTACAGTAATCGATAATTCATCGGCGTGGAGAATGGATCCAACCAAAAAGTTAGTGGTGCCTGAAATAAACGCTGATGTGCTTTCAAAGAATGATAAGATAATTGCTAATCCCAACTGTTCAACCATTCAAATGGTTGTAGCATTAAACCCCCTGCATAAGAAATATACAGCCAGGAGAATTGTTGTAAGTACCTATCAAAGCGTAACAGGAACGGGCAAGAAAGCGGTTGATCAAATGCGTGGCGAACGCGAAAAACAAGTGAAAGGTGATAGTGCCGAGTATCCAATGGCTTACAAATACCAGATCGACCTCAATGCAATTCCGCAAATTGACGTGTTTCTTGAAAACGGATACACCAAAGAGGAAATGAAAATGGTGCATGAAACGAAGAAGATTATGGGTGATGATTCAATTCGTGTTACCAGCACCACTGTTCGCATACCAGTTATGGGTGGACATAGTGAGTCAGTAAACATTGAATTCGAAAGGGATTTTGATCTTGAAGAAGTGAAGCAGTTGTTGAGCGAAGCTCCCGGCGTGGTGGTAGTAGATGATCCCGCAAATCAGCAATACCCGATGCCAATGAATGCTCATGAAAAAGATGAGGTGTTTGTGGGAAGAATTCGTCGCGATGAAACACAACCCAATACAATCAACCTATGGATTGTGAGCGACAACCTTCGCAAAGGCGCTGCCACCAATGCAATCCAAATCGCCGAATACCTTCAAGCAAATGGCCTTTTAGCGAAAGAATCTAATAAAGCAGAAACAGTGCAAGCTTAACAATACAAAAGGATCAAGGATCCGATCTTTCAAAAAGATCGGATCCTTTCTAATGCCTTAAATCCTTGTGCCTTAAATCCTTGTGCCTTGTACCTTGTGCCTTGTACCTTTCTTATACTTGTTTCTTCAACTAATTCCCCTGTTCAGGAATTTAATAAAGGCCTGCATGTTTTTAAATCCATCCACCGTTTGCTTCAATAAATTTTTTGATTGTAGTTCAGCATCCGATACTTCGGCAATAACGAGCCAACTCTTGAACTTTAAATACTCTTCTGCCGGATTATCTTTTTCAAAACCTTGAGGAACGCGGCTCAATTTCACGTCTTCTCCATTATATAATCCACCAAAAGTTGACCTGAATCTTTTTTCATTGATGATTTGTTCAAATTCTTCAACACAGTAATCGATTTCCTGCCGAACCTTTTTTAAGTTTCCGGGTTCAGGCTGCCAAAGACCGCCCGCAAAAAAACTATTGCCAGGCTCAATCTGAAAGTAGTATCCCGCAAAGCCAGACTTCCTGCCACCTTTATCCATGCTGGCTCCGAAGTTAGTTTTGTAAGGCGATTTGTCTTTGGAGAACCTGACGTCCCGATTGATTCGAAAGATGCACTTCTTTGCCGTTAGTTCTTTCAGGTCGTGGTCGTTCTTGGAATGTGCTGCTATCACTGATTCAATGAACTTTTCGAAATCGGCCCTTGCATACTCATATGACTTTCTGTTCTTTTCGAACCAATCCCTATTGTTATTTTTTTTAAGTCCTTTTAAAAACTTAATGGTTGATGCTTGTATCATGCGCTCTTTTTATTGCAAAAATTTTTTCATCGCAACAGCTCCATTGTGTTGTAAGATCTCTATTTCTGGTTTCGACAGTTTTCTTAGTCGAGGACCCAATCCTCCGTCACTAATAGAAACCGTTCTTTCCCAATCAGCGGCAGTGAGTGATTGGCGGTTTAAATTCTCCACCACGATGGTGTAGAAGGCTCCGAGGTAAGTTTTGATATTGTTGATTGGGATTTCAGCGAGTTCCTTATTTGTTTCGTCATTCTTTATTTGTTCTGCCTTATCAATTCTAAAAGCCAGGGTAGAATTGTTGAAGGCAAACATGTTAGGATCTGTTGCAGAATGGAATCTTGTGCTATCAAAAATTCGGATGGGGAAATTTCCTGTGAATCCACCGTCCACCATGATGTCCAGGTCCTGTTTATTTTTTGGATGATCTATAATTTTTCCGTCGCCACTAAGAAACACTGATTCAAAATAAAGAGGAATACTCATTGAAATTCTCACAGCGTCCCTCACGCGCATCGTAGGATAGGTTTCCCTTGAGAAAACGATCATCTTTTGTCTATTTAAGCAAGTGCCCGTAACATATAAGTCTCTAAAGCCTTTGCTTTGCAACCCGGCAAAAGTAATATCCGCGTTTCCCGTTTTTGATTCTATGATTTTACCCAGCCACCGGTCGAATTTCTTGCTTCGATACCAGCCGAAATATTTGTTTACGCGATTGATTCCGCCGATGAAGAAGTACCTCCCATCGTTGAAATCTTTGAAATTCGTGCTCGAAATAATTTGTGATAATTCTTCTGATGAATAGCCAAGGCTGACTGCCATTGCCATAATAGCCCCCGCGGAAGTGCCTGCAACACGTTTTACTTCCCCCAGCATGCCTCTCGCTTCCAATTCCTTCAATGCGCCGCAATAGGCTATGCCTCTGATTCCGGCCCCTTCAAAAACAAGGTTGTGAATAGTATTGGCGGGTTGTGCAATTAGGAATCGGGCTGATAATAATAATAACGAAAGAATAAAAATTACCCTGAACATAATGGTTCAAGATAATAGACTTGTTTATATATACCGAAAGATGAAAAAAATTTAACTAAACGCGACCCCAGTTTTCTCCACTCTTAATGCGATACATCGTCATCTCACTTACGCCATATTTTTCCGCGAGTTGCTTGATGGTAACATTCCTGTTTTTATTGCCGAGCACCTTCTTGATTCCTTTCACCTGATCTGCATTAAGTTTCAAACCCGTCTTGCGATTAGCCTGAACTTTCTTGTAGGCAATTTTTGCCGGACTGTTCTGTTGGTGGTCAATCATTTCTTCCAGCGTGGCCCATCGCAGATTCTTCACCGCATTGTCCAGCTTGTTGTGATTCGCATGAATCACGTATTTCAATTTGGGGGAACTCTTTTTCAGGAAGAGTCGTGCTATCTCTCTGTGGATGTATAATGTTCCATTATTGCCGGGCCTGTGTAGGTTAAGCGTTTTATATCCCGTGGTAAGGGAACCCTCCAGGAGCTTGCCATCCTTATGCACATCGTCTGAATAGCTCGCAATGCGGCCTTGAGACGAAAGAGCATATTTCTTACGAAGGTGCTTCCATCCGGAGAATTGCAAGGGTTTCCATTCTTCACCGGGTATCTTTTTGATCATAGCCTTTGTTCTTTAAATTTTGACGTTAAAGAAGGGGCTGCCTTAAGGGGTTATTTTGTTGTCAACTGTAGAAATTCTTCTTCAGTAAGAATCTTGATACTGGTAATTTTTTTTGCTTTCTCCAGTTTGCTTCCTGCATCTTCGCCAACCACGAGATAATGCAATTTGCTACTGACTCCACTTACGATTGTGCCACCCTGTTGTTCCACTATTCCTTCGGCCTCACTTCTCTTCAACTTTGCCAGGGTACCTGTAAATAAAAACGTTTGGCCGGCAAGGTTACCTCCCGAGGTCGTTCTGGATTTGCTGCTCTTGAGATTGACTCCTGCTTTCTCCAGCTCTTCCAGCATGTGGAGGTTATCTTTATTATGGAAGAATTGATATATGCTTCCCGCTACTTTTGGGCCTATGTCTTCCAGGTTCTGAAGATCTTCCACCGAATAGCTTTTAAGATCAGGCAAATAATGTACCGAATTGGCAAGGACTTTTGCTGTGGTTTCTCCGACGTATCGAATACCCAACGCGAAGACTAAACGATGTAATGGTTGTGTCTTCGAAGCATTGATCGCTGTTTCAAGATTGGTCAGGCTTTTCTCACCAAACCCTTCCAGTTCGCGGATCTTGGCAAACGGAAGATGATAGATTCCCGGTACATCAGTTAAGAATCCGAGATCATAAAATTTCCTGATATTGGCTTCACCCAATCCGCGTATATCCATGGCATCCTTATTCGTGAAGTGTATAATTCGTTCCACAACCTGCGCTTCGCAATTAATATTCACGCATCTCCAAACTGCTTCATCGGGAGTCTTCACGAGTTTGTCGCCACACACCGGGCAATGCGTTGGGAATTCTATTTTCTTTTCCTTCCCTGTTCTATGTTCTGCTATTGATCGAACAATATAGGGGATAACATCACCGGCTCTTTCTACTAAAACGGTATCGCCTATCCTAAGATCCTTTTCCTGGATAACTTCTTCATTAAAGATAGAAATGGAAGTTACCACCACTCCGCCAATAGGGGTTGGATCTATTTTTGGCCACGGGCGTGATGGAACCGGTTCTGCCTACCTGGAACTCCACACTCCTTAGCTTGCTGGTTGCCTGGCGTGCCTTGAATTTATAGGCGATTGCCCACCTTGGATGATGGGTGGTCATTCCCATCTTTTCCTGTAGCTCAAGTTCATTCACTTTAATCACCATGCCATCAATTTCGAAGGGCAGGTCGTCTCTCTGCTTTTCAAATTCATTGCACCATTTTATAACACCGTCTATTCCTTTTACTATTTTTTTATACTGTTGCGGTGAAGGAAATCCAACCTCTGCCAATAACTGCAATGAACCCGCATGTGAGTCCAGGAGATTGGTCAGCGATTTTTTCGGAAGCGCATGCACATAGCTGATATGATATAGAAAGGCTTCCAGATTTCTTCTCGCCACTTCTTTAGGATCCTTTATGCGAAGTGATCCGGCCGCCGCATTCCTTGGGTTGGCTAACGGCGGGAGATTTTGCTCGGCCAGTTGATCATTGTATTTCTTAAAGCTCTTCTTACTCATCATCACTTCTCCTCTGATCTCGATTTGCTGAATGCCATAATCAGAGAAAGGTGCCGAAAGGGGAAGAGAACGAATTTGTTTGAGGTTGGTAGTCACATCATCGCCTTCAACCCCATCGCCCCGGGTTGCACCTCTCACCAGTAAATCGTTCTCGTACATGAGAGAAATGCTGGCCCCATCAAATTTTGGTTCGATGCAGTATTCTAATTCCTTTAAACCGGAAAGTTCGCGGGCCTTGCGATCCCAATCTACCAGGTCCTCGTCATTGTAAGAATTTTCAAGACTAAGCATAGGCACCAGGTGAGCAACGGTCGGGAAATCTTTAGTAAGGGCCGTTGCTACGCGTTGAGTCGGTGAATCGGGTGTGATCATTCCCGGGTGGTCTTTCTCCAATTGCTCCAGCGCCTTGTATAATTGATCGTATTCGAAATCGGAAATCAAGGGCTCGTTCACTACATAATACCGGTACTCATGAAACCTCAATACGTTTCTTAGGTTGAGCAGGTCCTTTTCTTTTATTTTCGGCAACTGCGACAATAAACTGCTCGTTATTTTACTCAGTTCTTTTGAACCGGCTTCGGAATAAATGCGCATAGACGTTGTAAGTTACAGGTTACAGGTTGCAGGGAACAAACATGACTTCGAAAATACATTGTAATTGTTGAAGGGGCTCTCTATCGAAGCAGTCTTCTGCACTTTGCGAATTTGACGGACTCAATACAACCTGTAACCTAAAACTTACCCAACTACTCTCTGTAACCCTGGCATCTGTTATCCGGCATCAGGCATCCGGCATCCGAATTGATCTTTTCACTTTCTGATTCTTATTTATATATTTGAAAACTCACTTTAATTAACCAAATAATTGCTTGCACAATGTTGAATGAGAGTAACCCACGGGCGGTTAAAAAATTTCAGCAAGACCGGGAATATTTCCAGATTGGCGTTTCTATCGATTGCGTGATCCTGGGATATGAAAAGGGCAAGCTGAAAGTTTTACTGATTGAGTGTAAGCTCAAAGAATATGAAGGACTATGGTCTCTTCTTGGAGATATTCTCCAACCTGAAGAGGATATTGATGAGGCTTCTTATCGAATCCTAAAGGACAGGACAGGTTTGGATGATGTTTTCCTGGAACAGGTGCAAACTTTTGGATCGGTTAAACGGCATCCGGGAGGAAGGGTCATCACCGTAGGGTATTATTCTCTCATCAATATCAGGGACCACCAATTAAAGCTTTCTGATAATATCCTCCACTGGCACCTGGTAAACGAACTAAAGGAAATGGCGTTCGATCATAACAAGATCCTGGACACAACGCTTTGTAAATTACGGACAAGAATAATGGAAGAACCTATTATCTTTAATCTTCTTCCTAAGAAATTTTCATTGAGAGAACTCCAATCAGTCTATGAAGCCATTCTCGGATCTAAATTGGATAGGCGGAACTTCAGGAAAAAAATATTTCTTACAGATTGGCTTATCGACCTTAATGAATTCGAAACGGATGTAACCCATCGCCCTGGAAAATTATATGCTTTCAATTTTCAGAAGTTCCTACAGAAATAGCAGCACACTACCGGCTTACACTGTTTTGCGAAAACATTGCATTAGTACGGACTGGTTCCACTGTCCTTGGCAAGTATTGCTTTAAACTTGGAAAGGCTCATTATGCCGGTTCATTTTTTTTTGATTTTAGGAAAATCTTTATATTGTGTATTAGTTACACATTAACGCCAACGCAAAACTATTGCTTATGCTCACCAAACGATTGCTATGTGTGAGGAGAATTGTATGTTCATTCATATTCTTTCTTCTTGTACAGCTAGCGTGGTCACAAGGTAAAATCGTTACAGGAAAGGTCCTCGATGCAAAAGAAGGGACACCTGTAGTAGGAGCCTCCATTACTTTCAAGGGCTCAAAGAAAGGGACCACCACAGATTCCGACGGATTATTTTCTGTTACTGTTCCCGCAAACGTGACTACGATTGTAGTTTCTTCTGTTGGATATGCCCGAAAAGAAGTTGCTATCACCGGCACAGATTTACAAGTGTCTCTTAGTATTGACAACAATGCCTTAGGCGAGGTAGTAGTTGTTGGGTATGGAACACAAAGAAAGAAAGAAGTGACAGGTGCTATTTCTAAAGTAGGCGCCGATAAAATCACAGCGCTCCCAACGCCCAGTTTCGAAGCTTCCCTCCAGGGAAGAGTTCCGGGAGTGCAGGTTTCACAATCCAGTGGATTGGCAGGAGCCGCTTCATATGTACGCATTCGCGGAATTGCTTCAGTCAGTGCGGGGGGTGATCCTTTGTATGTGATTGATGGAATCCCTGTGACCTCCGATGTTTTCGCGTATGCAACCGGTGCAGGTGGAAACGAATGGAAAATTCGTGCGGGTTTTTCTCAGAATCCACTTGCTTCAATCAATCCGAATGATATCGAGTCTGTAGAGATTCTTAAGGATGCCGGCGCCGCTGGTATTTATGGAAGTCGTGGTGCCAATGGCGTTATCCTTATCACTACCAAGAGAGGTAAATCCGGCAAACCATTATTCAATTTTTCTTCGAAGTGGGGAGTCACCGCCGCTTCAGTAAAACCTAAACTGGTGAACACTGAGCAATGGATTCAATTGCGGCAGGAGGCTTTTGAGAATGACGGGCATACCGGGGTCGCCCCTTTGCCCAGCAACATTCCTATCTCATCTGCCATGAATACAAACACTGATTGGTTTGATGAAGTAACAAGGAATGGATTTCTCCAGGACTACAATTTGTCCATGACTGCTGGAAGTAAAAAAGTAAAATATTTCATTGGAGGTTCTTTCAGTGATGATCATAGCTACGCCGTTGGAAATAAATTCACACGTGCAGGCGTGAGAGGCAATATTGACTACGCTGTAAATTCGAAATTGAAGGCTTTGTTGAATCTCTCATGGTCGAGAGGCGATAATTACCGGATTCCATCAGGATGGGCAGGTGGCATTGGAGCCGCGCTCTCTACCTCACTCCCGTTTTATCCCGCAGACAGAAATGCTCCCTGGCATAGCGGTGGATTATTCTGGGATAATATGAGCAGGTATAACAATCCCCTCATCCAGATCGATGAAACAAAATGGCGTTCTTTAGACAATAGATACCTGGCAGGTCTCACGCTCGACTACGCATTGATGAAGAATCTATATGTGAAAGTTGCCGGAAATATTGATTACCTGAAGAACGACCAGGATAAATTTGAATCTGCATACTTAAGGTCAAGCACCACCGGCGTTTCTGAAAGATATCACAACGATATTGTCAATTATAACGTCAACGCCACCGCTACCTACCGGTACGACATAAACACCGATAATCATTTTGCTTTCCTGCTTGGAACGGAATACCAGCATTCCCAAAGCAAGGCGAAGAATTATTCGTTGACTTCAGCTAGTGCGACGGGTCCGTTCTGGAAAAATGAAGGTCAGTTGGACAGCGCAATCCTAAGTGTTCCTAACGGAAATGCACAGGGGGAAGACAGGTATATTGCCGACCAGTTTGCATTCATCAGCTATTTCGCGAGAGCGAATTATAATTGGAAGAATAAATTATTCCTGCAGGCATTGGCCAGAGTAGATGGCTCCTCCAAATTCGGACCAAATAATAAGTTTGGATTCTTCCCTGCTTTTTCCGCTGCCTACATGTTGAGTGATGAAGAGTTCTTTATTAATGCTCTTCCCCAGGTGAACTTGTTTAAACTACGCGCGAGTTTTGGTATCACGGGGAATGCAAATATTCCAAGTTTCCTTTATCTGGGCAGGTGGAATTACCAACGCACCGGAACAGACCTTTACAATGGTCAACCGATTTTGTATCCCGTGAATTATGAGAATCCTGATTTGAAATGGGAACGCCTGGCAAATTTCGATGCCGGCCTTGAAATTGGAATTTTGAACAATCGCATCACTGGTGAATTTGGGTACTATCACAAATTGACTTCTGATGTATTAATGGAACAATTCCTCAGTGAAAGTAATGGCATTGCAACATCCTACTATCGCAATCTTGGAAAGGTAAAGAACCAGGGAGTGGAAATAGGATTGATTGGCGAAGTGGCAAAAACAAAAGACCTTACCTGGTCGCTAAGCGTAAATGTGGCAAAGAACACTAATGAAGTATTGGATACGAAAGGACTTGGTCCAGATGCCATCAGAAGCGGAACAAATGAAACCCGCATCGTTGAGGGATATCCGTTAGGTTCCTCTTATACTATTGTTTATATGGGAACTGACCCCGCAGATGGATTGCCCATTTGGTTAGATCCGTCAGGAAAAGAAACAAAGGTTTTCCCCGATATTCAATATGCGCGCAGGGTAGTGGGTAAGCTCATCCCAGACTGGACTGGCGGTTTTGGTACAAATGTGAAGTATAAGAATTGGGAGTTGAATGCCCTCTTCGTTTTCTCCACTGGTTTAGATATATGGGACAATTCAGGAAAATTTCAGTTCCAGGGTGTTTCGCAAACACAGAATTGGAATTTCAGAGAAGAGTTCCTGGATCATTGGCAAAAACCAGGAGACGTAACAAAATATCCAAGGCTTTACTATGATAAGTTGTATCCTGGTTTATCAGCCGGATATGCATTCAGTTCATCCCTCTTCTTATATAAGGGCGACTATCTGCGGCTGCGCGAGTTGACTATTGGATACAATATGACTCCAAATGTTTTGAAGAAAGCAGGAGTAAAAAATGCAAGATTATTCGTAACAGGTATGAACCTATTGTTGTGGACGAAATATGCAAATGGTGACCCTGAAGTAAATCGTGACGCTGACGGAGGGGTAACAGACAGGAACATGAGTCCGAACGTTACTTATCTCACGCCTCCACAAGCGAGAAGCATTTTGTTTGGATTAAATCTTTCATTTTAAAAACTGATCAATGAAACTTCATAATATAATTCTGGTGATCTTATTTATCTCGCTGGGGTTGACCAGTTGCAAGAAGGCGGTTGAAATTGATCCCATCAATGTGATCACCAAAGATTCTGCTTTGCAAACTGAGGCTGATTTCCTGGCACTGCTGAATTCAACATACACAGTTCTTGCGGCCAACTCATATTGGGGAGGACGATGGCAGACGGTGAATGAATTATTGGGAGATCACATAGCACAAAGCGATGGCTTGACTGGGGATTACCTGGCTATTTACCGGAGGTCGGTAGATATTTTCAACGTAAATATTTCAGGCTTATACAGGCAGCCATGGTTTGCAGTTGCGCGGGCAAATTCAGTATTGGAGAATTTAAACAGATTGACTGGTCCTAATAGGAATCGCGCGGAAGGTGAAGCAAGGTTTATCAAAGCCATCTCACATTTTGACATTGTGCGTCTTTGGGGACAGCCTTTTGTACCTGGTAGTCCAAATACGCAACCTGGAATTCCTGTTAAAGACACTTCGGCACCTACTGCGGTCGAAAGAAAAGCTGTGGGAGAAGTTTATGCTAAAGTCATCGCTGATTTAAAGGCTGCCGAAAATTTATTACCAGACGTAAATAGTGTGTATCCAACGAAATGGTCAGCAAAGGCCTTGCTCGCAAGAGTTTATTTTCAAATGAATGATTTCACCAACGCTTACAACTATGCGAACCAGGTGATCACGAGTGGCAAATTCACTTTTGATACTGATTACACCAAGCGATTTTCTGCAGCCGGAACCCCCGAGGCCATTTTCCAATTGATATTTGAAACAAACAATCCAACCGGAAGGTTTGGTGAATTGCGTGATCCATTTCGTACTAACCGTGCCGCATTACCGGCACTACGCGTATCTACTTACCTGGCTCAAAAAGCAATGGCCAACCCAACTGATAAGAGGAGAGCATGGTACAAAACAGTAGGTCCCGACGTTCTTACAACGAAGTATGATTCCCTCAGCTTTAAAGTTCCCGTACTTCACCTAACTGAAATGAAATTGATCAGGGCAGAATCGGCTGCTGAATTAAATTCAAATTTGAATGTGGGCATCCAGGATGTCAATGATATCATCACACGAGCATACGGGGCTGGTTCAGCACTTTTGCTGCCCGGAGCAGCAACAGCGGCAACCCTGCGTGACGCAGTGCGTAGAGAAAGAGAATTGGAAATGGTATTTGAAGGTGATAGAGTGCAACAATTGAAGAGAATGGGTGCCAAAGGAGAAAGTGTTACCATTCGCAATGCTCCATGGGATTGCAATGGACTCATATTCGTATTCCCAACTAATGAAGTGTTTCAAAATCCCGGGTTCCAACAGAATCCAACCGGGGGTTGTCAATAAACAAAAACTTATCTAAGATGAAGACGAAAAATATTTTACAATCCCTGGCTATCGGAGCGTTTTTATTGGGCGCATGTAAGCCAGACAAGATCAAAGATTTTACGCCAAGAACCGAGGGAGACGTTGCTTCACTCACTGGAACATGGAAAGGTTCTTCGGTTTTGCAGCGCGACAATGACGCAGAGAGAAAAAACTTTCCATATAAAAGTGAAGACGTAACCTCAACGCTTGAATTCAACAAAGTGTCCATTACACTTAACAGCGCCAATGGCCAGCCCACCACATTCAATATTAATTACGGCGGTGCTCCTCCGTTTTTCAAACTCACGAGCGGTAATTGGAAAGTAGATAATGCTACTAAAGTAGGTATGGTGTCCATTTATAACGGTCCCGATACAGTGAAGTTTACTGTTGGACCCTATCTAATGGTGCTTGATTCTAAGCTCCAATTAAAACAAGCTAAAACATTATTGGGTAAAGAAGTGATCACTTATGAATTCAATTTCTCAAAATAGAAGTATGAAAAAATTATTATTAATCATTCTGACTGTTTTCACTGCCTGGGGAGTTGGTAAAGCACAAACTACTGGAGCAGTGGTGTCAACTATTCCCTCATCATTCACTGCTGAAGATGTGGTGAAGGTGATAGTAGATGTTTCTGCTGTCCCAAACCTGGCCGGAAAAGAACCCTTGTATGTTTGGACCTGGGATCCTGGTGATCCTGCCCCTGGTAATGGTGGTTGGGACAATTCCAATGAAGGAAGAAAAATGACCAAGGAAGGTCCTAACAAATGGAGTTGGACATTCACTCCAACTCAATTCTATGGAAAGTCGCCAGCAGAAATTACCCGGATTGCTTTTCTGGTGAAGGCAAAAGATGGAACCGGCGACGTAAAAACCAGCGACATCATTTTGACGGTTGCACCTTTGGTATATGTTCCAAATGTATTCCGGACTTTTCCAAAAGTGGTTGGCCAAAATGAGGTGATCACCGTTTACCTGGATCAAGCACTGGCAACTGATGTAACCACTCAACGCATGACTCCAACACAAGCGCGCATTTCATTATGGAGTGGAAATACAATGGTGGATGTTGAAAAAACAGTGACCGTAGTGATGCGCTCAGATAAGGTATACTCTTATACTTTTCTTCCATCCAAATTATTTACGATTCCTGCGGGCACCAACATCACTAAAATGCGTGTGACATTTAAGGGTACGGGAAAAGACAGTAACGGAAATACGATCAATGTGGAGTCGTTAACCTTTGAATATGGTTTCGACGAATTAAAATAAAATTTCTTACAGCAAAATTGCTTCTATATGAAAAGAAACTTTCCAACCTGGTACGCACTTACCGCCATTGTGCTGCTCATTGCAGGCTGTAAGAAATATGAGTTTGACCAGACCGCAAATGGGGAGGCAGTGGGTGACTTTGTAGTTACAGGCCCTGCCAGCAATAGCAGTTTGGCGCTCAATGCGGCCATTCCAAATGATAAAATTGTTATGACATGGAATGCGGCTAAGCCGGGTATAAACAGTACAGTAAAATATTCCTGGATCGCTTCCAGGAAATCGGGTTCACTGGAAACTCCAGACATCACCATTCCTTCTGATAACAATGGCACTTCACCACAATTAACGCTCACTCAAAAACAACTTGATGACGCATTGAAAGCTATTGGCGTGGCAGATGGTGCAAAAACGGATTTGCAATGGAGTGTTGTAGGCACCAATGATAAAAATGGGAAGACAAGAGCCGGAAATGTATTCAATCTTATTGTTACAAGATTTGGAGATGGTGTTACTCCATTTGAATTGTATTCTCCCCAATCATCTGAAACCACTTTCGAAATTGATCCGGGAGCAACAAGTTCCTTTTTCAATTTCAAATGGCAGAAAGCTACTCCAGCCAAATCAACAAATCCTGTGAGTTACAAAGTTGCTTTTGTTGAAAGGAAATTTGATAATAACGGCGCAGAATTGCCCTATGATTTCAGTTCACCGCTGTTTCAGTTCAATTCAGCCAATGGAGGGGCCGATACAGTTTTAAATCTTTCTTATAAGCAGTGGGATAGTACACTCAATGCAAAAGGAATGACCGATCAATCTCAGCTTGCCAAATTCAGGTGGACGGTAATGGCAACATCGGGAAATTTCAAACTGCAATCAAAGTTTGATAACAAGATTTCTGTACTAAGACAGGTCAAGTTCTTCCTTGTAGGAAGTTTCACAGGTTGGGATATCAATGCTCCAATGGAATTGGTGGTGGATAAGAAAAGCGACCGTTTTGGAAAGGTATTCTATAGCTACATTAAGTTGAATGCAGGTGATGCATTCAAATTTGCAAAAACAAAAGGTGATTGGGGTTCAGCGTATGGCAATACAGGTGGAAGCAATGGAATTTATACAACAGGAATGAATCAGGGCGGGGACTTTCAAATTACTACGTCAGGAATTTATCGCCTCACTATTGATATCGCTAACAACAAAGCCTATGTTCAACAAAAACAGGTTGGAGTAGTAGGCGGAATGCAAACTCCAACTCAGTGGGATCCACCAACCGCTATCACTGGTGGTTATTATGGTCCCAATAAGTTTTTGATAGTCGTTAATTCAAATGGAAGTGATGAATTTAAGTTGCATGACGGGGCGGTTTGGGATAATTCAACTCCTGACAAGGCCAGGTGGTGGGGACTTGGAAGTGGTGCAGGAAATCTTGACGTGGACGGCAATGGAGGAAATTTAAAAGCGGCGAGCACGCCACGCACCAGGGTGATTTGGGATGGAACAAATCCGCAGCAGGTGAAATATGAAATGAGTCCTGCAATTGAAATGCGTGTTGTGGGCGACGGGATGCAAGGCGTGAATGCATGGGATCCTCCCTCTTCTCCAACCATGACCTACGTTGGAAATGGAAAATGGACTATTACACTTAGTTTGATAGGTAACAAAAGTATCAAGTTCCTTGCTGGCAATGCGTGGGGTGCATTAGATTATGAAGACGCGGGAGGGGGCAAGATCAAATGGGATGGCGGACCAGACTTTAAGACTCCTGCTACAAGCGGAACCTATACAATTACATTAGACGAGCACACTGGAACATATACTATTCTTTGATAGGAATTAATTTGAGATCAACTGCCTCGCAGCGCTGATGCCAGGGGCAGTTTTTTATCATCTTATTGAAAGCGGTTGGCTATGCAAAATTTGCGTTCAGCAATTTTATTCTTCATCACGTGCTTATCCAATATTTGTTTGTACGCACAACTGCTTACAACATCACCGAATTTTCCAAAAGATAATAGCTCCATCTCTATAATAGTGGACTGTTCGAAAGGCAACCAGGGATTATTGAATTACGCCAATACATCCGACGTTTTTGTTCATATCGGGGTTATTACAAATCTCAGTAGTAACAATACTGATTGGAGATACTCTAAGTTTACCTGGGGCGTGGTTGACCCGGCAGCCAGGGCAAATTTCATTGGTCCGAATAAATATCAATTCAGCATTGCTAACATTCGTTCTTTCTTTGCTGTTCCTGCAGGAGAAACAATTTTAAGAATTGCGATTTTATTCAGGAATGGAAATGGATCGCAGGTACAAAGGAATGCTGATGCCAGCGATATGTATATAAGGGTCTACGACAACAGCATATATTCAAAATTTCTTCTGCCACCATACGAACCAAAATATACGCCGGTTCCTGAACCAATCAATAAAGTAGTGGGTAATACAATTGACCTGAGCTATGCTTCTAGTCAGACTGGAAACCTCAAACTATATTTCAATGGAATATTATTGAATTCCGTTTCATCAGATACAATAGCGCAGGCGCTTGGCAATATAACCGCTTCAGGAAACCAGCAAATAGTTGGACAGTTCACTACGGGAGCTACAACGCTTTCAGACACTATCAACTTTTTTGTTGCAGCCCCCGTAAATATTGCCCCATTGCCACCAGGGGTGAGAGACGGCTTGAATTATTTGGCCAACGACTCTTCGGTGATCCTTGTTTTATTTGCTCCTAATAAGACCAAAGTTGCAGTCATTGGCGATTTTAATAATTGGACACAGCAAGCAGCGTCGCAAATGAATCGTACTGCCGACGGAAAATATTTCTGGCTTCAAATAGATGGATTAACTCCGGGGCAGGAATATGCATACCAGTTTCTGATTGATGACAACATTCGCGTTGCAGATTATTACACTGAAAAAATTTTAGATCCTGATAACGACCCTTCTATTCCTGCGGCAACTTATCCAAATCTAAAATCATATCCTAGCGGCAAGACATCAGGCATTGTAAGTGTATTGCAAACAAAAGCACCCAAATACAATTGGAGAAACACAGCTTTTAGCAGACCTGATAAAAGAAATCTATTAATTTATGAATTGCTGGTGCGTGATTTTGTAGGAGCTCATGATTTCAAAACGTTGAGAGATACTTTAAGTTATTTGAAAAGACTTGGCATAAATGCAATTGAGCTGATGCCGGTGAATGAGTTTGGTGGCAATAGTAGCTGGGGTTATAATTCCTCTTTCTATTTTGCCGTGGATAAATATTATGGCCCGGCCAATACTTTAAAGGAATTTATCGATTCATGTCATAGTAATGGAATAGCAGTGATTATGGATATTGTATTGAACCATTCCTATGATCCGTCGCCGATGGTAAGAATGTATTACGATGGGGGGAGTAACAGGCCTGCCTCCGATAATCCCTGGTTCAATCCAGTGGCGCCACACGCCGCAATTGCGTTTGGTTACGATTTCAATCATGAAAGTGCCGCTACAAAATATTTTGTTGACCGTGTTACGGAGCACTGGTTGAAGGAATATAAGTTCGATGGATTTCGCTTTGATTTCACGAAAGGCTTCACGCAAAAAGTAACAACTACTGATGCGGCGCTTTCCGCCTATGACGCCAGCAGGGTTGCAATCCTAAAGCGCATCCAGGATAGTATTCAATCGAAGTCTCCAGGTGCATATATGATCATTGAGCATTTATGTGACAATACAGAAGAGGTGGATCTTGCGGCCTATGGTATGATGACGTGGGGAAATATGAACTACAATTTTAACGAGGCTACCATGGGCTGGGTAGGCACCAGCAATTTTGAGTGGGCCCTTCATACGAAACGCGGATATTCCCAACCCTTACTGATTTCATATATGGAGAGTCACGATGAAGAGCGCCTCATGTACAAGAATATTAAATATGGGAACGCCTCCGGCTCGTATAATATAAAAGATACCGGCATCGCTTTGAGGAGAAATGAAATGGCGGCTGCATTTTATTTCAGCATACCGGGTCCGCGCATGGTATGGGAGTTTGGTGAACTGGGCTATGATTATTCCCGCTGTTATTTATCCACCAATGGCGAAGCAGGAGATTGCAATAAGAAACTGGATCCAAAGCCAATAAGGTGGGATTACCAGCAAGACGCGGGCAGAAGAAGGCAATTCGAAATTTATGCGGGATTGATGAAATTGCGCAAAAACTATCCAAATACTTTTATTGCCGGTGCCGTGAACGCAAGTTTGGGAGGCGCTTTCAAAAGTATTCAATTGGTTCAATCCGACCTGAGTCTTACTGGCATTGGAAATTTCGATGTCAACCCGGCTACGGGCAGTGTGACCTTTTCCAATTCTGGCACGTGGTACAACTATCTCACAGGAGAACCTTTTACTGCTACAGGAGCAGTACAGAGTTTTACCCTGGCCCCGGGTGAATACAAACTGTTTGTCAATAAAAATGTGGTCAACGCAGTGGTCACGGGAATTAGTGATGTCATAGCAGATCCCAACAGACTTCAGGCCTTCGTTTATCCCAATCCGGTTGGGGCTTCCACCCAGGTTGTTTTTTCGATTCCTTCAACTTCGATGGTAAGCCTTCGCCTTTCTGATCTTCAGGGAAAAACCTTATCAACCCATCAATTGGGAACGTTAGTCAAAGGGAAACACCAATTGAATTTAGGTGGCCTTCAACCTGGAATCCTTCAGTGGACTACAGGAGTCTACCTGCTAACCTTATCTTCCGGCAATGGCAGTGTCACTACTCGTATCATTTTGTAAAATGAACAACATCGAACAGAGAATTAGTTAATAACAGATGCAGCAAAGGATTCAAAAGAACAGTCCAAGATTTGGATAGCCTTCAACTTTTTGGATACTCATTTGAATGTCAAAAAAAATTTGCAAAAAGTTGATATATGTAAAAATTACACTAACTTGATCCCGCCAAATTAAACCATTGATTATGATTTCCAAACGACTGCTCGTTAGAATTGCTTTGCCCGCAATTCTAATGATTCTCACTCAAACAGTTCTAGCACAAAAAGTAATTACAGGAAGGGTGGTTGACTCAAAGGATGCCTCGCCTATTGCAGGTGCTTCAGTACAACCCAAAGGAGGAAGCGGTGGTACTACTACTGGAACAGATGGTACTTTCCGACTTTCAGTTGATGATAATGTGAACACACTTGTAGTTTCATACGTTGGCTATGGTACTCAGGAAGTGAACATTTCGGGCAAAACAAACGTTGACGTTAGTATTGTTGCCACTGGTGGATCTAACATGAATGAAGTAGTGGTAATTGGTTATGGAACTGCCAGGAAAAAAGACCTTACGGGTTCTGTGGTAACCGTAAGCTCAAAGGACTTTAACCAAGGCCCTACCACATCTCCTCAACAACTCATTCAAGGTAAGGTTCCGGGCTTGGAAGTAACCAACACGAATGGTATGCCAGGCGCTGCCACCACCATTCGCATTCGTGGTAACTCCACTATCAGATCAGGAAATAATCCGCTTTATGTTGTCGATGGAGTTCCTCTGGATGGTCGTATTGCACGTCCAGGACTAGGTAATCTTGGATTTGGAAACTCACCAGCTTCGGACCCATTATACTTATTCAACAATAATGATATCTCCACCATTTCGGTATTGAAGGATGCTTCTGCAACCGCCATTTACGGTTCAAGAGCTGCCAATGGTGTTCTCCTTATCGAAACCAGAAAAGCGAGCGCAGGCGAACCTCGCCTCGATGTAAATACAACCTTCGGCATCAGTAACATCATGAAGAGATATGATGTGCTGACGGGTGATGAATACCGTGCTGAATTAAAAGCGCGTAATATAACCTCTGGTGATTATGGTACAAGCGTTGATCCGCTTGAATCAATTTTACAAACTGGCTTTATCCAGAATTATAACATTGGATTGAGTGGCGGTACTGAAAATGGAAAATATAGAGCGTCCTTCGGATACTTTGATCAGGATGGAATAGTAAAGACTTCTAACCTGAAAAGATTTACCGCATTATTGAATGGTCAATACCGCTTCCTGCCAAGCAGAAAGCTGACCTTGAATTTCATGGTGCTGGCCTCACAGGTAAATGAAAGAATTTCTCCTGTATCAAACGATGCGGGTGCGAGTGGTAACCTTATCAGTAATGCCTTACAGTGGAATCCAACTCTTTCCTTGAAGAGAGCCGATGGTAGTTTCTGGGGGCAGGACAATCCCACTGGCGCAACCAACCCAAATCCACTAACTCTTTTGAGTCAATATGACGATAGAACTGGTGTATCAAGCGTGCTTGCATTCATCCAGGCCGGATATAAGTTCACTGACTACCTGTCTTTTAATGTGCAGTATAGTGTGAACCATCAGGCAGGTGAAAGAAGAGCTATGATCAGTGACTCTGCTGTGTTCACCACCATTTATGGTAGAGGTGCGGCACTGGTTGCAGAAAGTTATTTGAATACTTCAGTGATCACAAACACACTGAATTTTCAAAAGCAAATGTCGAGCGCAATTAATCTGAATGCGATCCTCGGATACGAATATCAGAAGTTTCAGTGGAGGGGTAACAGCATTTCAACTGTGGGTTATTCAACACCTCCCGTTGTGAGCTACTATGATATTCTTCAGAACGTAGCTTCTGGTAATGCATCAGTAGGCTCCTTCCACGATCCAGATGCTTATTTGCAATCTTACTTTGCAAGAGCCATCCTTAATTGGAATGATCGGGTGATTGTTACTGGAACCATTCGCTCTGACGGATCAAGCAAATTTGGTGAGAATAACAAATACGGTTACTTCCCTTCTTTTGCCGCAGCATGGAACCTCATGAATGAGAATTTCATGAAGAGCTCTCACGTATTCGATCAATTGAAATTTAGAGCTGGCTGGGGTATTACAGGTAACCAGGAATTCCCTGCAGGAGCAGCGGTTACGCAATACGTATATGGCCAGGGTTCTATATCTCAGGCTAACGTTGCCAACCCAGATTTGCAATGGGAAGAAACACATCAGTGGAACGTGGGAGTTGACTTCTCTTTATTCAATAATAAGCTGAGTGGTACATTTGATTATTTCGATAAGAATACTTCGAATTTACTTTTCAACTTCGACGCCATTCAACCAGCACCCGCTACAAAATACTGGATCAACCTTCCAGGAAATATCGTCAACAATGGTTTTGAATTCATGTTGACAGGTATCTTGATGGAACGTCCGAATTTGTTGTGGAACCTGAGTATTAATGGTGCTTTCCTACATAATGAAGTGCAGAATTATGATGGACCTACAGTAATGACGGGTGGATTGAATGCGCAAGGTTCTTCAGGAACAAGAATTCAAAAATTAGCAACAGGTCAGCCGTTGAACGCTTTCTATATGAAAGATTTTCAGGGATTCGATCAAAATGGCTTCTCCATCTATCGTAATGATGGTGAACTGTTCTTTGTTGGAGACCCTAACCCTAAATTCATTGGAGGTTTGAGTTCAACGCTAACTACCAAGAAATGGACATTTGGACTGAATGTTAGTACGGCAAGAGGACACCAGATCTACAACGAAACACAAAATGGTGTACTAAACCTTGGAAACCTTGGAACTAGGAACATTGCTGCTAACCTGAAGGGATCTCCGGAAAGTCCTTCTAACCCGCTGACCTCGTCTAGCAGGTTCCTTGAAAAGGGTGATTATATCAAGCTTGGAAACCTTTCAGTTCGGTATAACGTAGGTAATATAGGACCTATCAGGAATCTTACCTTATCATTAGTTGGACAAAACCTGTTTTATATTACGGATTTCACAGGATTCAGTCCTGAGGTTAATACAGACAAGCAGGTGGATGGAGTTGTTTCTTACGGTATAGAATATATTCCATACCCAACCGCAAGAACAATTCAATTCGGTCTTAATTTTTCACTGTAATTCTAAACTAATCTGAATATGAAAGTCAGTAAATATAAATTAACGATTGCCTGGATGTGCGGCCTCTGCTTGTTCTCAGGCTGTACGCTAAAGGAGAAGTTGAATTCAACTTTGACTGAAGCGCAAGCCCAGCAAATTCTGCAGAAAAGTACGGATGTGTCTGTGCTACTCACGGCTGCATATCGCGACTTAAACGTTTTCCAAAACCAGGACGGACCGTTCTCACTTGAAGAGAATTCTTCCGACGAATGTCTTGTTCCCACCCGTGGTGCTGACTGGGACGATAATGGCGTTTGGAGAGTGGTGCACGCGCACGCTTGGAATTCCGAACATTCACAAGTAACGAACGTGTTCAACTCCATGCTTAAAACGGTGTTCGATGCTACAAATGTGCTTTCATTTAACCCAAATGCTCAACAATCAGCCGAAGCAAAATACATTCGCGCGTTGGCGATGTATACTGTGCTTGACCTGTATGGACAAGTACCTTACAGGGAAGTGGGAGAAAATCTGTTGAATCCTCCGAAGGTGTTTAAGGGACTTGACGCTGCAAATTTCATCATCACCGAATTGGAAACTATACTTCCTAATTTACCTGCGGGCACTACTGCAAACGCAGGTCGTGCAAATCAAAATGCGGCAAGAGTACTATTGATGAAATTGTATCTAAACAAAGGTACTTATGGTCCTACAAGAGGTACTGCGGGCTTCACGCCTAGTTTTGATAACGCGGACATCCAAAAGGTGATTACGCATGCAAATGCAATCACTGGATATTCACTTGCTACAAATTATTTCAACAACTATCACTACAACAACACAACTCTTTCAACAGAAAATATTTTCGTACTGAAGAATGATTTGGGCGTTGGAAATGGTAATAATGTAAGGTCAAGGTGGTACATGACTCTTCACTATAGTCAGCCTCCTGGAGGATGGAATGGATTCTCTACCCTTGCCGATGTGTACAACAAATTTGAAGCGACTGATAAAAGAAGAAAAGATAGTATTATCGGTTCTTCCAATGTTGCCGGTGTAACCGTTGGATTTTTGAGAGGCCAACAATATGATAAGAACGGAAATAAGTATAAAGACAGGAGAAACAATGACCTCGTATATCTGGATAATGTAAAGCTTCAGGAAACTGATCCTAATACATTAGAGAGAACTGGTATCAGGGTTATTAAATACCCTATCCAGTACGATGCAAATGGTGCAGGTGTTGATAATGCCGACAACGATTATGTAATCTTCAGATATGCTGATGTATTGCTCATGAAAGCCGAAGCATTGATGAGACAAACTACGCCTGATAATGCAGGGGCTCTCACAATAGTTAATCAGGTTCGGGCTATTCGCGGCGCCAGCACGCTTGGTGCAATTACATTGCCTATTCTGCTTGATGAAAGACAAAGAGAATTCTATTGGGAAGGTTGGAGAAGGCAGGACATGGTTCGCTTTGGAACATTCCTTGCTCCTCGCGCGCTGAAGCCCCAGGCAAGTGATCCTAAGTTCCTGTGGTTCCCAATTCCAAGCACCTCTCTAGCCGTTAATCCTAATTTATCGCAAAACCCCGGCTACTAATTATTTCATTTAATATTTTTATACATTAAAAGGTCATTGTAGAATGACCTTTTAATTTTTTGCTTAATTCCGTCTCTTAACTGTATGAATGATTATGGTGAGGACAGCAAGTACTGATAAGTATCGTCTATTCCACTTCAGTTTGTTTCCTGCTTTCGTGATCGCGATATCGGGTACTATTTTTTTCTCCTGCAATAATGAAAAGAAAGAACCTCTCTTTAGCCGGTTAACTACTACCGGCATTAAATTCAGCAACGATGTTATGGATGGGAAAGTGGAAAACAGTTTTTATTTCAGAAACTTTTATAATGGAGGAGGAGTTGCCATTGGAGATATCAACAATGATGGCTACGCCGATGTTTTTTTAACCTCCAATATGGGAGAGAATAAACTTTACCTCAATAAGGGAAAAGAAAATAAAGACAGGGAGCTGAAGTTTGAAGACATCAGTTCAAAGAGTGGCATGAAGCAGGACAGCATGTGGAGCACGGGTGCTGTGTTTGCAGACATCAACCACGATGGATGGCTGGATCTGTACGTGTGCAATTCGGGTCACATGAAGGATGGTAACCGTCGCAATAAACTTTACATCAACAATCACGATCTGAGTTTTACAGAATCCGCGGCAAAATACGGACTGGATATATCTGCATACACCACGCAGGTTTCATTTTTTGATTATGACCTTGATGGGGACCTGGATTGTTTCATGATCAATAACAGTCCCATTCCAATCAACACGCTTGGATATGCAAATAGGAGAGATATGAATGAGAAGGATTGGCCGGTAGCGGAATTTCTAAAGGGCGGCGGTGATCATTTGTTTCGCAACGACGATGGACATTTTACAGAGGTTACTAAGAATGCTGGCATTCATGGAACCTTGATGAGTTTCGGATTGGGAGTATCAGTTGCTGATATTAATGAGGATGGATACCCTGATATATTTGTTGCCAATGATTCTTACGAACGCGATTATTTATACATCAATCAAAAGAATGGCTCATTCAAAGATCAGTTTGAAGAACAAATGAGTCACGCTAGTTTCTCATCAATGGGAGCTGACATAGCCGATATCAATAACGACGGTTACCAGGATATTTTCACAACTGATATGTTACCCGGGGATGATTACAGATTAAAGACGTTAGGCGCGTTCGACAATTTTGATGTTTATCGGATTAAGGAGAAGTCAGGCTTCTACCACCAGTTCATGAAGAATTGCCTTCAGTTGAACGATGGTAGTGGAAGATTTTGTGACATCGCCAATTTCAGCGGTGTAGATGCAACGGACTGGAGTTGGGGAGCATTGATCTTTGATGCAGACAACGATGGCTTCAATGATATTTTTGTTTGTAACGGCGTGAATAAAGATGTTACTAATCTCGACTTCATGGATTTTTTTGCTAATGAAGTCAATCAGAAAATGGTGGCTACAGGAGAAAAAGAAAACGTTGATGCCGTTCTGAAACATATTCCGGTGAATCCTCAACCTAATAAGATCTTTCGCAACCTGGGCACACTTCAGTTTGAAGATGCCGGTAAAGCCTGGGGAATGAGTGATCCAAGTTTTTCAAACGGTGCCGCCTATGCGGACTTAGACAATGATGGGGATTTGGATTTGGTGATCAACAATGAGAACCAGCCGGCGTTTG
>JADMIO011121670.1_pt1 | contig 44774 bp, 43 predicted proteins | sample 8958161 | NCBI WGS metagenome assembly JADMIO01 (sample SAMN16585339, study PRJNA669376) | soil metagenome | isolation source: Crop rotation soil | place: USA: Cullars Rotation, Alabama | collected 2011
CCGCGACTTCAAGTCACGTGAATTCCAAGCTTCGGATCCCACTGTGCTGGAAAGGTTGGCGAAGATCAGGTCATAGGGCGCCGCGTCCGCTATGGCGCGGTGGCCGAGGCCCGTGGCGCGAAGAATGCGGATGCCGGTCCCGGTGCCATTCAGTTGTGCATTGGCGCGTGCCACGGACGCGGCTTCCGGGTCGATGTCGCTCGCGACGGTTTTCGCATGCAGCGCGCGCGCCGCAGCGATGGCGAGGACGCCCGATCCTGTGCCCACATCGAGGATGCGTCCTGGCCGTCCTCGCTTGATGAGGCGATCGAGAATCAGGAGACAGCCGGCCGTCGTACCATGATGGCCGGTGCCGAAGGCGGTGCCGGCATCGATCTCGAGCGAGATGCCGCCCGAGCGCCGCCTTTGGCGATCATGCGCGCCATGGAGAAAGAACCGTCCCGCCGACACGGGCGCCAGGCCTTCGAGCGAACGGCGTACCCAATCGACAGCAGGCAGGCTCGCGAGAACCGGACCGTATCCGCGGGAGCGAAGGAACGCGGCACAGTCGCGGGCCGTCTCTTCGCTGTCGAGATAGACAATGACATTCCAGATGCCGCGGGCCTCGTCGATCTCATTGGTGCTGATCGCCAGAGGCGTATCCACGAAGTTCTCGATCGCGCGTGACAGGTCTTCAGCCCCGGCGGCGCCGAGCCCGGAAACGGTGACCGTGTGTTGCATGCCGAAAAACCTCGTCATCTCAAGGCACTGTGCGGAATCACACATACGCCGAAAGCGTCTCTCCATAGCATCCCCCGCGATAATTCAGCCAAGCGGGAGGGTTTCATGTCAGGCGTCGAATCCGCCGCGTCGCAACTGGCTGTCGCGGCGCCTTTCCTCAGCACCTATGTCGTTCTCCTCGCCACGCCGGGGCCAATCGGACTTTCCATCGCAAGTCTCGCCGCGTTGCGCGGGCTTGGCCGGACATTGCCGATGATCATCGGCATAGCGGCGGGCACCGCTGCGCTTGCCGGCATGGCGCTGGTGATCGGCGAGAGCCTGAGCAACATGCTGCCGGCGCGCATCATGGACACGCTTGCCGGTGCGGCGATGCTCATCATCGCGGTGCGCCTCGCCCTCACCAATCCTTTCGACGGCACGGCATCGCCCCTGATCACCGGTCATACGGGACTCGTGGTGACCGGGTTCCTGATCTCGGTCCTCGATCCGATGATCGCAACCTTCTTCCTTGCCGGATTCACCGGCGCGCTCAGGCCACTGACGGATGGTTTCTCGGGATGGACGATCGTCGTCTTCCTGGGTGTCATCGATCTCGTATGGTTCGCGATGATCGCATCGCTCATGTCGCAGTCGCGCGTCCGCCAGGTCGTTCTGGACTGGCATGTGCCGGTGCGGATGGCTTCGGCTTTTGCGCTTGCCGGTCTCACGCTGACCAAGCTGCCATCGATCCTCGGCTGAGAGCAGCAAGCCTTTCCTGTGTGAATTCGCACTTACATCACGGCAACGCCTCAATAGCTTCCACCGCGACGGGAACGAGGGGACAAGCATATGGCAGGCGTCACTATAGCCGCGTCGGAGATGACGGCGGCGGCACCTTTTCTCGGCAGCTATGTCGCCATGATCGTCACGCCTGATCCTCTCGATCTGGCGATCGCAAGCCTGGCCGCGTTGCGAGGCGTCGGCCGCGCGCTTCCGATGATTGCCGGGATCGCAGCAGGAACGGCGGTCCTCGCGGGCGCAGCGCTCATCGCCGGCGACAGCCTGAGCAGTGTTCTTCCCGCGCATCTCATGGACGCGCTGGCGGCCCTCGCCATGTTCTTCCTGGCAGGGCGGATCATGCTTTCAAATCCGTTCGCCGACAGCGCAGTGATGCCGCCTCTGGCCCGGCACCGGCTTGCGGCTGCGGGATTCCTGTTTTCGATTCTCGATCCGGTCTTCGCGACGTTCCTGATCGCGGCTTTCGCGGGTTCGCTCCAGCCCCTTGTCGACAGAGGAGACGGCTGGACCATCGTGCTCGTGGTGGCTTTCATCGATCTTGGCTGGCTGCTCGTGATTGCTTCGCTGATGTCGCATTCGCATATGCGGCGAATGGTGCGGCGCTGGCAGGTGCCGGTACGGCTTTGTTCCGCGCTGGTCCTCGCCGGTCTCACGATTGCGAAGCTGATCGCGCTTTTTCCTCTCGGGTGAGAAAGATCGACCCTGTTTCAGGCGTGGGCGGCGCTTATTCCGCCGCCTCGCGCGCGATGAAGCCGCCCGACTGGCGCGTCCACAGATCGGCATAGAGGCCGCCCTTGTGGAGCAGCGCCTGGTGGCTGCCTTCCTCGACGATGCGGCCCTGATCCATAATGATCAGCCGGTCCATGGCGGCGATCGTCGACAGACGATGAGCCACGGCGATGACCGTCTTGCCCTGCATCAGGCTGTAGAGGCTTTCCTGGATCGCCGCTTCGACCTCCGAATCAAGCGCGCTCGTCGCCTCGTCGAGAATGAGGATCGGGGCGTTCTTGAGCAGCACGCGGGCGATAGCGATGCGCTGGCGCTGGCCGCCGGAGAGTTTGACGCCGCGCTCGCCGACATGGGCGTCATAGCCCTGCCTGCCGCGCGGATCGACGAGGCCGCCGATGAACTCCTGTGCGTGGGCACGCTCGGCCGCACTGACGATCTGCTCCATCGTCGCCTCGGGCATGCCATAGCGGATATTGTCGCGCACTGAGCGATGCAGCAGGGAGGTGTCCTGCGTCACCATGCCGATCTGGGCGCGCAAGCTGTCCTGCGTGACCCGCGCGATATCCTGGCCGTCGATGAGGATGCGGCCGCTTTCGAGATCGTAGAAGCGCAGCAGCAGATTGACCAAGGTCGACTTGCCGGCGCCGGAGCGGCCGACAAGCCCGACCTTCTCGCCCGGCGCGATGACAAGGTTGAAATCATCGACGATGCCGCGGCCATGCGCCTCGAGCCCCCGGCCATAGTTGAAGCGGACATGGTCGAACTGGATCTCGCCCTTGGCGACGACGAGCGGCTTCGCATCCGGCGCATCGACGAGGGTGCGGTCGCGCGCGATGGTTTCAAGGCCGTCCTGCACGGTGCCGATATTCTCGAAAAGGCTTGCCGTTTCCCAAAGGATCCAGTGGGCCATGCCCTGGAGCCTCAGCACGAGGCCGACCGTGAAGGCGATGGCACCCGTGGTGATCGAGCCGGCATACCACAGCCAGATGGCGAGTGCCGCGGTCGAGAACAGCAGCGCTGCATTGAGGCCGTTCAGAACCACCGTCATCATGGTCGTGTTGCGCAGCGACCGATGGACGGTATCGAGCATATGGCTGAAGCCATCGCGGGCATAGGCATCCTCGCGGTCGGAATGGGCGAAGAGCTTGACCGTCGAGATATTGGTGTAGCTGTCGACCACGCGCCCGGTGACCATGGAGCGTGCATCGGCCTGCTCCTTCGACAGCTTGCCGAGGCGCGGCACGAAATAGCGCATGGTGAGCAGATAGCCCAAGAACCAGACGAGGAGCGGCACGGCGAGCCGCAGGTCGCTCGAGGCGAACATGAACAGCGCGCTGGTAAAGTAGACGCCGAAATAGAGCAGGATCTCGGTCATCTTCAGCACGGTGTCGCGCACCGCCATGGCGGTCTGCATCACCTTAGTGGCGACGCGGCCGGCGAAATCGTTCTGGAAGAACTCCATCGACTGGCGCAGCACATAGCGATGCGCCTGCCAGCGGATGCGCATGGCAAAGTTGCCCAGCAGGCTCTGATGGAAAACCGCCTCGTACCAGAATTTGATGATCGGCAGGATGACGAGCACGACGGCGCCCATCCAGGCGAGACGCCAGCCATGGTCCTGCCAGAAAGTGGCGCGATCGGCGTGCGACAGCCAGTCGACCAGATTGCCGAGAAAGGCGAAGAGCCAGACCTCGATGATGGCGACGGCGGTTGCCAGCAGCGAACAGACGATCAGAAGCCCGGTGAAAGGCTTCGTGTAATGCCAGATGAAGCCCCACAGCGTCGCGCGGGGCTTGCCCGGCATCTCGGGCGGAAACGAGTCTGTCCGGCCTTCCAGCCAGGTGAACATGCGCGCAAACACGGTATGGCTCCCAAAGGGCCGAGGGTTCCAATGCGGGCCGCTCACGCGGGCGCCGCGGAAATTCCGGCTTCCACCCTCACCCTCGCGGCGGCCTTATAGCGGGTCGGACCGGCGGAGGGGAAGGGGCGCGGCTTTAACCCCGACAGAATGGCAAAATTGTGAGTCTTCATAGACGGTTGAACGGCTTTCTTCCGTTGCCGGAAGAAGCGAATAGGCGACCCGCAGGAATAGCGTGTCTGGCGTGGGGTCAGCATGCTAACGAGGGCTAAATGGCTTCGTTCTCGCGCATCGTTCCGCTCGTCGTCGCGTCCGCCCTGTTCATGGAAAACACGGATTCGACGGTGATCGCGACGTCGCTGCCCGCCATCGCCGCCGATCTCGGCGAGGATCCGGTCATCCTCAAGCTCGCTTTCACCACCTATCTGCTCAGCCTTACGGTGTTCATTCCGATCAGCGGCTGGTGCGCCGACCGGTTCGGGGCGCGCAACGTGTTCCGCGCCGCCATCGCCATCTTCACGCTGGCCTCGATCGCCTGTGGGCTTGCCGGCAATCTCGAACAGCTCATCGCGGCCCGCTTCCTGCAAGGGCTTGGCGGGGCGATGATGGTGCCGGTTGGCCGGCTCATCATCCTCAGGACCACGGCCAAGAGCGAGCTCGTCCAGGCGCTGGCGCTCCTCACCATTCCGGCGCTCATCGGGCCGTTGATCGGGCCGCCGCTCGGCGGCTTCATCACGACTTACTTCCACTGGCGATGGATATTCTGGATCAACATCCCGGTCGGCCTTCTCGGCCTCGGGCTCGCGACGCTCTACATGCCCGATATCCGTGAAGAGGGGGCGGATCGACTCGACGTGCCGGGCTTCCTGCTTTCGGCGGCGGGGCTTACCTCGCTCGTCTTCGGGACGACGGTGATCGGGCGTGACGTGCTGCCGCCCCATGCGCCGCTCGCGCTCATGGTCTTCGGCGCGATGCTCCTCGTCCTCTATATCTTCCACGCGCGGCGCACGCCGAGGCCGATCCTCGACCTCAAGCTGCTGCGCATCCCGACCTTCCGCGCGGGCGTCGGGGGCGGCAGCTTCTTCCGTCTCGGCATCGGCGCTATACCGTTCCTGCTGCCGCTGATGCTGCAACTCGGCTTCGGCATGACGCCCTTCGCCTCGGGCAGCCTCACCTTCGCGGCGGCGCTTGGCGCGCTCACCATGAAGTTCACGGCTCCCAGCATTCTCAAGCGCTTCGGGTTCCGCAGCGTGCTCCTGGTCAACACGCTGGTGAGCGTCAGCTTCCTCGCCGGCCAATCCCTGTTCACGCCGCAGACGCCGCATCTTGTGATCTTCGCGGTGCTGCTCGCCGGCGGGTTTTTCCGGTCGCTGCAATTCACCGCGATCAATGCCATGTCCTATTCCGACATTCCCGGTCGCGACATGGCGTCGGCGACGAGCTTCTCCAGCGTGGCGCAGCAATTGTCGCTGTCGCTCGGCGTTGCCTTCGCGGCCTTCATCCTCGAGCTTGCGCAATATATGCGCGGCGAGACGGTGCTGACGGTTGCGGATTTTTCCTTCGCCTTCCTTGCGGTCGCTGCGGTGAGTGCACTATCGGTCTTTTCTTTCTTCCGGCTGTCGCATGATGCAGGTGCCGAAGTCTCAGGCCGCGCCATCCAGCCGGTGGAGAAGTCGCTCGGATAGAATCCGCGGTCTTGAAAAGTCATCTGTATACGGACTAATATCTACTGGCCTTCACGACGTATCGGGTTCCGAAACAGTGCGGGCCAGCCAGTGGCATCTGGTTAGGATCTCATCGACCTCGTGGGTTGGCTTTCTGCGACCCCGCGGCGGACCGCGGCGCATGGGTGTTGAGAGCCGCGGTCGGCGCGCCTCGATGGGCCGTGCCCGCCAGCGCGCATAACGGCGAGCCTGGCGCGGCAGGTCTTCAAGCGCGCGCTTGATGGCAGCGAGACGGCGGCACAGGGGAATGGCATTGATGGTGTCATCCGCAACGGCGCTCTCCGCATCGCGAGCGGGCGCCGCGGCAGCGTGCGCAGCGTGGCGGAACACTGAAATCCGGGGATCGAAAGCAATATCGATGAAACGGATGTGCGGCTGAGGCCGAGGGCCTGCGTGCCGGCGGCCATTGTCCTCACCGCATGGCCGGCGCGGATCGAACAATTGAAAGGACAGGCGGCCCCGGCCTGTGCCGGAAATGGCAAGCCCCACCGGGGCCGGACGGCGCTGCCGCGGCTTCGCCACCATGCCGCGCGCCGCAACGACGATCAGCCGCCGTACCGCGGCTTCCGCCGGCCGCAGCACGCCGAGCACGGTGCGGTAGAGCGGACGGGACAGCCTCTCGACGGCATCCGTTCCGGTGAGCCCGATCATGGCGAAGAGGGTGGCAATGATGCGCAGCAGCGGTTCGCGATTGCGTTCGATGGCCACGTCCCAGTCCATGGAGGCGCCCTAGAACAAATAGAGAACAATGTCAAGCGGCGCGAACTCCATCGCCTCCGCTTTCCGTCATTCCGGCGAAAGCCGGGACCCACTAAATTCTTCCCACGCGAGCAGCATCGCCCGCGTTACTCCTATTCAATGGGTCCCGGCTTTCGCCGGGATGACGAGTTGGGGGGAGAGTGCGAAACCTCCATTGGTTGCACCTGTTGCCAGCTCCTGTTTCCGCGATAGTGAGTACTCCTCCATTGATGCGGCAAAGAAATGTGTCTTCCTTGAGCGGAAGGAAAGCGGCGTTCTCAGCCCAGCGATTTGCGCAGGCAGACGATACGCTCGACCTCGGCGAAGCCCAGGGCCTTGTGCATGGCGATGCTCGCCTCATTCTCGATGAGAGCATCGCTGGCAAGCTCGGCGAGGCCCCGGCCGCGCGCCCAGTCCTCGGCCTTGTCGATGAGCAGGCGGCCAATGCCCTGCCGGCGCTTCTCCGGCATGACATAGAGCCCTTCGACATAGGCGACGGGCGAGGTGACGCAGCCTTCGGCATAAGGCCGGGTGCCGAGTTCGACGAAACCCACGGCGGCGCCGTCATCGGCGATATAGACGGCTTCGATCGGCGAAGTGCTGGCGAAGAAATCATCGATCTCGGGCTTGAGCGATGGGTCATCGCCATAGAGCGCGGCGCGCATGGCGAGCCAGGCAGAGGCGTCAGCCGTCTGAGCAGGACGGAGAACGACGCGCGTCACTCGGCAGCAAAGGCCTCGGTGCGGAACGGCACGGCTGCGACCACGGCGTTGGCCGATTCCTTGCGGAACGCCTCATCACGGCGCAATTCATCGATGGTTCGTGCAAGGGGAAATCCGGTTCCTGTATTCTCGACCCAGTCTTCGGCTGCGAATTCGAGAACTTCGACAGCCCTGTTGATCGCCTCATCGATCGTATCGGCGGTCGTGATCACGCCAGGGATATCGGGAAAAGAGACGCCATAACCTGTCTGCGGCTCCCTATGGATGAGGGCTATAAAACCATTGGGCCTAGGATGAGTGCTGTGACCCCGTAGATTTCCTCCATGTGATGCTAGAGTCCGGACTGAAGGAAGGACCGGACTATGAAGCGATCGAGGTTTACAGACGAACAGATCATCGCTGTCCTGCGCGAGCAGGAGGCTGGGGTTGCGACAGCTGAGGTGTGCCGCAAGCACGGCATCAGCAATGCGACGTTCTACGGCTGGAAGGCGAAGTTTGGCGGCATGGATGTCTCGGAGGCGAAGCGGCTGAGGCAGCTTGAGGAAGAGAACACCAAACTGAAGCGGCTTTTGGCCGACGCCATGCTAGACAACGTCGCGATGAAGGATCTTCTGTCAAAAAATGTATGACCCGCCCTGCCTGTGCAAGGTTCTTCTCGTGGTGACGGCACAGTCTGCACAAATGTATCCGGCCTCTCGCAAGTGGGCCGCTGTTGCGGCCAGGCCATGATGAGATCCGCGCGTATCGTTCCCAATTAAATGCTACGGGCTCAAGAGCCCGCTTTTTTGCCAGGGCTTACGACACGCCGTTCAACTGCTTCGTCATCACTCTTTCGAACCTCGCAGTCTAGTGCGGCAGGTCAGCTAAGAGCCGGATCCCGCCGCTCGTACATGGCACCAGGGTGTGTGAGAACGACCCAGGCAATGCGAGCCATCTTCGCGGCCATGGCCACCGTAACCTTGTTGGTGTGCATCCGGGCTCCCAGCCTATCCAGCCAGGCCCCGATCCGATCGCGAGAACGATCGAGATGTACGACACAGGATCGCGCTCCGTGGCACAGCATTCGACGCAGATATTTGTTTCCGCGCCTGCTGATGGCCAGCAAGGTTGTCTTGCCGCCGGTTGAGTGCTCTCGTGGCACGAGGCCGAGCCATGCCGCCATATCGCGGGCTTTGCCGAACTGGCGGCCTGAACCTGCGGCCGCCAACAGCGCGGTGGCGGCAAGGGGTCCGATGCCCGGGATTGTCATGAGACGCCGGGCTGTATCGCTTCTCGCTGCAATGGCATCGATCTCCCGATTGAGGGCGGAGAGACGAAGCTCGAGCTCCCGCAGCTCATCGAACACTGTCACCAGAATCCGCCGCATCGCCGGCGTAAGGTCGTTCCCCTCATCGCTCAAAACTCTGGGAAGATCGGCTTTGAACTTGCCGGCGCCCTGGTGGATGGCAATGCCGTATTCCAGACAAAAGGCTCGCATCTGGCTGATCAGCCGGGTGCGATGAGCGACAAGCCTGTCCCGAACGCGGTGAAGAGCCTGGAGGTCGACTTGATCGGTCGATCTCATCTCGACGAAGCGCATGGTCGGCCTGGTAACGGCTTCGGCGATGGCTGCCGCATCGATGATGTCGCTCTTGTTCGATTTGACATAGGGCTTCACAAACTGGGCGGGCATTATCCTGACTGTATGCCCCATGGCGCTGAGCTTCCGCGCCAGCCATTGCGACCCTGGACAGGCTTCCATCCCAACCAAGGTGGGCTTCGCTCGCTCGAAGAACTGAAGCAGTGTCTCTCTGCGGAACGCCACCTTCTGGACGAGATTGCCGGCCGCATCCAGCCCGACGGTGTGGAACAGGTTCTTGCCGATATCGATCCCGAAGACCATCGCAGGTCTGGGTTTGTTGCGTATGCTCATTGCGTCCTCCTCGTTGATCCGCCCTATCCTGGGTCGAGCGGCAGGGCGGGTCATCCCATTAATTCTGACGCCCGCCGCCAAGCGGGAGGCTGTCGCCCATCTCACCACGACCTACGAGATGAGCGAGCGTCGGGCGTGCCAGGTTATCCGAGCGGACCGCAAGATGATCCGCTATCGCTCGCGGCGACCAGCCGACAACGAGCTGCGCTGCCGGCTGCGCGAGCTTGCCGCTGAGCAGCGGCGCTTCGGCTACCGGCGGCTGCACATCCTGCTGCGCCATGAAGGACACGTTATGAACCGCAAGAAGACGCAGCGGATCTATCGCGAGGAAGGGCTGTCGGTCCGGCGCCGGCGTGGCCGCAAACGCGCGGCGGGCACGCGAGCGCCGCTCCTGGTCGATGAGAGGCCGAACATGCGCTGGTCGGTCGACTTCGTCCATGATCAGTTCGGCTCAGGCCGGCGCTTTCGCATCCTCAACGTCATTGACGATGTAACCAAGGAATGCCTTGCAGCGATCCCGGACACGTCGATCTCCGGGCGGCGCGTCGCGCGCGAGCTTACCGATCTCATCAGCCGCCGCGGCAAGCCGGGCCTCATCGTCTCCGACCATGGCACCGAGTTCACCTCGAATGCCATGCTCGCCTGGGCGCAGGCCGCCAGCGTCTCCTGGCACTTCATCGCCCCGGGGAAGCCCATGCAAAACGGCATCTGCGAGGCATTCAACGGCCGCATGCGCGACGAACTTCTCAACGAAACGATCTTCTACGACCTCGACCATGCGCGCGCCGTCCTTGCCAGGTGGGCCGCGAGCTACAACCAGCAGCGCCCCCACTCATCGCTGGGATATCTAACCCCGGCGGCTTATGCCGCTAAACTCATTGCAACGGACGATCGGCTGCGCAACTCCGACCAGCTCCGCCGATCGCCCGTTGCTTACCCGGCGCTCTTGCGCCAATCTCAACCACCGGCTCTGGCTTCAACTGGATGACACAACGGGGTCACAGCACATTCTGTTCAAATCAGGCTCGCTGTGTGTCATGTAACGGACGATATCGCTAGGCTTGATCCAGACCGCCATAGTGTTGCGACGTTCGTCTTCTAGATACGCGACTTTTAAGAGAGCGCTTTTTCCAACCCCTTTGTGTCCGACAACAATCCGAATAGGCAGGTTTTCAATTACACTTTCGTATGCTTTATTTCTGAAAAAGTATTGCTTTAGCCTCTCTGGTTCTTCATTTTCCGCGTCTTCGACGCCGAAAAGCCGTTCAATTACGCCGTCTGTAAATTGGGGCATGGTGAGATCGACTCTCTATGGTTGAGCTTCTTAAGTTACTCTACCAAACTCAATAACTGACCGTATAGCTTTATTGAGATTTCTCAGCCATCTCGACGAAGCTATCCAGCACGCGCTTCTCGCCGGCCTTGTCGAAGTCGATGGTGAGCTTGTTGCCGTCGACATGGGTGACGCGGCCATAGCCGAATTTCTGATGGAAGACGCGTTGGCCGCGCTCGATATTGCGGCCTTCGGTTTCGCGCGCGGTGAGCTCGCCCTCGATGATGCGCGGCGACGAGCGCATGGCGTCGCCGCGTTCCCAGGCGGCCTTCGCGCGCTGCCAGCCGGGAGTCTGATAGGTGTTGGAGAAAGGCGTGATGCGCTCATCAAAACGGCTCGCACCGTAGCCGAGGCCATGGCCGCCATAGCTCGTCGCCATCGGGGCCACTTCGACATGGGCTTCCGGCAGCTCGTCGACGAAGCGTGACGGCAGGCCGGACTGCCAGAGATTATGGACGCGCCGGTTCTGCGCGAAGGAAATGAAAGCGCGGCGCTTGGCGCGGGTGATGCCGACATAGGCAAGGCGGCGCTCCTCCTCGAGCCCGGCGCGGCCTTTCTCATCAAGCGTGCGCTGGCTCGGGAACAGGCCTTCCTCCCAGCCGGGCAGGAACACGGTTCCGAATTCGAGCCCCTTGGCGGAATGGAGGGTCATGATGTTGACCTTGTCCTCGCTTGCGCCCGTATCGGTGTCCATCACGAGCGCGATGTGTTCGAGGAAGCCCGCCATGGTCTCGAACTCGCCCATGGAACGGACGAGCTCCTTCAAGTTGTCGAGCCGGCCTTGCGCCTCCGGGCTCTTGTCGGCCTGCCACATGCCGGTATAGCCCGACTCATCGAGGATGATCTCGGCGAGCTCGGTGTGGGGCAGCCCTGCCAGCGCCTGGCGCCAGCGCGAGAATGACTCGAGCAGATTGCGCAATGCGGTGCGGGTCTTGGCGGGCAGATCGTCGGTCAGCGAGATCGCCTCGGCGGCGCGATAGAGCGAGACGCCTTCTTTGCGCGCATATTCGTGCATGCGCTTGACCGATGTGTCCCCGACGCCGCGCTTCGGCACATTGATGATGCGCTCGAAAGCGAGATCATTGTCGGGCGAGGCGGTGACCTTGAAATAGGCGAGCGCGTCACGCACCTCCTGGCGCTCGTAGAAGCGTGGGCCACCGACGACGCGATAGGGGATGCCCAAAGTGATGAAGCGATCCTCGAAGGCGCGCATCTGGAAGGAGGCGCGCACCAGGATCGCCATGTCGTTGAGCTTCTCGCCCTTGCGCTGGAGGCTTTCTATGTCGTCGCCGATGGCGCGGGCTTCCTCATCGCCGTCCCAGTGCGAGCGCAGCGATATCTGCTCGCCGTCATCGATCTCGGTGCGAAGCGTCTTGCCAAGGCGGCTTTCGTTCTTGGCGATCAGGCCCGAGGCGGCACCCAGAATATGCGGCGTCGAGCGGTAGTTGCGCTCAAGCCGGATGACCTTGGCGCCGGGAAAATCCTTCTCGAAGCGCAGGATGTTGTCGACTTCCGCCCCGCGCCAGCCGTAAATGGACTGGTCGTCGTCACCGACGCAGCAGATGTTCCTGTGGCCCTGGGCGAGCAGCCTCAGCCACAGATACTGCGCGACATTGGTGTCCTGATATTCGTCGACCAGCATATACTTGAAGCGGCGCTGGTATTCTTTGAGGACGTCGGGATTGTCCTGGAAGATGCGCAGGACTTCGAGCAGCAGGTCGCCGAAATCGGCGGCATTCAGCACCTTGAGGCGCGACTGATAATCGGCATAGAGCTCGCCGCCTTTGCCATTGGCGAAGGCCTGCGCCTCTCCAGCGGGAACGCGCGCGGGCAAAAGGCCGCGATTCTTCCAGCCGTCGATATAGGATGCAAGCTGGCGGGCCGGCCAGCGCTTCTCATCGACATTGTGCGCCTCGATGATCTGCTTGAGCAGGCGGATCTGGTCGTCGGTATCGAGGATGGAGAAGCCCGATTTGAGCCCGGCCAGCTCGGCATGACGACGCAGGATCTTGACGCCGATGGCATGGAAGGTGCCGAGCCAGGTCATGCCCTCGACCACGCCGCCGATCAGATGGCCGATGCGCTCTTTCATCTCGCGCGCCGCCTTGTTGGTGAAGGTGACGCAGAGGATCTGCCCTGGCCAGGCGCGGCCTGTTGCGAGGATGTGGGCGAGGCGCGTGGTCAGGACGCGGGTCTTGCCAGTACCGGCGCCTGCAAGCACGAGGAGGGGTCCCTCGGTCGTCTCGACAGCGGCGCGCTGCTCGGGGTTGAGACCCTTGAGATAAGGCATCTCGCCCGCCGACATGGCGCGCGCAGAAAGCCCGCCGGTGGCGGGCACAGGCGGGTTTTCGTCGAAATCGCCGAGGTCGATCGGGCGGCTTGCCATATCCAGTCTTTGCGCGAATCCCTGAGGGAAATCACGCTCTATATAGCAATTCGCCGCCGGTGTTTCAGGAGCGTCCTAGCTCTTTGTCTTTCGCATCGGATTGTCCGAAAACTCACACATTTCGGTCCGATGCTCTAGTTGACGCGGCAGGCCCTGATGTCGTTGAGGGCAGTACGCACGTGACGCCATGTGCGGGCGGTGCGCTCGGCACCGAATTTCTCGCAGATGCGCTCCTGCAGCGCCGCTTCTTCACAGGCCTTGGCACCGTGAATGACGACGAGTTGCCGGGCAAATTCCATGATCGTGATGTTCTCCATGCCGGTCCTCCCTTCGCTCGCGGTTGAAGAAGGGATGTGTATGGCAGGCAAATGAGACGAGAATGTTGCGGTGGTGCTGTTCATCGCAGAAATTTTCAAACCTCCGTCGGCAGAGCGTTTCCTTGCGGCTGCTTATGAGGCTTTAGGCGTGAACCACTGATGAACTCGCCGTGGGGCCAGGCGGGCAATTAAAATTAAAATGATTTGGATTTGAAAGGCCGGTGCATAGCAACAGCCACTGGGGCTGCTGCTTGCATCGAATAGCGGCTGGAAAAGGAGTCGATTCAGCTCGCGCGCGGACCTTTGAGGGATGTCAGCGCAGATTGGATGCTGCGCCAGTTGGCGGCTTCCTCGGCGTTGCCCTTGGCCTCACAGGCGGTAGCCTTCTGTGCGGCCTCGATGATCGCGGCCTCGCCGCGAACGTCGTGAAGCTGACGGGCATATTCGAGTATTTCAAGCGATTGCATGCTGTCCTCCATGCGATTTGTGCCGTCAGGGGAGAACCTTGCGCGCGAATAAGCGGAGAATGTGGCAGGCGGGTTAAACTTTTGGAGGATGGACGCCCAAATATCGAGCGATCGCTGACCAAAACGTAATCGTTCGCCGGCGAATCGTCTCGTCATGTCTTCCGCGGAATGGCAATGCGGTGACCGACCTGCGGCGGTACCGGCAGTGCCTTGTGGGCCGCATGCATGGCCGCGATGCGATCGAGAATGTGGGGCGGAAAGGGTGCCGAGCGCTTGGCCGCCAGATCGACATGCATAACGATATTCTCCGTCACGCAGGAGAGCCAGCCGTCGCGGTGCATCATCTGCTGCACATAGTGGATGCGCTTCTGGTCGAAATCGAGGATTTGGAGCGTCACCGTCACCTCATCGCCCGCATGCAGCTCGCGGACATAGGTCACATGCGCCTCGAGCGTGAAATAGGACGCATTTGCCCGCTTCACATAGGCGGCACCCAGGCCCAGAATATCGAAAGCCTCGTCCACCGTGCGGTCGAAGATGACGTGGTAGTAAGCCATGTTGAAATGGCCGTTATAATCGATCCACTGATCCTCGATTCGGTGCGGCGAGCTGACGAAGGGGGCAGGGTAGGCCATCGCTGTTTCCGGAGTTCCCGAGTAGGCTTGACGGGTGCGATAGCAGAGCCCCCCTGAGGATGACAAATGGACCTTCGCAATAGCCGAACGCAGACGATCGCCGAAATCCGGGAGGTGGTCGGCGACCGGCTCTCAACCGCCGAGGCCGTGCGCCAGCAGCACGGCAAGGACCAGACCTGGGCGCCGGGAGCGTCGCCCGATGCAGTGGCCTTCGTCCGCTCGACGGAGGAGGTCCGGAAGATCGTCACGATCTGCGGCAAGTACGATACACCGGTCATCGCTTATGGCACGGGCACTTCGCTCGAAGGCCATTTCACGGCGCCCTATGGCGGCATCTCGGTCGATGTCTCCCAGATGAACACTATCCTCGCCGTTCATACCGAGGACCTCGATGCCCATGTCGAAGCAGGCGTCACGCGCAAGGCGCTCAATGTTCATCTGCGCGACCAGGGGCTGTTCTTCCCGATCGATCCGGGTGCGGATGCGAGCATCGGCGGCATGGCGGCGACGCGGGCCTCGGGCACCAATGCGGTGCGCTACGGGACGATGCGGGAGAATGTGCTCAATCTGACGGCGGTCATGGCCGACGGGTCGGTGGTAAGGACGGCGCGGCGCGCCAAGAAATCATCCGCCGGCTACGATCTGACACGGCTGCTTGTCGGCTCGGAGGGCACGCTCGGCATCATCACCGAGGTGACGGTGCGGCTCTACGGTATCCCTGAATCGATTGCCGCGGGCGTGTGTCCGTTTCCGACGATCGATGCAGCCTGCCAGGCGACGATCCAGACGATCCAGCTCGGCATTCCGGTGGCGCGCATCGAGCTTGTGGACGAGGAGCATATCAAGGCCTTCAACGCCTATTCGAAGCTCGACCTCAAGGTGGCGCCGACGCTGTTTGTCGAGTTCCACGGAACCGAGGCCGGAACGGCAGAGCAGTCCGCACTTTTCGGCGAGATTGCGGCAGGCTTCGGCGGCGGCCCGTTCGACTGGGCAACGAAGGAGGAAGACCGCCAGCGCCTCTGGCAGGCGCGGCATGACGCCTTCTGGGCCACCAAGTCGCTGATGCCGGGCAAGGAGGCCTTCGCCACCGATGTCTGCGTGCCGATCTCCAGGCTTGCTGAATGCGTCAATGAAAGCCAGCGCGACATGGCCGAGAACGGCATCTACGGGCCGATCGTCGGCCATGTGGGCGATGGCAATTTCCACATCGTCCTTTATTGCGACCGCTCCGATCCGGCAGACGTGAAGAAGGTGAAGGGCTTCTATGAGCGCCTCATCAACCGGGCGATCGACATGGACGGCACCTGCACCGGCGAGCACGGGGTGGGCAGCGGCAAGATGCCGTTTCTCGAAAAGGAACATGGCGGGGGACTCGCCGTCATGCGCGAGATCAAGCGCGCGCTCGATCCGCGCAACATCATGAATCCGGGAAAGATCGTCGCCATATGATCGCCTTGAGTTTCTGCAAAGGCAAAGTCTTGCCCAGGGACAGGACGGCATGAAGCTTTGGAAGGCCCCGATCTTCTATATCGGCATCGCGCTCGTGATGGCGATCGGGCTTGCCTTGGCTGCTCCCTATCTCATCAACTGGGATGGCTACCGGCAGACGATCGAGGCCTATGGCGAGAAGCTGACCGGGCGCAAGGTGACGGTGGCGGGCGACATATCAGGTACGCTGTTCCCGTGGCCCAAGCTCATCCTGCACGACGTACGGATCGCCAATCCGGCGGGTGCCAAGAATGCGGACCTCGCCAAGGCCGATTCGGTCAACGTGCAGATGACGCTCGCCGGCCTCTTCGCCGGCGAAGTCAGGGTCGAGACCATCGATGTGTTTTCGCCCGAGATCAGTTTCGAGCGCATGGCCAATGGCAAGAGCAGCTGGACGCTCGAACCTCAGGTCGACATTGCGGCCAATCCGGCGCTCGAGCGGATCAGGCTCGACCAGATTTCGCTCAAGGGCGGCACCGTCCATCTCGTCGACAGCCGGCGCAAAGGCAAGGCGACCTTCACGAATGTCGATGCCACGCTCGCCGCGCAGTCGCTCACCGGGCCGTGGCGGATCCGGGCGACCGCCGCCTATCGCGACGCGCCGATGGAAGTCGGCATCAATACCGGCGAATGGCGGAAGGACCAGCCGCTCAAATTCGGCTTCCGCATCGCGCCGCTCGAAAGCGCCGGTCTCGTCTACCAGTTCGACGGGCAGAATGACGGCAAGGCCGTCAGTGGCGCCTTGCGCATCGAGCCCGCGTCCGACGCCAAGGGCAAGGACGATACCGAGGGCAAGCTCAGGCCGCTCGCACTGACGGCCAAGCTCACTGCCGGGTTCGATGCCGTCTCCTTCGACAAGATCGAGATTGCGCCGAAGGATTCAGTCGGCGGCACAAATCTCCTGTCGGGCAGCGCCAAGGTCAGTCTCGGACCGATGATCGGCCTCACAGCCGATCTCGCGGCGACGCGCTTCGATCTCGACGCCATTGCCGGGAACAAGGCGCGGCAGATGTTGCGCCAAGGCGGCTGGCTCGATCTGCTCGATGGGGTCGTAGCAGGGTTGCCGCCCAATATCGACGTGCAGGCGACACTCAAAGTGACGGCGCTCGTCATGGGCGGCGAGACGGTCGACAATGCGAAGCTTCAGGTCGGCCTTTCCAACGATGCGATCCGCATCCGCGAGTTTTCGGCGAACCTGCCGGGCCAGGCGCGGGCCTTGTTCAACGGCGTCTTCCTGCCGACCGATGCCGGACCGCAGCTCTCCGGCAATTTCTCGGGCGAGGCGGGCAGCCTGCGCGATTTCGTCGAATGGGCATGGCCCGAAGGCAAGGCCGATGTCGAACGCGTATGGACCGGCGCGCGCGGCCGCCTCAAGCTTCAGGCGAGAGTCGATGCGGCCTCGGGCCAGCTCCGGCTTCAGGATGTCGCCTATCAACTCGACGATTCCTCCGGTACCGGAGGCCTCGCATTCTCCTTTGGCGAAAGACTCGCCGCCGATATCCGCATCGATGCGAGCCGTATCGATGTCGACAGCTACCTGCCGCGCGGCGTGAAGGGCGGCGGCTGGATCGAGGTTGCCGGCCTCATTCCGCAATGGGCGAAGGAGCACGACCTTCGTCTCACCATCCAGACGGCCGAAGCCCTGATCAATGGCGTAAACGCGCGCGATGTCGCCATCGACGTTGCGGCCGAAAAGGGCAGCATCGATCTCAAGACGGTCGAGATCGGTAATGTCGGCAATGCGCGGCTTGAAACGATCGGCCTCATCTCGCCGGCGCAGACGGGCGTCGAAGGATCACTGTCGACCAGCGTGATCGCCGATGATCCGCGCGGCCTCCTGAGGCTCTTCGGTCTCATCCCGCAGGATGCCGACCCGCTCTGGACGCAGGCGCTGGGCAAGACCGATCTGAAGATCGCCGCCGACTTCGCGTCCGATGCGGGCGGACAGACGGCGAAATACAAGGTTGCCGGCAAGAGCGGTTTGCTCGGCATCGATGCCGCCTTCGACGCCGCCGGGAGTCTCTATCCTCCCGACAGCGAGCTCAGCGGTGGCGCAACGATCACCAGCGAGACGGGCGCCGGCCTGCTGGCGCTCGGCGGCTTCGTTCCCGCCATGACCGATACGCAGCCCGCCTCGCTTCGTCTCAAAGCGACGGGCTCGCTCAATGCCGGGCTGGTGGCGGAGGCCGAAGCCTCGGTGCTGGGCATGAAGGGACAGTTCCAAGGCAAGCTCAGCCGCAGCGAAGGCGCTCTTACCGCCAGCGGGCGGGCGGGCTTTCTGTCAGAGCATCCCGGCCTGCTTCTGGCGGCGCTCGGCATATCGGGCGTCGAGGCAGCGAACACGCTGAGCTTCGAATCCGATATCGCCCTGACGCCCGCGGGACTCGCTTTCACGTCGCTCAAGGGATTTGCCGGCGCTTCGCCGATCGGCGGCGAGCTCAGCATCGATGCCGACCGCCGTCTCAAGGGCGATCTTGCAACAGGCCCGCTGGCGCTCGATCGCCTGCTGGCGCTGACCTTCCTGCCGTGGAACGGGCGGGAGGCGAACGCGGAAGATTCCTTTGCATTGGCCTTGCCGGGCGACATCACCGGCGAACTCTGGCTCCGGCCATCGAGCCTCACGATCTATGACGGCTTTTCCATCCCGGAATCGCAGATCGGCATCAGTGCCACCACCGGCGAACGCCGGCTGGTGGCGCTTGGCCGGGCGGGCAGCAATGGCGATGTGAATGTCGAGATCGGCGGCAAGAACACCATTGCCGGCTTCGACATGGACGCTCATGCCGTTCTCCCCGTCGATCTCGGGAAGGTGCTCAAATTCAGCACGGGCGGACGCGCCGCAACAGGGCTTGTCAAGCTCAAGCTCGACGGCAAAGCGAGCGGGCGGACCCCGGCCGCGGTCATGACCGCGTTCAATGGAACGCTCTCCTATGACATTGCCAATCTCGCGGTCGCGGGTATCGACGTCGACAGCTTCGTCAACAAAGCCCGAGAAGCGAAGACGGCCGAAGAGCTCAAGGCGGCACTTGTGTCCCTGACCGCGCAAGGCGAGGTTGATCTCGGCAGCGCCAAGGGCGAAGCGGCGATTGCAAATGGCGTCGTGGCCTTGCCGTCCTTCTCCGCCGACGAGGTTTCCGCCAAAATCACTTTCACGCCGAAGATCGATATCGGCGAAGGCCATCTTGATGCGAACGCGCATGTCGAATGGAAAGGGCTTGGCAATGCGCCGCCCTCCGATATTGCCTTTGGCGGTCCGCCCACAGCGCTCACGCGCTTCGCCGACACCGCCGCGCTCGAATCGGCCCTGGGCTTCCGCATTTTTGAGAGCGGGCTCAAGGAGCTCGAACGCGTGCAGGCCGAACAGAAGCGCCTGGCTGAGGAAGAAGAGCGCCAGCGCAAGGAGGACGAGGAAAAGCTCGCGGCCTACCTTGCCCAGCGGCGCGAAAACCAGCTCCGCCTGCGCGAGATCCGCGTGCATCGCGTGGTGCGCGAACAGGAGGCAGCCGAACGCAAGGCCGAGATACAGCAGGCGATTGCCGATGGCGGCAAGGTCAACAAGGCCGAGCTTCGCCTTCGTCTGCGCGAGCGCATCGTGCATCGCGCGATGCAGCGGCTCGATCGCGTGAAAGCGGCAGCGGAAGCACGGGCCGAGCGCGAGCAGATCGATCGCATCAAGGCCGATCTCGAGAAACGCGAAGCCGAGCGGCTTGAGCAGGAGCGTGCGGCAAAGCTCAAGGCAGAGCAGCAGGCGGAGGCCGAGAAGGCCAGGGTGGAAGCCGAGAAGGCCGAGCAGGAGCGCGCGGCGAAGCTCAAGGCCGAGCAGGAGCAGGCTGAGGCCGAGAGGGCGAGGGTGGAAGCCGAAAAAGCCGAACAGGAGCGCGCGGCGAAGCTCAAGGCCGAGCAGGAGCAGGCTGAAGCCGAGCGGACGCGGGTGGAAGCCGAGAAAGCCGAACAGGAGCGTGTGGCGAAGCTGAAGGCGGAACAGGAACAGGTGGAGGCTGAGAAGGCCGAACAGGCGCGCCTCCAGGAAAAGGCGGCGGAGGCTGCGGCTGTGGTGGCTCCGCCCATCGAGCCCGAAGCCAAGGCAGGCGCCAGCGAGCAAGGGGCCGCCAATCTTGATGCCAAGACGGAGACGATCGCGCCCGATTCACCCAAGCCAAAGGCCAAACCAAAGCCGAAGAAACGTCCTTCGCCCGAAGTCGAGGACAAGACCTCGGGCGAGCCGCTGGTCCTCGTGCCGCCGCAGAAGCGCGCGGAGAGGAAGCGCTACATCATCGACTATTTCTTCGGGGAGTAGGCTTACCGGTCCTTTGGAAGCTGAGCCCGCCCCAGCAGCCACACCCTGATCGCGCTGGAAAGATTGCGCGTGCCGCGCGTGCTATCGATCTCGGAGACGAGGGCGGCGAGAGACTTGCCGTCCTCTTTCGCCGCGGCGTGAAGCGCGTCCCAGAATTCCGGCTCGAGCGAGATCGACGTGCGGTGGCCGGCGATGGTGAGCGAGCGCTTGCGGTCGCCGTCGCTCATCGCTCGCGCTTCAGGTCGTCGAGCCTTTTCTGCGCCAACGCTTCCTGAGCCTCGGCCTGATCGCGCTCGGACTTGCTGCGGCCGAATTTCACGCGATTGGCGTCGGCCTCCTTCGCCTTGTCCTCGCGCGCTTTCGTCTTGCGGACGCGGCGCAGATTGACGATCCCGGCGCTCATTTCGGTCCGATCATGTCCTCAGGCCGCACCAGACGGTCGAAATCGGCGGCCGACACATAGCCGAGCCTCAACGCCTCCTCGCGCAAGGTCGTGCCGCGCTTATGCGCCGTCTTGGCGATCTCGGCGGCCTTGTCATAGCCGATGGTGGGGGCGAGTGCTGTGACCAGCATCAGCGAGCGGTCGAGCGCCGCCTTGATGTTGTCCTCGCGCGCCTCGATGCCTTTCACGCAATTGTCGGTGAAGCTCACCGCGGCATCCGCCATGAGCCGCACCGATTGCAGGAAGTCATAGGCCATCACGGGATTGAACACATTGAGCTCGAAATGGCCCTGGCTGCCGGCGATGGTGATGGTCGTATGGTTGCCGAAGATCTGCGTGCAGACCATTGTGAGCGCTTCGCACTGCGTCGGGTTGACCTTGCCCGGCATGATGGAGGAGCCGGGCTCGTTCTCCGGCAAGGACAATTCGCCCAGCCCCGAGCGCGGACCCGACCCCAGGAAGCGGATATCATTGGCGATCTTGAACAGCGAGACAGCGGCCGTATTGATCGCGCCATGGCTCATCACCATCGCATCATGGGCGGCCAGCGCTTCGAATTTGTTGGGCGCCGAGGTGAAGGCCATGCCGGTGATGGCGGCAATGCGCTTCGCCACCTTCTTGTCGAAGCCCTTGGGCGCGTTGAGGCCGGTGCCGACGGCCGTGCCGCCCTGCGCCAGCTCCATGAGCGCCGGCAGCGTCTCCTCGATGCGGGCTATGCCGTTCTTCACCTGCTGGGCATAGCCTGAGAATTCCTGGCCGAGGGTGAGCGGTGTCGCGTCCTGCGTATGGGTGCGGCCGATCTTGATGATGCGCGACCACTCCTTGGACTTTTTGTTCAGCGCCTTGAGCAGGTGATTGAGCGCCGGAATGAGATCGCGGTGGATCTGCTCGGCGCAGGCGATGTGCATGGCGGTGGGATAGGTGTCGTTGGACGACTGGCTCATATTCACGTGGTCGTTCGGATGCACCGGCTTCTTCGAGCCGATGACGCCGCCCAGGATCTCGATGGCGCGGTTCGAGATGACCTCGTTGGCGTTCATGTTCGACTGGGTGCCGGAGCCCGTCTGCCACACGGCGAGCGGGAAATGATCGTCGAGCCTGCCGTCGATCACCTCCTGTGCCGCGGCGACGATGGCCTTGCCGACGGTGCGGTCGAGCTTGCCGAGCGCCATGTTCACTTCGGCCGAGGCGCGCTTGACGATGCCCAGCGCCCGGATGATCGGCTTCGGCTGCTTCTCCCAGCCGATCTTGAAATTGCCGAGGCTTCTCTGGGCCTGGGCGCCCCAATAGCGGTCGGCGGGGACTTCGATGGGTCCGAAGGTGTCGGTCTCGGTGCGGGTCTTGGCCATTCTTCTTTCCGTCCAATGCTTGGCGGTCGCGCTCTAGCATGGGCCGCGGAGAGGTGCCAGTTCGGCGCGGGAGGGCTCAGTTGCGCCGGAAGATGGTCAGTTCATCCGGTTGCAGCACAATATGGTCAAGACTCCGGGCAGTCTCGCAACGTGTGACGTGGATTTCCTCATCACCGATCCGGCCACGATAGGAGTGAATCAGGAGACCGGCGTAGGGCAGGGACAATTCGTGCTGCAGATCGTCGATGATCCTTGCCCATTGTTCGAGGCTGTCAGGATCGTATCTCTTCTCGCCATGGAGCCCGCGATCATGAGCACTGCGACGCTCGCCGATGATCTGCTTGATCTTGGCATCGGACAATCCGCGGCACCGCATCGTTTCGGCTTCACGCGTCATTTCTTCTTCCAGTTGTGCGGGCGTCGGCAACTCGTCCTGGATCAGTGCGGTTCCGCAATCGCAGAACCCATGGGTGGTCAGATATTGCCGCTCGCCCGTCCGCAACACCTTGGCGACGGATGAATTGTCGAAAGGTATAGCCGCACGCCTGTGCTTCTGCATGACGGCGCGAATGGCGGCTTGATCGGCGGAAGGGGCGATGAGGGTGATATAGTAGCACATACATGAACCGAAGACGGCGACGAGTGCTGCGAGCATCGTCCGTTTTCATCGGTCTCTCCGATTCTGAGTGGGTCTGTCTGCAGCTATCTGTGTGGTGAGCGCGTTTGACGCGCGCATTACGAAGTCATGAAGGATCGTCAACGCGGATGACGGCGGGCGAGGATGACCATGGCTGCAAAGGAGAGAAGGGCGAAGACGAGGCCGACCATCAGCCCGCCTTTTGATCCGGCAGCGTCAAGGACAAAGGCAAAGAGAGTGGGCGACAGCGCGTTGAGGATGAGCTGGGGCGTGGTCAGCGTGCCGATGACGAGGCCATAGCCCTCGCGCCCGAAAAGGCTCAGCGGCACGACGCCCTTGATGATCGACATGAGCCCGTTCGACATGCCGTAGAGCAGGGCGAAGAGCAGGGCGGCGGAAAAGGCAAAGCTGCCGCCGGCAAAAACGATGAGGGAGAAGGGCAGGAGGCCGACGGCGATGAGCGCCACGGTCATGGTTTTCACCCTGTGGCCGGCGAGGATGTCGCCGATGCGGCTTGCGACCTGCGACGGGCCGATGAGGGCTGCGAGCATCACCGCGGCGGCGCCGGAGAACCCGAGGCCCTCGAAGAGCGGCACGACATGGGCCGAGATCGCGGAGAAAACGACGCCGTTCAAGGCGAGGACGGCGGCGAAAAGGATCATCGCCTGGGTGCGCGCCTGGCCGGTGAGGAGGGGATAGGCCGGCGGCGCAGGCGCATCAATCACGGCGCTGGCCAGCGCGGGCTTTCCCTTCAGCACAAGAACATGCAGGGGCAGGCAGACGAAGAGATGCAGCCCAGCGTAGACGAGGAAAGTGTATTGCCAGCCGATCGCCTCGCTCAGGAAATGGCTCGTCGGCCAGAACACCGTCGAGGCAAGACCGCCGAAAAGGGTGAGATAGGAGATGGCGCGGCGCGAGCGATCACCCGCGATCTGGGTGAGGGCAGGGAAGGCCGCGTCGTAGAGGATAAAGCGCATCGCCGGGCCGAGCACCAGCCAGCCCAGAACATAGATCGCGGGATGCGTCGCGACCGAAAGTATGGCGCAGCCGAGCGCCGCGAGCGCGGAACCGATGGCCATCACGCGCCTGCCGCCCCAGTTGTCGATGGCGCGTCCGGCGGCGCGCGAGATGACGCCGCTGATCAGCAAGGCGGCGGAGAAGCTCGCAAAGATCAGGATGCTGTTCCAGCCCGTGCCGGCGCGAATGTCGGCGGAGAGCGCGCCCAACGCATAATAGGTCGTGCCCCAGCCGATGATCTGTGTGACGCCGAGAGCGCAGATGACGCGCCAGAGAGGCAATTCTAGAGTTCGTCCTTCCAGATCGGGTTGGTCCAGGCGCGCTTTCCGGCCTGATCGATGACAACGACACGCAGCCAGTTGCTCGGCTTGGTCAGCAGCCAGCCCTTTTCGAGCCGCGACAGATCGAGCGTCGCGGTGGTGATCGACTTGCCGAGGCGCTGAACGGTGCGCGAATGGCCGCAGACGACGCAGATCGTGTCGACGGGCGAGCAGGAGACGGTGAGTTCGTTGCGCGAGATCGAGACTTCGTGGATCTGCGGTCCCTGGCTCGAATAATATTGGCCGCTCTTCAGGGCGGTGAGCAGCGCATCGGGATCGAGCACGTCCGCCTTCACGTGAACCCAGCCGCCGAAATGATCGTCATTGTGAAAATGCGCGTCATCGGTGGCGAAAGCGGTAAGCCGCCGGCCCTCGGTCAGGAGCTGATCGAGCAGATAGAAGCCTTCACCGCGATCGCATTCGATAGCACAGCCGTGATTATAGATCTCGACCGCATGCGCCACGTCAATGGCGCGTCCGTCCTCGATGGTGAGCTGTGACCAGGCCGGATGCGCGATGCCGATGAACGCGCCAGCCTTGGCGGCGCGGCGGGCGACCTGCGCCCCGGTCTCGTCCTTCGCGCAGGGTTCGAAATCAAGCGGCAGGCCCGCGGCAACGATGTGCCAGAGCTCGCCCACCTGCGTCTGCGGCGCATGGAGTTCGGAGCCGATGATGGTGGTGAAGTTGTTGGAGCGCGTGGCGCGCGTATCGGCGATCGGCCAGTTGAAATTGCCGATGAAGTGGTCCGACAGCATCATGAAATCATAGCCGGCATTCTTGTAGGCCTCGACGACCTTGTCGGGTGCGAGCGCGCCGTCCGACAGCGTCGAGTGGGTGTGGAGATTGCCGCGCCAGAACCGGCCGGGAAGGGAGAAGGGGGAGAGATCAGCCATCCAATGCTCTTGTGTGGGTTATGTTTGTCGGTCGATTTCGATACGCAATAGCGTGTGTTAGAGTGATTTTCAGCGGGCCGGCTGACGATTTATGGACGCCACAGTAACACGAATATGCGATCAGTGCGGAAGCGAGATTGTCGTACACGATCTTGTCCGGCCGTGGTGCCGCAAATGCGACTGGAATCTTACACAGACGGACGACGTGCCGGCGAGCCTCATAGACCGGCAAGTCGCGAAACTGGGACGCTTGCACGGACCGCGGCTTCTGAAGTCCGTTTCGACCGCGCCCGAATCGGATCTGCGGCCAAAACTCACGCCGCCGGTCCTTACCGCCTATGTCATATCATCGATCATCTATGCGTCGAGCATGGCGATCGGCCTTCTCGGACTCTACCTGGTTGGCTTCGGCTGGCCGCACCTGTTCATACTGGCGGGCGGTGCCTTGTGCCTTGGCCTCGCCATCGTTGTGCGCCCGCGTTTTCCGAAGAAGCCGAAGGATTGCGTGTCGCGCGAAACGTGCCCGATCCTTTTTGGGCTGGTTGACCGTGTTGCCGAGAAGCTCTCCAGTCCGCCTGTTGACTTCATCAAGGTCGACGGAGACTTCAACGCTTCCATGTCATCGGTGGGCTGGAGAAGGCAATCGCTTCTCACCTTGGGGCTGCCGTTCTGGGCGGTCCTCGCTCCGCAAGAGCGTGTGGCTCTTGTTGCGCATGAACTGGCGCACCGGGTCAATGGCGATCCGGGACGTGGTTTCATCATCGGCAACGCCCTTATGACGCTCGGATACTGGCGATACTTCCTGACGCCCGAGAGCCACGGCCACGATGATCTCTGGCAAATAATCGCGCATATTCCCCTGCGCGTTGCCGGATTTCTCGTGAGCGGTTTGGAATGGTTGCTGCGCAATCTGCTGTATATGGACAGTCAGCGCGCCGAATATCTCGCTGATTATCTCGCAGCAAAAGTGGCTGGGGGACCGGCGGTCATATCGATGCTTCATAAGCTTGGATTGCATGACAACTTCGCTGCCGTGGCCGATCGCGTCTATTACCAGGGCGACACGCAGGGGCGGACGCTCATAGCCGCATTCCGCTCCTTTGCCGCTACTGTGGCCGAGAGCGAAATGGAGCGCATAAGACGGATCAACAGCAAGGAAGAGGCGCGCATCGACTCCTCGCATCCTCCAACCGCCTATCGGGTTCAGTTTATTGAGAGTCGCGCGTTTTCCATCCCCGCATTTCTGCTTTCGCAAGAAGAAAGCGAGGAGATCGATCGGGAGCTAGATAGCCTGAACGCGCACTACGCAATGAAAATCATGGACCGTCTCCATAACGAAGCTTGATGGAGGCTAGACCGACATCTGCATGCCGAGCTCGACGACGCGCTCGGGCGGGATGCGGAAGAATTCGATGGCGCGGGCCGACTGATTGGCGAGCATGATGAACAGCCGTTGCTGCCAGAAGGGCATGCGCGAGCGCGCCGACATGCGGATGGCGCGACGGCCGAGGAAATAGGAGGCCTGGCGGGGATCAATCGAGAGGCCGAAAGGCTCGCAGAGCCGCAAGGCCGCCGGCACGTCGGGCTGCTCCATATAGCCGAAGCGCGCTTCGACGAGGAATGCGCCGAGCGCCAACTTCTTCACGGTGACACGCTCATCACGCGGCACGCGCGGCACCTCCGCCGTCTCGACTGAAATAAAGACCAGGATGTCATGCAGCACGCGGTTGTGCTTGAGATTGTGCATCAACGCGCTTGGGGCGTAGATGGGATCCGTCTGCAGGAAGACGGCAGCACCCGCGACGCGCGTCGGTGGCCGTCGCTCCAGCATTTCCAGCAGTCCCACGAGCTCGACGCTCTCCTTGCGGAGTTTCTCGGCGAGGAGCGAGCGTCCCTTGAGCCAGGTCAGCATGGTGATGATGATGGTGATGCCGATGAGAACCGGCACATAGCCGCCGAGAAGCAGCTTGAAGCTGTTGGCGGCGAAGAAGGTGAGCTCGACCGCGAGGATGACGAGAAGCAGCGGGACTACGATGGCCTTGGGGAACAGCCGCACATTCCACAGGAGGATCAGGGCCAGGATCGTGTCGATGATCATCGAGGTGTTGACCGCGATACCATAGGCGGAGGCGAGGTCCGTCGACGATCCGAACAGCAGGACCAGCAGGATGACGCCGGCAAAAGTGAGCCAGTTGACCTGCGCCATGTAGATGCGGCCTTGCTCCGTGTCGGAGGTGTGGACAATGTTCATGCGCGGCAGGAGGCCAAGCGAGATCGCCTGCTGCGCGACCGAGAAGGCGCCGGTGATCACGGCCTGGCTCGCGATGACGGTGACGGCGGTTGCGAGAATGACAAGCGGGATCAGGGCCCATGACGGCGCCATGAGATAGAAGGGATTGCTCACCATCGTCGGATTGGCGTGGACGAAAGCGCCCTGGCCCAGATAGTTGAGGATGAGGGCCGGAAAAACGATGGCGATCCAGGCCATGCGAATGGGCGTGCGGCCGAAATGGCCGAGATCGGCATAGAGCGCTTCGCCGCCGGTGACGGCCAGGAAGACGCCGCCGAAGATCACAAGACCCATTTGCGGATCGTGCAAAATTAGGTTCCAGCCATGGGCAGGGTTGAGCGCGGCAAAGATCGCCGGATCGTCGCCGATATGGATCAAGCCCAGGACTGCGATGACAATGAACCACAGGCAGGTGATGGGCGCGAAGAGGGAGGCCACCATTCCCGTGCCGCGGAACTGCACGGCGAAGAGCGTCGTCAAAATGAAGAGCGTCAGCGGAACGACATAAGGATCGAAGCCCGGATTGATGACGTTCAAGCCCTCGACGGCCGACAGAACCGAGATCGCGGGCGTGATCATCGCATCGCCGAAGAAGAATGCGGCGCCGACGACGCCAAGGATCAGCGCGAAGGTCGCCTTGCGCTTCAGCGCCTGCTCGGCGAGGACGACAAGGGTGAGGATGCCGCCCTCACCCTTGTTGTCGGCGCGCATCAGGATGATCACGTATTTGATCGTGACGATGAGGATGAGCGCCCAGATCAGCAGCGAAGCGACGGCAAGAACCTGCTCGCGGACATTGCTGCCAAAGCCCGCCACGTGCGCGAGCGATTCACGCATCGCATAGAGCGGGCTTGTTCCGATATCGCCGAACACGACGCCGAGACTCGCGAAAGCAAGCTTGAGCGCACGGCGGGAGAGCGGCCTCTGGCCGCCCTCAGCTTCTTCAGTCTGTTCAGGCGAGGTCATTTCGCGCCCGGCAATGGGCCTATTGGCAGGCTGGCGTCAATGGCCTTCTACTCCACCGTCACGACGGTGCGGCATTCAGCAGGTAGGCCGGTAATGGTCAAGGGCTTGGGCGGCTTGGGCTTGGGCGCATTGGGATCGCGCTTAACAGGCTTGGGAGGCAGCCATGGTTTGTCGCTCATCCAATAGGCAAGTTCCTGGCCGCAGCCCGTACCATCTTTCGGCGCGGGCGCCGGCTGGTCTTTGCAGCCCGCAAAGCCCTTCGGGCATTTGATGCGAACATGGAAATGATAGTCGTGCCCGTAATAGGGGCGCACCTTGGCGAGCCATGAGCGGTCGCCCGTGGCCCACCGGCAAAGCTCGGCCTTGATCGGCGGATGCACGAAGATGCGGGCAACCTCAGAATAGGACGCGGCACGCTTGATCAGTCGGGCGTGAGCCTCGGTCCAGACCTTGTAATTCATCGTCTTGCGGTCTTTGATCACCGATGTCGCGCTGATCTTTTCGCGCTCGCTGCGCGTCAGAATGTGGTTTGGCATCTGGGTCAGCCAGATATCGGCATCAAGGCCAATCTGGTGACTGGCGTGACCGGTGAGCATCGGCCCGCCCCGCGGCTGCGAGATGTCGCCGATCATCAGCCCGTTCCAGCCGTCGAGCTTCTGCGCATCGGCGGCGAGGCGCTCAAGCACTGCGATGAGCGCCGGGTGGCCCCAGTTGCGATTGCGCGAGAGGCGCATGACCTGCCAGGTCGGGCCATTGATGGGTAGAGCGACGGCGCCGGCGAGACAGCCTTTGGAATAGAAGCCGATCGCCCGCGAGGCCATATTGGCCGGCTTCTTCTGCGCGCCGAAAAGCTCCTTGGCCGGAATCTGATTGATGGCGCGATTGGAGAGGTCGCCGATCGTCGGGAGCGGCGCCGTGCTTTGCGCGGCCGCGGGCAGGGCCCAGGCGACAAGGAGTGCAAGGACTGCCGTAAGCACACGCATGCTGTTACTTCTTGCGGAAGGCGTCGAGCGACACCACGCGCGCTTCATCCGACGCGGCGGCGGTGGCGGCAACTTCAGGCGGCGGAACGGCGACCGGCACCTTCGCCGCAGGCTTCTCGATCTCGGGGACGGATTTTGTTTCCGCACTGTCTTCGGTCTTCACGGTTTCAAACTGTAGGCCGAACTGGACATGGGGATCGAGGAAGCCCTTGATCGCGTTGAACGGAACGACCAGCTTTTCCGGGACGTGGTCGAAAGACAACTCGATTTCGAATTCCGTATCGTGAACGGCGAGATTCCAGAACTGATGCTGGAGCACGATCGTCATCTCGCGCGGATATTTCGTCTGGATGCGCTCGGAGAGTTTCACGCCGGGGTAGCGCGTGTCGAAGGCGATGAAGAAATGATGGTCGCCCGGCAGCTGGTTCTTATTTTTGACGACCTGGCGCAGGGCGGCTCGGACGACACCGCGCAATGCCTCCTGGGCCAGGAGATCATAGCGCATCAAATCTTCAGGCATGCTCAAGCGTCCTCACCCGTCCCACGCGATTCACGCGCATCATACAAGGCTATGCTTTTACCGGGACATTAATTTGACGGGAAGTGCAGGCTTCTGTTGCCAGGTGCCTGCGAACCCCGCCTCAACCGGCTAAGGCTAAGGACTTTGATTTCGGTCTATCGCGCTGCATTAAGCAGCGAGAGCAACCGGAGCATAGTTGTCATTGGCAACTATATGGTGGCCCGTAACGTCGGAACCATCTCGGGCAAAAGCCCATCCTTTACGCCCTCGTCGATCCTATTTCGCCCCCAGCAGAGGCCGCAGGAACTTTTGCGGTCTGTGGTGGAGGCGCCGGGTACCGCCCCCGGGTCCGATGGGTTTATTACGATGGCCGTTTATCGCCATAGCCGCCCTTGCGGGAGGCAAACCCAATATAGACGTTACATGCAGCGGGCGGAAGGGCTGGTTATTCTTTACGTTACGGCATGTTGAGGGCGGATGACCGCGACGGCGGAATCGGCTAGCGTCCGGCCATGCAGCAATATCTCGACCTCATGCGGCATGTCCGCGACACGGGCGTGCGCAAGACCGATCGTACCGGGACCGGCACCCTTTCCGTCTTCGGGCACCAGATGCGCTTCGATCTTGCCCGCGGCTTCCCGCTGGTAACCACCAAGAGACTGCATCTGCGCTCGATCATCCATGAGCTGCTGTGGTTCCTGCGCGGCGATACCAACATCGCCTATCTGAAGGAAAACGGCGTCACCATCTGGGATGAATGGGCCGACTCGAAGGGCGACCTCGGCCCCGTCTATGGTGCGCAGTGGCGGTCGTGGCCTACGCGCGACGGCGGCACGATCGACCAGATCGCGCAGCTCATCGCGGACATCAAGCGCAAGCCCGATTCACGCCGGCTCATCGTGACGGCCTGGAACCCGGCCGATGTCGACAAAATGGCGCTGCCGCCCTGCCACTGCCTGTTCCAGTTCTATGTCGCCGACGGCAGGCTCTCCTGCCAGCTCTATCAGCGCTCGGGCGACATCTTCATCGGCGTGCCGTTCAACATCGCATCCTATGCGCTCCTGGTTCACATGGTAGCGCAGGTTACGGGGCTGAAAGCCGGCGAATTCATCCACACGCTCGGCGATGCGCATCTCTATCTCAACCACCTCGACCAGGCGAATGAACAGCTCAAACGCGAGCCGCTGCCCCTACCGCGCCTCGTCATCAAGCGGGATGTGAAAGAGATCGACCAGTTCCGTTTCGAGGATTTCGAGATACTGGGCTATCAGGCGCATCCGCATATCGCAGCCCCTGTCGCGGTCTGACCGAAAACATGAGCCTGATCGGGCCTGACTTCCGCGCCGGCCTGCGGACGGCGCTCTACCCGAGCGAGCCTTCCGCGGCACTCTGGCCAAGCGTCGGTTTCTTCGTCGCCCTTGCCGTCGTGAACCAGCTTCTGCAGGCCGGCATGGCGATTGTCATTCATGCGCTGTCAGGACTGGAATTCGCCGATCGGACCGCGCTGCTGCGGTCCGCCATGCTCGGCCTCCTGCCGGCTGCGGTGATGACCGTGGGCATCGCCTGGCTCTTCGCCTCCCGGCGAGCCAGCGACCCGCGTGAAATGCTGCGGCTCAAGATGCCTTCCCTGGGCGTTCTCGGATGGGCAGCGGTCATCCTCGGCTTCCTGATCGTCATGCAGCTTCTTGCGGTCATTCTCATGACGGCATTCCAAATCGCTCCGGAGAATGTGGGCGATGTCGAGGCCGCGATGAAAAGCCTGGTGAGCGATCCGGCCTATCCTTTGATTGCCGTCGGCATTGTCCTCGGGGCGCCGCTGGCCGAGGAGCTGACCTTTCGTGGCGTGATCTTCGCGGCGCTGGCGCGCACGCGGCTCGGCTTTGCCGGAACGACGATACTGACCTCGGCCGCCTGGGCCGGCCTCCATATCGGCGAGCCGCTGCATGCGGTCGTTTTGCTGTTTGTCATGGGCCTGGTGCTGGGTTTCCTGCTCGTCCGGTTCGGCAGCCTGTGGGTCTGTTTCGTCTGCCATGCGGTGTGGAACGGCATGTTCGCGCTCGCCCTGTTGGCGGCGGGGTCGGGACAGCCATGACACTGACCATCCGCGCCGCGCAGGAAAGCGATGCCGCGCTTGTGCTGCATTTCATCCGGCAGCTCGCCGATTATGAGAAGCTGTCGCATGAGGTCGTCGCCGATGAGGCACTGATCCGGCAGGCCATTGGCGGCGCCAACCCCAAAGCGTTCTGTGATCTTGCCTTCTGGAATGGAAAGCCGGCCGGCTTCGCGCTCTGGTTCTATAATTTCTCCACCTTCCACGGCCGGCACGGAATCTATCTCGAGGACCTGTTCGTCGAACCAGAGCTGCGCGGCAGGGGGATCGGAATTGCGCTCATCAAGACGCTGGCGCGGCGCTGCGTCGATGAGGGGCTAACACGGCTGCAATGGTGGGTGCTCAACTGGAACGAGCCCTCGATCGATTTCTACAAGGCGCTCGGGGCCGCGCCGATGGACGAGTGGACAGTGTTCCGCGTCGCCGGCGAAAAGCTGCGCGAGCTTGCGAAATGACGATCGCCATCAGGCCAATCGCGCCGGGCGAGGGTGGCGTGCTGCTCGACATGGTGAAGGCGCTTGCCGATGATCATGGCTTTGCCGACAAGATGAAGTCATCGGCGGCCGATCTCGAAGCGGCCCTGTTCGCGCCGCAACCCATCGTCGGGTGCCTGCTGGCATTTCTCGACGGGGCGCCGGCGGGATGCGCCTTCTGGCACAGGAGCTTTGCCACCTCGCGGGGGCAGGAGGTCATGTATCTCGAGGATCTCTCGGTGCTGCCCGCCTATCGGCGTAAAGGCGTGGCCCGCGCGCTGCTCAAGGCGCTGGCGGGATTGGCGCGGGACAAGGGATTTCCCAGCATCTACTGGATCATGATGGGTTGGAACGAAGCGGGCCGCGCGCTCTACAAAGAGGCCGGTGCCGAGCTTGAGGATGGCCTCACCTTCTGCCGCCTCGCCGATGGGGCGCTGGAGCGGCTTGCGGGCAAAGCGCCATGAGCAAGCCCCGGATTTCCTTCGTCGTCGCTGTCGCCCGCAATGGCGTGATCGGGCGGGATGGTGGCCTGCCCTGGCGGATTTCCTCCGATCTCAAACGCTTCAGGGCCATCACCATGGGCAAGCCCGTCATCATGGGCCGCAAGACGTGGGAGAGCCTTCCGCGCCGGCCGCTTGAGGGCCGGACCAATATCGTCGTGACGCGGCAAAGGGGTTACAGCGCGCGGGGCGCCCTGGTGGCGGCAAGCCTCAGGGATGCGCTTGCCAAGGCCGAGGGAGAAGAAGCCTGCATCATCGGCGGCGGCGAACTGTTCCGCGAAGCGCTGCCCATTGCCGACCGCCTCTATCTCACCGAGGTCGATCTCGACGTTTCCGGCGATGTCTATTTTCCCACAATCGACCCGAAATCATGGACAGAAGTCTCGCGCGAAACCCATCCGCGCGGTCCGAAGGATGATGCGGGCTTTGTCCTCAGGGTGCTTGACCGGGCCGATTGAGCCCCGGTACCAAGGCTGATGACCCAAAATCCCGATATTGTAGTGATCGGCGCGGGCGCCGCCGGCGTTGGCGCGGGCCTGGCTCTGGCGCGGGCAGGGGCCTCCTTCATCGTCCTTGAAGCCAAGGACCGTATTGGCGGGCGCGCCTACAGCGACACGTCGAGCCTCGGCCATCTGTGGGACCATGGCTGCCACTGGCTTCATTCCGCCGACAAGAATGTGCTGCGCCGGGTCGCCGACAAGATCGGCCATCGCTATCGCACCCGATATTCGCCCTCGATGCTCGAGACGTTCCTCAACGGCCATTGGGAATCGACCACGATGCGCGAGGATTTCGTCTGGCGCCTCTTGGGCGAGGTTGCGGATGCCGGAAAGCAGGGAAAGGACATCGCGGCGAGCGCGCTGCTCGACAGGAGCCATCCCTGGTATCCGATGATCCATCACTGGCTCAACCTCATGTATTCGGCCGAACCGGACGATATCTCGACCTTCGATGCCGGCCGCTATGACGACACGCATCTCAATTATCCGATCGAGGACGGCTATGGGGCCTTGATCGCGCGCATCGCGGCGCCCCTGCCGATCCGCAAAGGTGTGGCCGCCCTCAAAGTGAGGGCGCGTGGCGAGAGCATCACTGTCGAGACGTCGCAGGGCACGATCGAGGCACGGGCCGCCATCATCGCGGTGCCCGCGCGCATGATCGAAACGGGCAGGCTCGCCGTCGAGCCTGGCCTCCCGTCGCACATCGCGCAGGCCTTCGCCGATGTCCCGATGGGTTGGTACGAGAAGATCGCGCTCCTTCTGGACGAGTCTGCTTTTGGGGCAAACGCCGCCCCCTATGTCGATATATTCGATCCCGTTGCGCCCAAGACCCATCCGCTCAACTTCGAGATCCAGCCCTTCGGCCGGCCGATCGCGATTACCCATATTGCCGGCAATTTCGCTCGCGAGATGAGTGACGCCGGCGAAGCCGTCATGATCGATTTCGCGCTCTCGGCCCTCGTTCGCGCCTATGGTTCGGATTTGCGAAAGCACTTCAAGAAGGGGGCGGTAACCCATTGGTCTTCCGACATATTCATCAATGGGGCCTATTCCTGTGCGAAGCCCGGCCGCGGCTTGTCCCGGTCGGCCTTCGCCGAACCGATCCATGACCGGATATTCCTCGCTGGCGAGCATGTGCATCCGACCTTCATGGCGACCGCACACGGTGCCTATGAAACCGGAATCCTGGCCGCGACCAAGGCCTTAGCGGCCGCCCGGCTTCCCGCGCCGAATCTCGACCCCGTCGCCATCGCGGCGTGAAAGGTTTGGACATCGACGGGTCCGGTTCCTATATCACGCCAAACAAATCGCAAGGTGAGGTGCGACTCGTATGCCCTGGAACAAGGACGGCGGCGGCTGGCAAGGCGGCGGAGGCAACAAGGGACCCTGGGGGCAGGGCCCGAGCGGACCGCAAGGCGGCGGCCGGGGGCCACAGCCGCCCGACCTCGACGAACTGATCAAGAAGGGCCAGGACAGCCTCAAGACCATTTTCCCGACGGGCGGACGCGGCACCTGGATCATTCCGATCCTGCTTGTTCTCGCACTCGTCGCGTATAACAGCATCTATCAGGTCCAGGCCGACGAGCGCGGCGTCGTGCTACGGCTTGGCGGCTACACCAGGACGGTTGGGCCGGGCCTCCATTTTGCGGTGTGGCCGGTGGAAAAGCTCGAAACCGTCCGTGTCGAGGCCGAAAACCAGACCGTGATCGGCAATGTCGCCAATGAGGGGCTGATGCTCGCGGGCGACCAGAACCTGGTCGATATCCGCTTCACGGTCCTGTGGAAGATCAAGAACCCCGAGGAATTTCTGTTCAATGTGAGCGAGCAGGAAAAGCTCGTCCGGGTTGTCGCGGAAAGCGCCATGCGCGAGATCGTCGGGCGCACCCCGGCAGAAGACATCCGCACGACGGGCCGGTTGATCGCGCAGGATCAGGTGGTCTCCATCACCCAGTCGACGCTCGATTCCTATAATGCCGGCGTCCTGATTACGGGCATCAAGCTCGAGAAGGCCGATCCGCCCGCCGAAGTGCTCGATGCCTTCGAAGAGGTGCAGCGCGCCGAGCAGGATCAGGCGCGCTCGATCAACGAAGCCGACCAATATGCCAATCAGCGCAAGCGCGCCGCCGAAGGCGATGCCGCGAAGCTCATCGAAGAGGCCAAGGCCTACAAGGCGCGGGTCGTGTTCGAGGCCCAGGGCGAAGCGCAGCGCTTCATCAAGGTCTTCGACGAATATGTGAAGGCCAAGGACGTGACGCGCGAACGCATCTTCCTCGAAACGCTGGAAGATATCCTCGGTCGCTCCAACAAGGTCATCATCGAAGGCGGCCAGGGGCAGGGCGTCGTGCCCTACCTGCCGCTGCCTGAAATCCAGAAACGACAGGATAATTCACAGCCTACCGGCCAAGTCCTGCAGCAGGGAGGAAGCCAGCAATGAGCCTGTTCAAATCAGCCGGCGTCATCGTCCTCATCGTTCTGGCGTTCATTGTCTGGTCGGCTACTTTCGTGGTCGACGAGCGAGAAAAGGCTCTGGTGCTGCGCTTCGGAGAGATCAACCGCATCGTCGAGAAGCCGGGCCTCTATTTCAAGATTCCGATCGCCGACGAGGTCGTGCCGATCGAGGATCGCATGATCACCTGGACCAGCGACAACAAGGGTGTCCAGGTCGTCGACGGCCGCCGCTATCTCGTCGATGCCGTGACCATGGCGCGTATCGAGAATGCGCAGAAATTCCGCGAGACGGTTTCCGCCGATCTTGTCCGCGCGCGTGACCGCATCGAGACCCGTCTCGACGCGGCGCTGCGCCAGACCTATGGCAAGCGGACCTTCGAAGCCGCTCTGTCCAAGGACCGCAATGTCATGATGCGTGAGATCCGCGATCAGGTGCGCGGCGAAGCCTTGAGCCTCGGCATCGAGATCGTGGACGTGCGCATCGTGCGGACCGATCTCATGGATGAGGTCCTGAAGAACACCTATGAGCGGATGAGCTCGGAGCGCCTTGCCGAGGCGCAGGATCTTCGGGCGCGCGGCGAAGCCCGCAAAACGGAGATGATCGCCCAGGCCGATCGCAACTACACGGAGAAGATCGCCGATGCGCGCCGCCAGTCGGAGATCACGCGCGGTGAAGGTGACGCGACCCGTAACCAGATCTTTGCCGATGCGTTCACGAGGGACCCGGAGTTCTTCTCCTTCTATCGTTCGATGCAGGCCTATGCGAAGAGCATGGCCACGAGCGGCACAACCTTCGTGCTGAAGCCGGACTCGGAGTTCTTCAAGTATTTCGGCATGGACAAGAAGGATCAGGCGCCCGCCGCCCAGCAATGACCGCCTTCATCACGGCATTGGGACTGGTCCTGGTCATCGAGGGCCTTCTTTATGCCTTTGTTCCGGGGCATCTCAAAAAGATGATGGCGATGATGCAGAACATCCCCGAGGATGCGCTGAGAACGGGCGGCCTCGTCGCCATGGCAGCCGGTGTGGCGCTTGTCTGGCTGGCGCGTGCCGTGCTCGGCGGTTCATGAAATTGTGATTGTGTCCGGCTTGCTTCGAGCGGCGCAAAGCCGTTTAGCTGAGCCGGCGGGATGAGCGATGGAGATTGCGGAAATGAAGCGTTTGGTTAGGCACATCGCGGTTGCGGCTATTGCGGCGCCCCTGACCTTTGGCGGGCTTGCCGCCGTGAATGGCGGTCTGGACGGCATGTCGGTCCACGCCCAGCAGCTGCCTTCGGTTGCCGATCTTGCAGAGAAGCTGTCACCGGCCGTCGTATCGATCGCGACGACCCAGAAAGTGGCAGGGGGCAGCGCCCAGCTTATGCCCGATCTGCCACCCGATGTTCCCTTCCGCGACCTGTTCGAGGATTTCCTGCGCCGCCAGCGTCCGGGTGGCCAGCAGGCGCCGCAGATCGTGAATTCGCAAGGCTCGGGCTTCGTCATCGATTCCGCCGGCATCATCGTGACCAACAATCACGTGGTCGAAGAGGCGGCCGATATCACGGTCAACTTCACCGATGGAACCCATCTCAAGGCGGAACTGGTCGGACGCGATGCCAAGACCGACATTGCGGTCCTCCGCGTTAAGCCCAGCAATCCGCTGGCCGCCGTCTCATTCGGCGACTCGGACAAGCTCCGCGTCGGCGACTGGGTGCTGGCCATCGGCAATCCCTTCGGCCTTGGCGGCTCCGTTTCGCTCGGCATCGTGTCGGCGCGCAACCGTGACATCAATGCCGGCCCGTATGACGATTTCATCCAGACCGATGCCGCCATCAACAAAGGCAATTCGGGCGGCCCACTCTTCAACATGGCGGGCGATGTGGTCGGCGTGAACACCGCCATCTACTCGCCCTCGGGCGGGTCGGTCGGCATCGGCTTCTCGGTGCCGGCGCGCACGGTGAAGGGCGTCGTCGATCAGCTGCTCAAATATGGGGAGACGCGGCGCGGCTGGCTCGGCGTGCGTATCCAGTCGGTGACGGATGACCTTGCCGAGGGGCTAGATCTCGGCACTGCCCGTGGCGCGCTTGTCGCCGAAGTCACCGCTTCGGGCCCAGCGGAAAAGGCGGGCATCAAGGCGCGCGACGTGATCGTCGAGTTCAACGGCCATCCCATCCGCGAGATGAAGGACCTGCCGCGCATCGTGGCCGATACCGAAATCGGCAGGTCGGTCGGTGTGAAAATCCTTCGTGAAGGCAAGCCTGTCGATCTGTCGGTCGAAGTGGGACGGCTTGAAGATGGCGAGAAGCTCGTTGCCGCGGGAACGCAGCAGGCGCCCTCTGTCGAGACGGCCAACACCCTTGGCATGACCCTGTCGATCCTCAATGAGGAGCAGCGGCAGAAGTTCAAGATCGACGCCGGCCTCGAGGGTGCTGTCGTGACCGAGGTCGACCCCAACGGTCCGGCTGCCGAAAAGCGGATCGAGCCCGGCGACGTCATCACCGAAGCCGGTCAGAAGCCGGTGGGCAATCCGGCGGATGTCACGGCCCGCGTCAAGGATGCAGAAGGCGCGTCGAAGAAGTCGGTGCTGCTGTTCGTCGCCAAGGGCGGCAAGCAGAGCGAGATGCGCTTCATCGCGGTGCGCATCAAGAAGGACTGACGAACTCGTCCTTGCGATAGCCCTGGAGATAAAGCAGGGCGGTGAGATCCCCGTAATTGATGCGGATCGGAGCCACCGCCTGCACCTTCGGCTTGGCGTGGAGCGCGACGCCCATGCCCGCCTCGAGCAACATGGGGATGTCGTTCGCCCCGTCGCCCACCGCGATTGAATCCTTCGCATCAAGGCCGCGTTTCTGCGTCAATTCCCGCAGCGCCGCGACCTTGGCGGCTTCGCCCAGGACCGGCTCGCGCGCCGCGCCGGTGAGCTTGCCCCCGGCGATCACCAGTTCATTGGCACGGTCTTCATCGAAACCGAGATGGTTTGCGACATGGCGGGTGAATTGCGAGAAGCCGCCCGAGACCAGCGCGCAATAGGCGCCGTTCTTCTTCATCGTCGCAAGGAGGGTCTCGCCGCCCGGTTCGAAGGTGATGCGCTCGGCCAGAATGCGCGTGATCGCGTCGGCGGCGAGCCCCTTCATCAGGGCAAGCCGCTGTTTCAGCGCGGTTTCGAAATCGAGCTCGCCCGTCATGGCGCGCGCCGTGATCGCGGCGATCTTGTCGCCGACACCTGCTACGGTTCCGAGTTCATCGATGCATTCCTGGCCGATCATGGTTGAATCCATGTCCGCGACGAGAAGGCGTTTTTTACGCTTCTTCGCCGGAATGACGGCATAGTCGACAGGGCGGTCCTCCAGGATGTCGGCAAGAACCGCGGAGGACGGTCTCTGCGCCACCCGGAATTCGACGGCTTCAGCCTCGCCGAGCCACTTCCCCTCGCCGCCGGCAAGCCTGGCAAGCTGTCCGGCCAGCCGCGCATCGATTGCGCGCGAGCCCGGGGCTGCTATGAGGACCAGAACGGAGTGCATGGATGCCTGTCGAGAAACGCGCGGTGCTTATTGCAGGGCCGACGGCGAGCGGCAAGTCGGCACGCGCGCTCGCGCTCGCCAAGGAGCGCGGCGGGGTCGTCATCAATGCCGACGCCATGCAGGTCTATCGCGAGCTGCGCATCCTCACCGCCAGGCCTTCGGCGGAGGACGAGGCGGTCGTGCCGCATCGCCTCTACGGCCATGCGCCGGCCGCTGATGCCTATTCGGTCGCCCGCTTCATCGCCGATGTCGCCCGCGAAATGGAGATGGCCTGGGCAGACGATCTTATTCCCGTTGTGACCGGCGGCACAGGCCTTTACTTCAAGGCCATGGAGCAGGGGCTGGCCGACATCCCGCTCATCCCGCCCGACATCACCCGCAAGTGGCGCGAGGCGCAGGGCGATCTTCACGGCGAGCTCGAGAAGCGCGACAAGGGGGCGGCCAGCCGGCTCAATCCCAATGACCGGCAGCGTATCATCCGGGCGCTCGAGGTCTTCGAGGCGACTGGCAAGAGCCTCGATCATTGGCAGCGCATTGCACAGAGCGAAGCGGTCCTTGCCGGTGTCCAATGCGAGCGCATCCTGCTCAATCCCGGCCGGCAGGTGCTCTATGACCGCGCCGACCGGCGGTTTGCGCAGATGGTGAAGGAGGGCGCGGTGCATGAGGTGCGCTCGCTGCTCGCTCTGGGGCTCGACCGCTCGCTTCCTGCCATGAAGGCGATCGGGGTCAAGGAACTCGGTGCCCATCTTGCCGGTGCGGCGAGCCTCGACGATGCGGTCGTCCAGGGCCAGACCGCGACGCGGCACTACATCAAGCGGCAGCTCACCTGGTGGCGCCACCAGATGCCCGGCTGGGAGGAGCGTCCGAGTTGACGGCAATCGCCGCCGATGCTCGGATTGGCGAATGAGCAAGAGTCCAGCGCGCAACGTTCCGTTCGATACCGTCGTCTTCACGCCGCGTTTCGAGCATGGTGCGCACTGCGCCGTCGGTGTCGTGTGCGGAACAGAGACGGGCGGCGAGCTTGGCACCGGCTTTGCGCGTTTCGACAAGGCACGCATCCCGTGGACCACGCGCTATGACGAGGTGGTCCTGGTGCTCGATGGCGTGCTCACAGTCCATATCGACGGCACGGCGCACAGGCTGGGCAAGCACGATTCCCTGTGGATTCCGGAAGGAACATCGCTTGTGTACGAATCGACAGACGCGCTCGTCCATTACGCGATCCATCCAGTGAACTGGTCGTAAGTCCGCAATGCAAATCCCCCGACTCCCCGTCAATGACGCGACCAATGGCTGGAATCTCATTCTGCCGAAGCGCACGCCAAAGCCATCGCTCGCCGGCGATCTGCGTGCCGACTGGGTGGTTGTTGGTGCTGGCTATGCCGGGCTCGCCGCCGCACGGCGCCTTGCGCGCAACCGGCCGGATGACCGGATCGCCGTCGTCGAAGCAGGCGCGTGCGGCGAGAATGCCAGCGGGCGCAATTCAGGCTTCGGCATCGACCTGCCGCATGTCGTCGGCAATGCGCAGGACGATCTCTCGGGCGCCCGTGCCCATATGCGGCTTGCCAATGCAGCGCTCGATCATCTCGAGGAGACCGTCGCGACGCACGGTATCGCCTGCGACTGGTCGCGCGCCGGAAAGTACCAGGCGGCCGTGTCGGCGCGCGGCACGGAAGAAATCCTGAAGCCGTTCGTTGAAGCCCTGCAGCGTCTCGGCGAGCCCTATCGCGTGCTCGACCGCAAGCAGTCGGCGGCGGAGCTCGGCACGTCCTATTACCATTCGTCGGTCTACACGCCGCGCTGCGTGCTGATCAATCCTGCGGCGCTGACGCGCGGTCTCGCCGATACGCTGCCCGCCAATGTGACGCTCTACGAGAACAGCCCCGTGACCAACTATGAGCGCGGCCATCCGGTTGTGCTGCGGACCGCGCAGGGCAGCGTCACCGCGCCGCGCATGATCCTCGCGGTCAATGCCTTCGCCGAGAAGTTCGGCTACTGGAAAGGCCGGCTTCTGCCCTTCATGGCGCAGGCGAGCCTGACGCGGCCGCTCACGGAGGCTGAACATGCAAAGCTCGGCGGCGTGAAGCCCTGGGGCATCACGCCGGCCAATGCTTTCGTATCGACGACGCTGCGCTACACGGTCGATCGCCGCATCCTGATCCGCTATCTCATCCGCTATTGCCCGTCACAGCGCACGCCTGAGGAGACGCGCCTCAAGGGTCACGACCTGCACAGGCACGTGCTCGAAAGCCGCTTCCCGGAACTCGCCGATGTGCCCTTCGAGCACACATGGACAGGCTATGTCTGCCTGTCCCGCAACAATGCACCGGGCTTCGGCAAGGTGGACGACAATGTCTGGTCGGCCGTCTGCCAGAATGCCGTGGGTGTGACCAAGGGGACCATATCGGGGTTGCTTGCCGCCGATCTCGCCTGCGGTGTCGAAAATCCGCTCATTGCCGACATCCAGAGCCTCGGCACGCCCACCGCCCTGCCGCCACGTCCGTTCCTCGACATCGGGGTGAAGCTCAGAACCAGTTACGACCTGTGGCAGGCACGCCACGAATATTGAACGTCATGCCGATCCGGCTTGACCGGCGCGACGCCAGCATTTAGAAAGCCCACCCATGACACTCTTTGTCCTTATCGTAGGATCGCGCGCTACCGGGGCAGCCTAGGCTGCCACGCCAAACGGTGCGCGCGAAAACAGGCTCCCTCGGGGGCCTTTTTTATTGCCTGCGAGTGGACGTATACGGACGAAAGCAAGGAAGGACTGAACCATGGCCCACGGCAAAGATGAACAGATGACGGGTGCCGAGATCATATTGAAGGCGCTGGCGGATCAGGGGGTCGAGCATATTTTCGGCTATCCGGGCGGCGCCGTGCTGCCGATCTATGACGAGATCTTCCAGCAGGAGAAGGTCAAGCACATCCTCGTCCGTCACGAGCAGGGGGCGACGCACGCCGCGGAAGGCTATGCCCGCTCGACGGGCAAGCCCGGCGTGGTGCTTGTGACGTCCGGTCCCGGCGCCACCAATGCCGTCACCGGCCTCGCCGACGCGCTGATGGACTCGATCCCGCTGGTGTGCATCACCGGACAGGTGCCGACCCATCTCATCGGCAATGACGCTTTCCAGGAGTGCGACACGGTCGGCATCACGCGGCCCTGCACCAAGCACAATTACCTCGTGAAGAATGTGAACGACCTCGCGCGCATCATGCACGAGGCCTTCTATGTGGCGACCCATGGCCGCCCTGGCCCGGTGGTCGTCGACGTGCCCAAGGACGTCCAGTTCGCCAAGGGCACCTATGTCGGTCCGGGCAACATCCAGCACAAGACCTACCGTCCGCGCGTCAAGCCCGACCAGAATGCGATCCGTGCCGCAGTCGAGCTCATCGCCAAGGCGAAGCGGCCGCTCTTCTATACGGGCGGCGGCGTCATCAATTCGGGTCCGGGTGCGGCGAAGCTCCTGCGCGAGTTCGTGAAGATCACCGGCTTCCCGGTGACCTCGACGCTGATGGGCCTCGGCGCCTTCCCGGCGGCCGACAAGCATTGGCTCGGCATGCTCGGCATGCACGGCACCTACGAAGCCAATATGGCGATGCATGACTGCGACGTGATGATCAATATCGGCGCGCGCTTCGATGATCGCATCACCGGCCGCGTCGATGCCTTCTCGCCCGGCTCGCGCAAGATCCATGTCGATATCGATCCCTCGTCGATCAACAAGAATGTCCGTGTCGACATTCCGGTAATCGGCGACTGCGCCCACGCGCTCGAGGACATGATCCGCGTGTGGAAGGCGCGGCAGTTCGAGGTGGACAAGGCGGCGCTCGGCAGCTGGTGGAAGCAGATCGACCAGTGGCGGGGGCGCAACTGCCTTGCCTACAAGCCGCGCAAGGATGTGATCATGCCGCAATATGCGATCGAGCGGCTCTATGCGCTGACCAGGGACAAGGATGTCTACATCACAACCGAAGTTGGCCAGCATCAGATGTGGGCGGCGCAGTTCTTCAAGTTCGAGGAGCCGAACCGCTGGATGACGTCAGGTGGTCTCGGCACGATGGGCTATGGCCTGCCGGCGACGATCGGCGTGCAGATGGCGCATCCGAAGAGCCTTGTCATCGACATTGCCGGCGATGCCTCGGTGCTCATGACCATGCAGGAGATGTCGACGGCGGTGCAGTACCGCCTGCCGGTCAAGATCTTCATCCTCAACAACCAGTATATGGGCATGGTCCGCCAATGGCAGCAATTGCTGCACGGCAACCGCATCTCCGAGAGCTACATGGAATCGCTGCCCGATTTCGTGAAGCTCGCAGAGGCCTATGGCGGCGTCGGTATGCGCGTCGAGAAGCCGTCGGAGCTCGACAATGCGATCAAAGAGATGATCAAGGTCGACCGGCCGGTGCTCTTCGATTGCCGTGTCGCCAATCTTGCCAATTGCTTCCCGATGATCCCGTCGGGCAAGGCGCATAACGAGATGCTGCTCGGCGAGGACGTGCCCGACGAGGAAATCGGCAAGGCGATCGGTGCCGAAGGCAAAGTGCTGGTCTGAGGAGAGAAAGCCATGAACATGAACGCCCCCCAGCAGCCGGCTTCGGCCTATTTCCTCGACACGACGAAGACCGTGACCGAGACGCATACGCTGTGCGTCGTGGTCGACAACGAGCCGGGTGTCCTCGCCCGTGTCATCGGCCTGTTCTCGGGCCGCGGCTACAATATCGACTCGCTCACCGTTTCAGAGACGGAACATGAGTCGCATGTGTCGCGCATCACCATCGTGACGTCCGGCACGCCCAATGTGATCGTGCAGATCCGCCATCAGCTCGAGCGCATGGTGCCGGTCCATTCGGTGGCCGATCTCACCGTGCTGGGCAATGCGATCGAGCGCGAGCTGGCGCTGGTAAAAGTCGCCGGCAAGGGCGAGAAGCGCGTCGAGGCGCTACGCCTTGCCGATGCCTTCCGGGCGCGCGTCATCGATGCGACATCCGAGAGCTTTGTCTTCGAGCTCACCGGCAAGACCAGTAAGGTCGACCAGTTCATCGTGCTCATGCAGCCCTTGGGTCTCGTCGAAGTGTCGCGTACCGGCATTGCCGCTATTTCGCGCGGCGCGGAGGGCATGAAGATCTGAAGTGGACTGGTCAAGTGTGTTGAAAGAGGCTGTTTCTGGCAATCCACTCATCGGCTAAATTGCGGCCTGCTCGATTTGTCCGAGGTGTGTTGTGGCCGCGAAGCTGTCCGTCAATGTCAATGCCGTCGCTTTCCTGCGCAACCGGCGCAATCTTCCCTGGCCGAGCGTCGAGGAGATTGGCCGCATTGCGCTGAAAGCCGGTGCCTATGGAATGACCGTCCATCCGCGGCCCGATGAGCGGCATATCCGCAAAAGCGATGTCGGCACCCTGCGTGACATGATCGCGCGCGAGTTTCCGGGGCGCGAATACAATATCGAGGGCAATCCGGACGCCAATTTCGTGCGCATGGTGGAGGGTGTGAAGCCCGACCAGGTGACGCTCGTGCCCGATGACATTCGGCAGATCACGTCGGATCATGGCTGGGATATCGGTGCCCATAAGGGATTTCTCACGGATGTCGTCGGCAGGCTGAAAGCGGCGGGCATGCGGATATCGCTGTTCATCGATCCCGATCCGGCACTTCCGGGGCTTGCGAAAGAGGTCGGCGCCGATCGCGTCGAGATCTATACCGGGCCTTATGGCGGCGCCTTT
>JADMIO012796722.1_pt1:0-2500 | contig 44766 bp, 39 predicted proteins | sample 8958161 | NCBI WGS metagenome assembly JADMIO01 (sample SAMN16585339, study PRJNA669376) | soil metagenome | isolation source: Crop rotation soil | place: USA: Cullars Rotation, Alabama | collected 2011
GCCGCGACTTCAAGTCACGTGAATTCCAAGCTTCGGATCCCACTGTGCTGGAAAGCGGGTAGTTGACCCCTGCGGTGCCGTAGCTAACGCGTTAAGTACTCCGCCTGGGGATTACGGTCGCAAGATTAAAACTCAAAGGAATTGACGGGGGCCCGCACAAGCGGTGGAGCATGTGGTTTAATTCGACGCAACGCGAAGAACCTTACCTGGGCTAGACAACGGTGGACCGTCCTAGAGATAGGACTTTCCCTTCGGGGACTGCCGGTTCAGGTGCTGCATGGCTGTCGTCAGCTCGTGTCGTGAGATGTTGGGTTAAGTCCCGCAACGAGCGCAACCCCCGCCTTTAGTTGCTACCATTCAGTTGAGCACTCTAAAGGGACCGCCGGCGTTAAGCCGGAGGAAGGTGGGGATGACGTCAAGTCCTCATGGCCCTTATGTCCAGGGCTACACACGTGCTACAATGGGCGGTACAGAGGGTTGCCAACCCGCGAGGGGGAGCCAATCCCAGAAAGCCGTCCTCAGTTCAGATTGGAGTCTGCAACTCGACTCCATGAAGGTGGAATCGCTAGTAATCGCGGATCAGCATGCCGCGGTGAATACGTTCCCGGGCCTTGTACACACCGCCCGTCACACCATGGGAGTTTACTGTACCGGAAGTCGGTGCTCCAACCCGCAAGGGAGGAAGCCGCCTATGGTATGGTCGATGACTGGGGTGAAGTCGTAACAAGGTAGCCGTAGGGGAACCTGCGGCTGGATCACCTCCTTTAAGGGAGTCAGTCGAAAACCTGCGGGTATTTCGACGACAACCAGGTCATTCATCCCCAGCGGTGGGGATGAGAGGATTCTTTCGAACGCTGTTTCGTTCATCGTCGCTATTCAGTTTTGAGAGATCGGTTCAGACCGATCGTTCTTTTCAATTCCCGGATATCCCAGTGCCCGACCGGGCCTATAGCTCAGGTGGTTAGAGCGCACGCCTGATAAGCGTGAGGTCGGAAGTTCAAATCTTCCTAGGCCCACCACCTTCACGAGGGGCTGTAGCTCAGTTGGGAGAGCGCGGGCTTTGCAAGCCTGAGGTCGTCGGTTCGAACCCGATCAGCTCCACCAATTTCTTCACTGGGATCTCGTGCAATGTTCCGAGACGGTCCTACTTTGCGAGGCCGTTTTGGAAGACTGCACGGGCAGGACGCATCTCATCAGTAGATGCTTGATCTTTGACAACTGCATAACGAGTTGGAGAGTGCATTTTCGATGCGCGCGAAAGCGCGCAGCCGAGAACGAGGCAACTGACCCATGAGGAAGTTGCCAAGCTATTAAGAGCGCACGGTGGATGCCTAGGCGCAAGAAGGCGATGAAGGACGTGGCTAGCTGCGATAAGCTTCGGGGAGGTGCTAAGCAACCTTCGATCCGGAGATTTCCGAATGGGGAAACCCGTCACGAGTAATGTCGTGTCATCTCACGGTGAATACATAGCCGTGTGAAGCAAACTGGGGGAAGTGAAACATCTCAGTACCCCAAGGAAAAGAAATCAATTGAGATTCTCCGAGTAGCGGCGAGCGAAAGGGGAATAGCCCAAACCGACGTTGGTGACAGCGTCGGGGTTGTGGGGCTCTGTCAGGGTGTAGCCCGGCAAGTCATCAAGTCAGCATGTAGTCGAACGAGCCTGGAAAGGACGACCATAGAGGGTGATAGTCCCGTAAACGAAACGTGCTGGCCTTGCTGGACAGAGTTCCCGAGTACCGCGGGACACGTGTAATCCCGCGGGAATCTGGGAGGACCACCTTCCAAGGCTAAAAACTAACTTGCGACCGATAGCGAACTAGTACCGTGAGGGAAAGGTGAAAAGAACCCCGGCGAGGGGAGTGAAATAGAAACTGAATCCGTGCGCTTACAAGCAGTGGGAGCACCATGGCTTCGGCCGGTGTGACCGCGTGCCTTTTGCTTAATGAGTCTGCGAGTTACGCTCTGCAGCAAGGTTAAGCCGTTAGGTGTAGCCGTAGCGAAAGCGAGTCTGAATAGGGCGACAAGTTGCAGGGAGTAGACCCGAAGCGGGATGATCTACACATGGCCAGGGTGAAGTTCTGGTAACACAGGATGGAGGCCCGAACCCGTGAAGGTTGAAAACTTTTGGGATGAGCTGTGTGTAGGGGTGAAAGGCCAATCAAATTCCGTGATAGCTGGTTCTCCCCGAAATATATTTAGGTATAGCGTTCGATGTTCACTGACGGAGGTAGAGCACTGGATGGGCTAGGGCTGTTCACCACGGTACCAAACCCAACCAAACTCCGAATGCCGTCAAGTGTAGTCGGGCAGTCAGTCCATGGGTGCTAAGGTCCATGGGCGAGAGGAAAACAATCCAGACCGTCAGCTAAGGTCCCCAAGTCGATGCTAAGTGGGAAAGGATGTGGAAGGACTCTGACAACCAGGAGGTTGGCTTAGAAGCAGCCACCCTTCAAAGAAAGCGTAACAGCTCACTGGTCGAGTCAGTCCGCGCCGAAAATTC
>JADMIO012796722.1_pt1:5000-44766 | contig 44766 bp, 39 predicted proteins | sample 8958161 | NCBI WGS metagenome assembly JADMIO01 (sample SAMN16585339, study PRJNA669376) | soil metagenome | isolation source: Crop rotation soil | place: USA: Cullars Rotation, Alabama | collected 2011
TTCATTGGATCGATCTGCGTGCGCAATCCTCGTCGACGTGGGAAGGACACCGTGCCCGCGTCCCTCCATCCGCTGTGCAAGCGGCCGCGCCGAGCGGTCCGCCCATCGTCGTAATCTCGATCGACACGCTGCGCGCCGACTCGGCCCAGTCGATGGAAAGCATCCGGCGGCTTGCCGCGCGTGGCGCACTCTGGCCGCGCGCCATGTCGACGTCGTCGTGGACGCTGCCGGCTCTCGCTTCGCTTCAGACCGGCCTGATGCCGGCGGAGCACGGCGCGGCTTGCCTCGAGGACGGTCACTGCCAGGGACTTGCGGAAACGATCCACACGCTCGCGGAAGACCTGCGCGCAGCGGGGCGACGAACAGCCGCCGTCGTCGCGAATCCGTGGGCCGGCGCCGGCATGGGCTTCGATCGTGGCTTCGATGAATTCGTGGATCCCGGACAGCCCGGCAAGCGACTTCTGTTTGGCGGCGCTCCGGAGGGCCCGCACGGACAGGACGACGCGCGCACAGTCGATGCCGCTCTCGACTGGCTGCAAGATGCACCGGCCGAGGGCTACTACCTCTGGGTTCATCTGATGGGCCCGCACATGCCGTATACGCATTCGACTTCGGAGAAGATGAGGCGACTCGACGTCGTTACCCTCCGAAGCAGCTATCCGTCGTCGGCGAGCCAGAAGAAAGAAATTCGCGACTCGTATGACGCGGAGGTTCGCTACACCGACGCCCAGGTGCTGCGCCTGCTCGATGCGCTCGAGTCGCGCGGTGTTCTCGCAACGGGGACGCTGGTGCTGACGGCCGATCACGGGGAGGAGTTCTGGGACCACGGCGGCATCGAGCACGGACACTCTCATCACGCGGAGATCACCGACATCCCGCTGCTGCTCGTATCGCCCGGCGTCAGCTCGGGGCCGCGTGATGGCGTCGCATCGCTCGTCGATGTTGCCCCTACGCTTCGTGCGATCGCAGGATCGGCGAGCGGGACAACGGATCTGCGGCGCGGAGTCGCGACGGACCGCATTTCGACGGCGTGGGGCGGGCTGATCCTGAGGCTGGACTGCAGTGCGCGAATGACGTCCGCACGCCTCATCGCGCAGGACTGTTCGCCGGAGCTCTCTGCCATGCAGCTTTATGATCTGGGCGCGGATCCTCTCGAGCAGTCGCCGTCCCACCCGTCCGAAGACAATCCGCTCGTCGCGGCGGTTCGACGGATCGTCCCGCCGGCCCCGTCGGGCCGGGGCGAAGTTGCCTCCGATCGCCTTCGCGCCCTCGGCTACCTGCAGTAACTGCCTGTTTCTTCATCCTGGTCGGGATTTGCCATAGGTCCGCACGTGCGGGATTTTATCCGCAGAACTGCGAACGGGACACGGCGCACGACGTGGTGTGGAAGCCACGAGCGAGCGCTTGCGCACGAAAGGACCGAAATGCTTTCCGACCCGCGGGACCGGGTCGCCATGCGAGTCGAATGGAAGTGGGGGACACGACAATGGGGCGAGACGAAACGCAGGGCCTGGGCCTTACGCCCGGCGCCTCGCCGCTACGGCCGGCCGACACGACCGTAGCGCAATTCTTCGAAGAGAATCTGATCGGAAACAGCGAGTCGTTCACTCGAGTGCTGCGCAAGATCCCGCGTCTTGCATCCTCCGACGCGACGGTCCTGATCACTGGCGAGACCGGCACCGGCAAGGAAGTCGTCGCCAAGGCAATCCACCTCGGCAGCCACCGCCGCGAGCGTCCGTTCATTCCCGTCAATTGCGGCGCGCTTCCGGAGGACCTCGTCGAGAACGAGCTGTTCGGGCACGCGCGCGGAGCGTACACGGGCGCTGCAGGATCGGGGAAAGGGCTTCTCGCCGAAGCGGAAGGCGGCACACTATTCCTCGACGAGCTCAACAGCCTGAGCCGTTCGGCGCAGTCCAAGCTTCTCCGTTTCCTCCAGAATCGCGAGTACAGGGTTCTCGGTTCCACGCGACTGCTTCATGCCGACGTACGAATCGTCGCGGCGACCAACGTCGACCTGGCCACCGAGATCTCCGCGGGAAACTTCCGCGCCGACCTCTACCACCGCCTGCACGTCCTGTCGGTCGAGATGCCGCCGCTCAGGACGCGAAAAGAAGACATTCCGGTGCTGGCCGAACACTTCGCGCGCGTGTTCGCCGGGATCTACGGACGGGACGAGGTTCACTTTCATCCCGACGCCGTCGCCGGGCTCCAGCGCCACGACTGGCCGGGAAATGTGCGAGAGCTGCAGTCCGTGATCGAGAGGGCGGTGCTGCTGACGACCGAATCGGAGCTTCGCCAGGAGGACATCGGCCTGCCGCAGGCGATTGCGGGAGACGAGGATGGCGAACCGCCCGTGAGCTTGTCCGCTCCGGCGCCCTCGCGCGGTGGCCATGAGGTCTTTCGCGAAGCCAAGGAACGGATGGTTCGCCAGTTCGAGCGAACCTATCTCGTCCAGGTGATGGCAGCCGTCGATGGGAACGTGTCCCGAGCCGCGAGGCTGGCGGGAATGCAGAGACGGGACTTTCAGCGACTGCTTCGCAAGCACGACGTGCGTCGCGCCCAGCCGCGAGCCTGGCTCGCCGGCTGAAAAACCATCCGGCATGCGGGGTTTTTGCTGCATACCATGCGGGGGACAAACCAGCGCAATGCGGGAGATCTGCTGCACCACGATACGCCGCGCAAAACCCGCGCGTGAATCGTGAACGGCGCCACCAAGTTCATTTCCCCCGCGGATTGACTCGATTTCCTGATCGATCAGGCATTTTTCCGAGCCCGCGGCGTGACGATAATAACAGTTGGCATATCGATTGCTTCTATGGGCCCGTGGGTAGGTCCCCGAGCGTCGTCAGGGGGCACGCGGGGCCAAGCCACCAAAACAAAAGAAAAGACTGCAAGGAGAGTAAGCACATGGGACGTTTCACTGCATTTCTCAAGGACGAGTCTGGCGCTACCGCAATTGAGTACGGCCTTCTGGCCGCGCTGATCTCGATCGCGGCCATCATCGCGATGAACGCCGTTGGCACGACGCTGTCGGGCACCTTCAGCTCGGTGGCTGCGTCGCTCTAAGCGTTCGAGACCAGGCAACTCCGAACATCTTCGCCCCGGCCGGAAACGGTCGGGGCGAAGTCGTTTTGGGCCATCGACTCCAATTCCTTAGATTATCCAGCAACTTCAATCTTTTTCCGCCACGGCGTTTTCCGTTCGCTGACTGACTTGCCTCTGGTATGATGCCCTTCGTGGGGCAGATCCGGACCTAGACGCCAGGGGGCGCGTCCGGCCGCATCACAAAACAACCGAAAAGAAGAAAGGAGAGACACCCATGGGACGTATTACCGCATTTTTGAAGGATGAGTCTGGCGCTACGGCAATCGAGTACGGTCTTCTGGCCGCGCTGATTTCGATCGCAGCGATCATCGCGATGAACGCCGTCGGCACCACGCTGTCGGGAACCTTCAGCTCCGTCGCCGCTTCGCTCTAAGCGAAACGTTCGGAACCTGGAAAATACTGCGCCCCGGCCGGAAACGGCCGGGGCGCAGCCGTTTCAGGGTCGCGGAACAGGAACTTCGCCGCGATATTTCTCTCGTCCTACTTCCGAAATCGCTGGCTGCCGGCCCATCGTTTGCTACGATAGTCCAGTGGGGAAGGTCTCGATTCGCTTCTAGGGGGAAGTTCGGGAACGTCTCCACGTCAACAACGAAAAGAAAGTAAAAAAGAAAGTAAGGAGTAGGGAACATGGGACGTATTTCCGCATTTCTGAAGGATGAGTCTGGGGCAACGGCGATCGAATATGGCCTTCTGGCCGCTCTGATTTCGGTCGCGTCCATTATCGCAATGAACGCAGTGGGCACCTCCCTCTCGCAGGCATTCAGCACTGTCGCCAACTCGCTCTGATCGACCAAATTCACGGTTTGCTGAAACTCGCCCCGGCCTACGGCCGGGGCGAGTTCGTATGACCCCCCAGGAGAGAGCCGAGTGGACTTGGCGATCGAGGTGGCCCTGGCAGCCACCGTCCTCACGGCCGCAATCACCGACATTCTGTACAGCCGCGTTCCGAACTGGCTGACCCTTCCCGTTACCGTCCTCGCACTCTGTCTCCACTTCGCCGATGCCGGCACGCACGGCCTGCTCTTCAGCGCCGCCGGCTGGCTCGCTGGCCTCGCTCTTCTCCTCCCGTTTTATGCACTCGGAGGGAGCGGCGCCGGTGATGTGAAGCTGCTCGCTGCTGTGGGTGCTCTAAGTGGAACTTCGCGACTATTCTCGATTTTCTTGTACACCGCGCTCTTCGGTGGTGTTTACGCACTTGGAATAGTCGTGTATTCCATTGTGGCGAGGGCAGGTTGGGCGGACGCGGGGCGGCGCCTTCGGGCAGAGGGGACGTCTCTGTTTCTTACCGGGGGAGACATGAAGCCGCTGGCGGCATCCGTCCGGACCTATCCGAAACTGCGTTACGCGATCGCCATTGCGTTGGGTATGGCCGCGGAACACATGTTCGGACCGCTTCGGTTCCAGTAGTCGCCGATCGCTAAAAAAAGGGTGGGTCTATGCGTCGTTATCGTCCGTTTCTGCTTCTCGGCCTTGCTGCCATCATCGCGTTCTCCACGAGCAGCGTTGCCTATCGCTGGTTGAGGGCCCAGTCGCAGCAGACCCAGGTTCCCGCCGAGGATCCGGCCTCCAAGAGCGACGTTGCCGTCGCCAGCTTCGACATCCCGCGCGGATCGACGATCACCGCCGAGATGCTCAAGACAGCCAAGCTTTCCACCGCCTCGCTTCCGCAGGGGACGTTCAAGGCCGAAGAGGTCAGCGCTCTCGTCGGCCGCGTCGCGATTGTCGACGTGCTCCAGAACGAAGCCGTCCTGCAGGCCAAGCTCGCGCCTCTCGATGCATCGCGCGGAGTCGCAGCCCTGATCGATCCGACCAAGCGTGCGATGGCCGTTCGCGTCGACGACGAAGTCGGCGTGGCCGGATTCGTCAAGCCGAACGATCACGTCGATGTCTTCGTGACCGTCGAGGTCGAAGCTTCCAAGAACAGCAAGGAAGACAACCAGGACGAAGAGGCCAAGACCGTCACCAAGCTGGTCCTCGCCAACACGCTCGTGCTGGCGACCGGCACCGAGCTCGTTCGCCAGGGCAAGGACGAGTCGGCTCTCCCGGTTACCGTCATCACTCTCGAGGTCACTCCCGAAGAGGCAGAGAAGCTGGCGCTGTCGTCGTCACGCGGCAAGTTCAAGCTGGCTCTGCGCAGTCCGCTCACGAAGGACCTCGCGCTGACGCGCGGGGCGGACATCGAATCTCTCCTGGCCAGCTACCGGGGCGGCGGCGAGGACGAAGAAGGCGAGAGCAGCAAGAAAAAGAAGGACGCCGAAGACGAGAGCGAGGTCCAGTTCATCAAGGGCAAGGACGTCACGCTGGTTCGCTTCTAGCGAATGGCAACGACCAGGACGGCGGATATCGAAGTGCGTGAGGGGACAGCGATGACGACAATGAACAAGCGAGGGCGTCTGGGGTGGCTCAAGGCCCTCCCGGCGATTGTGGTACTGGCGGCCGGCTCGGCGACGGCAGATCCGGGCGGCGTAGCTCCTCCCGGCGGACTCGAGATCACGCAGGGCAAATCCGTAATCGTGGAGAGCCCGATCGCCATCACGCGCGTCTCCCTGGCCAATCCGGCTGTGGCCGACGCGGTCGTCCTGTCCCCGCGCCAGATCTACGTGACCGGCGCCGGCAGCGGCGTCACCAACATGACGCTGTGGCAGAACGAGAACGAGGTCTACAAGATCTACAGCATCAGCGTTCACCCGGACATGAGCGAGCTCAAGGAACAGGTCTACCAGCTGTTCCCCGAGGAGACCGGGATTCGCATCGCCACCAGCCGCGATCACATCACCGTTTCCGGCACCGTCTCGAGTCCCGCGCGCCTGTCGCAGGTCCTCTCGGTGGCGGAGGCGTACGCGCCGAACAAGGTCGTCAACCTCCTGCAGGTCGGCGGCGTCCAGCAGGTCATGCTCGAGGTGCGCGTCGCCGAAATGAGCCGCGACCTCATCCGTCGCCTCGGCATCAACATCGGCTACCTGGCGGGCGGCTCCGACACGTGGGCAGCAACTACACTCGGCGGCATCTCGGCCATCGCCCCGCAGGGGACGATCCCCGGCGCTTCTCTCGGCAAGTTCGCGCCTTTCGGCTACGTGCCGGTGGCAGCCAACGCCGTGCTGCGATTCACGACCGGTGGCGACGACTGGACGGTCTTCTTCGATGCGCTGAAGGAAAACGGCATCGCGAAGATCCTCGCCGAACCGACGCTCGTCGCGCTCTCGGGCCAGGAAGCCAGCTTCCTCGCCGGCGGCGAATTTCCCGTTCCCGTTCCTCAGGCGCTCGGCACCACGACGATCGTCTTCAAGAAGTTCGGCGTCGGCCTCAACTTCACGCCCACGGTGCTCGGCGGAAACGTCATCAGCATGCGCGTGTCGCCCGAGGTTTCGGAGCTCGACTTCCGCAACGCCATCGTGCTGAACGGCTTCGTCGTTCCGGCCATCACGACCCGTCGCGCTTCGACTGTGGTCGAGCTTCGCGACGGACAGAGCTTCGCGATTGCCGGCCTCATCCGTTCGGCGGTCCGCGAGAAGCTTTCGAAGTATCCGATGCTCGGTGACGTGCCGATCCTCGGCACGCTCTTCCGTTCCTCGGAGTTCCAGAGAAGCGAAACCGAGCTGATCATCCTCGTGACCCCGCACCTCGTGAAGCCGATCGATGGCGAGTCGACGCCGATGCCGACGGACGATTTCATCGAGCCGAACGACCTCGACTTCTACGGTATGGCCAAGCTCGAGCGCACGGTGCACCAGGTTGCGCCGGCGGCAGAGCAGGTCACCACCACCGAGTTCGAGACGACTTCGGAGGTGGCTCCTCGGGAGACGACGACCAAGGTCGAAGTGGAGCGCACGACGACTCGCAGCGCGGAAACGCCCCGTTCGCTCGACGGCGACTTCGGGCACGTCAATCCGTAAGGGGGAGGCCACAAATGAGCATCGTTTCGAGCAAAGGAATCTTTTGGGCTGCCCTCGTCCTCGGTGTCGTATCGACCGGGTGCGGCCATCTCGTGCAGGCTCGTGACTCTGTCGAGCCGTTTGCGGTCCCCAGCGTCATGGCCGAGCAGGTGCTGAACCCGGAAGCAGGTCACAATCGCAAGGTCGTGGCCGGGCTGGACGGCACGGCGGCCCAGAACGTTGCCAAGGGTTACACGGACTCGTTCAAGCCTCAGGAGGGAGAGTCCACGCAAGGGTTCCAGGGGTTGGAGGATCTTTCGAGCGACTGACGCGGTCGTTTAGCTTGGAATTCCCGGTTCGCCGGCGATACGAGTTAGTTGGGCCGGGGGGCCCGAGGGTGGGATGAGACCATGATTCGAACAAGGGAATCCGGGCAGCGAGGACTCGCTGCCATCGAAACCGCAATCGTTCTTCCAGTCGTCGTACTCATTCTGTTCGCGATTTTCGAGTTCGGAATGGCGTTCTGGCGAAAGCAGGTTCTCACTGCTGCCGTTCGTGAGGGAGCGCGCTACGGAATCGTCGCGCTCTCGACGAAACGGACGAAGACCGAGATCGAGACGAAGGTGAAGACCTATCTCGACAATGTCGGATACACGGACGCCGCGCGTACCGTGACGGCCGTCGGGGCCGGCGGTGCGTCAGGGCAGCCGCTCAAAGTCACGGCGACATACCCGACGAGTTTCCTCATCCTGTCGCGCCTCAAGTACGGCGACGGTGTGGATACGAAAGTCGACGGTTCGGGATCGATGAACCTGAGCGCCACGGTAACGATGCAGATGGAGTAGGGGCACGGGCCTCGATCGAACGCCGTGCGCCTTTCTCGACCCATGATCGGTCCAGGGTCGTCCGGCCGCCCAGTCTCCTGCGAGAACGAACGCCGCGCGTGCTCGCTCGATAGCAGATTCGTGGACGCACGATTGCCGCTCTCCTGCAGGCGACCGAAGCGATTTTCGCAAGCAACGGGCATGCGTCCCAAGTTACTATTTGTGGGGCAGCGTGGTATCGTCCGATCTCGGCGACGCACGAGCGTGCCGGATCGCGGGAACAGTCGAAAAGGGGTCGAAGCAACGGACTACGGTCCGCGCTCTCGCCGCTTGAAAGTGGACGCAGCGGCGAAGCTTTCGACAGTCGCGCCACAAGGCGCGGACAGGTCGATCGGCGAGGCGATGACAAACGTTCGGGGGGACAGGGGCGGCGCTCAATTCGTCGCCATGGTCCGAGGCCCGGAAGTGTGCCGGCAGGGGCAGGCGCCCGCCGGAGGGCAGAAGGCATGACGGGCAGAATCGGCGTACAGATCGAGATCCAAAGCGACGGCGTGCGACAGTCGCTCGAGCAGTACGTCGCGGCTTTGCCGGATTTCCAGCTCCGTCGCGGCGACGACAACGGTCTCCCCCAGCTTCTTCTGCTGGAGCTCGACGCGACCGATCCCGACGAGACGTTCGCGAGAATCCGCGCCGTACAGCAATCCTCGCCAGGCACGGAGATCTTCATCACCTCCGCGCGCATGGACCCTCAGCTGCTGCTCGAGGTGCTGCGCGCCGGCGTCAAGGAATTCCTCACCCAGCCGCTGAGGCCGGACGAAGTCCAGCAGGCCTTCCAGCGTTTCCGCGATCGCCACGTCGAAGCTTCGGCCATCGACACGCGCCGCAGCGGCAAGGTCGTCTCGGTCGTCGGCGGCAAGTCGGGCGTCGGAGCCACCACGATCGCGTCGAGCCTCGCGGCCGCCCTGCGCGGCAACGGTGCAGCCGTCGCCGTCGTGGACATGAACCTGCGCGGCGGCGACATCCCCGCCTTCTTCGACTTCCAGCCGATCCGCAGCCTGCGCGACATCGATCTCGACCTCTCGCGCCTCGACCACGCTTTCCTCAGCGACATCCTGACCAAGCACGGCTCGGGCATCGAGTTCCTCCCGCTCGGAGATTCGGATCTGTCCGGCGGCCAGGTTTCGTCGGAGTGTGCCGACCGGACGCTCAAGATGCTGCGCACGATGTTCGACTTCGTCGTCATCGACTGCGGACACAACATCGACATGGCGACCTACGCGGCGCTGAGCGTCGCCACGCACGTGCTGCTCGTGACCGCGCTGACCGTGCCGGTCGTCCGCCGCACCAAGCGCATGCTCGATTCGCTGCGCGGCGAGGAAGGCTCCGGGCTCGACCCGTCGATCATCAATCTCGTCGTCAATCGCTACAACGAGCGCGACGAGCTGATCCTGACCGAGGCGCGCAAGGTTCTCGGCATCAAGCCTCAGTGGCTGCTCCCGCAGGACTTCGAAGCAGCTGCCGATGCTCTCAACGGTGGACAACCCGTCGTCAGCCACGCGCCGCGCGCGGCGCTGTCGCGGGGAATCCAGAAGATCGCAGCGGAGCTGTTCGGCCCGGGCAGCGGCTCTCCGCGTCAGTCGTTCCTGTCCGGGGTGTTCCGCTCGGTGAGCGAGCGCATCACGAAGCCTTCGACATCGGCAGCCTGACGGCTGAAACGACGCAAGGCAGGAGGAGACGGTCATGGGGATGCCAGCAGCCACGAACAAGGGAGGCGCCGCTCCCAACCCGGGCGTCGCCGGTTATCACGAGCTAAAAGGTCGCGTTCACGAGCGCGTCATCGAAGTGCTCGATCTTTCCGCCGCGGCGGCTCTCGACGAAGAATCCCTCAAGCGCGAGCTTGGCCGACTCATCCAGCGAATCCTCACGGAGGAGCAGGTCCCGCTCAACATGCGGGAGAAGGAGCAGCTCGTCGTCGACATCCAGAACGAGGTTCTGGGTTACGGGCCGCTCGAGCCTCTGCTCAACGACCAGTCGGTCTCCGATATTCTCGTCAACAATTACCAGATGGTCTACATCGAGCGCGCCGGCAAGCTCTACCGCACCGACTGCCGCTTCCGCGACGACGTTCACCTTCGCAAGATCATCGATCGTATCGTCAGCGGCGTAGGACGCCGCATCGACGAATCGATGCCGATGGTCGACGCACGTCTGCCCGACGGCTCGCGTGTCAACGCGATCATCCCGCCGCTGTCGCTCGATGGCCCGGCGGTCTCCATTCGTAAGTTCAGCCGCGACCCGCTCATGCTCGGCGACCTCATCAACAAGAAGTCGCTCACGCCCGAGCTCGGCGAGGTCCTGCAGCGCATCGTGCGCGCGCGACTGAACTGCATCATCGCCGGCGGCACCGGCACCGGCAAGACGACGATCCTCAACATCCTTTCGGGCTTCATCCCGAACGACGAGCGCATCATCACGATCGAGGACTCGGCCGAATTGCAGCTGCGCCAGGAACACGTCGTGCGCCTCGAAACGCGCCCGCCCAACGTCGAAGGCAAGGGCGAGATCACGCAGCGCGAGCTCGTGAAGAACTGCCTGCGTATGCGCCCCGACCGCATCATCCTCGGCGAGATTCGTTCCGGTGAGGCGCTGGACATGCTCCAGGCCATGAACACCGGCCACGACGGATCGCTCACGACGGTTCACGCGAACACGCCTCGCGACGCGCTCACGCGTATCGAGACGATGGTCGCGATGGCCGGTCTCAACCTGCCGACCAAGGCCATGCGTCACTACATCGCATCCGCCATCGACGTGCTCATCCAGATGACGCGTCTGTCCGACGGAACGAGAAAGCTGACCAGCCTGTCGGAGATCACCGGCATGGAAGGCGAGGTCGTGACCCTCAACGACATCTTCTCGTTCAGCCAGACCGGCGTCGATGGCCAGGGCCGCGTCAAGGGCCGCTTTGCGGCAACAGGCATCCGTCCCAAGTTCGTCCAGCGTTTCGAGTCCCTCGGCATGCAGGTCCCTCCGGACCTGTTCAACCCGCACCGCGTGTACGAGATCTGACGATGCAAGTACCTCTGCTTATCGCCGTGATGGTCTTCGTGACCATTCTCCTGCTGATCATGGGCATCTACTTCCTGTACGACCAGGCGGCCTACGGTGACCCGACGGCAGCCGGTCGCCGCATGCGCCTGAGTCTCGACGAAGAGGCGAGGGCGGCCGCCATCGACATCGTGCGACGCGATGCGATGGAAGGCGACGAGTGGTACACGACGCTGATCAATCGCTTCGCGCCGCTGGCCGAAGTGAAGCGCCTGCTGCGACAGGCGAACTCCGACATGCCGGTCAGCGTCTTCCTGCTGATCACGGCCGTGTGCGCGACGGTCGGAATCCTGATCGGACTGATCTTCCATCTTTCGCCGCTCTATCTGTTCGGCACCGCGGTGGCGCTCGGCGCGCTCCCGTACATGTACCAGAACCAGCGTCGCAAGAGCCGCCTGTCGGCCATCGAGACGCAGCTGCCCGATGCGCTCGACCTCATCGCGCGTACGCTCATGGCAGGTCACGCCTTCATCATGGGCCTCAAGATGGTCGGCGAGCAGATGGACGAGCCCATCCGCTCGGAATTCCGCAAGGCCTTCGACGAGATCAGCTTCGGCATCTCCGTTGCCGACGCGATGAAGGACCTCTCCGAGCGCGTCGATCTCATCGACGTCAAATTCTTCGTAACGTCGCTGCTCGTCCAGCTCGAGACCGGCGGCAACCTGGCCGAGATCATCCAGAACATCGCGTCGCTCATCCGCGCGCGCTTCGAGCTCTACGGAAAGATCCAGGTGCTCTCGGCGGAAGGCCGTATCTCGGCGCGCGTCATGTTCGTGCTTCCGATCGCACTCGGCATCGCGATCTACTTCCTCAATCCCACGTACATGAGCCTGCTGTTCACGGATCCTGCCGGCATCAGCATGCTGCAGGGCGGACTGGCGATGATGATGCTTGGCATGTGGGTCACGCGACGCCTCATCCAGATCAAGGTCTGAGGACGAATCCATGAATCCATCCGACGCGAACGCTGTTCTCTACATCTCGATCCTCTCGTTCATCTCGTGCTTCCTGGCCGTTCTCGGCGTGGCGGGCGTCATGGACATGGCGCGCGGACGCCGCGACCTGAGAGCCCGCGTGGTCGGGACGCTGGGACCCGAAGGCAGCGTGGTGCGGCCCGAGGACCAGACCGGGCTCGGCTACTTCCGCGAGCTCTTCTACGGACTGCTGAAGAAGCTCGGCGAGGCCAACCAGGGCAAGGAAAGAAACCCCCAGGGATCGGCTCTCGCGCAGCGCCTGATGAGCGCGGGCTATCGCCGCGAAGCGGCTCCGGCGATCTTCGCCGGCGTCAAGGTCGTTCTCCTCATCCTCGTCCCGGTCGTGCTCTACCTGCTGCCGATCCCGGCTCTCGACGAAGGATCGCTCGCGCAGAGCCTGATGGGATACGTCGTTGCCGCCGCCGCTGGCCTCTACGGTCCGGAGCTCTGGCTCCAGCGCATGAGCGACAAGCGCAAGACGCTCATCACCAACGGCTTCCCCGACGCGCTCGATCTGCTCGTCGTCTGCATCGAGGCCGGCCTCGGCCTCGACGCCGCGATCTTCCGCACCGGCGCCGAGTTGGCCATGGCGCACCCCGATCTGTGCGACGAGCTTCACCTCGTGTCGCTCGAGCTCCGCGCCGGCCTGCCGCGCTCGCAGGCGCTGACGAACTTCGGCTGGCGCTGCGACATTCCCGAAGTGAAGAGCCTCGTCGCGCTGCTCATCCAGACCGATCGTTTCGGTACGAGCGTCGGACAGGCCCTGCGCGTGCACTCGGACGCAATGCGCGTGCAGCGCACGCAGCGCGCGGAAGAGCTCGCCGGCAAGCTGCCCGTCAAGCTGCTCTTCCCGCTGATGTTCTTCATCTTCCCGGCCATCTTCATCGTGATTCTCGGACCGGCGGTCATCCAGGGCATGCGCGTTCTGCTGCCGACGCTGCGTCACGAGAGGTAGGATCGCAGGCGGGAAGCGCTCGGCGATCAAAGCAAAAGGATTGAGCATGCAGGGGACCAACAGGTTGGCCGTGGTGGCGGTGTTGCTGGGCGGAAGCGCGATTGCGCTCGGCGGATGTGCGGTGCCGAAGATGCTCCAGGAGCCCTTCGAGCAGGGCGTCTACGAAGACATCATGGAGAGGCAGGCCGAGGGCGTTCCCGTCGAAGAGGATACGCTCAAGGACCTCCCCGCGATGACGGCTGCCGACTACGAGAAGCTCGGCGATACCTATCTCGGTCGCGGCCAGGCGAACCTGGCCGCCGCAAAATACCAGAAGGCCCTCGACCTCGATCCTCGCTCGTGGCGGCTCGAGTACAAGATCGGCACCATCCTGCTGCGCAAGGGCGCTCCGCAGGAGGCGCTGCCGTACTTCCAGTCGATCGTCCAGCGCGATCCGAACAATGCGTTCGGCTGGGAAGGCGAGGGCCGCGCGCTGCTCGCCACCGGCGATCACGAGCACGCGGAGAACTCGCTCAAGAAAGCCATCCGCCTCGACGCGGCCAACTGGAAGGCCCAGCAGGGCCTCGGCATGCTCTACGACGAGATCGGCCAGTACGATGACGCGATCCTCGCCTACAACGCGGCGCTTCGCGTTCGGCCCGTCGAAGCTTCGATCCTCAACAACCTCGGCGTCGCCTACTACCTGAAGAAGGATTACCCGCGCGCCATCGACACACTCGAGAAGGCGCTGCGCAGCTCGCGCCCCGAAGACCGCAAGCGGATCTACAGCAACCTCGGACGCTGCTACGCCCGCAGTGGCGCGTATCCGCGTGCGATCGATTCGTTCCGTCGCGCCAAGGATCTTCCGACCGCCTATAACAACGTCGGAGTCGTGCTTCTCGAGCAGGACCGGCCGGCCGATGCGGCCGCGTGCTTCCAGAAAGCGATCCAGGCGAGTGGGAACTACTACGAGGCGGCGCACGAGAATCTTGCCGCCGCCAAGGGACGCTCGGGCGCGAGCCGCGATTCGAGCATCTGTCCCTGAACGGGCGCGTGGCCCGATGAGCCCGCACTAGCGGGACCGCCGCGCGACACACGACGCGCTTCGCTTGCGCGCGGTCCAATGCTACTCGCTCGGCACTCTGCCGAGGAGGAATTTCATGCGCGCGGTTCTCTGCAAGTCCTACGGTCCGCCCGAATCCCTGGTCGTCGAGGAGATCGCGACGCCTGCGGTCGATGCCGGCCAGGTGCGCGTGCACGTCGAAGCGTGCGGCATCAATTTCCCCGACACGCTGATCATCGAGAACAAATACCAGTTCAAGCCTCCGCTTCCGTTCTCTCCCGGCGGCGAAGTCGCCGGCACGATCACCGAAGTCGGCGCCGGCGTCGAAGGCTGGAAGAAGGGCGACCGCGTGATCGCGATGTGCGGCTGGGGCGGCTTCGTCGAAGAGATGGTGATCGATCCGTCGCGTCTCATGCGCACGCCCGAGGGCATGTCGTCTTCGATCGCCGCCGGCTTCACGATGACGTACGGCACGTCGCACTACGCGCTGAAGGACCGCGCCGACCTGAAGCCCGGAGAAACGCTGCTCGTGCTCGGCGCGGCTGGCGGCGTTGGCCTTGCCGCCGTCGAGATCGGCAAGGTGATGGGCGCGAAAGTCATCGCGGCCGCGAGCAGTGACGAGAAGCTCGAGATCTGCCGCAGGCACGGCGCCGACGAGACGATCAACTACTCGACGGAGAACCTGAAGGACCGCATCAAGGCTCTGACCGGCGGACGCGGCGCCGACGTCATCTACGATCCGGTCGGCGACGACCTGTTCGACCCGGCCTTCCGTTCGATCGCGTGGGAAGGGCGCTACCTCGTCATCGGCTTTGCCGGCGGCAAGATTCCCCAGCTGCCGATCAACCTCGCGCTGCTCAAGGGCTGCCAGCTCGTCGGCGTGTTCTGGGGCTCGTTCACCGCGCGCGATCCGGAGCGCAATCAGGCCAACCTCGCCGAGCTCGCCAAGTGGTGCGCGGAGGGAAAGCTGAAGCCGCTCGTCAGCGCCGAGTATCCGCTCGAGAAGGTCGGCGAGGCGCTGCGCTCGATGCTCGAGCGCAAGGTCACCGGCAAGATCGTGCTCGTGACGGAGAAGGCGTAGTGGCGGCCGGCCGCGCGCCTGCCTCGCGCCGCCTGCTGCTGCTCGGTGCGGTCGCCATCGGCCTTTCGGCGGCTGCGTGCAGCGCCGGGGCCGCTACGGCCGAAGGTTCGCCGACTCTCATCTGGTACGCCGAAACCGAAGACGGAAAGGTCTTCGACGCGCACGAGAAGGACCAGCCCGTCAATCCGGCGTCCGTCGTCAAGCTGGCGACGTCGCTGCGCGCGCTCGACACGCTTGGCATCGACCACCGCTTCGACACCAAGTTCTCCGTCACCGGCCAGACGGGAGATGCGCGCGACCTCGTCGTCGAAGGTGGCGCCGACCCCGACTTCCATTTCGAGAACGCCGTCGTCGTCGCGCACGCCCTCATTGCCGAGGGACTCACGCACCTTCGCGGCGACCTCTACGTCGGCGACAAGTTCTGGATCGGCTGGGAACGCGGCACGGCCGGACGCGAGCCCGATCCCGCCAAACGCCGCCTCGACATGGGACGCCGGCTGATCGCGGCGTGGACACCGTCCACCTGGAGCGCGGACGAACAGCGCTCGTGGGCGGACATCGCCGCGCGATACAAGTGGGACGAGAACGTGCGTCCTTCCGTTCGCATCGACGGCCGCGTGCGCATCGACCCGCCGCCTGCGACGCGCACCGTGCTCGTGCACCGCTCCGAGCCGCTGCTGACGGCGCTGCGCCGCTTCAACGTCTACTCGAACAACGACATCGAACGGCTCGACGCTTCGATCGGACCGGCCTCCGAGCTGCCGGCGTTCCTGCAGCGCAAGCTCGGCAAGGAAGCCGCGATGACGACGTTTTCGACGTCGTCGGGCCTCAACCGCAACCGCATGACGCCGCACCTCATCGTGCGACTCCTGCGCGAGATCCGCACGTGGCTGGCTGCGCACGGCAAGAAGCCGGCCGACCTGATGCCGGTGCTCGGCTGTGGTGAAAGCACGCTGTACGAGCTGTTTCCGCGCCTGCGCGAGAGCGGGGAGGCCAATGGGCTCGCCGGCAAAACGGGTACGCTCAACATGCAGGACGGCGGCGTCTCGGCGCTCGCCGGCTTCCTGCCGGCAGGGCAGGGCCTCGTCTTCTTCGTCGCGGCGCCTGGCGCCGGCGCCGACCTTCGCAGGGCGCGTGCCGCCGAGGAGGACTGGGTCAGGAAACAGCTCTCGAAGCTCGGCCCCGTCGGTCCCCTGGTCTGTCCGGCGCCCGTGCCGACGTCCGATGCGGAAGCCGTGATCACACGGCCCAACGCCAGCTGACGCGCGCATAAGCGAGCCCGATTTCTCGCAGAAAGCCCGCGGAACACGCCGCCGCGGGCGGTTGTAATCCGGCTGGGTTGCTGACAAACGAGCGGTCTACCGCCATCGGATTCGAGCCTCGCCCGGATCCATTCCGCCTCTCGCGGAACGGCGAACAACATCCCAGCGGAGGATTCTCGATGTCCGACCTCGTTCCCGCCCACGGCGGGTATGCCGAACCCATTTCCTGCACGGTGCCCGACGCCGAGCGCGCCGAGTTCCTCGCCGCCGCCGGCAAGCTCCAGCGCGTGCCCGTCTCCGACGCCGACCTCTCGACGGTCTACCGCTTCGGCGACGGCGCGCTGACGCCGCTCACGGGCCCGATGGACAAGAAGACCTACGACCGCGTGCTCGACGAGATGGTCATCGAGTCGAATGGCAAGAAGTACGCGTGGTCGATTCCGCTGTCGTTCCCGGTCACGTCCGAGCTCGCTGCCAAGCTGAAGCCCGGCCAGACCGTCGCGCTCGAGAACAGCGCCGGCGACATCGTCGCCACGCTCGAGATCTCCGACGTCTTCGAGTGGGACAAGCAGCGCTACATCGAGAAGGTCTACCTCACGAGCCGCACCGATCACCCGGGCGCCGACATGGTGCTCAAGGGCGACGCCGACAAGACGCATCTCGTCGGCGGCAAGATCCGCACGCTGCCGCAGCCGAAGAACCCCGCCTTCGGCAAGTACGTCCTGTCGCCGAAGGAAGTTCGCGAGCTGCTGCGCGCGCACGGCTGGGACCGCGTCGTTGCGTTCCAGACGCGCAACCCGCTGCACCGCGCGCACGAGTACGCCCTCGTCTACGGTCTCGAGGAGCTCATCCGCCAGGGCCACAACGCCGGCGCGTGCCTCAACCCGCTCATCGGCGAGACCAAGGGCGACGACGTGAACGCCGCGATCCGCATGCAGACATACGAGGCGCTCATCGCCTCGCGTGGCATCGGCGAAGGCGACAGCGACAAGAGCCTGTGGGAGCCGCGCGGCGAGACCGTTCCCGACCGCGTCATCCTGCTCGGCCTCGACATCAAGATGTTCTACGGCGGCCCGCGCGAAGCGATCATGCACGCCATCTACCGCCAGAACTACGGCTTCACCGACATTGTGATCGGCCGCAAGCACGCCGACGCGCCGTACGCCGACGGCACGGCGATCTGGGGCGACTTCGACGCGCAGGAGATCTTCTCGCGCGCCGAGAACCTCGTGATCAAGCCGCTCAAGGTCGGCTTCGCCGCCTACTACGAGTCGGCCGGCCGCGTCGACCTGATGGACAACCACAAGGACGAGAAGCCCGTGTTCATCTCGGGCAAGGACGTGCGCAACACGCTGCTGAAGGGCGAGGAAGTCGATCCCCGCATCATGCGTCCGAGCACGTCGCGCATCCTTGCGGACGCGATGTCGCAGGGCGCGTAAGCGTCGTCCCTGGCTTCAGGTCAGAGAAAATCGAAGGCCGGCGGATACCTCGTATCCGCCGGCCTTCGTCGTTTTCGTTCACGCGCAGGATCTCTTCGCGCGCCAGCTCCTACGCGTTAGTCCCCGAAACACGCGGCCCATTTGCCTTGCGGTCGCGAGGCTCTTGTCGAGACCGCCTGTGGATTTGTCGCCACGTCGAAGTAGCGGGCCCGCGGGCCTCGCTGCGCATCGGTTCTGCCGCTAGACTGGTGTGACGAGGCCGGGTCCGAAGAGGCCGCTCTCGAACGGAGGCCGCGAGGCCAGCAGGGAAGGGGGACCGGCCTTGGATTCACTTGCACCGCTACGGGCGCGCTTCGCGATGGCCCTGCTCTCGTCGGTCGTTCTGCTCGTGCAGATCGCGGCGACGCGACTGCTGTCGGCTACCGTCGCCTATCACGCCGCATTCGCCGTGCTGGCCCTGGTGATGCTGGCCCTCGCGGGGTCGGCCGCCGCCGTCTACCGCGACCGTGCGCGCCTCGCGGCGTCGTCCCGCGAACCCGATCTTGCCCCGGCAGCGTCGATGGCGATCGCTGCCGGACCCATCGTTGCGGCGACGGGTCTCGTCTACATCCTCGTCGGTGCAGTGCCGTGGCCTTCCGCTGCGTACCAGATAGTGCACTTCCTCACGGCCGGGGCCGGCCTGTACGCGTGCTTCCACACGTGCGGCTACGCCGTCGCGTGGCTGCTCGCGTCGTGGCCGAAAGATGTCGGCCGCGTCTATTTCGCCGACCTGCTCGGCGCGGCCCTCGGCTGTCTCCTTGCGGTTCCCGCGCTCGCGACGGCGAGCCCGGTGCAACTGCTCTGCCTTTACGGAGCCGCGGCCAGCTTCGCGGGCTTCCTGCTTGCCGATTCGTCGCAGCGCGCACGCGCGCTCGCCATCGCCGGCGCGGTCGCACTGATTGGCATCGTCGCGACGATCGAGCCCTCGTGGGTGCGGCTCCGCTCCGCCAAGATGCAGGATCAGTCGAAGGTCTTCTTCGAGAAGTGGAATCAGCTCGCACGCGTGACCGTAAGCCCGGAAGTGCCGGGCACCCTGCAGGCTGTCGAGCTGCTGTCGAAAAAACAGACCCCGGCGGACGCGCGCGCACAGGTGCTTCGCTGGGCGGCCGGCTGGGGCATGAGCGAGAACTGGAACGGCACCGTGCCCGAGTCCATGTGGATCGAGCTCGACACCGACGCCGGCACGCAGATCCTCAAGGGCGGCGGCACGCGCCCGCTGACCGACTTCGATTCGCTGCGCTGGGACGTCACGTCAGCCGCCCACTGGCTGAAGGAAGGGAAGCTCAATCGCACCTTCGTGATTGGCGGCGGCGGCGGCCGCGACTTCCTGACGGCGCTCGCGTTCGGCGCGAAGGATGTGGACGTCGTCGAGCTCAATCCGCTCGTCGTTGCGTCCGACCAGGATGTCTTCGGCGAGTATTCGGGACGGCCGTACACGCGCGCCGGCGTCCACTACCGCATCGGCGATGCGCGCAGCGAGCTCTCCCGTTCGACCGAGCGCTACGATCTCATCCAGATGTCGATGATCGACACGTGGGCCGCTTCGATGACGGGCGCGCTCACGCTGTCGGAGAATGCGCTCTACACGCGCGAGGCGTTCCACTCCTACCTCGCGCACCTCAGCGAGGACGGCATGTTCACCGTCTCGCGCTGGTACGGCCTCGACTCCTACGCGGAAACCGCTCGCATCGTCGCGCTCATGGGCGACGCGCTGCGCTCGGCGGGCATCGACAAGCCCGAGGACCATGTGGCGCTCATCTACAATGGCAAGGCGGGACGCCAGAGCTGGGTCGCAACCTGCGTGATGAAGCGCTCACCGTTCACCGACGAGGAGCGTGCGATCCTGAAGACGCTCGTCGCCGACAAGAGCTTCGGGCTCCTGTGGCCGTGGATCGAGGGCGTGAGCGTCAAACAGAACATCGATGTGCCGAACGTGCTCCGGGGCACGCCGGCGGCGCTGCATCCGGATGGCTTCGATATCACTCCGCCGAGCGACGACCGTCCGTTCTTCTTCTACGTTGGCCGGTCGACGTACGGGGCGAACGTCTCGCTCCTCTTCGCTTCCATTCTCATCGTGCTCCTCGTCACCGGCTATATGCTCGTCTACAGGCCTCTGCTCGAGGTCGAAGCCGCCGGACTGCGAGGTGTAGCCACGCTCGCCGGCGCCCGCGCCGAGACGACCTTCTTTGCTGCCATCGGGGCGTCCTTCATGGCCGTCGAGCTCGGCGTGCTGCAGCGCTACATCGTCTTCCTCGGGCATCCGACCTACGCACTGTCGGTCGTGCTGTTCGCGCTGCTGCTGTCGACGGCGGTCGGAAGCCTGCTGGTCGGACGCAGGCCGTCGCTGGCGCGCGTGAGCTTCCCGGCCCTCTTCCTGCTGCTCGCGCTCACGATGTTCGTCGTGCCTGGCCTGCTCGCGTCGTGGCATGGCTGGCCGCTGGCTTCGCGCATCCTCGTCGCCGGCACGCTCATCGTTCCGCTGGGCGTATGCATGGGAACCGCGCTTCCGTCGGGCGTCGCCGCGCTCGCGGCAAGCGGGCGCAACACGCTCGTGCCGTGGATGTGGGCGGTCAACGGCCTCGCGGGCACCGTCGCATCGGTTGCAGGAATGCTGCTCGCCATGGAGATGGGCTACACGGTCCTGCTCGGCGTGGCGATGCTCGGCTACGGCATCGCGTGGCTTTCGCTCAGGCAGTTCGCGGTGCGTTGAAGCGGAGCACGCTTCGGGCGATGGCGAAAGAGCATGGATACAGGGCGGGCGTCGTCGTTGCATCGTTCGCAGCGGGGCTCGTCATGTTCGCGTCCTGCACGCGCTACGCCGACCGGTTTCCGGCCGCCACCGTTCGTGTCGTCGCCTTTGGCGACTCGATCACGTTCGGCGCGACGGGCGGGGTTCCACCCGACCAGACCTTCGTTTCGCTCGTCGAGACGGAGCTGCGCGCCGCGGGCGTCGACGTCGGCATCCGCAACGCGGGCATCAAAGGCCAGAACACGGACGAGGCGATGCCTCGCTACGATGCGGACGTCGTCCACGCGAAGCCGCAAGCCGTCCTGATCATGTTCGGCAGCAACGACAGCTTCGTCGACGACGGGAAGACCGAAGGCCGTGTGAGCATCGACGCGTACCGTCACAACCTGGACACGATGATCGAACGCGCGCGCGCTGCCGGCATACGACCGATCCTCATGACGCCTCCACGCTGGGGACCGCGCCCGGTGAACGGCCTTCGCGAGAGTCCGAACCCCCGCCTCGAAGTCTACGTGCAGGCGTGCCGGGATCTCGCCAATCAGCGGAGCGTTCCCCTCGTCGACCATTTCGCGGACTGGAAGGCGGCGGAAGAGCAGGGGCAGGCACTCAGCGCGTGGCTCGTCGACGGCCTGCATCCGAACGCCGCCGGTCATGCGCGCATGGCGGCGCTGCTCCTGCCGGTGCTACGCCGCGAGCTCGATGCAGGGAAGGCCCGGTAGCCGCATGCCAGCGGGCGACGTGACGAGCGGTTCGGTGGGGACTGCGCCGAAAGCGCGCATCCTCGAGCTCGATGGCGTCCGCGGCGTCGCCATCCTTCTCGTGCTCTTCGGCCACTACTGCTCGCTGATCGCGCCGGGAGTCGAGTTCTTCTCCGTAGCCTCGCTCGGAGTGAACGTCTTCTTCGTGCTGTCCGGCTTCCTGATCGGCGGCATCATCCTCGACGAGCATCGCGAGCCGGGCTTCCTGCGGTCGTTCTACACGCGGCGCGCGGCGCGCATTCTTCCCATCTATCTGTCCGTGGTCGCCGCCGCGTTCTTCTTCGCGTGGCTTGCGGCAGGCCAGCCGTGGTCGGAGCCGCTGCTGCCGGTCTGGGTCTACCTTCTGTTCCTCACCAACATCGCGCTCGCGTGGTTCGGCCGCACCAGCCTGCTGCTGAACCCGACGTGGTCGCTCGCGGTCGAAGAGCAGTTCTATCTCGCCATGCCGTTCGTGGTGATGGCGACGCCACGACGACGATTGCCGGCGGTTCTCGGCGGTCTCATCGTGCTTGCCCTCGTGCTGCGCGCGCTCGCCGGCGGCGCCGCCGCCGAAGTGCTGTTGCCGTGCCGCATGGATTCGCTGCTGATCGGCGTGAGCGCGGCGCTCCTCCAGCGCAGCCTCGATCTCTCGAAGTATGGCACCGCACTGACGGGAGCGGCGATGGCGCCGCTCGTCTTCCAACTCCTGCTGACATCGTCGATGCGGCCAGCCGCCGTCGTGTTTGAGCCGACGGCGTTCGCGCTCACGACGGCGTTCGTGATGCTGGCCGCGATCAACGGCGGTGCGATTGCCGGCGTTCTGCGCGTGGGATGGCTTCGCTGGATCGGCGAGATTTCCTACGGGCTCTACCTGATCCACGAGCCCGTCCGCATCCTGCTGACGGGCTGGCTGCACGGCTCGATGGGCCCCGGAGCGCACCGCGTGCCGATCAATCTGCTCGCGCTCGTCGTCGCGCTCACGATCGCCAACGTCTCGTGGAAGTACTTCGAGCGGCCGATCATTCTTCGCGTGAGAAAGGCGCTTACGCGCTAGCTGCGGCCCGGCGGCAACGATCGAACGCCCACAGGCTGACCGCCGCCAGGCACAGGAACAGCGGCTGGAAGCCGAGCGTTTCCGAAAGCCGCCAGGCCGGGTACGCGATGAACGCGACCGCAAGGGCAAGGCGCGCGCCGAGTGGCACCGATCCCGCGTGCCCGAGGTCGTCGTCGAGGAGAAGACAGACCGGAAGCGCGAGGATGGCGACGTCGTAGTACTGGAGGTGAGGGCTGAGCAGCATCGTTCCGCACACGACGAGAGCGAACCACGTCGTGCTGCCGCGCTGTCCGAGATCGCGGTAGCGCCACCACAGCCCGAGGACCGCCGCAGCGCCGGCCGCTGTCACGAGACCGGCGAGCGGCGACGGCAGCGCAAAGTCGGCTGCGCGCACGAGAGAGAAATGCGCCTCGCCGTTCTGCGCGATCTCGACAGGACCGTGCTGGCTGAGAAACCCCAGCATCTCGACCGGCCAGCGAAGTCCGACCCACCATGCACCAAGCAGGTAGTGCGCGATTCCGATCCCCGCGCCGCCGGCGAGCACCGGCCACTGCCCGGCGAGAAGCAGCGCCACGCCGGCGCCGATCGCGTACTGGGGCTTGTACGTGAGAAGACCGAGCAACACGCCGGCCGCAATCGCATTGCGCCGCTTCATTGCGAGCGCGAGCGCCGCCAGGAGCGCGAACGTGATGGCCGTGTTCTGCCCGCCGAGCGTCGTCTCGATCATCGGCTGGAAGCCGGCGATGAGAACGATCGTCGCGAGCGCGTGCGCAATCGGCGAGCGAAGCCGCGGCGCGGCAAGCAGCAGGCACCCGATGCCCGCTGCGAGAAACACGGCACAGACGGCATCGTAAATGTAGAATGCCTTCACGTAGCCGAGCGGAACGAGAAACGACACCAGCACAGCGAGCAGTGGCGGATTGAGGTAGGGCTGGAAAGAAGACGTCGGTCCGCCGAGCTCGCGCGCCTGCAGCTCACGCTGCGTATCGGCATGGTAGAGCTCGGGCCCGCGGTGCTCGTGCAGGACCACCGCGCCGGTCCAGAACGCGAGGAAGTCGCCTGTGCCGGCATGGATGTTGCCGTTCGCTGGCGGCTCGAGTTGCCAGAGGTGACGTCCGACGACTCCGAGCAGCAGCACGAGCAGGAAGGCCCCCGCCGCGACGACGAGAGGCGGTCGGGTGAGGCGATCGAGAGCCGAGCGAAGATCTGCGAGCACGCCGCCAGGCGCCGCGGGCGCGTCGTTCACGAATGTTCTCCGGAGGCGCCGGTTGCCGAGCGCGAGCCCATCGCGCTACTGTAACTTGCCGCATCGATCGAGGACAGATCGCGGCGGGGGGAGATCGGCCGGGCTTTGAAGATCGCACGCTCCATTGGACGGGCGGAGTCCGTTGCCTTCACGATCGTCTTCCTGTGGCTGATGGCCGTCGGGCCGAAGCAGCTCTTCCGCGATCCCGGTCCACTCTGGCACATCGCCGTCGGCGAGCAGATGCTTGCCAGCGGCGCGGTCGTCCGCACCGATCCCTTCAGCGCAGGGTACTTTGGGCAGGCGTGGGTGCCGGTCGGCTGGGGAGCCGAGTGCATCATGGCCCTGCTTCACCGCATCGACGGGCTGAACACCATCCTGCTCGCGGCGGCGACCATCCTGGCAGGACTCTTCGCCTGGATTGCGAGGCGGCTGTCGTCGCGCGGGCTGCAGGGGCCCGTCGTCGCGCTCGTGCTCGCGCTCGCCATCGCGGCGAGCAGCTACCATTTCCACCCGCGGCCCCATCTCGCGAGCTTCGTGCTGATGGCGTGGATGTACGCGCGGCTGGGCGATTTCGATGCGGCCCGCATCGAATGGACGAAGCTTCTCTGGCTCGTTCCTGCGGTGAGCCTGTGGACGAACCTCCATGGCGGAATCGTCGGCGGTCTCGCGACGTTCGCGATCTGCGGCGCGGGCTGGACGGCTGCCGCGCTGGTGGGCATGCCGTCGCCGATCGGCGACATGCGGACCTTCGTGCGCGTGGCCGGCGTCGGAGTCGCGTGCCTGCTGGCCGTGCTCGTCAATCCCTACGGCATCGAGCTGCCGAAGCTCTGGTTCACGCTGCTCGACTCCCCGGTGCTCCCGAAGCTCATGATCGAGCATGCGCCGCTCAGCCTCGCGGACACGTCGGGGCAGCTCGTCGTGGCGCTGGCCGCGCTCTACGCGGCGATGCTGCTCGGTGTTCCGTTTCGCAAATGGCGCGTGCCGTGGCTGCTGCCGCTCGTCTGGTTTGCGATGACGTGCTCGCGCGTTCGCAACGGGCCGTTCTTTGCGCTGCTGGCCGCGCTCGCGATGGGCGAGATGTTCCGCGACGTCGGCTGGATCCGCTGGCTGACCACCCATGGCAGCGAGCTGCTTCTGCCACGAAGCCGCCAGGACGCGGCCGAGTACGAGCATACGACTCGTGGCGCGCTCGCGATTCCGGCGCTTCTCGTCGCGTTCGCATTCGTACTTCAGGCTGCCCGAGTCCCGCTTCCGGTCCTCGGACATGGATGGGCGAAGCTCGATCCGGGCTACTGGCCGGTCGAGCTCCTGCCGGAGCTGCGCGCCTTCGAAGCAGGACAGTCCGGCCCCGCGCCCGTGTTCAACGAGATGCTGTGGGGCGGTTTCCTGATTTACTCGACGCCCGCGCTGCGCGTCTTCATCGACGATCGCTGCGAGCTTTACGGCGATGAGCGGCTTTCGGAATACCGTCGCGCCATCAACGGCGAAACGGCGCTGTACGACAAGTGGGCCGACCAGTACGGTTTCGAGATCGCGCTTTCGATGCGCGATTCGGCGTTCGACAGGTATTTGCGCACGTCGCCGCGATGGGAGCTCGTCAAGGAGTCGGCGCCGGCGTCGCTGTTCCGGCGTCGGGGAGACGCGGCAGCTTCGCTCGGTAGCGAGAAGCGGCCGGCTTCGTAGTCACGCGGCGGGTTCGCCGTTACTCGATGCGGCCGAGCTCCTGCTCGAGCCGGACGAGGTCGTCCGCGCTCTCGGTGTCGTAGAAACCGCGGATCCTTCGGTCGCCGTCGATCAGCGCGACGCGGACGCCGTGCATGACGGCCCCGTTCTCACCCGACGGATCGACGGCCCGGTCGACCCCGATCAGGAACCCGCGCCGCACGAGCTCCAGCACCGGTTCCTCGGGGCCCGTCACGAACGTCCACGCGGCGCTCGCCGCAATGCCGTGATCACGCTTGTACTGGGCCAGCACAGCAGGCGTGTCGGTCACCGGATCGACGCTGAAGGAGACGAAGGCGAGGTCGCTCGCGGGAATCTTCGTGCGCAGCGTCTTCAGCTTCTCGACCAGGCGCGGGCACGGGCCCGGACAGCTCGTGAAAAGGAAACTCGCAAGCCAGCTCTTTCCGGCCAGCGCAGCGGAATTGAAGGCGCCGCCGTCGTCGCCGACGAGGTGGAATTCCGGAACCTGCCCGAGCACGGGAGGCGGAGGCGCCTTGGCGAGATTGCATGCGCCCACGGCGACGAACGCGAGCGCCGCGAGCACGACGCGCAAACGCCGCACCTTCGTCCTCACGGGAGCGCCGCCGCCTTGCGCGCCCGCGCGATGGACGAGGCTCCGGTGATGGTCGCGAACGCAAAGCCGAGGCTCATCGCCAGGCAGAGCGGCAACGAAGGCAGTGCGGCCGTCGCGCGTGGATCGCCGAGGTAGAGCGCGTAGCGAAGCAGCGCCACGCCGTAGGTGAGCGGGTTGATCGCGACGACGGCCGCGAGCCACGTCGGCGTGCCTCCGGGCGGGAAGAACGCTCCCGATAGCAGCCACATCGGCATCAGGAATGACATCATGATCGCGTGGAAGCCCTGCGTGGAGTCCATGCGCCACGCGATGCAGATGCCGAGGCCGGCGAGCGCGACCGACAGAAGGACGAGCACCGGCAGGGAAGCGAGGACGCCCGCGAACCCGATCGAAAGGCCGAAGAGCGGAGCGGCGAGCGCGACGAGAAAGGCCTGGCCTACGGCAAGGACCGTCGTGCCCGCGACCTTGCCGAGAATGATCGCCGAGCGCGGCACCGGCGCCACGAGCACGCCCTGGAGGAAGCCCGTGTTGCGATCGTCGATGATCGAGATCGTCGCGAAGATCGCCGTGAACAGCAGGATGAGGACGATGATGCCCGGGAAGAAATACTCGCTGTAACCGACGGCGCCGGCGCGGAACGAAGGGCTCAGGCCCGCGCCGAAAAGCGCCCAGAACAGAACCGGCTGGACGAGCGCGCTGACGACGCGGTTCCTCTGGCGAAGAAAGCGCACGACTTCGCGGCGCGCGAGGGCCCAGGCGGCAAGGTACGTCGACGATCCCACCGCTGCCTCACTCGTTCCACAGTTGATGACCGGTTTCGTGAATGAAGACGTCTTCGAGAGTCGGACGCGCGAGCTGGATCGCGTCCACGCTGTCGGGGAAGGTGTCGTAGATCTCGCGCAGCAGGGCGCGCGCGTTGGCGTGCTCGAGTCGCACCGAGCCATCGACGCAGGTCGCGGAGACGTTCCAGCGCTTCGCGATGCGCTCGCAAAGGGCCTCGGCGTCGCGGCTGCGGATCGTCAACACGTCGCCGCCGATGCGGCTCCTCAGGTTGTCGGCCGAATCGATGGCGACGATGTGCCCGCGATCGAGGATGGCCAGGCGGTCGCAGCGCTCGGCTTCGTCCATGAGGTGGGTGGTGACGAGGATCGTCGTCCCCTTGTCGCGGCGCAGGCCGAGCAGGTAGTCCCAGAGATCGCGCCTTGCGCCCGGATCGAGGCCCGTCGACGGCTCGTCGAGGATGAGGATGCGCGGCTCGGACAGCAGGCCCTTGGCGAGCTCGACGCGGCGCTTGAGCCCGCCGGACAACGTTTCCACGTAGTCGTTCGTGCGATCGCTGAGCCCGAGCGCCTGAAGCCCGGTGTCCACACGCCGCGAAAGCTCCGCACCCGAATAGCCGTAGAGATTGCCGTGGCAGACCAGGTTCTCGCGCACCGTCAGCTTCACGTCGAGGCTCGGCGACTGGAAGACGACGCCGATCGCGCGGCGAACACCCGCAAGGTCGCTGCCCGCGTCCACGCCGGCGATCTCGACGTGGCCGGCGGCAACCGGAAGCAGCGTCGAGAGGATGCGGAACATCGTCGTCTTGCCGCCGCCGTTCGGCCCGAGCACGCCGAAGACCTCGCCCTCGGCGACGTCGAACGACACACCGTCGAGCGCGACAGTGTCGCCGTAGCGGTGGCGCAGGTTGCGGACGCGGACGAGGGCACGGGAAGGAACCGGTGTCTCCACCGGCTCGTAGGCGGCCTCGGCAGTGCTCACAGCCAGGCTCGCAGGGAAGTCCACGCGTGCTCGGCAAACAGCGCGGCAAAGAGGGCAGGCAGATAGACGACCGAGGTGAGCAGGAGACTGCGTGCGGATTCGCGCGTGCGCTCGATGCCGGCTTTCCAGGAAGCGCGGACGTAGAGGATGCCCACCGCGAGCGCGGCGACGTAGTAGAGATGGCCGGCCGCTCCCGTCGTCACGAGCGCGAGCGAAACCGGAACGAGCGTCACTGCGTAGAGCAGCATGAGGCGCGCCGTCGAGTCGCCGCCCTCGTCGATCACGACGAGCATTGGAAAGCCGGCCTTCGCGTAGTCGTCGCGGTACATCCAGCCGATCGCGAGGAAGTGGGGCACCTGCCAGAGGAAGAGGATCGCGAACAGTACGACCGCACCGGCGCCGATCTGGCCGCTCGCCGCCGCCCAGCCGATCACCGGTGGCAATGCACCCGGCACCGCACCAGCCAGCGTCGAGAGCGGATGCACGCGCTTCATCGGCGTGTAGAGGAACAGATAGCTGAGCACCGTAAGCGCGTTCAGCATTGCCGCGAGCGCGTTCACTTCGGCGGCGAGGTAGAGCACGCCGCCGACCGACAGGAGCGCACCGAGCACGACGGCGAACGACGTGGAGATGCGCTGCGAGGGCAGGGGGCGGAAGCGAGTGCGGTCCATGAAGAGGTCGACGTCGCGCTCGAGCACCTGGTTGAGCACGCCCGAGCCGGAGCACGAAAGCGCAGTGCCGAAGAGAACGTGCAGCAGCCCGGAAATCGATCGCGCTTCGGGCGTCGCGCAGAAGTAGCCGACGGCGACCGTCAGCAGGACCATCACGGTGATGCGCGGCTTGATCAGCTCGAGAAAGATCTCCGAGCGATCGGCCATTGCCGGGCGGCTCGCGGTGCGCATCGCGGTGCTCACAGCGCGCGCTCCAGGCCGGCGGGCAGCGCCCTTTCGGCCGAAGGCGTGAGCGCGTCGCGCCACGCGTGCAGGCCCCGCACGGCCACGCATCCGAGCAGCGCTGCGCCCACGCCCACGTGCAAGGTCGGCAGCCAGGCTTCGAGGAACGTTGCCTGGCGGTCCATCGTCATGTCGTCGGTGGTCACGTAGGCAGCGATGCCGAGCGCGAGCTGCAAGGAGACGAGTGGAAGGAGGAGGCGCCCGCCCGGCGTTGCCGCCGTCTTGTCGCGCGCGAAATCGAGCACGGCCGAAAGAACGAGTCCGGCGCCGGCCACGTGCGCGTAGAGCAGCGGCGTGCCGGCAAGAGGCCGCGCCGCCGCGCCGAGATGGCGGATGAAGAGACCGAGCAGAAGCTGCGCGAAGACGAGAAACAGAAGCGCCGAGGCGTGAACGCGCTCGCGCTGCGAAGGCGGCGCGGCCGATTCTTCCCAGCTCGGCGACATCACGGCCACCACGGATGCGAGTGACGCGAAGAAGATCTGGCCGACGACGCCGTGGATCATCGCGAGGTCGACGGAAAGCTCTAGCACGCGAAGGCCGCCGAGCAGCGCCTGCAGGATCACGAGCCCGGCGGCCGCAATGGTCAGGCGTCGCGCGAGTGGGCGCTTCTCGCGCCGCAGCACCGAGACGAGCAGGAACGCCGTCCACGAGGCGACGCAGAACGCGAGGATACGGTGCCCGTGCTCGGTGCGGATGTTTTCGACGCGCCACCAGCCCGGCGGGTTGAGCTGCCCGAATGCGAGAGGCCAGTCGGGAACGGCAAGGCCCGCGTCGCGGCTGGTGACGAGACCTCCCGCGAGCACGAGAAGGAAGGCGCCGGTGAGCGCGATCCACGCCGTGCGGCGCAGCGAACGGCGCGTGTCAGATTCCATGCGCGCCTCCGAATCCGACCGCAGCCGACACGCACGCGAGCACCGCGATCGCGACGACGGTCCACGCGAGCTCTCCCGTCTGCGGAGCAGTCGATGCTGTCTGCGCGCGCTTCCATGCGGTCCACGAGGCGACCGCGAGCGCGGCGGCACCGAAGCCGGCCTGAAGAAAGAATTCGAGCGAGGAGAGCGCTTCCAAGTGCGGACAACCTGGTCGCAGCACGGCCGGTGGAAGGCCCGTGCGACGGGCGAAACTAGCCCGGCAGGGGCTTAGTTTCCAGCAAATGAGAAGTCGACGGTGGCGGGCTTGCCGTCGTCGACCTTGACCTTGGCCGAACGCACGCCGAGCGATTCGTGCCAGGCCTCGATCGTGTAGTCGCCTTCGGGCAGCAAAGGCAGCTCGAAGCTGCCGTCCGCCTTCGTGACGGCGAAGAAAGGGTGGTCGAACACGCCGACGTAAGCCGACATCCACGGGTGGATGTCGCACTTCAGCTTCACGGCAACTTCAGGCCTGCTGAAGCTCCTGTGCACGGCCGTGTCGGTGGGGGTGGCCACGTTGAACGGCGTGTTCTCCGTGGTCTTCGCGTTCACGTTGTGGAACGTGTTGTCGCCGCTGTAGATCTCGATTTCCTGGCCGGTGCGCACGCCGATCACGTGCGGCACGTAGATGCAGCCTTTCTGGTCGATGCGCGCGCGCATCGTCGGCGCCGGGAACTTCTCTTTGTAGGAAAGACCCGACTTCACGTAGACGAGGACGTTGGCGAGGCCACCCGAAGAATCGACCACCATCGTGTCGGCGGGACGTCCTTCGGGCGCGATCTTGTCGCAGGCCGGATCGGCCGACATGTGGATCGTCGGCCGCGCAGGCGGCGTGCCTTCGTAGCGGACGTGACCCGTGAGCGTCGTCGCCGCGGCCAGGGTCGGCAGCGCGACCGCGAGGAGAGTGGAGAGAGCGGCGATGCCCGCCGGCGACGCGCCGAAGCGTTTCGCAAAGCGAGTCGGTTCGTTCGTGCCGGCGGGCTTCATCGCTCGAGTGTAGCCGCTCAGGCCGCCGGGATGTAGCCCGTTTTCTCGAGGTGGGCGAGAATGGCGGCGAGGCTCTCTTCCGGCGTCTGGCCCGTCGTGTCGACGACGAGCTCGGCGTTCTCGGGAGCTTCGTACGGAGCGGAGATGCCCGTGAACTCGGGGATCTCGCCAGCGCGCGCCTTCTTGTAGAGGCCCTTCGGGTCGCGCTTCTCGCACTGGTCGAGGTCGCACTTGATGTAGACCTCGATGAAGCAGCCTTCCGGCATCGCCTTGCGAGCGATCTCGCGATCGGCGCGGTACGGCGAGATGAACGCCGTGACGTTGACGATGCCCGCGTCGGTGAAGAGCGCGGCCACCTCGCCGATGCGGCGGATGTTCTCGGTGCGGTCCTTCGGCGAGAAGCCGAGGTCCTTGTTGAGGCCGTGGCGAACGTTGTCGCCGTCGAGCACGAAGCTGCGAACGCCGCGCTCCCAGAGGGCCTTTTCCATCAGGTTGGCGATGGTCGACTTGCCCGACCCCGAAAGGCCGGTCAGCCAGATGGTCGCGCCGCGATGGCCGTTGATGCTCTCGCGCTCTTCGCGCGAAACCGTGGTCTTGTGCCAGACGATATTCTTCGATTTCGGTTCCGTCATGTTCATCCTGCCGTAGCTGTTGCCTGAAAAAACGAGGGCGCGCCCTGGAGGGTGCGCCCCGTGAGTCGTGCCGTTCTTTGTCCGTTCAGCGCGTGGGCTCGAGGCGCTTGCCGTAGGTAACCTGGCCCTTGTCGATTCTCAGCGAGAATCCGCAATCGGGATTCACGCAGACCCAGGCCTTGTAGAGGACCGACGCGCCGTCCGTGCCGTAATCGGAAAGGGGGACGAGAGTGCCGTTATCGCACTTCATGCACTTGGGATACTCCATCTCCACACCTTCCTTCACCACCCAAGCCTCTCTTCGACGGTCTGTTCGACGATTGGAGCGTTGCGATTCGATGATCTCGCCGAAGTTCTCGCGACGTTCCTGTCGAAGGTCCTGACGACCGGAGCAGCCTCTTTTCGGATCGGCTTCACCGGAGCTGCGGGCGACCTATGTGCTTGCCGCCAGGACGGGAATCCGCTGGCGGCGGCGGACCGTACCGCAGGCCCCCCAGTCGGTCAACAATGGAAGGGCCTGCCAGTGGGAAGGCCCTTTGCGAACGGCCCGCCAGTGACGGCCCGCTGCGCACGGACCTGCCAGTGACGGGCCGTGCGCGGGGGCTGCAGTGTACGGTCAGGAATTCTGGCGCTGGGCGCGACGCATCGCCTTGCGGCGTTTGCGCTCGGCCTCCTGGCGCTTTCTCTTGCGACGAACGCTCGGCTTCTCGTAGAAGGCACGAACCTTCATCTCCTTGAACACTCCCTCGGCAGCGAGTTTCTTCTTGAGCACTCGCATTGCGCGCTCGAGAGAGCCGTCGACACGTACCTCCATCCTCTGCTCCTCCGGAAAGGCGGGCGGCCTTCAGGCCACCATCGCCACGTAAGCCCGCGGACACTATCCGATCGGAGCAAGAAGGGAAACGGTTCGAGGGGCGGTTTTGTGGTTGCGCCGGGGCCCGGACGGCGACGGCGGGGTAGGCCGTGCGTCGTCCGGGCGATCCGGCTGTTCCCAGGCGTGGGGGGAAGGTTGCGGCAGGGTCGGCCGCAGTCGCCCGGGACGTTGCCCTCAGGGGATGGGGATGCCCGAGGGAACGTGGGTGAGCTCGACGTCGTGGCGCAGCTCGATGCGGTCGCCGCCGCCAACCATGGCGCCGGTCCACGTGGTTTCGCGGTCGACGGTCAGAGAATCGTAGGGGCAGAACACCGTGCCGGCGCCCTGGACGGCCTGGCCGATGCGGCACTCTTCCCGTCCGTAGAGGATCACGCGCTCGGGCACGGCCCCGCCGGCCAGCAAGAGCATGCTGTGGAAGTGCAGGTAGAGTTTGCGGTTCACGCGCAGCACGAACGTGACATCCGGGATCGAGTTGCCGTCGAGCGTGATCGTCGACCAGTCACCAGCGACGAGGCTCGAAAAGTCGAGCACGTTGAGTTTCTTCGTCGCGACGAGCGTGTAGTCGGCGTGACTCGGGATGGAGACGTTGCCTTCGTCGGCGGTCGAGCGGAACGCGACCGAATCGAGCGTCGTGATGGTCGGCTTCACGCTGTCGATGGCTTCGCGACAGTCGTCGACGAGAGCTGCATCGCCCGTGACCACGTCGCCGTTCACCGAAGCGCCCCGTCCGAAGCGGATGCCGCTGCCGCTCGACGCTGTCGTCACGACATCGCCGCCGATCGTTGCCCCACTGTCGATGCGCAGGGCCTGTCCGCAGATCGAACCTCCGATGACGGACCGGTAGCCGGCTCGCTCGCGTGCATCCTCGGATGCATTGCCTCCGACGACGGCCCAGTCGCACGCGGCTGGCACGGCCGGCGTGCGCCCGACGCATTCGCCGCTCACGCAGCGATCTTCAGTCGTGCAGGCGCGGCCGTCGTCGCAAGGTCCGGTGTCGCCGGGCGCGCACGCCGCACTCGCCAGGCCCGGACAGGATGCTGCGAGCAGCGCAGCCACTGCGATCCGGCGCAGGCGCCTTCCGGCACGCTGCGGCGCGGACTTTCGCAAACGTCGTACACTCGTCATTGGTCGGTCCCCTTCGACTCTGGATGCGACCTTGGCCGCAGGTGAGGGGGAAGCTACTGGCGAACCGCGGAGGCTGTCGATCCGGTCTTTCCCGCAACGAACACGTCGGCGGAGGCCCGCCGCCGCGTCCATGCTCGGGATGTCGCGCGCTGGCCTGCGGGATTTCCCTGCCCGTGCTCCGGAAGGAACCGGGTCTTGACGAATCGAAGAAATACGGACGCGAGGTGCGACGGACCGGAAACGATGTCGCGACGCGCGCGGTTCAGCCCAGCAGGCGGACGGGAGTGATGTGCGCGGTGCTGGACGCGCCGATCATCCAGACTTCGCCGTCCTGGATGTTGCACTGGATCGACACGCCGCGGTCGGACAGCTCCGAGAGCGCCGCTGTTTCCTCCGGCGCCAGCAACGCAACCGAAAGATTGTCGTGGCGAAGGAGCCCGTCGCGCTCCTGCTCCCACCACGTCGAAGCTTTCATGCCGCCGTAGAGATACAGGCGAACACGATCGGCGCGGCCGCAGGCCTTTCGAATCCGACGCGGGTCGGGCTGGCCGAGCTCGATCCACTCCTCGACGTCGCCGCGCAGGTTGCGCCGCCACAGGTCGGGCTCGTCGGGCGTGGAAACACCGCCGCCGAACTCGAGGCCATCGCCGGCCGACAACGCGAACGCGAGCACGCGGATCATCATGCGCTCGTTCGTCTCCGACGGATGGCGCGCAATCGTGAGCGCGTGGTCGCCGTAGTAGCCGCGGTCCATGTCCGCGACGGCAAGGTCGACCTTGAAGATGGTGGCCTTGAGTGCCATCGCGTCGCTTCCGGCTGCGTCAGGACGAGAGCTTCTTCTGCAGCTCGGCCCGTTCCTTGGTCGTCATGCCGCCGTCGACGGCAACGAACTTCGTCGGCCGCACGGTGAGGATCACGCGCACGTCGGCGTCGAGGACGGGGAAGTCCATGCCGTAACGCTTCTGCAGCTGCTTGTAGAAGGCGCCGCCGGGATCGGGCACGACGGATTCGAGCTCGCCGCGAATCTCGAGGAAGCGGTACGGATTGGCTTCGTCGCGGATCGACATCGCGACGCGCTTTTCCTTCTCGAGGTTGCGGAACTTCTGGCGCGCGCTCGTATGCGTGAACTTGAGGCGCCCAGCGTCCCACAGGTACCACATGACGCTGCTCATCGGCGCGCCGCTCGGCTGCACGGTGGCGAGGTGGCCGAAGTACGGCTTCTCGAGAAGATCGGCGTGGGATTCGGGAACGGCGGCTGACGACATCGGTGCTACCTCCGACAGGAGGGATAGCGACGGGAGGCGGGAAGGGGAAGGCGGCGGCGGGATTTCGCGGGAGTGCCCTCGACAGGACTCGAACCTGTGCAACCGGCTTCGGAGGCCGGTGCTCTATCCACCTGAGCTACGAGGGCGTTCCGCGCGGCCAGACCGCGCGGTGTGACGGCGCGGGACGGCCCCTCTAACGCCGCCTGCCTGCAACTGGAAACCGGCGGCTTCTAGCGGCCGTGCGTCTCGCCGTTCGCAGCGGCGAGACCGGCGAGCACCGCAAGGGCCTGGTCGTGGATCGCCCCGTTGCTCGCCAGCACGCGAGGCAGCCACGGATCGTAGGCGCTGCCGTCGAAATCCGTCACGCGCCCGCCAGCCTCTTCGACGAGCAGCCAGCCGGCCGCCGTGTCCCACGGGTGGAGCTTCCACTCGAAGAACCCGTCGAAGCGCCCGGCAGCGACGTAGGCCATGTCGAGGCTCGCCGACCCGTAGCGGCGCAGGTCCTGGGCGGCGCACATGAACTCGCGAAAATACTCGAGATAGAGCGCCGCATGCTCCCGGCGGTCATAGGGAAAGCCCGTGACGAGCAGGGCCTTGTCGACGTCGTGGACCGCCGAGACCTCGAGCTGCTGCTCGCCGGCGAACGCGCCGCCGCCGCGCTCGGCATGGAACATCTCGTCCTTGCTCGGGTCGTACACCGCCGCCGACACCGGCCGGCCGCCGTCGAGATACGCGATCGAGACGGCGAAGTGGGGCAGGCCGTGGACGAAGTTGATGGTGCCGTCGAGAGGATCGATGCACCAGCACGGTCCCGTCGGTGAAGCGGGGCGCGAGCCGGCGGATTCTTCCTCGGCGACGATCGCGTCGTTCGGGAACGCGCGCCGGATGCCTTCGATGATCAGCGCTTCGGAGCCGCGGTCGACTTCGGTGACGAGATCGACGGCCGACTTGTACTCGACGTTGCGGCGTTTGCCGGAGTGCTCGCGAATGAAGGCGCCGGCCTCGCGCGCGAGATCGATGGCGAGGCGGGTCCGTTCGAGCACGGCGGGTTGTTGTCACGCGTGCCGGGGACCGTCAAACTTCGCGGCCCCGATGCCAACTGCAGCCACATCGCGCGTCGTCGTTCGCGCTCCCGCCAAGGTGAACCTGCTGCTTCGCGTGGTCGGCAAGCGCGCCGACGGCTACCACGACCTCGACAGCCTCATGTTCGCGGTCTCGCTCTACGACGAGCTCACGATCGAAGCGTCGATGTCCGCGCGCGCGTCGGTTTCGTGCAGGGTGAGCGGCCCCGAGAAGGTTCCCGGCGGGCCGTCCAATCTCGCTGCAAGGGCAGCCGCGGCCGTGCTCGCGCAACTCGCGGTGAAGGCGCGCGTCGCGATCCATGTCCGCAAGGAGATCCCGTTCGGCGCCGGCCTCGGCGGCGGAAGCAGCGATGCGGCGGCGGTCGTGCGCTGCCTGCCGGCCCTGCTCGGCCGGCGGCTCGATCCGAAGGCCGCGGCCGCGATCGCAAGGTCTCTTGGCGCCGACGTGCCGTTCTTCCTCACCTGCCGGCCGGCGCGGGCGAGAGGAATCGGCGACCTGCTGACGCCGGTCGCGCGACCGCCGCGCGGCGCGCTCGTCATCGCCGTCCCGCCCGACCGCGTGAACACGGCGTGGGCCTATACGCACGCGCTCGGACGTTTGACTTCCGGCAGGAGCGCTTCTACGGTCCGGCGTTTCCCGCGCAGCATCGACGCGGTGGAAGCGTGGTTTTTCAACGACTTCCAGCAGGGCGTCGAGAAGGCATACGGCTCCGTGCGGCGCTCGAGAAAGCGCCTCGAGGAGCTCGGTGCCCGCGCCGCGGTCCTGACCGGAAGCGGATGCGCGGTGGTCGGGCTTTTTGACGATGCGCGCCGCGCCGAAGCGGCGGCAGCGCGGTACGAGGGTCCGGGAAGGGCAGTGACGGCAAGGCTGATTCGCAGCGCGCCGAAGCCCGAGCGGCAGAGCTGACGCAGCGAAAGCCGCGCAAGCGCCGGGCCGATGGCAGATGTGGACGCGTCCGGACCAGGCCACGCAGGGCGCGTGAGACATGGTGGGCGGTCGCCAAGTTGGTAAGGCACCGGATTTTGGTTCCGGCATTCGAAGGTTCGAGTCCTTCCCGCCCAGTTGCATAGGGCCGCATGGCCCGCACGTCGGGCCGTCTGGCCAAACCGGGCCGAGTGGCCCGCAGAGCAGGCAAAGTGGGCCGAGTGGCCCGCAGAGCAGATGGAAAGGCTCCGAGAGCAGCGACGCATGAATTCGATCCAGGTCTTTGCCGGCAACGCGAGCACGGCGCTCGCCGACGCAATCTGCGCGCATCTCGGCGTGACGCGCGGCCGCGCCGACGTCAAGCGCTTCAGTGACGGCGAGATCTTCGTCGAGATCCACGACAACGTGCGCGGCGCCGACGTCTTCGTCGTGCAGTCCACGTCGACGCCCGGCAACGATCACCTGATGGAAATGCTGCTCATGCTCGATGCGTTCAAACGCGCATCGGCAGCGCGCGTGACGGCCGTCGTCCCGTACTACGGCTACGCGAGGCAGGACCGCAAGGTATCGCCGCGCGTCCCGATCAGCGCCAAGCTCGTCGCCGACTTGATCGTGACGGCCGGCGCGTCGCGCGTGATGACGATGGAGCTGCACGCCGGCCAGATCCAGGGCTTCTTCAACGTCCCCGTCGATAACCTCTACTCGAATCCCGTTCTTCTCCCGCACATCTCCCAGGCCGTCCAGGGCATGCCGCTCGCGGTCGTGTCGCCCGACGCCGGCGGCGTGGAGCGCGCCCGCGCCTACGCGAAGCGTCTCGACGCCACGCTCGCGATCATCGACAAGCGTCGCGTGCGCGCGAACCAGGTCGAGGAGATGCGCATCATCGGTGACGTGACCGGCTGCGCCGCCGTCATCATCGACGACATGATCGACACGGCCGGCACGGTCTGCGCCGCCGCCGAAGCGATCATCGACGCCGGCGCCAAGCGCGTGCTCGCGTGCACCACGCACGGCGTCCTTTCCGGTCCGGCCATCGACCGCATCACCAAGTCGAAGCTGGACACCGTCATCACGACCGACACCATCGCCCCGTGCGAAGCGGTGCGGTCCAATCCGAAAATCCAAATCGTCACGGTGGCGCCCTTCATCGCGGAAGCGATCCGGCGAACCCATCAGGAAGAATCCATCAGCTCGCTCTTTCAGTGAGTGAGCGAGTCCCCGCGAGGAAACTGCCATGCGTAGCATCGAGCTCAACGTCGTTTCGAGACCTGCCGAAGAATCTGCCCACCGCCTCCGCAAGGCCGGCGCGCTGCCGGGCGTGCTGTACGGCGCCGGCTCCGAGGTCATCAGCGTCCAGGTGGACGCGCATGAGTTCTCGAAGAGCGGCCTCTCCGGCCACGGCGCCCACCTGATCAAGCTGCGTTCGGCCGAAGCGGCGCTCGACCAGGGCCTCGCGCTGATCCAGAACATCCAGGGCCACCCGGTCTCCGGCAAGCCCATCCACGTCGACTTCCTGCGCGTGGACGCGAACAAGCCCGTCACGGCGAGCATCGCGTTGCACTTCACCGGCAAGGCGGCCGGCGTCAACGAGGGCGGCATCCTCCAGCCCGCGCGCCGCGAGATCGAAATCCGCGCGCTGCCGGCCAACCTGCCCGAGCAGATCGACGTCGACGTGACGGCGCTCGGCATCCACGACGCCATTCACATCGCGGACTTGAGCCTGCCCGAAGGCGTCGAAGCCGTGTACCAGGACAACTTCACGCTGGTGTCCGTGGTTGCTCCGACCGTGGAAGCAACGCCCACGGGCGCGCCCGCCGAAGGCGAGGCTGCAGCACCTGCCGCAGCGCCCGCGGCGAGCTGACCTGTGCCCGGCGCGGGCGAAGGCCCTTCCCGCGCACCCGTTCCCGTGTCCTGGCTGGTCGTTGGACTCGGGAACCCGGGAGAGGAATACAGGGCCACGCGGCACAACGTCGGCTTTCATGTCGTCGACGCCATTGCCGCCAAATTGAAGATCGACATCCGGCGCCCGGAATTCCGTGCGCTGACCGCCGAAGCGAAGCTCGGCGGTTCCATGGTGTTGTTAGTGAAACCGCAGACCTTCATGAATCAGAGCGGCCGCTCGGCCGCCGCTGCACTCGAAAGCCACGGGCTCGGTCCCGAGCGGCTTCTCGCCGTCTACGACGATCTCGACCTTCCCCTCGGCCGCCTGCGCGTACGCGCCGAAGGCGGCACCGGCGGCCACCGCGGCATCGCCTCCATCATCGAAGAGCTCGGCACCAGCGCCTTCCCTCGCATTCGCGTCGGCATCGGCCGCCCGGCCGAAGGCCGCGAAGTGCTCGACCACGTGCTCTCGCCCTTCGATGCGGCCGAGGCCGAACCCCACGCCGCCGCCGTCGAGCGCGCCGCGTGCTGCGCCCTGCGCATCACCGAGCACGGGCTCGTGCGCGCCATGGAAGAGTTCAACGGGCGCTGAGCGCCCCGAACGACGGAAACCGAGCGTGCTGCTTCTTCTCATCATGTACCTGTCGCCGGTCTTCGCTGCGTCCCTGTACTGGTACGCGCAGCGGACGATGCCGGGCTCGACGGCGTGGGAGACGCTCGGCGGTGCGGCGCAGTCGCGGCTCGCGCTGCTGCGTCCGACGGCAGCGGCCTTCCTTTTCGGCGCCGCCGTCGTCGCGCTCGCGACCGGGCCCGGCGGCGGAGTTGCGTTCCTGCTCGGCGCCATGACGTCGGCGATCGCGGCAGCTCTGGTCGCCGCCACTTCCGAAGTCTCGCTCGCGAGGTCCGGAGACCTCGCCGCACCGTCGGCACTGCCGTCGTGGGGCGACGCGTCGGCCCTCGCCAACTCGCTTGCCGCGGTCGCGTCGGGATCGATTGGCGCGCTCGCGTGGTTCTTCGCGGACCCTGCCGGCGCCATCGTCCTTGCGGCGTTCGCTTCGGGCGCGTCCGCTGCGGCGTTGTTTCTTGCGATCGTCGCGGCCAGCGAAACGGGGGAGGCTGGACGCGCGCTTCCCGTCGCCACCACCGCTTCGCTTCACTCGCACCTTCCGGCGCTCGCGGCCGCCGTCATGATCGCCGCGACGGCCGAGCCCGAAGCGCTGCTTCCGCTTGGCGGCCTGCTCTCCGAGACCGAGACGCTGCGCAGCGAGCTGCTGCTGCTGCCGATCGCCGTCTGCGTGCTGTCGCCGGTCGTCGCGCTGCTCGCTTCGCCGCTGCTCTCGATGCTCAGCCGTCGCCGTGGCGAAGCTTCCCTCTACGCTCTCGAACGTGTCGCGGCCCTGCTCGCAGGTCTCGCGATGGCGGTCGTCGTCTGGCTGAGCGGGCTTGCGCCGGCGGTGACGGCGGCGTTCGCCGTCGGGCTCGTCGCGCGCCAGGTCGCAGTCTTCGCCGACGAGGCGCGTTCGCCGGTTCGCGCCGTGGCGCGGCCCGCGACGCATCCGGTTGCGCCCGCGCTCGTGTCGGCCGGGAAAG
>JADMIO010785023.1_pt1 | contig 44758 bp, 38 predicted proteins | sample 8958161 | NCBI WGS metagenome assembly JADMIO01 (sample SAMN16585339, study PRJNA669376) | soil metagenome | isolation source: Crop rotation soil | place: USA: Cullars Rotation, Alabama | collected 2011
CTTTCCCGAAACCCTTGCAAATGCTGGATTTTCTGCCTGTGGACAGCCCCTCAAATGTCAATAGGTGCGCCCCTCATCTGTCAGCACTCTGCCCCTCAAGTGTCAAGGATCGCGCCCCTCATCTGTCAGTAGTCGCGCCCCTCAAGTGTCAATACCGCAGGGCACTTATCCCCAGGCTTGTCCACATCATCTGTGGGAAACTCGCGTAAAATCAGGCGTTTTCGCCGATTTGCGAGGCTGGCCAGCTCCACGTCGCCGGCCGAAATCGAGCCTGCCCCTCATCTGTCAACGCCGCGCCGGGTGAGTCGGCCCCTCAAGTGTCAACGTCCGCCCCTCATCTGTCAGTGAGGGCCAAGTTTTCCGCGAGGTATCCACAACGCCGGCGGCCGGCCGCGGTGTCTCGCACACGGCTTCGACGGCGTTTCTGGCGCGTTTGCAGGGCCATAGACGGCCGCCAGCCCAGCGGCGAGGGCAACCAGCCGAGGGCTTCGCCCTGTCGCTCGACTGCGGCGAGCACTACTGGCTGTAAAAGGACAGACCACATCATGGTTCTGTGTTCATTAGGTTGTTCTGTCCATTGCTGACATAATCCGCTCCACTTCAACGTAACACCGCACGAAGATTTCTATTGTTCCTGAAGGCATATTCAAATCGTTTTCGTTACCGCTTGCAGGCATCATGACAGAACACTACTTCCTATAAACGCTACACAGGCTCCTGAGATTAATAATGCGGATCTCTACGATAATGGGAGATTTTCCCGACTGTTTCGTTCGCTTCTCAGTGGATAACAGCCAGCTTCTCTGTTTAACAGACAAAAACAGCATATCCACTCAGTTCCACATTTCCATATAAAGGCCAAGGCATTTATTCTCAGGATAATTGTTTCAGCATCGCAACCGCATCAGACTCCGGCATCGCAAACTGCACCCGGTGCCGGGCAGCCACATCCAGCGCAAAAACCTTCGTGTAGACTTCCGTTGAACTGATGGACTTATGTCCCATCAGGCTTTGCAGAACTTTCAGCGGTATACCGGCATACAGCATGTGCATCGCATAGGAATGGCGGAACGTATGTGGTGTGACCGGAACAGAGAACGTCACACCGTCAGCAGCAGCGGCGGCAACCGCCTCCCCAATCCAGGTCCTGACCGTTCTGTCCGTCACTTCCCAGATCCGCGCTTTCTCTGTCCTTCCTGTGCGACGGTTACGCCGCTCCATGAGCTTATCGGGTCCACTCGCGAACGCAGAAAGGCCCACCCGAAGGTGAGCCAGTGTGATTACATTTGCGGCCTAACTGTGGCCAGTCCAGTTACGCTGGAGTCACTAGTATTTAGGTGACACTATAGAAGCGGCCGCGACAACTTGTCCACGTGGAATTCTAAGCTTAGGATCCCAATGTGCTGGAAAGGGCGGCGAGCTCGGGACGCGCGAGCGGGGCATACGCCGATCCGCACCCGAGATCGAGCCAACGTGCCCGGCGTCCGGGCGTGAGAGCGCCCGTGAGATGCGCACTCGAATCGTCGGGCCAGCACACCAGCTCCAGCTCGTCATCCGCGTCGGCGCGATCACAGACAAGCAGCGACTCGCCGAGCGGTACGATTCCGATCCTTGCCCGCACGCGATCCCCGATCCGGTCGACCAGCGAGGCCGCCACGAGCTCGTCGATCGGAAGCGTGCGCACCCGATCGATCGACAGCTCGACTCCGGCGATGAACAGCGCGAGCGCCGCGGCCGCCGGAACCGGATCGTCCGCGACGAGATTGGAGGCACGCCAGGGCAGGGACGCGATTCGCGGGGTGCCGGACCACGCGGCGACGGCGCGTGGTGTCAGGCCCGCCGCCCGGAGGCGCTGGCCGATCGCGGCGAGCTCTGGCGGCGTGGTCACGGCGGGGGGGAGGCGAGGTAAACCCGAGCGAGGTCGTACTCGGCATCGAGCATCACCTGAGCGGCCACGACACGCTCGAGCAGCTTCTTGCGTCCGTTCGCCGTGGCTGCCTCGGGGTGAAATCGCAGGGTGGCTCCATAGAACTCGAGCTCGGCGCGACGCGGACCGGTGATCGCCGCTGCGCGCAGGGTCTCGAACGATAGCCGTCCCGTTGCGGTGCGTGCGAGCAGCTCGTACCAGGTGTCTCCGTGGCGGCTCGCGAGGTACTCCTGTGCGAGTCGATCGAGCGGCTCTCCTCGACGGGTTGCCTCGCCCGCGATCCACAAGGTCATGTAGACCTTGTAGAAGTCGCTTGCGGCCGAGCCAAGGCCGCGGTGATAGGCGTCGATCGCATCGCGGAACCGGCCCGCCTCGATCAAGAACGCGACGGCGCCGGCGGAGATCGACGGTGAGTCCGGATCCATCTCCACCGCGTCGATCACGCTATCGATCGCTTTCTCGAGCTGTGACTCGGTCCGCTCCGATCCATACATCCCGAGCCACCACATCACCCGGCCGACATCGAGGGCGCGTTCGGCGCCGACCGTCCGCGGGAGATCCTTGGTCTCACCGAGCGAGGCCCAGGACCGCAGCGAATCGAGGTAGCGTTTGGCTGCCTCTGGATGCTTGCCTTCGCCGCGCCAGGAGTCCCCGAGCAGCCGCTCGAGCTTCGCCCGGCGGTACCGGTCACCGAGCGAGCTCTCGCCGAGCAGGGTCATCCCACTCTCCGCCCACTCTTGCGCCGACTGGAATCGATCCGACTGGACGTCGATCGTCGCGAGCGTCTCGTACGCATCGACCGACGGTGCGCGTTCGATCGACGCGGTCAGCGCATGCTTCGCGTCGCGAACCAGCCCCTGGCTCGCCAGGCCTCGGCCGAGCGCCGACTCCGCGATCGCGGCCGCCTGCTGCCAGACCGTGTGCGGGTTCTGGTGCGCTTCCTTGCTCGTGAACTGGAGCACGCCGCGCCAGGCGTCGTTCGCGGCGCGCGGTCGACCACCCGTCGCCAGCCGTGCGATCCGATCGCCGTACAGTCGTCCGAGCCGCAGCGCGGTGGTGGTATCGACCTCGGTCGTGCCCTGGAGCGCAGCTTCGTACAGCGCGATCGCCTGGTCGATCCGGCCCAGGGTCTTGGCGTCATTGCCTGCAGCCAGGAGCAGATCCGGATCCTTGGGGTGCCTGGCGAGCCCCGACAGGCAGACCATGAGCGCTGCAGCCGGATCCGCAGACTGTTCGCTGGTCCGGAGCGTCGACGCGAGATCGAGAAACGCCTGCGCCGTCGGATTTTCGGCGACGATCTCGGCGCGCGCAGCAAGCTCTCGATCGAGTCCGAAATTGCCGCGCAGGGTCGCGAGGTGGCGATGGATCTCGGTGGCACGTCCCGCTCGAGCCAGGACGTTCGCGATCCGTCGTGACGTCGAGAGGATGTCGTGATGCGCACGCACGAGCTCGATCGACGCCCCCTGCTTGTCGATCAATCCCGAGATCACCTGCTGCCGTTCGGCGAGCAGCGCGACATATCGGTCGACGAGCCACGTCACGGGCAGCGCGAGCGCGGTCACCTGCAACAGCGCTAGCGGTTGTGCTCGCCGCGCATTCGCTCCGTTGTCCGCGATCGCGAGATCATCGGCGAATGCCAGGATTTCGTCGATCTCGCCGATGTAGGTGGAGCGGTGGTTGGGATCGACTTCGGCGAGCAAGACGAGCGTCTCGATCGCCGGCTGCAGCGAGCCCGACTTCGCGAACATCGCGCGTAGCTTTTCGAGCAGCTCGACGTGGGGTGCGAGACCACGCCCGATGCTCGTCGGATCCATCTGCCACAACCAGGTCAGCTGTTCGAGGAGCAAGGCCGCAGCGAACGGGCGTTCCTCTTCGATCGCATCGGAGATCCGCCGCGTGATCGCCGCCGCGATCAGGGTCCGGGCGTCATCGCGTGCGGCTCCGGCCGGCAACACCCAGAGCTGATCGATCGCCTGATCCCGATCGTTGTCATCGCGCAGCTCGATCGGAGCATCGGGCCACATCGGCTGGGACCGCTCGGTGTGCGCGCAGGCGGTGAGCAGCGCTGCGACGAGTGCGAGGCGAGCGACTGCCATTTCACAGAAGGTAGCATCCCCTGAGCAGCTGGAGCTGCGTTGTTCGGGTATGGTCCCTTCCGTGACTCCGACTGGAATCGTAGTGCAGAAGTATGGTGGCTCTTCGGTCGCGGATGCCGAGAAGATCAAGCTGGTTGCCCAGCGCATCGCCCGCACCAAGGCCGCCGGCAAGAAGGTCGTCGTCGTGGTCTCCGCGATGGGCAAGACCACCAATCAGCTGATCGAGAAGGCGAAGTCGATCAGCGCTTCGCCATCGCGTCGCGAGCTCGACATGCTGCTGACCTGTGGCGAGCGTGAGGCGATGTCTCTGCTCTCGATGGCCGTGACCGAGCAAGGGCTGGAGGCAATCAGCTTCACCGGCTCGCAGGCGGGTATCCTCACCAATGATCGCCACTCCGGCGCGCGGATCGTCGAGGTCCGCCCATTCCGGGTCGAGGACGAGCTCGATCGCGGCAAGGTCGTGATCGTCGCCGGCTTCCAGGGCGTGTCTTACAAGCGCGAGATCACCACGCTTGGCCGCGGCGGCTCGGACACCACGGCGGTGGCGCTCGCCGGTGCGCTCCGTGCCGACTACTGCGAGATCTGCTCGGACGTCGACGGCATCTACACCGCGGACCCACGCGTCGTCGACGCGGCTCAGCTCCTCGAGTCGATCAGTCACGACGAGATGCTCGAGCTCGCGGCGCAAGGTGCCAAGGTGTTGCACGACGCCTCCGTCGAGTTCGCCCGCCGCAGTGGCATCGCGCTGTACGCCCGAGCGACCAACAAGGACGGCGGCGGAACCCGGATCGATTTCACGCCCGAGCGTGAGCGGCAGGTCGCCGCGGTGACCGGGCAGAGCTCGCTGATCCGGATCAAGGTCTCGGGCGGCGCCGCGGTCGAGCACTGTCTCCAGATCCTCGAGACCGCCTCGATCCCGCTCACCCATCTCGATCTCGAAGGCAAAGATCTTCGCGCATGGTTCACGATCGCGGACGTCCCCGACTGGTCCGAGGTCCGCACGCGCCTCCACAACGTGCTCGCCGATCAGGTCGAGTTCGGCGAGGAAGGCGCGGTCACCATCGTCGGGCATGGCATCGGCTCGAACCCAGGAGTGATCAACAAGGCGCGGACCAGTGCCGTCGGAGCGGGTGTCCCGATCAATGCCGTCAGCGTCTCGCCGCTTCGGGTCACGCTGTGGTGCGATCGCCAGCACGTCGATCCACTTACGCGCGCGTTGCACAAGACGTTCGTCGAGTGAGGTGATCGGTGCCGAAGCTCGCTCTCGCTCGTCTGATGCCCCACTTTGGCCGGCTCGGCCGCGCCAGCCGTTGGCGGCGCACCCACGGTCGTCCTCGGGTCTGGGCGCATCGCGGTGACTCGGCAAATGCGCCCGAGAACACCATGCTCGCGTTCGACAAGGCACGCGACGCCGGGGCCGACGGTGTCGAGCTCGATGTTCGTCTCGACGCAGATGGTCAGGTCGTCGTGTTCCACGACGCCACCCTCGATCGGCTGACCGGACGCCCGGGGCGAATCGAGCTCGTGTCTGCCGCCGAGCGCAGCACGCTCCGGGTTGCCGGTGAGCCCATTCCGTTGCTCGCCGACGTGCTTCATGCCTACGACTTCGAGTTCGATGTCGAGCTCAAGGCGAACAAGCCCGGCCGCGAGGGTGCGCTCGTCGAGGCGACGGCCAAGGTGATCAAGGACTCGGGCCGCGCGGAGCAGATCCTCGTCTCGTCGTTCGATCCGTTCTGCCTGGTCCAGTTCCATCGCCACCTTCCAGACATCGCGCTCGGCTACATCTTTGCCGACGATCAGCCGTTGCCGCTGCGCAAGGGCTGGGTCGGCACCCTCGTCGGCGCGAGCCTGGCGCACCCACAGTCCACGCTGTGCACGGAGAAGACGGTCTCTGCCTGGCACCGCGCCGGGATGCCGGTCAACGTGTGGACCGTGGATGATCCGATCGAGCTCCAGCGGCTCGCCGCACTCGGCGTCGATGGTGTGTTCGCGAACGATCCGGGCAAGGCGCTCGCGGCGCTCAGCGCCAGCGGCTAACTGCTTCGCCTTGCGGACGCAGTCGGCGCCGGCGGATCACTTGGTCGACTTGGCCGGAGGCAGCATGACAGGCACGGAAGGTGTGCTGGGTGCAGGCTTCGCCGGCGCAGCGGTCGGGGGCACGGGCGCTGCTGGAGCCTCCGGCACCCCCGGAACGGTGGCCACCGGAGGATCGATCGTGAAGTCGAGCGTGAACTTCGCATCGCCGCGCCACATCTGCGCCTGCACGGCGTTCGCGGTTCGCAACGAGTCCCAGATTGTCTGCAGCTGATCGGGACGCGACAGGGGCTTGCCATTGATCGCGAGCAGGACATCACCAGGCACGACATCGACGTCGACGAGTGGGCCCGAGCGGTCGACGAGCTCCACGAGCTGCCAGCCGACGAAGCGATCGCCAACCAGCCGTGCCGTCACCTCGACTTGCCGCAGGAACTGCCCGGGGCCGGCATCGAGCACGGCGTTCAGGCGATCGCGGGGAATCGTCCCCGTGCGCAGACCCTTGCCGACCGGGGCGACCGCACGTTGCTCTTCCGGGATCGTCAGCGGATCCTTCGGAACCTGCGTCTCGTTCCCCAGATCTTCATCGAAGGTCAGCGGCTTCATCGAGACCTTGGGACCGCAAGCCCCGACGAAGACGAGGATCGGGACGACGAGCAGAGCAGGGCGCACCATCCCGTAGAACCTACGCCGCCCGCGGCCGCGCGCAAGTTCTCGAGGAATCGGCTACCTGCCGACGAGGTTCACGATCGCGGCGAACACGGCATCCTGCGAGGCCTCGCCGTCGATCGTCTCGATCCGCTCCCCGAGCACCGCGAGCTCCGCAAACGTGGCTTTGTAGCCCGCCGCCACGGCCTCCTGCATCTTGATGTCCTCGAACAGCTCGTCGACGCGACCGGCCGCGACCCGCCGTGCAGCGGCGACATGAGGACGGACCTCGAGGAAGATCGTCAGATCCGGTCGGCGCGCACGCGCATTCAAGGTCGTGATCCAGTCGCGATCGGCGCCGGTGCCCTGGTACGCGAGCGACGAGTGGTACCAGCGATCCGAGACCACCGTGACGCCGCTCGCGAGCTGCGGTTCGACCTCGCGCTGCAGGTGATCGAGCCGATCGGCAGCGAACAGCAAGCCGAATGTGCTCTGGGAGAGCGATTGACCTGGGATCGCGTGGTTCCCCGTCAGCATCTCGCGGATCAGCTTCCCGATCGGACCATCGCTCGGCTCACGGGTGGAGTGCGCCTGGATTCCCTGGGCGCGCAGGTGGTCGACCAGCCGGCGCGCCTGGGTCGTGGTCCCGGCTCCATCGAGGCCCTCGAGGACGATCAGTCGGCTCACGGCAGGGTCTTAGCCCACCTGCAGCGCGACTCGCAACGCGCGCTACGCCGAAGTGCTGCGGCGCTTCATCATCGCAGCGACGAACAAGCCTGCCGCGACGAGGGCGGCGATCAGCGCGCTGTACAGCATCCAGGTCGGTCGTGACCCACCGGAAGCGGATTCGGCAGCGCTCTGCGCTGGAGCGTAGTCAGGCTTGAGCGCGACCGCGCGCCGGAAGTCGGCACCTCCGTCTTTCCCCTGGGCCTCGAGCGCCTTGCCAAGCGTGTAGTGATGCGCGGCGAGTGCGTCGGTCGCGGCGGCCCCTTTGGGGTCGAGACCATTCGCCTTGGAGTACGCGGAGGCCGCGGCGGCCCAGTCGTGCTTGTCCTCGAGAAACTTGCCCCACGCGAAGTAGATCTTCGCCATCTTGGCGCCCTCGCCGCGCTGGGGATTCTGCGCGAGCATTCGATCGAGCATCGCGGCCGCGGTCGCGAGATCACCGGTGTTGGCCTTGGCCTCAGCGGCAGCCCACTGGGTCGCGTCCTGCTTGCTGCGCTCGCCATCGAAGTATTCGAACAGGCGCTTGGTGACCTCCTGGAGATCGATCTTGACGTTCTTGGTCGACTTCTCGTGGTCATCGAGCGACATCGGATCTTCGATCGGATAGTCCTCGTGCAAGAGGTCGTTGGCGTTCTGCCGGAGCTCGTTATCGGCGAGCTCGCGATAGGTCAGCCACAACGGCTTCTCCTCCTTGGTGAGCTTGCCGCCGGGGAGCATCAGCTTCTTCATCGGTGCCGACGGTGGAGCAGGGCCGGTGATGTAGTCCATCCAGGTCGCGCGGGCGGCTGCACGGACGCGCGGGCGGTCATCGTTGACCTTGCCCCAGACTGCGTGGACCGCCTCGCGAATCTTCGTCGTACGGAAGACGTCGAGGATCGCGATCGTCACGAGCTCGTCGCCCGCCGACGCGTTGAGCGCCTTGCCCGGCTCCTGGCGATCGATCCGCTCGAGCTGCCAGGTGGCGTAGCGCTTGCGATCGTTCTTGCCCGCGGACTCCTTGGTCAGCGCCGGGATCGAGTACGGCTCCATCCTGCGCAGGAACCGACCGCACTCATCCCGATAGATCATCGTCTCGTCTCGGAACGCGGCATCGAAGATCGGCTTGGCGGCGAGGATGTCCTTGCTCGCTGACAGCGCACGGATCGCTGCATCATCGGCGATCACCTCTCCGACCCCGGGCATCGCAGGATCGAGCTCGAGCAGCTGGGGCAACCAGTCGACCTCGTCGTCCGCCTTGCGCTCCGATCCACTCTGCCGCTCCGGGGTGGCGAACTTGCCGGTCTTGTCGGGGACCGATGCCTTGATCGCGGACAGGACCGCGCGCCGATCCTCGACGGTCGACGCGTGTGGACGCGCCAGCCACTCGTCGATCGCGCCGATCGCCGCCGGTGCAAGCTTGGTCAGCTCGGCAATCGCCGCCTTGCGCGAGCCACTGTCCGGACCGCTGACGATCTTGGCGAGCAGCGCCTGGACCTGCGCGTCGTTGGGACCCGGCGTACGGGGGGCCGGTGTTGGTGCGCCTTCGGCGCTGCTGCGCGCCCGACGTTCGTCGGACTTGCGATCTACCTCCGCACCGCCTTCGGCGCTGCTGCGCGCCCGACGTTCGTCGGACTTGCGATCGTCTGCGTGAACGGCGGAGGACGCGAGCAGAAGGACGAGGAGAGCGCGGCGCATCGTGCCTGACGTAGCTGTTCGTCCAGAATGAAGCAAGTCGGGGATCGAACGCGTGCGGGGGCGCCGCGATTCCGTCAATGAATCCGCTCGTGCGCGATCCGCTCACCCGGATCCACGAACTCGAGAAACCGCATGCCGATCGCTCTCGACGATGCCGCTTCTCCGGAGCCGGTGAAGTTGAGGAAGTGGTGGTGCTTGACCTCGGCGCGGGCGACGATCTCGTCGATCAGGTCGTCACCGCGGGGATGCTGGAAGTGAACGGTGACCACGGTGCCGAGCGGAGGCGCGTAGCCCATCTCGACCAGGATCCCACCCGCCGACACGTTTCTAGCGATCGCCCATGACTCGCCGTAGAGCTCACTTCCGATCATCACGAGGAAGCCCTTATCGAACCGGGTATGGACGCGCTTCTCGCTCAGCGGGATGTCGGGCTCGGCCCGGTACGGGCGGCTATCCTCGAGGACGTGAGCAAGATCCGGTAACGGTTCACGACGCTTCACTGAATCAATGATCGAGCGCCGAGGATGATGAAGTCAAAAATCTTACCTTATCCTACATCTCGGTCTCCCCACTCGGGCCTGGCCCAAGCGGCCTCACTTCGCTAGTCTCAGCGCGTGCGCTGGTTCGGACTCATCGTGTGGCTCGCCGCTTCGGCGGCGCAGGCCAAGCCCAGCAATCCCGCCTTCTTGGGGATCGAGATGATCGACGTTCAACGTCAGGTCTCGCCGACGGGCGCGTCGGTGGGGCCGTCCCTTGGACCATGTCTGGTCCGTGGCGTGACCCGCGGCAGCGGAGCGAAGGCGGCGGGCCTCACGCCGGACGACATCCTCGCGACGATCGATGGGACGCCGGTGACGAACTGCGCGGCGGTCCTCACGGCCGTGCAGGCACACGAGGCCGGCGACATCGTGAAGATCAAGGTTCTCCGCTATGGGCGTCCGATCACGCTGACGGCAACGCTCGTGTCGCGCGACGAGATCCTGCGACGGCGCTTCGTGGGCCAGGTGATCGGATCGACCGAGGTGTTCGGCGTCGATGATCGGCGGAGTTACGATCTGGGGTCGCTGCGCGGCACGACGTCGATCGTCGGCTGGTTCGATGCGCGCCACTGCGCGGACTGCAGCTCGGTGTTCGCCAAGGTGGCGGCGTGGTCGCGTGCGCAGGACGGCAAGACGGCCTCCCAGCTGATGCCGCTCGCGGTCACCGCCATGGAGCCGGGGGACGCGACCGCGTTGCGATCGATCGCACTCGATGTGCCCCTCGCGGTTGCCGATCCGGCGCTGTACGACGAGTTCACGATCCCCGACACCGAGCGGATCCACTTCATGGTCGTCGATTGCCGTGGCGTCGTGCAGTACATCGCCCCGATCGCGCCCAACGGGGACGATACCGACGCCGTGCTCGATGAGCTGTTCGCGGCCGCGTCGCAGGCATTGCGTCGGTCGAGCAAGTCCGCGGCGCGCTGATGATGAGCGGACCGCAGCGACCCAACGTCCGTCCGTTCGCCGGCAAGCACCCATCGATCGGCCGCGGCGCCTTCCTTGCCGAGACCTGCTCGGTGATCGGAGATGTCGAGATCGGCGACGAGACCTCGATCTGGTACGGCACGGTGATCCGAGGCGATGTCATGCCGATCCGGATCGGTTCGCGTACCTCGATCCAGGACAACTCGGTCGTGCACGTGACGTCGGGACGGTTCGGCACGACGATCGGCAGCGACTGCACGATCGGCCACGCTGCAATCATCCACGCGTGTATCGTCGAAGATCTCTGTCTGATCGGCATGGGATCGGTGATCCTCGACGGCGCTCGCATCGGTCGCGGCAGCCTCGTGGGTGCAGGTGCGCTCGTGACGCCCGGAACCGACATCCCGCCGGAGAGCCTTGTGATCGGTTCGCCCGCTCGGGTAAAGCGACGGATCAATGATCGCGAGCGGGAGCAGATCGCCTACGGTGCGGCTCACTATGTCGACCTGACCCGTCGGTACCTTGCAGAAGGCAGCTGATTCTCGGTACCGTAGGAACGTCGTGAAGAGTCCGCGTTCTGGGACGTCTGAAACGATGAGACTCGAATGATTCGGTCCACAGCAGGCAGCCGTTACTTCGCCACGGTCGCGCGCATCGCGGTGATCGCGGCCGTGTTGCTGATCGTGCTGCGAGCAGTTCCCGCGCGCGCGGACGCCGTCGCATCCCTGATCGGGCAGCTCGAGGACAGCTCGGACAAGGTTCGACTCGCCGCGGCGCTCAACTTGTCCAAGCTCGGCGATGCCAAGGCGATCCTTCCGCTCGCCAAGACTGTGCAGAACGATAGCAGCGAGAAGGTTCGTGGTGCCGCAGCGGTGGGGCTCGGCAAGCTCGTGACCGCGACCACGAGCAAGAGCGTTCGCGGTCTCGCGATCAAGGCGCTCGAGAAAGCCGCGGCGAGCGACCCCACGGCGTTCGTCAAGGACCAGGCCGCGAGGTCATTGAAGGCGCTGGGCGCGGGCGGTACCACCAACGACACGACCCCGACACCGAGTGGCGGCGCGATCTACGTCAACATCGGGCCGATGTCGTCCAAGACGGGCAATGCCGAGCAGGACCCCAAGCTCCGGCAGCTGATGGTCAAGACGGCGACCTCGACCATGGGCAAGTCCGCCAAGTCGATGGCCACGACCTTCCCCGGCGGCGGCACCCCGACCAAGAACCAGCTCACCGCAAAGGGTTTCCAGGGGTTCTACGTCGACGGCACCCTCAATGAGCTCAAGGTGTCCACGAGCGGCTCGACGGCTACGATTTCCTGTAAAGTCAGCATGTTGCTGGCTAGCTTCCCCGACAAGAGCGTGTTCGGCTTCCTCAATGGTGGTGCCAAGGTCCAGGGCAGCACCTCGGAGCGGGATATCGCCCTGGCAGGCGAGGATTGTGTGTCGGCAGTGATCGAAGACTTGATCGCGAAGAAGATTGTGCCGACGATCTGCACCAAGGCAACCTGTCCGTGAGCAACCCCGCTTCCAAGACCTACAAGCGCAGCTGGAAGAACCTCTTGATCAACAAGAGGTATCAGCTGCGCTTCACGTTGTTCATGGTCGGACTCTCGACCCTGCTGATGGCAGGCCTCGGGCTCTGGGTGATGAGGGTCGCGAACGAGACCACCACCGTCGCGATGGCCAGCGTGCGCGGGACGCCGTGCCCCAAGATTCCTGGACTGACCGATCCGTCGGACGAAGACACCGCGCCGGTCGTCCCGATGAAGCTGCCGCCCTCCGGCGAGCCCGTTCCGGCGCCCGTCGAGGCTGCTCCGACCGCCGGGAGTGCAGCGGCCGGGAGTGCAGCCGCTGCGACCGACGACGAGCCTCGCCACGCGACGATCGTGATGGAAGACAGCTCGATGGAGATGGTCGCGACGGCCCCCAAGGTGCCCGCGGATTTCGGCACCAAGGTCGTGGGCCACTGGACGTGCGAGATGCGGCTTGCTGGTCAGATCCATCAGCTCGAGCGTGGTCGCTCGCTGATTCTGTGGGTGTTGATCTCGACCGGCCTGTTGCTCGTGATGGGCCTTGCGATCTACGGGATCAAGATGACCCACAAGGTCGCCGGACCGCTGTTCAAGGTCAGCCTGTACCTGGCGAAGATGCGGGATGGCCGGTTCGACAAGGTGTGGAACCTCCGCAAAGGTGATCAGCTCGTCGATTTCTACGATCATTTCAAGACGGCGCACGCGGGCGTCGTGGAGATGCAGAAGAGTGACATCGTCACGATCCGTCGCGTGATCGCAGCGGCCGAGGCATCCGGGGCGGGCGAACATGCCGCTGTCGTTGGGCTGCGAGACATGCTCGCGCGTAAGGAGAAATCCATTGAGTGATCCAACAGCCGCGACCGGCGGGACCGGCTCCGTGCCGTCGGGAGCTCCGCGCCCGCGTTACAAGCGCAAGCTGTCGAACTACCTGCTCGACAAGAAGCTGCAGCTTCGCTACGTCCTGTTCGTCACGATCCTCTCGGGCGTGATCGCCGGCGCGCTGGGTTATTTGATCTATCAACAGAAGCGCGCCGCGTCGGAGTCGATCGAGCGTGACCTTCAAGCATTGACCCAGGCGGATTCGAGCCAGGAGGACTTTCAGGAGCACGTCGCGAGCGGGCTGCAGTCCGAGGATCGCGCACTCGTCTACAAGATGGTCGGGGTCGGGGTAGGGCTCGTCGTGATCCTCTCGCTCTATCTTTTAATCATGACCCACAAGGTCGCGGGACCGCTCTACAAGGTCTCGATGTACTTCGATCGAATGGCCGTCGGGAGGCTCGGCGTCGTCACACCCTTACGTGCGGGCGACATGCTCCAGGACTTCTATTCGACGTTCCACGAGATGCACGACTCGATTCGAGCGCAAGCCAAGAAGGATGCGTCCTCCCTCGAAGAAGCGCTGACCAAGCTCCGCGAGGCGAAGAACCAAGCGGACTACCGCGGCGAGGCGCAGGGCAAGTTCGATGAAGCGCTCGCGGATCTCGACAAGCACCTCGTTGACCGCAAGAAGCAGCTGGCGTAGCTGATGTTGCGGTGTGCGGTTGCGATTCTTCTCGGCCTCGCCGCGACGGCGAGTGCACTTCCGATCGGCCAACCGGTCGGCAGGTATGCTGCCAAAGGGTTCCCCGGGCAGGTCCCCACAAGTGACACCGCGGCCGCTCCTCCGGTCAGCTTCATTTACGTCACGTACTTCCAGGGGCTGGGATCTGCGAGTCCGCGTTCGGGTGCAGGCGCGATCATGGTCCCGGCCGATCCCGCGCTGGCACCGGGCGACTACCACTCGCTCGGCGAGATCGGTCTCAGCTCGTCCGACGGCCGCCAGATCGTCGAGATCGGCTGGACGGTGGACAAGGGGCTCAACGGCGACCTGCAGCCGCGGCTATTCGTCTTCCATTGGGTCGACGGTGTTCAGAGCTGTTACAACGCGTGCGGTTTTGTTCAGGTCTCGACGACCAAGATGCCAGGGATGCGCGTTCGTGTCGGGGTACCTGCCGAATACGCGATCAAGAAGCGCGGGACCGATTGGGTCATGTATTACCAGGGCGAGGAGCTCGGCTACTTCCCGGGCAGCCTGTGGCCGAGCGGGTATACGACGCCGGGGTACGTGCAGTGGTTTGGTGAGGTCGCTGCGGCCAGCAGCGCGCCGTGCACGCAGATGGGCTCCGGGGTATCGGGTGCGACCGCCGGCGCGGCGACGATGTCGTGCCTGTTCCTGATCAATGCCGCGGGAGACCACGTCCCTGCGAACGCAACCACTGCCACGATCACGGCGCCCACGATGTACAACATCGGCCAGACCACACCGACGAGCTTCGCGTTCGGCGGGCCGGGCGCGGCGAGCGGATGCTGCACCCCGAAAAGCTGCTCGGGCGTCGGCGTGCAATGTGGAACCGTCTCCGATTCGTGCAGCACGGCTCTGGTGTGCGGGGTGTGCCCGAACAGCGGGACCTGCAGTGCCGGGTTTCAATGCCCCGCGGTCACGCCGGATCCGCCACCCGTGTGTGCCGGGCCGGTGGTTGGCGACACGACCATCGTGGTCGATGGGCCGGACCTGATTGACGGGCCGAATCTGATCGACGCTCCGATCGACTCACCACCCAACGTGGGCGACTCCGGTGGCGATGATGACAGTGGATGCTGTGGTGCGGGTCATGGCGTCAGCTCGCTAGGCCCCAGCGTGCTCGTGCTGCTCGTGCTCCGGCGCCGTCGGTCGCGCGCCCACCTGCACCAAGCAATCAAGTAACATCTCGCCCGATGGCGTCGCTCTCGCGCACTGCGCTGCTCGAGCTGGGGGACCGGTACTGGGCGCTCGGCCTGGCAGCTGCGGCGAAGAGCGCCCTTGGCCGCGCACTCGCGCAGACCGATGCTGCTGCGCCCGCGCTCCGGCTCGCCGAGATCGCGCTATCGCAAGGAGACGTGATCTCCGCACGGACGTACGCGGCGGAGGCGGCCAAGCGCGAGCCCTCACCCGCGACCAAGATCCTGCTGGGCCGAGCGCAGGTCGCCGCCGGTGAGCTCGCCGCGGCGCGGATGACGCTCGCCACCGCCCTCGATGCACCCAGGCTCGCGGTGTGGGACCGCGCGCGTGCCCATCTCGAGCTGTCTCGCGCGGCGGATGCCCAGGGCGATCGAGCGGGGGCGGGAGCGCAGGCGGGCGCGGCCTTCGAGGCGGCGGTGACCGCGGCCTCGCAGGGGGTCTCCCACGAATCGCTGATGCTTCTCGAGGAGGTCGGCGCGGCCATCGTCGCCCATGGGCGAGGCGACGATGCGGCGCACAGCCTCGAGACCGTCCAGGACACGGCCGGTCGCCGGATGTGTGCAGCGGCACTGCTCGCGGCGCGCCATGCCGCGGGCGATTCGACGGTGACGGACGGTGCGATCGACGAGGAGCTCGCGGCGATCGAGGCCGCACAGCCGAGCGCGGCGATCCGGCTGCGGCGGCTCGAGCGTCGAGCTCACCGCCACGGCGCGGTCGATCACGTCATGCTGCTCGGCGAGCTCGATGAGCTGATCGAGGCGGCTGCCGGCGAACCTCTGCCGGCGGCGGACCGTGCGCGGCTGTGGTTTCTCTACGGCTCGCTATGCGCCGATGATCTGGCAACGCGCGATCGCGCCGAGGCTGCCTATCGCAAGGGCCTCGCGTTTCAGCCAGGCCACACGGCAGCGGCGTGTCGCCTGGCGCTGTTGATGCTCGATCGCGGCGATCAGGCCGCGGCACTCGCCGAGATCGAGCGTGCGCTGCGGATCGACGCGAACCACGGGCTTGCCTGGCGCAATGCGGCGCGCATGCTCGATGCACAGTCCCCGAACCTCGGTGTGGTGGTCGGCCGGTTGCTCGATGCCGCGAATCCGGGGGCAGGTAGTGCAGCAGGGTCAGTTGCACCACGACTCGTCACCGCGACGGCCGAGGTCGTCCGCCATGACGTGATCGCCGGGGTCTACGCGCATGGGCATCGGGTCAAAAATCTGTTGGGGATCATCGGCGCACGCACGCGGTCCGCGCGCAAGCTCGCCGCCAGCGGTGACGTCCACGATCGGCTCAAGGATCTCGAGGCCGATGTCACTGCGCTCTACGAGGAGTGGGCCCAGTACCTGCGTTCGATGCAGGCGCCGACACCGACGGTGGAGCTCGTTACGCTGTCGCCGTTGCTCCACGAGGTAGTGATTGCCGCACAGGCACGAACCCAGCAGGTGCCGATCAACCTCGAGACCGCGGCCGGGCTGCCCGACGTGCGCGGTGACCGCATCCTGCTCCGCGAGGCGATGCTCAACGTGATCTCGAATGCCGCGGAGGCGTGCGCCCCGTGTGGTGGCGAGGTCGTCGTGCGCGTGCGGTCGTTGATCGCGCCCGGTGGTAGCGCGGCACCGCTCCTCGAGATCGTCGTCGCCGATTCCGGTCCCGGCATCCCGCGCGCCCACCTCGGGCGGTTGTTTGTGCCCGGGTTCACCACCAAGGAGACCGGATCGGGCGTTGGGCTTGCGATCGCAGAGCGTGTCGTCGCAGCCCACCATGGCCGGATCACGGTTGACTCCGACGAGGGGCGAGGCACAACGATCACGATCACGCTGCCGACCGACAAGATCGGTCTCGCGGCGCTCCCGATGTGGTCCGCGGCGCGAGGCCTGACATGACGATCGGGACGATCGTTTGTGTCGATGACCAGGCCGAGGTTCGCCGGCTACTCGGGGACGTGTTCCGGTCGCGCGGGTCGAACGTGGTCGGGTTCGATGATGGCGAGGATGCGATCAAGTGGCTGTCGACCAACGAGGCGAACCTCGTCATCCTCGATCTGGATCTTGGAGCGGGGCGGCGCACGGGCATCGAGATCTGCCGAGCGATCCGGCTGCAGCTCCCCGAGCTGCCGATCATCATCCTGACCGGGCACGGCACGATCGACGATGCGGTCACCGCGGTGAAGGCGGGCGCGGTCGACTTCATCACCAAGGATCCGTATCTCGAGGACAAGCTCGAGATCTCCGTCGAGAAAGTCGAGCGCATCCTCCAACACGCACTCGACCGGCGCCGGCTCGAGGAGGAGAACCGAGAGCTGCGAGCGACCAACGAGCGGCTGCGCAAGGCGGCGGGCCGGCGTTGGCAGATCGTCGGTGATTCGGGCGCGATGCGAACGGTGATGACGAAGATCGAGAAGGTCGCCCCGCTGCCGAGGCCGGTGCTCGTGCTCGGGCCTCGCGGCACCGGCAAGGAGCTCGTCGCGCGCGCGATTCACACGTTGTCGCCGCGCGCTTCGGAGCCCTACATCACGATCAACTGCGCCGCGGTGGCGGAGAGCTTGCTGGAGAGCGAGCTGTTCGGTCACGAGGAAGGCGCGTTCACGGGCGCGACCAAGCAGAAGGAAGGCAAGTTCGAGCTCGCAGACGGAGGCACGCTGTTCCTCGATGAGATCGGGAACATGTCGCTCGAGTTCCAGGCGAAGATCCTCCGGGTCCTCGAGTACCAGCGGTTCGAACGCGTGGCCGGCAGTGAATCGATCCAGGTCAACGTCCGGGTGATCGCCGCGACCAACCTCGATCTCAAGCAGGCGATCGCCGCAGGGAAGTTCCGCGCGGACCTCTACGATCGCCTCGCGTTCGAGGTGATCACGTTGCCGTCGCTCGCGCAGAGGATCGACGACGTCCCGGTGCTCGCGGCGCACTTTCTGGCGCGGTTCCGTCTCGAAGTCGCGGGGATCGCGGTCAAGGAGATCAGCGCGGGGGCGCTCGATCGGCTCGCGCAGTACGAGTACCCGGGGAACGTACGAGAGCTGAAGAATATCGTCGAGCGCGCCGCCTACACGGCACCGACAGAGGTGCTCACCGAAGCCGATGTGGATGCCGCGCTGCCGCCCGAGGCACATGGCGCTGCGACCCCGTCGGGGCTCGAGTTCGCCGATGATCCCCGGCGTCCGCTCAACGACCGGGTCGATGCGTTCGAGGAATGGCTGTGTCGCGACGCACTCGAGCGGACACGGTTCAAGCAGAAGGAGGCCGCGGCGCTGCTCGGTCTCACGTACGACCAGTTCCGACAGCGGTATCGCAAGTACGCACTCGGCAAGGAGTAGGGCTATCCTTCACGAGTCATGGGCATCTTCTCGAAGATCAAGAACGGCATCTCGAGCAAGGCGAACGCCAGTCTCTCGAAGGCGATCAGCCCCGAGCGGGAGCTCGAGATCGCGTTGGCCGAGCTCGAGGATGGCCGCAAGAAGGCGATGGCCGAGCTGCTTGCTTACAAGACGACGGCGAAGACGATGGATCTCGATCTCGAGAAGTACAAGGCGAAGATCGCCGAGTGGGAGCGTCGCGCGATGGTCGCGATCCGAGCGGGCGATGACGAGTCCGCCAAGCTCGCCCTGCGAGAGAAGAAGAGCTGCGAGGTCGAGTACGCGAAGATCGAACGCGACAAGCACGAGGCGGCGAGCTACGCGATCCAGCTCAACAAGAGCCGCAAGGAGTTCGACACCAAGCTCCAGTTGTTGAAGCTACGCAAGGGGACGTTAGCGACTCAGCTCGCGGCGGGCCGCTCCGGCGGCGGTGACGCCTTTGGCAACGACACCTCCGTCTGGGATCGGTTCCAGCGGGCCGAGGACCGGATCGATCAAGAGGTGATCGAGTCCGAGGTCGATTCCGCGATGCGCGGCGAGGGCCCCGAGGCGTCGGATCTCGATGCGAAGATCCTTGCTGCGTCGCGCAAGGAGGGTCAGCTCGGGCTCCCCGAAGCGCCTGATGATGCGCTGTCTCAGCTGAAGTCGAAGATGGCGTCCGACAAGGACGCGAGGCAGAAGTCGCTCGGGCCGTCAGGCGAGTCGGCCGGCTCGGCCGAGGACAAGCCGAAGTCGTGACCGACCCGGATCGCGATGAGGCGCTCGCGATGCGGCTCCGCGATCTGGCGCTTGTCGAGATCGATGCGTTGACCGCCGGGGTTCCCGAGCCCCAGGGCCTGGTGGCCGCGTTCGCGGACGATGTCGCCGATGCGCTCGCCGAGGCCCGGGCCCGGATCGGGGTGCTGCGGACCGCGCTGGGCGGAGCCGATCCACTGAACGTCCTCGACGCCACCGTCCGCCTGCGGGCCTCGGATGCCGGAGCGGAGGGGGCCGATCGGGTCCGTACCCGCCTCAGCGCCCATGCGGAGGCCGCCCGGACCCTGGCGAGGCTGTCGGACCTGGCAGCAAACCTCGCACCCAAGCTGTTCGAAGCAGATCGACGCCGCTGACCCAAACCTGGCGGCGTTGTTGTTGTCCAAGCTTTGGTCCCCTTATAGTGCCCCGGATGGCTGACGACGACGCTGATCTCGACCGGGCTCGGGATGGAGACCGCGATGCATTTGGTCGACTCGTGCAACGGTATCAACGACGCGTGTACGCCACCGCACTCCATATCCTCGGTAATCACAGTGATGCCGACGACGCCACCCAAGAGGCGTTCGTCCGTGCGTATCGCGGGTTGTCGACGTTCGATGGTCGCGCTGACTTCTTCACGTGGCTCTACCGGATCACGATCAACACCGCGCTCAACGCCCTGCGAACCGACAAGCGCGGTGCGGCGCTGACCAGCAAGAGCAACACCGAGGCTCAGCATGTCGGCGGGCGTCCCGAGGCGCTCGGTCAGGTCGGGCTCGATCCGGCCCGGCAGGCGCAGCAGACCGGGGAGGTCGCGCGGGTGCTGCTCGCCGTGGCACAGCTCTCGGCCTCCCTCCGGGTCACGCTCGTGCTGGCCACCGTCGAGGAGATGCCGCACAAGCAGATCGCGGAGATCCTCGAGATCCCGGAAGGCACGGTCGCCTGGCGCGTGAACGAGGCCCGACGTCTGTTGAAGTTACGACTGTCAGGGGACGAACAAAAGCCCGCGCCTCCCGCTGACAGCTCCATCGATGCCACCACTCCTACCCCCGCGAACGTTAAGTGAAAAATGTCTGACGACCTCGATGACCTCGTCCGCCGGTCCATGAAAACCCTGGACGATCAGACGCCCTCGGGTTATTTCGACGGCCTACCGAAACAGGTTCAGGCCACGCTTTCGCGTCCGGAGGACAGCAGCATGCAGACCACCACAACTGGTAGCGAGCGCACTCTCTCTCCTGTGTTGCAGCAGACCGCACCCGAGCCGGCCGCCAAGGACCGGGACGAGGACTCGGGACTCCACGACATTCGCAGCCTGGCGTCGTCCACGAAGCTCCGGCTGTCGACGCGCCGATCGACGCAGAGCCCCGTCGTCAATGAGGACGACGTCCTCGCATCGTCGTCGGCAGGCTGGAAGCACGTCGCGCTTCCCGAGCCGGCGAAGATGGTCTCGCTCCCCGACCTCGCCACCCTCCCCACCAAGGCCGAGGTCGAGGCGCTCGACCGAGCAGCTCAGAAGAAGTCGAAGTCCGCGAAAGCAACCAAGGCCGAAAAGCTCGAGGCAGCCTCCGCGGCTGCTCCGGCGATCGCTGCGTCGACCGGCTCGGCCGCGCCGATGGTCGAGACGCCGGACATGCCGTCATTTGGCTCGCGGATCACCGCGCAGAAGAGTGGCGGACGCGGCAAGACGATCGCGTTCGTCATGCTCGGCCTCGCCGCAGCCGGCGGTGGTGCGTTTTATTACGTGACGAACATGAGCGAGCCCAAGACCCAGCTCGCCGCGTACGAGTCGAAGCCGAGCGCTCCACTCCCGACGATGACGGCAAAGGAGCTTCCGGCACCGACGCCGGCGGCAGCTGCTCCCGCGGTCGTGGAGCCGCCGCCCGCTCCGGAGCCCGAGGCCAAGCCCGAGCCCAAGCCCGAGCCCAAGGCCGAAGCCAAGGCTCCGAAGGAGAAGGTTCACGCCGTCGAGATCCGCAGCGAGACTGTGAACAAGGATCCCAAGCCGACCGAGAAGCCAGTCGCTCCTCCCAAGGAGGAGGCCAAGAAGGGCAGCGGCGACGAGGGCGAGCCATCGTTCGATGCGCTGCTCAAGGAAGCCGGCGTCGACGGTCAGAAGAAGGAAGCCAAGCCGCAGCTCGACAAGAAGTCTCTGTCGGGCAGCGATATCAAGGCCGGCATGGGGAGCGTCGCGGGCAAGGCCACGGCTTGCTACGCCGGGACCCAGGGCTCCGCCGCGGTCAAGCTCACGGTTGCGCCGTCCGGTAAGGTTCAGAAGGTGACGGTCTCGGGTGTGTTCGCCGGGACGCCGGTCGCCGCGTGCGTCGAGAGCGCCGTGAAGTCCGCGTCGTTCCCTCCGTGGGACGGTGGACCGCAGACGATCAGCTACAGCTACTTGCTCTCGGAGTAGGTTGTCGACCGCCGATCCCCGCGATACGGTCCGGCCGCGTCATGAGGAAGGTTTCAAGCGGTCGGTTCTTCGAGGAGTTTGGCATCGGGCAGCACCTCGTCCATGCCGTTCCTCGCACCCTTCATGGTGGCGATATCGCCACGTACATGGCGCTGACCGGTGATCGCAGCCCGCTGTCGTCGTCGACGGAGCTCGCGCGTTCCCTCGGCTTTGCCCGCGAGGTGATGCCGGACCTGCTCGTGTTCCACATCGTGTTCGGCAAGTCCGTGCCCGATATCTCGCACAACGCGACCGCCAACCTCGGCTATGCCGACGTGCGGTTCCTGCGTCCGGTATATCCAGGCGACACGCTGGTCGCCGAGAGCGAAGTGATCGGTCTTCGCGAGGTGTCGAGTGGCGACGCTGGCGTGGTCTATGTCCGCACCCGCGGCACGAACCAGAAGGGCCAGGAAGTCCTGTCGTTCGTGCGCTGGGTCCTCGTCCCCAAGCGCGATCCGGCTCGCGCGAAGGGCACGAACAACGTCCCCCAGCTCCCTTCGGTGGTGACCGCAGATCGGCTTCCGGTCCCCGAAGTGATGAACCTGCAGCGGTTCCCCGATCTGACGTGGGCGTTCGGTTCGACGGCGCGCTGGGACGACTACGAGGTCGACGAGCGGCTCGATCATCCCGATGCGATGACGGTCGACGAAGCGGACCACACGCAGGCGACGCGCTTCTATCACAACACCGCCCAGGTCCACTTCGACGCGAAGGGCATGGCGGAGAGCAAACACGGCAAGCGCCTCGTCTACGGCGGGCACGTGATCAGCGTCGCGCTCGCGCTGGCGCAGAATGGGCTCCAGACCCAGCTCAAGCTCGCTGCCTGGAACGGCGGTGCACACGTCGCGCCGACCTACGCGGGCGATACCCTGCGAGCGTTCACCCAGGTCATCGAGCGCGCCGAGATTCCGGGTCGCCAGGACGTCGGCGCGTTGCGCCTGCGGCTGTCCGCGGTCAAGAACGTCAGCGCGACCGAGCTCGCGAGCGTTCAGCCGCTGGTGTCGGGCACCAAAGATCCGCGGATCGTGCTCGAGCTCGATTACTGGTCGCTGTTCCCGCGGCGCTAACCGCGTTCGCGCACGGCGAGCCAACCCGCGAGCGCCGCGATCAACGCGAGAGCGATCACGAGGACCCCACGCAACGCGCCCCGCGATCCTGCCTCCACCGTGAACGGCCCGACCTTCGCGAGCACGGGACGGATCGCGCCGACCTCGACGAGCACGATCGGGCTCGCGATCTCGGGCGCCGCCGCGTGCACGAGCGCGCTGGCCGATCGGGTAACCGCCGCACGATCGGCGCGGTCATCGACGACGAGCAGTACCGCGGCGCTTGCGGGCGAGGGCGGCATCAGCACGAGAGGGTCGCGCGCCGGACGATGAAGCGTGACCGATGCGCTGACCGCGCCGGGCAAGGTCTGAAGCTGCGCGGCCAATCGATCCGCGTCGTCGCGATCGATCGCACGCTGCTGCGCGAGCGGGCCATCGATGGTCGGCGCGCACGACGCGAGGATGACGACAGCGATGACTCGCAGGTGCGCGTGCACGCAACGGATCGTAACACGCGCACGTTGCCTCGACCGCGCAGGAGACCGAGGCCGCCGATCTCGCGGGCTGGTCCCGGCGTGCGGGACGTAGGATGCTGGCACCACGTGAATGCCGTCGCGCACCTGACCGCGCTGATGCCGCCGGCGACGGTGCGCCGGCTCGCCGCGATCCGCCTGATGCGGTTCGATCCGGGAGGCCCGCCGAAGGCGCGCGTGACCCTGGATGTCGACGATTCGCGGGTGGCGGTGCTCGATCGGTGGAGGAGTGATCTGTGTGGGCTGCTCAATGCGATGTCGCGCGCGGAGCTCGGCGCGCTCGTCGCCGTCCTGCGGCTCGACGCACCCGCGCTCGGAGCCACCGTCAGATCTCCGGTCCTGCGCGAGGCGCTGTGGGCCTGGGGCGCGGCCCACGAACGCGGTGGAGTCGAGATCCCACCGGCCCTCCAGCCGCGGCCGATTGTTCTCGGCGGCCATCTCGTCGTCCAGGCAGCGCCGCGAGGAATCGCTCCGCCCAGCGCCAGGTGGCCACGCCCGTTACCCGCCGTGGCGATCGCGACTCCACCCACCGAGGAGCCCGAGACCCTCGATGATCTGCTCGCCGCGGCCGATCGGGCGATCGGCGTCCGGCTTGGACCCCGCGGCCGCGACAAGGGCGCATGGGGAATGCGCGCGGCGCGCCTGCTCGGCATCGTGGAGGCCGGGCGCGATGAGCCCGACTGGCGAGGCGATATCGAGGTCAAGACCGTCCCGGTCGCGCAGGAGGCGAGCGGCCACTGGGGCATCGTCGAGGATCCGGCGATCGCGATGGTCGGCGACGGTCAGGGCGGCGGCAGCCTGGCCAAGCTACAGCGAACGCTGTGGCTCGCTCGGGCCACCGTATCGGCGGGCTCGTCGGCGCCCGATGCGACGATCGTGTCGTGGTACCTGCTCGAGTGGGATCCCGAGATCGCGCGGCTCGCGCGGCGCTATCTGCACGAGCGTCCGAAGGGCCCCGCCGGCACCACCGGCCGCGGCCTGTACCTTCACAAGCGGTTCTTCGCCGATGCCGGGATGCTCGCGACCTTGAACGGCTGGCCGTGAACGAGGCGCCACAGCGTCGCTCCATGCGATGCTCGACCGAGATGTCGCGACGAGGAGCCAGCGCGTGATCGTCGACGAGCTGCGGATCATCGGCTCGACCCAGACCAACGTGGTGATGATCGCCGAGCTGACGCGGGTCGCCCAGCGCGCGCTTCGCCGACGCCCGCCCACTCCGCGCAAGGAAGGCCTCGGCCAGCTGGTGTTGCCATTCGATCGCGACCTTGCCTGGGCGGCGGTCACGTACATGCGCACGCCGACCCGGGTGCTGTGGGATCTGTATCGGCTCAAGGCGCAGCGGCTCGAGCCGCTCTATGACGAGCTCGTCACCGATCTGCGCGCAGACACCCGTGCACTGTGGCGTGACGGCGACGGCATCTCGGTCGAAGCGCGCCGGGTCGAGGACTTCGCCGCCGGCGAGCGCCAGGTCGTCGGCACGGTGAAGAACGCGATCATCGATGCGGCCCGCGAGCGCGGAGCCCGCTTGCATGTCGACCCCGAGCGACCTGCATCGCGCTGGGTGGCACGGATCGATGACCGCGGCGAGATCGTGATCTCGATCGATCTCGGCGGCGGATCGCTTTCGCAGCGCGGGTGGCGTAGCGAGGCAGGGGAGGCGCCGCTGCGCGAGCACCTGGCGGCGGTGCTGCTGATGCTCGCTCGGTTTGATCCGCGCACCGACGTGCTCGTCGATCCGATGTGCGGCTCGGGGACGATCGCGATCGAGGCGGTGCTCGCCGCGCGCCTGCCGCCGAGGCCGACTCCAACGCTGACCGCGCTCGGGATCACGAGCCCCGACGGCAAGCCGCCGCAGCCGTTGTTCGCGGATGCGGCGCCGATTGCGATCGGCTGTGACATCGATCTCCAGGTGCTCGCGGCGGCGCGCGATAACGCGCGGGCGGCAGGCGTGGCGAGCGAGGTGACCTGGCAACGGGCGGACGTCACGACGCTGCGTCCCGAGCTGATCCAGGAGATCGCGCGCGAGCGCGGGCGCGCCGACGCCAAGGGGGTGCTGCTGTCGAACCCACCGTATGGCGAACGCCTCGACGATGGAGATACCCGGGCGCTCTACACGGCGGTCGCGCACACCTGCCGGCGGTTCGAAGGCTGGCGAGCCGCATTCCTCGTCGGGAACCCGCTGTTCGAAGAGACCTTGCTGCCGATCCTTGGAAGCCCGCGGATCAAGAAGCCGCTCGCGAATGCGAACCTGCGCGCGTACTTCTACCTCTACGACCTCTAGTCGGCGTGCCGGGCAGCCCACGCAGAGATCAGCTCGAAATCGTCGATGATCCGCGAGTGGTAGTGGCCCCACAGGTCCGAGACCATGACCATCGAGCCGCGCGATAGTTGCTGGGTCAGATAGATCGCATAGTAGCGGGCGCCAGAGCCATCCTCGACGTCGCCGACCACATCGAGCGGCTGCTTGGACACCGGGCAGAACAGCTCGCAGCGGGTCCCGTTCTCGATCGGAAACGGGGCGACTTTGCGGCTGTCGCCGTGGATCGGGGAGAGGTGGACGAGCCCCTCCTGACCACCTGCACGGATCGCGATCGTGACCGCGGGATGGCCGTCGAACTGGACCTCGGAGATTCCGACGAGCTGATCGCCACCGGGCCCGAATGCCTGGGTGATGATCACGACCACGTCATTCTCGACCGCGAGGTGGCTCCCGGTGACCGATCGGTGACGGCCGGTGATGCTGAGATTCTCGTGGTCCACGGGGTCCATCAGCGCAGATGGCCATGGCTGGCGGCCCTTGGCAAGCGCAACGTGATCGGGCTCGCCGCCTAGCGCTCCGTGTGGTGGCGATCTCGGGCCCGATGGTTCATCATCGCTGGTCAGGGCCGCGGATGAACCGAATCTTGGCGACGCTGTGGGTGGCGCTCGGGCTCGTCCTGGGGCTGGGCGTTCACGCAGCGCAGGCGAAACCCAAGACCGTGGCGTTGCCGCCGATCGAGGGCGATGCCAACGGCTCGGTCGGCACGGCCGTCGTCGATGCCCTCGATGGCGATCAGCTGACGATGCTGTCCTCGAAGATGGTGACTCGCGCGGTCGACAAGCTCGGTTATGCCGGTGAGCTCACCGACAAGCAGGCCAAGAAGCTGGCCGGCGAGCTCGAAGCTGACGTGGTGATCCAGGGAACCCTCGCGCGCGACGGCAAGCACAAGGTGCTTCACTTCAAGCTGCTGGTTCGGGGCAAGAAGGCGCGTGGCTTCAAGGTCACGTTCAACAATCCGAAATCCGAGAACTTCAAGACCCGGCTGCGCGACAAGATGATCGAGCGGCTCGACGGCGAACGGGCCGCGTCCGCCGACGACACGGCGGATGCCGACGATGCCGACGATGACGGCCCGAAGAAGAAGCCAAAGAAGACGGCCAAGGTCGATCCCGACGAGGACGACGCCAGTGCCGACGAGGACCAGGATGAGCCGGTGAAGAAGAAACCCAAGAAGAAGAAAAAGAAGAAGTCTTCCGACGACGAGGATGTCGACGACGAAGGTGAGGACGAAGAACCAGTTCTCGTGAGCCCCCACACGGCCAATCGGGCCGCAATCCGGGTCGATGTCGGCATCTCGGCACAGAACCGCACGCTCGCGTTCACCCAGCGCAGTAACTTCCCCGAGGGCCCCAGCCCCTACACCAACTCGCTGGTGCCCGGTGCTCGTATCGAAGGCGAGCTCTATCCATTCGCGTTCGCCAATCCAAACAGCGTCGCGGCCGGTCTGGGGGTCGCGGGTGAGTTCGACCGGACCTTGTTGTTGACGCTGCACACGACCGCCGAGCCATCGGTTCCGGTCAAGGCGATCCAGCAGCACTGGTCGATCGGTGCGCGGTTCCGGATCCTGTTCGGCAACAAGCCCACGAGTGCGTCGGTGACCCTCGGCGCAGGCTTTGGCAGCCGCTCGTGGACAGCGAAGCGCAGCGTCCTCATGAACCAGCTGTCGCTCGACGTTCCCGACACCAAGTACAGCCTGATCGATCCGGGCCTGAGCTTCCGGATCCCGGTGGCGCCCACCGTTGCGTTGTTGGTCGGTGGCAAGGCGCTGATCATCACGGATGCGGGGCCGATCCAGGAGCCCGATTCATACGGCCGCGCCAAGGTCTTTGGCGTCTCCGCGCAGGCCGGTGTCGACATCTTGCTCGGTAGTCGGTTCGCGGTCCGACTCGTCGCAGAATTCGTGCAGATCGGCTTCAGCTTCACCGGGACTGGCGCCATGTCCAACGCCCGCGATCGCGATCCGATGACTCAGGATATCGGCGGCGCCTCCGATCGCTCGCTTGGCGCGGCTGCCACGTTCGCGGTTCGGTACTGACCGACCGGCAGAGCTGCGCGATCTGACTGTTTTCAATAGCGCCCCGTCGCGGTAGGGTGCGTCGGTGCAGCCTGACATCCTGGCTCCTTCCGACACGTTTGCGCGCCGCCACATCGCTCCGAGCGAACGGGAGATCACCGACATGCTCGGCGCGCTCGGCTACAAGAGCCTCGAGGAGCTCGCGAGCGCGACCGTCCCGGCGGCGATTCGCCTGAAGCGCCCGCTCCAGCTTGCCGAGCCACTCGGCGAGCACGAGCTGATCGAGGAGCTCAAGAACCTCGCGGCGGACAACCAGGTCCTCCGCTCGTTCATCGGGCAGGGCTACTACGACACGATCACCCCGGCGGTGATCTTGCGGAACATCCTCGAGAACCCGGGCTGGTACACGCAGTACACGCCGTACCAGGCAGAAATCTCCCAGGGCCGCCTCGAGGCACTGGTCAACTTCCAGACCATGATCGGCGATCTGACCGGGCTGCCGATGGCGAACGCATCGCTACTCGATGAGGCGACCGCCGCGGCCGAGGCGATGGTGATGGCGGTCGAGCATAATGGTCGCGCGCGGATGACGTTCTGGGCGGATGCGTCCACCCATCCGCAGACCCTCGCCGTGATGCGTACGCGCGCGGAGCCGCTCGGGATCAAGCTCAAGATCGCCGCGCCCGCGCAGTTCGCGCTGGCCGACGGCGATGTAGCCGGCGTGTTGCTGTCCTATCCGGCGACCGATGGTTCGGTGATCGACCACAAGGCGCTGATCGCCAAGGTGCACAACGCGGCGGGTGCGGTCGTGATGGCGACCGATCTGCTCGCGCTCACGCTGCTGACCTCACCGGGCGAGCTCGGCGCGGATATCGCGATCGGATCCGCACAACGGTTCGGCGTGCCGATGGGCTTTGGCGGCCCTCACGCGGCGTTCCTCGCGACCAAGGATGACTTCCGTCGCCAGATCCCAGGCCGGATCATCGGCGTGTCGCGCGATGCGAAGGGGCAGGTCGCCTACCGCCTTGCGCTTCAGACCCGCGAGCAGCACATCCGCCGCGAGAAGGCGACGTCCAATATCTGCACCGCGCAGGTGCTGCTCGCCGTGATGGCTTCGATGTATGCCGTCTATCATGGGCCTGAGGGCCTGACCCAGATCGCGCGTCGCGTCCGCGGATTCACCGCCGTGATCGCGGCCGGGTTGACCAAGCTTGGCATCGCGCCTCGCAAGGGAGCGTTCTTCGACACGCTGCGGATCGACCTCGATGCGCATCGCCAGGCGGAGGTCCTGTCTCGCGCGGTCGAGCGTGGTCTGAACCTGCGGCGCTACGACGACGGCGTTGGGATCTCGTGTGACGAGACCACGAGCCATGGCGACGTCCATGACCTGCTCGAGTCGTTCGTGACCGACCATGGCGAGCTGCCGTTCGACGTGTCGGAGCTGATCGCTGCCACCGAGCTCCCCGCGCTGCCCGAGGGCCTCGCACGGACGTCGGCATTTTTGACCCACCCCACGTTCTCTCGCTATCACGCGGAGCACGAGATCCTGCGCTACATCAACCGGCTGCAGGCCAAGGATCTATCGCTGACCACGTCGATGATCCCGCTGGGGTCGTGCACGATGAAGCTCAACGCGACGAGCGAGATGATCCCGGTGACCTGGCCCGAGTTCGGCCGGATCCACCCGTTTGCCCCGGCCGATCAGTGGGGTGGGTATCGCGCGATGTTCGAGCAGCTCGAGTCCTGGCTCGCGGAGATCACCGGGTTCGCCGCGGTCTCGCTGCAGCCGAACTCCGGTGCGCAAGGCGAGTATGCGGGGCTACTCGCGATCCGCGGGTACTTCGCGGCGCGCAAGGAAGCCCGCAACATCTGCCTGATCCCGCAGAGCGCCCACGGCACGAACCCGGCCTCCGCGGTCCTCGCCGGCATGAAGGTCGTCGTGGTCGCGACCGCGCCCGACGGCACGATCGATCTCAACGATCTGCGCAAAAAGGCCGAGGAGCACGCCAAGGATCTGGCGGCCGTCATGGTGACCTACCCATCGACCCACGGCGTGTTCGAAGCTGGGATCGGCGAGGTCTGCGCCACGGTCCACAAGTTCGGCGGCCAGGTCTACATGGATGGCGCGAACATGAACGCGCAGCTCGGGCTGACCCGGCCCGGCGACATCGGCGCGGATGTCTGTCACCTGAATCTTCATAAGACGTTCTGCATCCCGCACGGCGGCGGCGGACCGGGCATGGGCCCGATCGCGGTGGCCAAACACCTCGCGCCGTACCTCCCGGGCCATCCGCTCGCAGCCCACGACAGCCATCCGGTCGGTGCGGTGTCTGCCGCGCCGTGGGGCTCCGCCTCGATCCTGCCGATCTCGTTCGCGTACATCGCGATGATGGGCGAGGCGGGTCTGCGGCGGGCGACCGAGGTCGCCATCCTCGGTGCGAACTACATCGCGCATCGCCTGGGCACGCACTTCCCGGTGCTCTACACCGGCCAGAACGGTCGCGTCGCGCACGAGCTGATCCTCGACTGCCGCGGCTTCAAGAAGACGGCGGGCATCGAGGCCGAGGACATCGCGAAGCGGCTGATGGACTACGGCTTCCACGCACCGACGATGTCGTTCCCGGTCCCCGGCACATTGATGATCGAGCCGACCGAGAGTGAATCCAAGGCGGAGCTCGATCGGTTCTGCGACGCGATGATCGCGATCCGCACCGAGATTGCCGCGATCGAGGGTGGTTCGATGGATCGCGCCAACAACCCGTTGAAGAACGCGCCGCACACCGCTGCATCGGTCACGGCCGCGGAGTGGAACCACCCATACACGCGCGAGCAGGCCGTCTATCCGTCCACCGCACCGTGGCTGCGAATCCACAAGTACTGGCCGGCGGTGAGTCGGGTCGACAACGCCTATGGCGATCGCAACCTGATGTGCGCGTGTCCTCCAATCGAGTCGTACTGAAACCAAAGAGGGTCGGATGGCAGACATCGTTGGGCTTGCTGCAATCGTCATGTCGCTGGGCATGGCGCCCGCGATCGTCTATCTGCGGGGTCAGTACAAGCTCAAGGAGAAGCGGCTCGAGCTCGAAGCCCGCGATGGCAAGCCCCAGGACTCCAAGCGACTGGTCGAGGACAACAAGCTCCTGCGCGAGCGGGTGGAGAACCTCGAGTCGATCGTGTGCAGTGTCGACTTCGAGCTCAACCAGAAGATCGCCAAGGTCATCGATGAGCAGCGCTCGCTGATCCTCCCCGCGCCGGCCACGCCTCGTCGCGGGACGCCGACCGGGGCCCCGCTTTCGACGGACGTTCCAACACCGACCCGCCGCGCAACTCCGACCGGGTCGCCGCTCCCCGCGGAGGCTACCGCAGCTGCCTTACCGGACCCCGGGTCGCCCATGCCCGCGGAGCTCGACCGCACCGCCACCGCGCTTGGCAAGCCCAAGTCGGCGACCGCCGCGGGCCCGACCTCGATCGAGCCCGGCCAGGTGCTCGCGCAGCGCTACCGGATCCAGCGCCTGCTCGGTCGCGGCGGGATGGGGGCGGTCTACCTCGCCGACGACGAGATTCTCGGCGAGCTGGTTGCGCTCAAGGTGATCTCGAGCGCGTACGCGTCCGACGAGCAGGCGATGATCACGCGATTTCGCCGGGAGGCCGCCGCGGCGCGCAAGGTCAGCTGCCCGACCGTGATCCGGATCCATGATCTCGGCGAGGCGCGCGCCGGCTTGCTCTACCTCTCGATGGAATACTTTGCTGGGCGCACACTGACCGAGCTGATCGCCCAGCGCGGCGTGGTGCCGCTCGAGGACGCGCGCGATATCCTGAAGCAGATCGGGACTGGACTTGAAGCTGCGCACAATGCGGGCGTGATCCATCGCGACCTCAAGCCGAGCAACGTGCTGATCGGCGAGCGCGGTGCGGTCAAGATCATCGACTTCGGTCTCGCGACCACCTGCGCAGGGGAGGGCCTGACTGCGACTGGGGTCATCCTCGGCACGCCGCACTACATGGCGCCCGAGCAGGTCCGCGGCAAGCCGGTCGACGCGCGCACCGATATCTATGCGTTCGGTGCGCTCGCCTATCACCTCGTCTGCGGGCGGCCACCGTTCTCCGGCGACAACGCGATCGCGATCGGCTTTGCGCACCTCTCCGAAGTCCCGCCGCCGCCGCGCCAGCTTCGCAAGGATGTCTCGGCCTCACTCGAGGGCGCGATCCTCGCCGCGCTCGCCAAGAGCCCCGATGACCGCCCGGCCACCGCGCGTGCGTTCATCGATCGGGCCTTTGCCTGACCGTCGCGTTGCGAGCGCTCGAGAAGTAGCAGTCAGCGCCCGCGAGGGTAGACTGGCCCAATGCCGGCCGAGGGAATTCACCTCACCGCGTTGCGCGAAGCGACCTCCGCGGCGGGGCTCGATCCGAGCGTGCGCCGCCGGTTGATCAGGCATGACGACGCGGGCCGGTTCGGCGCGATCCTCGCCGACCTGCCGTACTTCCACCGTTACGTGATCGAGGTCATCCGCTACGTCACCGGGCGGCCCGCTCAGCCCTCGGCGTGGGGAGCCGCGATCCACGACGGTGGTGCGGTTGCGCTGCTCGGCACGCTGCTCGTGGTCGCTCGCCGGGAACGCGATGACACGCTCGCCGCGATCGCGCTGGGCCTCGCCTCGCACTGCGCGATCGATCGCGCGCTGCATCCGCTGATCAACGCGCTGGCGCGTCGCCACCGTGGTGGCCCGAGTCACGATGCGTCGCATCGCGAAGTCGAGAAGTTCCAGTCGATCTGCTTTCACGAGCAGTACATCGGTCGCGACACGATGGGCACGGCCGACATCACCGGCTTCTTGACGGTCCAGCTCATGCATCGGCTCGACGACCGGCGTAGCGCGCTGCTCCGCGAAGCGTGGGCCGGCGCCCTCGGCAGCGCACCGGATGCCGGCGAGCTGCGCGGCTTCTTGCGCGGTTATCGCGCGCACGCTCGGCTGCTCGGGACGCCCCTCGCGAAGCGCATCGCGCCCCCGGCCGCGAAGGAAGCCGCGCAACCCCGGTATCTCCATGGCGCGTGGGGAACGTTCCGATCCGCCCTCGAGACCGCGGTCAACCGCTCGCTGCCCGTGCTCGCGGCGGCCGGTCACGTGCTCGACGCCGACGAGCGCGATGTCGCGGCCGCGGTCGCGGCGCTTGCGGACCTTTTGCCAGCGGGGACAATCGACCCGCAGGGGGATGAGCTCGACCTCGAGCGCCCGTTCGTGATCGGGGCCTAACGCCGACGTCGGCGGCGACCGAGCAGTAGCGCGACGAAACCGACGAGGAACGGGTAGCTCCTCGATGGCGTGCTCGCGTTGCAACAACCACCACCGCCACCGTCCGGGTCGGTGAGGCCGGGGTCGTCGTCGCCGGCGTCGGACGTTCCGGCGTCGTCACCCGACGGCGGCTCGGGCGGCAGCGGCTGGTAGAAGCGACCGTGGCCGCGCGCTGCGGCGGTGAACTTCAAGCCCGGCGGATAGAGGCCAGCCTTGCCGTCGGCGAGCTCGGCCTCATCGCAATTGTGGTGGGCGAGCAAACAGTTATTATGCCAGCGCGTAAGAATCGATCGGTCCCACGCCTCCATGTAGTCGGCGTGGATCGTCGAGCCGTCCGGGCGCATCTGACCCCCCATACGATCGGAGGAGAGATATGGGCCGCGACGCTTCTGCGTGTTGGTCACCGGATCCGTGAACGTCTCGAAGTCGCTCGCCATCAGCGTGTACTGGTACTGCTGGGTCATCGCAGGCAGCTGTGTCGGATGCGAGGCCGGGCAGGAGACGACGCCGGTGTTGGTGTTGCGGAACGGAGGGATGACATGCGAGCGATGATCGTCGGAGAGCGAATTGCCGTTCCAGCAGCCGGGGAATGAGACGGCGAGGATGATCACGTCGCCGTCCTGGGTGCCGCATCCGGCGTCCCACATTTCCTGGAAGTCCTTGACGTCGCTGATGATGGCCGCGCTGCCGCGCAAGCAGCGCGCATGCACCTCCTTGAGGTTGGCAGCGATCTTCGTCGGATCGGTCTCGTTCATGTTGACGCCGGCGACGAGCTGCAGACCGACCGGGATCTCGTGCACCTGCTGGCACGCCGTCGTCGTCGAGTTGGCGCCCGCGCACGAATTCGGCATCTTGTAGTAGGCGTTGAAGTAGTCCGGGATGAAGGTCTCGCCGTCCTTGGAGATCAGCGAGGGCATCCAGTACGCCGACTGATTGATCGCGTAGCCGACGCAGCGCGACGCATCGGGGGCGCTGCCGCGCAGCGACGCGTAATCGGTGTTGGCGTTGACCGTTCCGTTACCCGAGAACGTGTGGACGTGCCCGGCGAACTGCATGCCGGGGTAGACGATCGGATCCGCACGCAGCGTGTGGGTCGGCTCGCAGACGAAGCGAAATGCACCGACGTCGGTGCCGCTGTCCGCCGGGATCGCCGCTGTGCGCAGGTAGTCATTGATGTCGAAGGTCGACGCGATCGGGGTCAGTTCGCCGGTCGGCGCGGCGAGTGCCGCTGCAGGTAGGGCGGTGGCGAGCACCAGGAGTGTCGTCTTCATGAAGGGGAGCATCGAAGGAACCCGCGCGTCGAGCAAGGAAGATCGTGAACGGAGTACGTGACATGCCCCACATCGGGCTGATCGCCCGATGGCCCAGACGCTCCGGTCGCCCCTCGTCGATGGTGTTGCCCACGGTACGGTACGCGTGTTAACGCGGGGCATGAGGTCCGTCATCGCAGTCATGGTTGCCCTGGCGCTGGTTGGGTCGTTCGCGCGCGCGGATTCTCCAGCTCCGGACGACCGAACCACCGCCGTGAACACACGGGACGTCGTGAGGAGCGCCGCGCGTTCCTCGCATCGTAACCGGATCCTCGGTGGAATCGGCATGTTCGTCGTCGGCGCCGTGACGCTACCGGTGGGCATCTTGATGGCGCGCGACTCGACGCCATCAGGCCAGTTCAACAATGTCGGGGATGTCGAGCGCGGTTTCGGCTACGGCTTCATCGGGTTCAGCGGCGTGGTCATGCTCACGGGAACGATCATCGCGCTCGGGACGTCACCCGAGGAGCGCATCGCGCAAGATCTCGAGTCCGCCGAATCGGTCGGTCAGCTCGAAGCCGGAGCACGCCGCGCCCGCCTCGACGCCGCCATGTGGGCGAATCGGGTGGAGCACCAGCGCAGAACCACGGAGCGGTACGTCGGCGCTGGAATTCTCGCCGCCGGCCTCGGCGGTCTCGCAGCGATCAAATACGCTCCGGTCGAGATCCGCAGCACGAGCGGGGCGCTGCTCATCTTCGGCACCCTGTCGGCGGTGATTGCCGGTCCGATGGTCTTGGCCGGCAGCATGATCGAGAGGCCGATCGAGAAGGTGAACCGCCAGGTGAACGAGCAGCCGGCTTTGACCGCTGGAATCGTGCCGACACGTGGCGGCGTAATGGCCGGCGTCGGGCTGACCTTCTAGTCGACCACATCACTGAACCATGGCCACGGCACTGTCCGTCGCCGACACCGGGGCGCCCGCGCTGGTGCACGTCGCCGTCGCCGTGTTGGTGTAGGTGCCGAGATCCCCAGCGGTGAGCACGTGGCTGCACGTGAACGTCTGGGTGGATCCGACCGCCAGTGCGCCGCCCGACCCCGACAATGAACACTTGGGATCGCTGATCAGGATCGTCGTGCAGGGGGTGACGCCGGTGTTGGTGACGGTGAGCCGGTAGCCGATCAAATCGCCGACACTGGCATTGATCACGTTGTGCGTGAACGGGCCGGCGGGATTGGTCGTGACGTCCCGCTGGGTCTTGACGAACGCAATCATTGGCGGCGGGCTGCACATCACCGTGATCGAGACGGTGGCCTGGCTGGTTCCAGGCGTCAGCTGATAGCTGAACGTGTCGACGGTCGCGTCGTTGCAGTAGCTCGCCGTAGGCATGTACGTGAGCCCGGTGCCGCCGCCGGTGATCGCCACGGTGCCGTGGGCGGGCTGGGTGATCGTTGCGATCGCCTTTCCGCCACCGTCGACATCGGTATCATTGGCGAGCACGTTCACCGCGGTCGCGCCGCTGTCCTTCAAGATGCTCGCGCTGTCCGCGACCGCGACCGGTGCATCGTCGATGCACGTGACCGTCACCGTTACTGTTGCGGTCTGCGGTGCGCCACCGCCATCGAGCGTGTACGTGAACACATCGGCGGCGACGGTCGGCGGATTGTTGCAGTAGTTGGCGGCTGGCTGATAGGTCAAGCCGGTGCCGCCACCGGTGATCACGACCGTGCCGTGGCTCGCCGTCGAGGTCGCGGTGATCGTCTGCGGTCCGGCGTCGATGTCGGTGTCGTTCGCAAGCACCGCGATCGCGGTCGCACCGCTATCCTCGGTGACCGTCGCTGTATCGGCGATCGCGGTCGGCAGATCGTCGACGCAGGTGATGGTCACCGAGACCGTGGCCGTCGCGCCACCGGAGACGGTGTACATGAAGGAATCGCTGCCGCAGGCGTTCTCGTTGGGCTGATAGGTCACGCCGGTGCCGCCACTGGCGATCACGACGACCCCGGCAGCCGGCTGCGTGGTCGCAGCGACGAGCTTCTGCGCACCGTCGACGTTGGTGTCGTTGGCGAGCACATCGATCGCCGTCGCGGACGAATCCTCGACCACGGTGACGCTGTCCGCGACCGCGATCGGCGATCGTGCAATGCCGAGACCCTGCAGGGGCGCCGAGATGGTGCCGCTGCCGGAAACGTCGAGCGTGGCAGCCGCGAGCCCCACCGCGGTCGGTGCAAACGTCAGGTCGATCGTGCACGAGGCGTTCGGCGCGAGCGGCCCCGCGCAGTGGCTCGCGAGCTCGAAGCTGCTTGCACCTTGCCCGCCGAGCGCCGCCGTGATCGCTCCGCTCTCCACATCGCCCAGATTCGTGATCGTGAATGTCGTCGCATCGCCGCGAGCCAGGACGATCACGTCATCGAATAGCTTGGTCGGCGGATCGATCTGTAACGATGCCGGAGCCGGTGCATCGATCGCGGCATCCACCGCCGTGCTCGGACTGCTGCCGCATCCCATGACCGCAAGCAGGAACCCGGTCGCCGGCGCGAGCACACCCGAAAGCGGTCGGTTTGACACGAGCAGGGCAGTATCACACGAGCGCGACGCGCTGCTACTTGACCACCGTTTGCCAGACCGGACGGTTGGATGAGTCGACGAGCATCATCGTCGGACCCTGACCGGTCAGCACCAGCTTCTGTCCCGTCGTGGTGCCACTGGCCCAGTAGGGAACGGAGTTTCGATACGCTACGAGGTTACCGTCGCTCTGCCAAAGCAACGAGCAGTTGTTGGTGCCCGAGCAATCGGGGACGTTGAACAGCTTCTGGCTGAACAAGGACCAGGCCGCTGTCGATCCTTTGTAGATGACGAGGTTTCCGTCGCTGCCCATCGAGAGCGTAAAGCCATTGCCAAAGGGGATGACACCGTTCTTGGAGATAATTGTCACGGTCCCCGTCGCCGGACGGACGTACTGAATCCACGGATCGGTCGCGGTCGGGGCGTTGAGGTAGGCACCCGTGTACACCGGTTTCGTGTTCGTTCCGACGATGCGGATAAAGGGAGCTGCGGAGCTGAACTGCAGCAACGCCCCGGTATCACGCGTACTGGAATGCCAGTAGACCGCGTTCGCCGAGGTGTACATCACGAGCTCGCCGGTCTTGTCGAACTCGGCGCGACAGGGGGCCTGGGTGGTGCAGGAAGGCGGGAAGATAGGCGTCTCGTTCGCATAGAGGCTCCATAGCGCGACGAAGCCCTTGTAGAGAACCAGGTTGCCGTCGGTCTGCATGTCGAGGTGATAGCTACCATTCACGAGCGCGGGGGCCGTGCCTTGCGGAAGCGTCGTCCCTCGCTCGATCTGGAACAGCGCGTTGACATCCGCGAACTGCCCCGTCCGATACGGCGGAACATAGGTCGAGGACATCACGTAATTTTGGAAGCTGGTGTCATAGCCACCTTGCGCGCCGGCGTAACCGAAGTTGTCCTCGGCAAGACAGGTATAGTCGGTGACGGGGCAGCCGGAGAAGGTTCTCCAATAGCGCCAGATGAAGTTGTGCGAGGTCAGTAGATTGAATTGGGGCTCGTTGTAGAGCTGGCTCAAGAAGCCGTTTTTTTGCGTGCTCATGTTGAGGCCGTCTCGGTCGTAGACCGAAACCCCGATCTCGCCGACGACCAGGTTGTGGCGAACGTCATCGGGAAGGCTGCTGTACAGGGTACCCACCACGCTCTTCATCCGCGTCCACGCGTTCCCCCATCGACAGGCGGCCGTGGAACAGCCAACCGCGTCGGACGGATTGGCGTAGAGATGGATGTTCGGCGCGCCAGCGCCACGAGGGCTGGACGTGTAATACCGGTTCGGCGCGGTGTACCAGTCGAGGTACTCGGTCGCGGTGCCCGAGATGATGGAGCTCGAGAGCACCGGTACGAAGATGTCGTGGGCGACCAGGTTGGACTTCACTGTGTTGTCCAGCCGGATCACGATGGATAACGTCCCGGAGATGGTCGCGTTCACTTCATTGAACGGTTCGATGACGAGCCTTTTGTGGAGCCAGTTGCTGTCGATTCCGCTGTCGCGCAAGCGCGTGATGAACCCCGAGATGATGCCGGCCATCGTCTCGGCGTCGGTCCAGTTGACCCCCGGCAAGTTGGGATTGCTCACGCCGCAAGCCGAACGGGGCATCCAAGAGGGAAGCGGGCAGCCAAAGGCCAGGACCAGGTTCAGATCCCGCGCCTGGAACAGCTTGATGATGTCGAAGATGTCGGTCTCGTAGGGGTGCTGGCCCTGAAACGGCTCGATCGATGCCAGCGGAATGATGTCGCGGAACGCCTTGTTGCCGTTTGCCGCCATCGCGGCGAGCCGGGCATCGATGGCGGCTTTCGACAGAGTCGGCGTATGGGCAGGGCAGTTCGCGCAATTCTCGCCCTTGAAGAGGAGATACGAGGTTACCCATAGATCGTTCCACCCGTCCTTGCGGGCGACCATGGTCGGGCTCGTGACCTCTTGCGTCGCCGATGAGTCGATTTCGTCGGTGGCGCAGCCGACGAACAGGGTCACCGCGAAAAGTGCGAGGAGTCGCTTCATGAGAGGGACACTACGCGAACATTTCGCGCTGGTGGCGCGGAATTCGATCGCTCGTCGCTTGCGTCCGGCGACCCACGAAGGAATTGAAACAAGCCGCGCGCGCGCTGGTTCGATCACGACTGGACGCTGTGACGTAGTGGCTGACCACGGGCGCGCGAGCCCGCGGTTTGCCAGCATCGGCCGTTACGAGGCAGCCTGGGCTCAGGTACGCTTGTCCCGTGCGACGGCTGGCCGGAATCACACTGGCGATTTCGACGTTGTCGGGATGCCTGCTGTACCGCGCGGTGGGTGACAATCGAAGGCCCAAGCACTACCTCGCGATCGCTGCCGCGGAGGTCGCTGTTGCTGCGGTCACAGGACTTGCGGGCAGTCATAGCAACGACTGCGACGCAGGCGCCGTTCAGTTCTGCGGACCCTATCCAGCACGAGCAGGCTTGTGGCTCGCGGACATCGTTGGCGCCGATGTTCTGATCTGGGCGTTCATGTCCATGGGCAGCGGTGAACAGCGATCCGGCGTTTTTGACGACCCCGTTGAACCGGCCGATCCGCGTTCGGATGCGGAGCGCGCCGAGGCTACGTATCGCGCGCAAACGAAACCCTGCGAACATGGCGATGCATACGCATGCGCAGGCGTCGCGAAGTACTTGCAGCAACATACGGCCGGTAATACCGCTGAGCTGCCCAACGCGCTGCGCGTTGCCTGCGATGGCAAGATCGCGCACGCGTGCTTCGAGCTGAGCAGCTACGAAACAACGACCGCCGCGAAGCAGGCGAGGCTCGTTCGCGCGTGCGAGTTAAAAGAGATTCGTGGTTGCTCTGCGCTCGAACGAGCGGAACCGGACGAGGCCCGGCGGTTGGCGCTCGCCATCCGAAGCTGCGAGCTGGATGATTCGGCCGCGTGCGAGCGCGCCGGGTTCGCATACCTCGAAGGACGCGGTGTGACCGCAGATCGCGCGAAGGCCGAACCGTTCCTGGTGCGCGCGTGTCAGCACAACCGAGCCACCGCCTGCCGCAAGCTCGGCGAGCTCACCGTGGAGTCCCCGCAATGAGCCGCGCGAGCGCGCTGTTGCTGGTCGTTGCGGCGTGCGGCGGCGCATTGATGTCGGCGCAACCACCGTCCGCCGACGCATGTGACGCCACGGCGGAGCCCGCCGCGTGCCTCGACGCAGGGCACTTCTGGGAAGATTCCGGCAACCACGAGCGCGCGGCGGGAGCGTACTGGCGCGCGTGCTTGGCCGACTCTCTCGACGGTTGCCGCGCGGGGTTTCGCTACGACACCGAAGCCGCTGGGTTTCCGTACGGCGAACGGGCGTGCAGCCTCGGCGACGACCTGAGTTGCTATCAGCTCGTTCGCTTCCAGCGCGACAAGGCGAAGCGGATCGCGATCCTGAACGCGATGTGCGCACGTCGGGTGGAGAGCTGCAGTCGAGCCGCAAGCGTCGCTGCCGAGTACGATTCCGAAGCTGCGCAGCGTATGCGCAAGCGCGCCTGCGACGCGCGCGTGGCGGTCGATTGCGAACCGAACAGCAATTCGCTGTCAGCGGGCGACGAGTGGAGAGCGGACATCCAGCGCGCGTGCAATCAGGGCAGCGGGCATGCCTGCTACGAGCTCGCAAACAGCGGGACGCTCGACGAGCGACACACGGCGATCGAGCGTGCATGCCGGCTGAAGTACGAGCGCGCGTGCACAATTCTCGACGAGCAAGAAGCCGAGCGCCAGGCACGCGACGCGAAGGAAGTGGCACAGAAAAACCGAACGGACGCTTTGGCGCGCGCCAAGACCGCGTGCGAGCAGGACAGCGGCGAAGCGTGCTACGCGCTACGAGCGGAGGGCACTCTCACCGAGCAGCGGGTAGCTCTCGAACGCGGATGCAGATTGAAGTATGCCCCCGCGTGCGAAGCGCTCGGGCGGCTGCGCGCGACTGCCAGTCCTCGCTGAACCAGTGGAGCAGCTCGCGTCGCGGCGCATGGCGGCTGAGGGTGAGTCACAAGTTCACAAGATGACGGTCAAATTCGTGACGGAAGCCTCATGACGGTGACCGGCCGGGCGATCGGTCTCCCGAATGCGCCGCGTTCGGCGTGCTCGGGCATCGCAACGTGAATTGTGCGGGCTTCGCGAACGTCACTGAGCTACGGCTGTCAGCACGACTGCTGGCTCGGTCCATGTCACTTGCTCTTCAACCGCCGTATGATGGCGCCGCCATCTCCCGGCAACCAAACAAGGAACTAATGACTCGTTCTACCTACGCCCTTCGCGCCGTCATTGCTGCTGTTTCGCTTTCATCCGCCTGTGTTGCCGGTGGCGCTGGAGGTGGCTCTTTCCGAGGGAGCGCCTCCGTGAGCGTGAGTGCAGACATCCGACTGCCGATCGCCCAGATGCCGCCGAAGTACGCTTCGTGGGTCGTCGAAGCCGAGGGCTACCTGCAGGCGGTTAACCCGGCGTTTGAGATGCATGGCCGAGCGACCGCCGAGCTGGCCGCGGCACTCGGCGTCGAAGCCAACGCCGACGCGATCGCCAACTTCATCCGCAGCGCGATCCAAGTGAAGACGACGCTGGAGTGCCAGCCACCGAGCTTCAACGCAGGTCTGGTCGGTGAGTGCAGCGCCAGCGCGAGCGCTCGTGCTGCCGGCAACGCCGGCAATGGCGGGGCATCCGGCCAGGCCTCGGCGGGCATCCAGGCCAACTGTCAGGCAAAGGCGACCCTGAGCATGAGCCCCGGCCACTGCACGCTGAAGACGACCGTCAGTCAGAACCCGATCTTGAGCGACGCTGCGCGGTGGGCGAAGATCGAAGCGAACATGAAGACCGTCCTCCAGCTGAGCGCCGCCAACGCCCACCTCAACGGACGCGGCGGCGACATCAACGTGCGTGGCATGCAGCTCTACGTTCAGTCCGTCACCGATCTGGCTAGCGACCCGACGCTCGCGCTGCAGCTCAACAACATCCAAACCGAGCTGCAAAAGGGCGCCAATGCCTGTGGCAAGGCGAACGACAAGCAGGCCGCGATGAACAGCGACCTCAACACGATGTCTGGCGCGATCAACGCACAGTTCCCGGATCTTCGTGCGTCCGTCAGCGCCCGCTGACGCGAACTGATTCGCGCCGAGCGACCCGCGCCGACGTTCGCGAGCATCGCGCTACAACCGCCGCAGATCGCCGCCCTGCCAGGACAGCAGGTCCTGTCTGCCATCAGTCAGCGGTGCGCAGGACCAGCCCGAGGCCCGTCATGGTTTCGTGCTGATCGGTGTAACCGCGAATCGAGATCTCGATGCCGAGCTCGGCTCCGCTCTCCCGCCGATAGAGGAGCTGCGCTGCGTAGCGCCGTTCGGCGCCCATCGGGCCTCCCTGCGACGACCACAACCGTCCGTCGAACGAGAGTCCTTCGTCGAGGCCCAAGCGCACGTCTCCCCCATAAAACAGATCTAGATCAGCTTTTTGCGTCGCTGTCCCCATCGCGTCGCGAACGCCGATGCTCGAGTAGCCGAGGCCGCCGACGAGCAAGAGCTGGACACCGGAGCCGCGCAGACCTGCGGATCCGCCGAGTCGTCCCTCGAAGTAACCTCCGAGCTCGCCGTTACTGCCTCCGCCGAGCACGAATCCAGGCGCGTAGCCGAGCGCCAATTTTTCGTACTTGCGCGAGCTCAGGTTCCATCCACGTTCGACCTGAACGCCGTAGCGTGTCGATGAGACATCGTCGCCAGTCATCGGGCTCAAGGTGCGGTTGCCGGTATCCAGGACGATTTCGGTCCCCCGGGTCAACACGGTGAGCGCGCTCGGCTTCTCCGGCCCGGCACTGATCTCCGGTTTGGGTGGGTAGTGCGAGAGCTCGTAGCCGACGCTGATCTTCTGGACCTCGGGAAGCGCCGCGAGGAGCGTGTCCTCCGGTGAAGTTGCGGATGGCAGCACCAATGGCTCGCCAGCCAACAGCTTTTCGATCGAGATCGGCAGTGAGTAGCTTCGCGCGAGCCGCTCTCCCGGATCTCCGAGCGTGACCGCGCGCAGGAGGTGCTCCTCGGCGGCCTCCGAGTCGGCGTCTGCCGCGAGCTCCATCTCCTTGGCAGCCTCTTGCTCGCGCACGGATGCGCTGACCTTCGCGGCAGCAGCCATCACGGCCTCGGCACCCGCGCGGCGGACGTCGGCGAGCGTCGCCGAGGTGAACGAAGAGCTCTCGTGTGGCGTCGTATACTCCGCTTCCTCGAGCACGCGTGTGAAAGTTACGGGGACCGTCCCGTACGCGCTGACGATCGAACCGGTCACCGACACCGCGAGGGTGCGGCGTCGGATCGAGCGCGTGTCTCGGTGCGTGACGATCCGCGTTTCGGTGTAGTGCTCGACGTGGTCGGGCGCATGCGAAACCGTCGTCACCTGACCGCACAGGTCCCCGTTCTTGACCCCATACCCCGTGCAGGAGACGTTGGAGGTGGAGGCGTACTCCTCTCCTGCCGTGACGTTGGTCTTGCGCTCCGTGATCGTCTCGTCCCACGAGTACGCCTCGTCCACGAACGGAGACGTCTTCTCGGACGAGGCGCAACTCAGCGTCACGGTCACCGGCAGATCCGCGCGATTCGCGGGATACGCCGCGGTCAGCGCCGGGCGCATCCACTCGCAGCTGGCCGGGACCGTGAACGCGACCCGCGAAGGCAGCTTGGCCCACAGCGCGACGACATCGACCTTCGGAACCGCGACTGATCGATCCAGCTGTGCGGCGCGTGCCCCGTGAAACCAGGCGGACAGCGGCAGTGCAGCGTCCTTCGCTTCCGTCATTTCCGTGACAGCAGCAGCGGCCATGTCCGCGCGGATCTTGTCCCGCCTCTGCGCGAGGTCGGGGAAGTTCCTCGCGAGTGCGATCAACCGGTCTGCGGCCGCGAGTGCCTCGTAGGGATCCGACTTGATCCGCGGCTCGACCTCCTTGTACCAGCGCGCCTCGAGGGTGCCGATCAGTGCGTCTCGAGCCCGGGTCTCACTGCCCGCGAGCAGACCGTGATCCCACTCCGCTGCGAGCAGCGTGCTCGCCGAGACGTGGGCCCCGAGCATGACGAGTGCACGTGCACGGTCGATGCGCGCTTCGGCGCCGAGCTTCGGCCAGCTCGGGTGCTCCTTTTCGAGGGACGGACTCCACGGCACCGTCCCGAGCTTGCGATGCCACGCCATCGCGGCCGCCGGATCGAGCGCTGTCCCGCGACCGAACCACGGCGCCATCCACGCGCGGATGCATCCATCCTCCTCACCATCGAGGCACGACTGCTGCGACAGTGCGACGACGGTCGTCAGCTCCTGTGGGTCCTCCGACTCCTGCCACAGCGTCTCGAGAGCTTCTTGACACACCTTCGCGCGCACGTCGCTGCAGGCCCACATCCGCGCGCGCGCACCGAGCAACCGGTAGCGAACTTGCTCGCTCGCCACGGTCGCGCTCCGGCTCAGCTCATCGCACGATCCGGCGGACTCCACATGGATTGCGTTCTCGCAACTTGCCCGCATGGCCACGATCCGCGCTCCGCCGCAGGCAGCTAACGAAACCGCGATTGCGATCGCTCCCATCGCTCGAGACTTGGGCATCGTGCTTGATAACACATCGAACGTCTGTGAGCGGGCGAGCTTCAGCACAAGGAACCCGCGCTTCCGCACGATGACCCATGCCGCCCCGGTCACCGTCTCGCGTGGAACTTCTGCAATCGCTTGTCGTACGAGGTGTAATCCGTGGTCGGGAACAGTCGCCGCAAATCCTTCAACGCCCCGCTCAATCCGTCAGCGATGTCCGCGCGATTTTGTTTCGCTCCCCAGGTGCTCGCAGCGTAGCCTGACGAGTGACTCTGCTTCCCGAACGGCGGGACGACGTCAGCGAACAAGAGTGGCCAATCCGCGATCCCGAGAAGGTCGTGGACAACATCCCAGTACTCGTCGCCCTCGAGCGACATCTGGAGGAGGCACCCGCGTACGAAGTACCAGAGACCATGGATTGCACCGTTGCGGTCGAGCTCCGCAAGGACCGCAGTGTCGTCACCCCAGTCGGGTCGCTCGCCCACGAAGCAGCACCGGCGCAGCACCTTGGCTTCCTCGGGTGAATGGACACTCGAGATCGAGGGTGTACTCCCTCTGACGAGCCTCGGAGGCCATGCGGGGACCAGGTAGTCGATGCGCCCGCCCACCAGCTGCTCGCCACTCCAAGCTGCGTTGAGGTACATCGCTGCCTTGGAGTGCGGCAGGTCGACGTGAGCCTTCGAGACCTTGCCGGCAAACGACATCGCCGACACCTCGAATGCGGGATTCTGGAGGATCTCGCCGAGCCGGTTCTTGAACCGCTCTTCTTTCCAGCACAGTGGGATCCGAAGCTTGGAATTCACGTGACTTGAAGTCGCG